>Ga0070714_100003330_pt1 | contig 11979 bp, 8 predicted proteins | sample LARL83metaG_FD_65450 | JGI IMG/M metagenome (GOLD analysis project Ga0070714, IMG submission 65450) | Corn, switchgrass and miscanthus rhizosphere microbial communities from Kellogg Biological Station, Michigan, USA - LAR L8-3 metaG | ecosystem: Host-associated > Plants > Roots > Rhizosphere ... | reverse complement strand
TTGCAGCTGCACCCCGGAGACCCGGTGGCGCTGGCGCGCCGCGAGCTCGAGCCCGGCACCGAGCTCGAGGCGAACGGCGGGCGCCTGACCGTCCGCGACCCGGTCCCCCATGGCCACAAGCTCGCCCTCACCGACATCGCCGCCGGCGAGCAGGTGCGCAAGTACGGCCAGCCGATCGGCATCGCCACGCAGGCGATCGCCGCCGGAGAGCACGTCCACGAGCACAACCTCCGCTCGCTCTCACGTGAGGGGCTCCCCGTGCCCGCTCAGACTGGCGAGTCCGTGCCCGTCGAAGCGGCGCCCGTCCCTGCCGCGACGAAACCCTCAATTCAAGACATCCCCACCTTCGACGGGATCGTGCGCCCCGACGGCCGCATCGGCACCCGCAACTACGTCGCGGTCGTCAGCTCGGTCAACTGCTCGGCCACCGTGGTCAAGCGGATCGCCGCCGCCTTCTCCGCCCCCGGCGCGCTCGATGACCACCCCGGCGTCGACGGCATCATCGCCGTCACGCACGGCAGCGGATGCGGCCTGTCGCGCGACGGCGAGGGCCTCGAGGTGCTGCGCCGCACGCTCACCGGCTACGCCAACCATCCCAACGTCGGCGCCGTCGTCGTCGTCGGGCTCGGCTGCGAGGTCAACCAGATCAACGCCCTCGTGGAGCAGTTCGCCCTGCCCGAGGGAACCCCGCTGCACCGGCTCGTCATCCAGGAGCTCGGCGGGTCGGTGGCCACCGTGCGCCAGGGCGTCCACCAGGTCCGCGAAGTGCTGCCGCTCGCCGCCGCGTCGCGTGAGCCGGTGCCCGCCGGCGCGCTGACGCTCGGCCTGAACTGCGGCGGCTCGGACGGCTGGTCGGGCGTCACCGCCAACCCGGTGCTCGGCGTCGCCGTCGACCGCCTGGTGGCCGCGGGCGGCACTGCCATCCTCGGCGAGACGCCGGAGATCCACGGCGCGGAGCACCTGCTCACCACCCGCGCCGCCTCACCCGAGGTCGCCGAGCAGTTGATGGAGCGGATCGCGTGGTGGGAGGCCTACACGGCGGCCGAAGGCGGCAACATGGACAACAACCCCTCGCCCGGCAACCGCGCCGGCGGGGTCACGACGATCGAGGAGAAGTCGCTCGGCGCCGTGGCCAAGGGCGGATCCACGCCGCTGCAGGCGGTCTACCGGTACGCCGAGCCGGTCACCGCCAAGGGCCTCGTGTTCATGGACACGCCCGGGTATGACCCGGTGAGCGTGACCGGGATCGTCGCCGGGGGCGCGACCGTCGTCTGCTTCACCACCGGGCGCGGATCGGTCTTCGGATGCAAGCCGGCCCCCAGCCTGAAGCTGGCGACGACCACCCAGCTCTATGAGCGCATGCCCGACGACATGGACGTCAACTGCGGCACGGTGCTCGATGGCGGCGCCACGGTCTCAGAGCTCGGCGACGCCCTCTTCGACGAGATCCTCGCCACCGCGTCGGGCCGCCGCACCAAGTCCGAGGAGTTCGACTTCGGCGATGAGGAGTTCCGGCCCTGGCAGCTGGGCGCGGTGATGTGACCCCGCGCCTGAGCCTCGCCACCCTCGAGCACCTTCCGGCGGCGGTCGCCCCGCGCGTGGACCCGGGCGACCTGCCGGTCGGCATCGTGCACCTCGGCATCGGCGCCTTTCACCGCGCCCATCAGGCCGTCTACACCGAGGATGCGATCGCTGCCGGCGGCGGGGGCTGGGGGATCTGCGGCGTCACCCAGCGCAGCGGGGCCGTCGTGGAGCAACTCGCCCCCCAGGACGGGCTCTACACGCTGGCCCAGCGCGACGGCGCGGGCGAGCGCCTGCGCGTCATCGGGGCCGTCCGCGAGTTGCTGTGGGCTCAGGCCGAGGCTGAGGACGTGCTCGATCGGATCGCCGCGCCCCAGACGCGGATCGTGACCCTCACCGTCACCGAGAAGGGCTATCACCGCGATCCCGCCACCCACCGCCTGCGCCTGGACAGCCCCGAGATCGCCGCCGACCTCGCCGACGGCGGCGCGCGCACCGCGGTGGGCCAGATCGTGGCCGGCCTGGCCCGGCGTCGTAACACCGGCGGCGGCCCGCTCACCGTGCTCTGCTGCGACAACCTGCCCGACAACGGCCATGTGGTGCGCGCGCTCGTGTCCGACTTCGCCGGCCGGCGCAACGGCGGGAACGCCAACGGTCTGGGCGACTGGATCGAGAGCCACGTCCGCTTCCCCTCCACGATGGTCGACCGGATCACCCCGGCGACCACGGACGACGATCGCGCGCGGATCGCCGCCGAGCTCGGCGCGCGCGACCACGGCGCCGTCGTCACCGAGCCGTTCACCCAGTGGGTCATCGAGGACGACTTCGCCGCGGGACGGCCGGCCTGGGAACGGGCCGGGGCGATCATGACCGGCAACGTCGGTCCCTACGAGCGGATGAAGCTGCGCATGCTCAACGGCGCCCACTCGACCCTCGCCTACCTTGCCCAGCTCGCCGGTGACGAGCTCGTCTCCGACGCCATGGTGGGGTTCGAGGGCGTGCTCCGCTCCCTGATGAGCACCGACGTCGCCCCCACGTTGCACGTCCCGGACGGCTTTGACCTGGCCGCCTATGAGGCCGAGCTGCTCGAGCGCTTCGCCAATCCCGCCCTGCGCCACCGCACCCAGCAGATCGCCATGGACGGCAGTCAGAAGCTGCCCATGCGCCTGCTCGGCACCATCCATGACCGCCGCCGCGCCGGCGCGGAGCCCGTCTTCGCCTCGCTCGGCGTCGCCGCCTGGATGCGCTTCGTCAGCGCGCGGCGCTCCGACGGCGGCCGCGAGCTCTCGGTCGACGACCCGCTCGCGGACGAGATCGCCCGGCAGCTCGCCGGCCGCGAGGACGCCCGGGATGTCGTGGAGGCCCTGCTCTCGATGTCGCAGATCTTCGACCCGGAACTCGCCGCCGACACGGCGTGGCGCGCGCTCCTCACCGACCTGCTCGACGCGCTCGTCCGCGACGGCGCACGGTCCACCGCGCGCCGGCTTGCCCACTGAGGGGCGAGAATGGCCTCCGTGCCCCAGCGCTCGCCGATCACCCCGCAGCTTCAGGAGTCGGGCATCGTCGCGATCCTGCGCGGGTCCAGCGACCGCCACCTCGAAGGGGTGGCGCGGACGCTCGGCGACGCCGGCATCACCTGCCTGGAGCTGACGCTCACCACGCCGGGCGCCGTCGATGCGCTGGCCCGCGTCCGCCGGCAACTGGACAGCGGCGTGGCGCTCGGCATGGGAAGCGTCATCACCGCCGATCAGGCCGCGGCCTGTCTCGATGCCGGCGCCGAGTTCCTCGTCAGCCCCGGCGTCTGCGCCGAGGTGGCGCTCTACGCGGCGCAGCGCGGCGTGGCCTGCTACCCCGGTGGCTGGACGCCGACCGAGCTGCTTGAGGCGTGGGGCCTGGGCGCGCCCGCGGTCAAGCTGTTCCCGGCGGCCTCCGGCGGCCCGCGCCATCTCGAGGACGTCCGGGCACCGCTCCCCCACATCCCGCTCGTTCCCACCGGCGGCGTGGCGCTCGACCAGATCGCGAGCTATCTCGCCGCCGGCGCGGTCGCCGTCGGGTTGGGCGGCCCGCTGATCGGGGACGCGCTCGAGGGCGGATCGCTGACGTCACTGCACGAGCGGGCCGGCGCCGCCCTCGCCGCGGTCCGGAGCGGGCGCGACGGGCGGTGAGCGCCGGGCTGGTCACCCTCGGCGAGACGATGGGCCTCGTCGTCCAGAGCCAGCCGGGCTCGCTGCGCAACGGCGAGGCGATGGCCTTCGGCATGGGCGGCTCGGAGTCCAACGTCGCCATCGGCGTGCGCCGCCTGGGCCTGCCGGCCACCTGGATCGGCCGGGTGGGGGACGACCCGCCCGGGCACCTCATCCTGCGCGAGCTGCGCGCCGAGCGGGTGCGAGCGATCACCGTCACCGATCCGGCGCCGACCGGGCTCATGATGCGCTGGCGCCCGAGCGGCCGGCATGCGCGCGTCACCTACTACCGGCGCGAGAGCGCGGGCGCTCATCTGCGCGCCGGCGACATCCCGGAGGACGTGATCCGCCAGGCGGCGGTGCTCCACGTCACGGGCATCACCCTCGCGCTGGGACCGGAGCCCGCCGAGGCCGTGGCGCGTGCCGTGGCCGTCGCACGCGCCGCCGGCGTCACCGTGACGTTTGACCTCAACTACCGGTCGGCGCTGTGGTCCGAGGAGGAGGCCGAGCCGGCGCTGACCGAGGCGGTGGGCCAGGCCGACGTCGTCTTCGCCGGCGAGACCGAGGCCGAGATCGTCACCCACACCGCGGACCCTCTCCGCGCCGCCTGTGCACTCGAGGAGATCGGACCGCGTCAGATCCTCATCAAGCGCGGCGCCCATGGATGCCTGGCGCGTATCGACGGGGCCACGCTCGAGCAGGCGGCGCCCGCCGTCGCCGTCGTGGACACCGTGGGCGCCGGGGACGCCTTCGTGGCCGGCTACCTGGCTGAGCTCATGAACGGCGCGGACCCGCGCGAGCGGTTGCGCACCGCCGCCGCCGCGGGCGCGTTCGCCGTGACGGTGTCCGGAGACTGGGAGGGAATGCCCGACCGCGGCGCGCTCGCCGCGCTCGAGTCGACCGAGCCCGTCATCCGCTGACGGGCGGCGGTGCCCAGAGCCGGGCGGGGGCGCCAGCGCAGGCGCCCCCACCCGTCACCTGGCTACGGTGACCAGGTCACCGGCTTGGTGATGTAGCTCTCGGTCCCGGTGTACGCGACCTTCGTGATGCCCCCGGGTACCAGGAAGGTCAGGCACGTTTGAAAGCTCGTGCCGGCACCCATCGGATTGGGCGCCGTCTTCTCATCGCACTTCGGGAAGTCCCCGAAGAAGGTGACGCTCTGCTGCGTCTGCCCGGTGCTGTCGACCCCCTCCACCTGGATGGCGGGGTCGTTGTCGGTGGTGGCGATCTTGCCCGGCCCCAGGCTCGTGATCTTCACCTTGACGTAGTACGGGGTGCTCGCCTTCTCGTTGGCGTCGAGCTTGATGCCGTTGAAGTCAGCCAGCGACCCCTTGGTGATCGACATGACGTTGACGCCCAGCTTGTAGCGCGGCCCCGGCTTGCCCGTCTTGGTGGTGGTGTTGTAGCCGACCGTCGCGGTCTGGCCGGCCTTGTACGTCGCGCCCGGCGCGGCGAGGTCGCCGCCGGCGCTCGCCCCGCTCGACGTGGCCGCGGCCGTGGTCGTGGCGGCTGCCGCCGCGCTGCTCGATGCGGTGGACGCCGGCGCCGCCGACCCGGCCGACGACGACGCCGATTGCGTTCCACCACCACTGGAGCTCGAGCCGCATGCGGCCGTCCCCAGCGCCAGCGCCATGGCAACCAGAGCGAAGAGCCCCACTCGCCTGCCCCTTGACTGAATGGTCACTGCGCCTACGCTCCCTTCTCCGCGGCCCCCGGCTCGCGGCTCTGGCTGTTGAGTGCCTCCTGTCGGTCGACTGCTCGTTCCAGACGATCCATGAGCTCCAGCCAGCCGAAGAATTCAGCCCCCGGAGCCCCCGGCGCCGTGACCTGTCCCGTGACGGTCCCGTCGCTATGGCCGATCTGCACGATCACTTCCACCAACGCGCCCCTATCCATTGCCGGAGGGTGACGGGCGCGCCGCGTCAGCGCATCGGGACCGTCCCTGGTCTTTTCTGCCCGCGTCCCTGACGTTTTGCGCCGGCGCCCCCGGTCAGCGCGGCGGCGAGCTCCGCCCGTGAGCCGATCCCGAGCTTGGCGTAGGCCTGGGACAGCTGTGTCTCGACGGTCTTGGTGGACACGAACAGCGCCTGCGCGATCTCGCGGTTGCTCATCCCCGTGGCGGCCATCTCAGCGGTGCGCAGCTCCGCCGGAGTGAGCGATTCCGGGCCGCGCAGGGAGGCGCGCCGGGGGCGGGCGCCGCTGGCCACCAGCTCGGCCCGCGCGGCCTCGGCGAGGGCCACCGCGCCGCAGCGGTGGGCGAGGTCCAGTCCCGTGGCCAGGGGCTCGCGCGCGGCCATCGGCTGGTTGCGGCGGTTGAGGCCCGCGCCGAGGTTCACGAGCGCGCGCGCCCGTTCGAGCACCGCCGCAGAGTCCTCGAGCAGCGCAACCGCCTCGCGCAGCTGGGCGAGCCCCTGCGGTCCCGGATCCAGGCCGCCGCACGCCGACAGGGCCATCGCCCTGCGCCGCGGCGCGCCGAAGGCGACGGCGGCGTCGAGCTCGCGCTGGGCCAGCGCGCAGGCCTCCGCGGCGCGTCCCAGGCGTTGAAGCGCACCCATGGCGGTGGGCGCCCAATCGACCAGCACCGTCAGGTCGCAGCCGGCGGCGGCCATCCTGCGGTCGGCCTCGAGCATGTCCGCCACGCCATCCTGCAGCTCTCCGGACGCGATGCGCACGCGGCCGCGTTCGGCGAGCACTCCGGCGCCCTGCCACAGGGCCAGCTCGGGCTCCCCCAACGGCAGCGTGTCGAGCAGCGCGCGCGCCTCGTCCAGACGATTGCGCTCGGCCAGCACCGGGATGAGGAACATCGCGGCGAAGTGCTCGGAGCGGATCTCGCGGGCCAGCTCGTAGGCGCGCTGGGCGTGATCCTCGGCCTGGTCGAGCCGGCCCACCCTGAGCGCGGTGACGCTGCACACCGAGGAGGTGTGCATGAACAGCGGCGCCGAGCCGCGGCGGCGCGCCTCGGCGAGCCCCACCTCCTGAGCCTCGGCCGCCTCCGCGAAGTGGTCGGTCCAGGCGAGCACGCGCGCCACGCTGTTGTAGGCGATGAGGTACTCCAGCAACCGCGGATCGGACAGCGCGCGGCGGGCCAGGCTCGCCGCCTCCTGCCCGGGCAGACCGGTGACGATGCCCGTCGAGGCCAGCGCGGCCAGCATCAGCGGATCGCTGACACCGCCGTGCCGGGCGCGCTGAAACCAGGGCGCCGTCCGGGCGAGCACCGCGCGGGTTGCCGTCAGATCGGTGGCGCCGCCGCCGAGCAGGTGGGCCTCGAGACGCTCGACGAGCTCGGGATCGAGACGGTCGGAGTCACGCAGCATCTCCGCGACGAGCTCGCGCACCGAGCCGCCCCGCCCGACGCTGAGCAGCGCCCACGCCAGCTCCTGCGCCACGCGCGCTCGGTCCGCGGGGTCCCGGGCGAGTGCGAGCGCCTCGCGCAGCGCGGGGAACTTGTGGTCCCCGGGCAGGCGCGCCTCGGCGCGCCCGAGCTCGAGCAGGACCTCGAGGCGCGCGTCGGGCGCGGGCGGCTCATCCAGCGCTCGCCGGAGATATCCCGCGGCGCTGTCGGGCGCCCCGCGGGCCATCGCCTGACGCGCCGCGGCCCGCAGCGCCTCGACCACCCAGGCCTCGCCGAAGGGCTCGGCCGAGAGCAGATGAGCCGCGACGCGGTCAGGCGAGGCACCGTCGGCGAGCAGCAGCGCCGCCGCGCCGGAGTGCAGCGCCGCCCGGCGCGCCGCGGGCACCTCGGCCAGGAGCGCCTCGTGGACGATCGGGTGCACGAAGTCCAGCTCGCGTTCGGCAGCCAGGACGTCAGCGGCGCGCAGGCGATCGGCGGCGAGCTCCGCGGCCTCGCGGTCGAGCTCGGCCAGGGTGGCGGCGTGGCGCAGCGGCGCACCGGGACCGAGGATGGCGAGCGCCTGGGCGAGGCGATCGCAGTCCAGGCCGAGCCGGCCGATGCGGATGAGCACGCTGCGCCCGACCGTGCCCGCGCCCAGCGAGCGGACGCTGCGCGCCACCTCGACGGTGGGCCGCCGCCCCTCGCTCTTGAGGTCGGCCACCAGCTCGCGCAGGTAGAACGGATTGCCGCCGGTGGCCTCGTGGCAGGACCGGCACAGATCATCGTCGGCGCGGGGGCCGAGCTCGCGCCGCACCAGCACGCCGCTGGCGGGCTCGCTCAGCGGGCCGGGCTCGAGGACGAGCGCCGCCTGCTCGGCCAGCGCCGCCACGGGGCCGCTCGCCTCGCCGCGGCGCACCGCCACCGCGAGCAGCGCCGGCAGCGACTCGATCCGCCGGGCCAGGTAGACGAGGAACCGCGCCGATGCCTGATCGAGCCAGTGGGCGTCGTCGACCAGCAGCGCCAGCGGCCGCTCGTCGCAGCGATCGGCGATCAGCCAGTAGAGGCCGTGCAGCACGGCCACGGCGCGGTCAGCGTCGGGTCCCTCGCCGGTCTCACCGAGGAACACCGGCGCGGCCAGGGCGGCCGACCCGCTGAACGTCTCGGGACCGACGGCGGGCGCGAGCAGTTCGCGCATCGCAGCAAAGGAGGACTCCATCGAGACGTCGTCGCCGCGGGCGCGCAGCGTCTCCATCCCCAGCTCCCCGGCATGCTGGGCGCATGCGCCGAGCAGCGCGCTCTTGCCGATCCCGGCGGGACCCTCGACGACGACGAGGGCGCCGGCGCCATCGCAGGCGGCGGCCAGCAGGCCGTCGATGCCCGCAAGCTCCGCGCCGCGCTCGAGCAGCGCGCCGCCGTCCCGGTGCGACTCGCCCACGCTGAGACATCCTACGCGCGGACGAGCTTGTCCCGGCGCGCGACGGTCCTCGCCATTCGGCGCGGGCTGGCTTGACACGCCGACTTCCGGTATGAGAATCCCCGCCCGGCGAGAGAGGAAGGGGATTGATATGCAAACGTTTCGCCTGCGTTCGCTGCGTGTCTACCTGTGCCTGGCAGGAGCCGTAGCCGTCGTGACGGTCGCCGTCGCCGTTCTCAGCACGGGAGGCGGCATCGCCAACGCCCACACCAGCCGCGCGCTGGTCCACGATTCACACCGGCTGGCCGCGGTCAGCCCGACGATCCCGGCGCAGGTCAACTGCTCCACATTGAAGTCGCTGCCGAGCCTGGTGACCATCCCGGGCTACCCCACGAGCATCGACTCGGCCACGGATGTGGCCGCGGCCGGCGGCAACCCCGAGTACTGCGACCTGAAGGGGATGATCGCGCCCCAGACCCACTTCGAGATGAAGCTGCCGGTGAGCACCTGGCAGGGCCGCTACCTCCAGAACGGCTGCGGCGGCTACTGCGGCGTGATCACCAACCAGAACTTCCCCTCGTGTGACGCGCAGCTGGGTGGGGACTTCGCGATGGCCACCGACGACGAGGGCCACACCACCTCGACCGGCCTCGGCGGCGCCGGATTGTTCGCCTACAACAGCCAGAAGCTGCGCGACGAATACGGCTATGAGTCAGAGCACGCTCTCGCGGTGGTGGCCAAGACGATCATCGGCGACTACTACGGCCGGCAACCCAACTACTCCTACTTCGACGGCTGCTCGGACGGCGGTCGCGAGGCGATGTCGGAGGCCGAGCGCTACCCGACGGACTTCAACGGGATCATCGCCGGCGCGCCGGAGATCATCGCCGGCCCGCTCAACGCCGAGCTCCAGACCTGGGACTACCGGGTCAACACCGACGCCAACGGCAACGCGATCCTCACCTCCGCGAAGCTGGCGGCGCTGCACAACGCCATCATCAGCGCGTGCGGCGGCGATGACGGCGTCAGCGGCGACGGGATCATCACGGACCCGCGCAACTGCCACTTCGACGTCTCGAGCATGCGGTGCCCGCAGGGAACCGACGCCGCCAATTGCCTGACCCCCGCGCAGGTGACGGTCGCGGACGAGATCTACCAGGGCCCCGTTGATCCGCAGGGACGCCACCTGTACCCCGGCGGCTTCGCCTTCGGATCGGAGGGCAACTGGGGCGGCTTCCAGGTGGCGGCGGCGCCATTCGGGGCCACCGTGTCCTCGAAGACCGCGGCGGTCTACGGCGGCCTGTCCCTTCCCTATCTGCGCTACCAATACCTGCCACCCGGCCAGCTCGGCCCCGATCCCGACCAGTGGAGCTTCAGCGACCGGACGTTCCGCTCGCTGTTCCCCGTGGCCAACACCTATGACGCGATGGACACCAACCTCAGCGCGTTCCGCCGCCACGGCGGCAAGCTCATCATCTGGCAGGGCTGGGCCGACCAGGCGATCCCGGTGTTCGGCACGATCGACTACTACGACACGCTGGCCAGCCGCATGGGCGGCCTGACCTCGACGCAGCAGTTCGCTCGGATGTTCCTGTTCCCGACGGTCGCGCACTGCGGCGGCGGGTATGCCGCCAGCAGCTTCGACCTCGTCTACCCCATGGTGCAGTGGGTGGAGAGCGGGAGCGCGCCCAGCCAGATCACCGCGACGGATACCGTGGGCTCGACCACGTTGACCCGGCCGGTGTACCCGTATCCGCTGGTGCCCCAGTACAACGGCAGCGGGCCCACGACCGAGGCGACGAGCTTCCATCCGGTCGTGTCACCGCACGCTCACGACTACTCGCCGTGGATCGGCAACGACCTCTTCTACCAGCCCGTGAACGCGTCATCGCGGTGGCACGGGGAAACGAGAAGGGGTGGCAAGAGAAGCTGACGTCATCGTCGTCGGCGCCGGCCACAACGGGCTGGTGGCGGCGACCCTGCTGGCGGGCTCCGGGCATCGGGTGCTGATGCTGGAGTCCGCCGGCCACGTCGGCGGCGCGGCGGTATCTGAGCGGCCGTTCGCGGGCGTCGACGCGCGCGTGTCGCGCTACTCCTACCTCGTCAGCCTGTTCCCGCGCGCGCTGCTGCGCGAGCTGGGCGTCGAGGTGGAGCTGCGCCGGAGACCGATCAGCTCCTACACGCCGCACGGCGATGCCGGCGTACTGGTCTGCGACGACGCCCGGCGCACGCGCGAGTCACTGGCGCGCACGCTGGGCGCGGGTGACCGGTCGGCCGAGGCGCTGGACCGGTTCGGGGCGCTGACCATGGGCGTGGCGCAGCGCATCTTCCCCACCCTCACCGAGCCGCTGCTGTCCCGGTCCACGATGCGGCAGCGGGTTGGCGATGAGGCCGCGTGGGAGGCGCTCTTCGAGCAGCCGCTGTCCGCGGTGCTTCTCTCCGCGTTCGATGCAGACCTCGTGCGCGGGATCGTCGCCACCGATGCGCTCATCGGGACGTTCGCCGCTCTCGACGACCCGGGGCTGGCCCAGAACCGCTGCTTTCTGTACCACGTGATCGGCAACGGGACGGGCCACTGGGACATCCCCGTCGGCGGCATGGGGGCGCTGACGGGCGCGCTGGCGCAGGCGGCGCAGCGCGCCGGGGCGCAGATCCGGCTCGACACGCCGGTGACGGGCATCGAGACCTCGGAGTCCGGCGTCGCAGTGCACGACGCCCACGGCGAGGCGTGGGAGGGCCGCCACGTGCTCGCCAACGTCGCGCCCACCGTGCTCGCCGCACTGATGGGCGACCCGGCGCGCGGCGACCCGCCCGAGGGATCGCAGCTCAAGCTCAACCTGCTGCTGCGCCGGCTGCCCCGTCTGCGCGACGAGGCCGTGGCGCCGCACGAGGCCTTCGGGGGGACCTTCCACGTCAACGAGGGCTACGAGCAGCTCCAGCGCGCCCATGCGCAGGCGGCAGCCGGGCAGATCCCCGCGCTGCCACCGTGCGAGGCCTACTGCCATTCGCTGACCGACCCGACGATCCTGGCGCCTGACCTGCAGGCCGCGGGCGTCCAGACGCTCACGGTCTTTGGCCTGCACATGCCCGCGCGACTGTTTCGCGACGACCATGACACCAGCCGCGCGCTCGCGATCCGGGCGACTCTCGATTCCATCAACGCCGTGCTCGCCGAGCCGATCGAGGACTGCCTGCTGCACACGCCCGACGGCGCGCCCTGCCTGGAGGCCCACACGCCGGTCGAGCTCGAGGCCGAGCTGGGCATGCCCGGAGGTCACATCTTCCACGGCGACCTGACGTGGCCCTACGCCGAGGACGATCGCGACGTCGGCCGCTGGGGCGTCGCGACCCCCTGGCCGCGCGTGTTGCTGTGCGGATCGGGCGCCCGCCGCGGCGGCGCCGTCAGCGGCATCCCCGGCCACAACGCCGCGCGAGCCCTCCTCCCCCGCGAGAAGTAAAGTTATAGGTGTACTTCTTGCGGCTGGCGGGGCTACGCGGACCGGAGGCCTGGCGGGCTGGCTGCGTGCGGC
>Ga0070714_100003328_pt1 | contig 11980 bp, 9 predicted proteins | sample LARL83metaG_FD_65450 | JGI IMG/M metagenome (GOLD analysis project Ga0070714, IMG submission 65450) | Corn, switchgrass and miscanthus rhizosphere microbial communities from Kellogg Biological Station, Michigan, USA - LAR L8-3 metaG | ecosystem: Host-associated > Plants > Roots > Rhizosphere ... | reverse complement strand
TCCCACTGGTGCTGCTGCTCGGCCGGCGTACCGGCTGGTTCCCTCGGCCGGTGGGGCTGCTGCTGGTCGCCGGCTACCTGGCCGCGGTCGCGTGGCTGTGGGTCGGGGGCGCTTCCGCGGGCTGAGTAGGGTCGAGCCATCCGCACGACGACGAGGAGGGCACATGCAGCAGGTCCGCGGTGTGGTCGCCAGGAGCAAGGGCGCACCGGTCACGCTCGAGACGATCAACGTTCCCGACCCGGGGCCGGGCGAGGCCGTGGTGGAGGTGCAGGCCTGCGGGGTCTGCCACACCGACCTGCACTACCGCGAGGGCGGCATCAACGACGACTTCCCGTTCCTGCTCGGCCACGAGGCGGCGGGCGTGGTGGAGTCGGTCGGTGAGGGGGTCACCGACGTGGCGCCGGGCGACTTCGTGATCCTGAACTGGCGGGCGGTGTGCGGCCAGTGCCGGGCCTGCTCCCGCGGTGAGCCGTGGTACTGCTTCGCCACCCACAACGCGGCCCAGAAGATGACCCTCGCCGACGGGGACCGAGCCGGCACACCTTTGACACCGGCGCTCGGCATCGGCGCGTTCGCCGACAAGACCCTGGTGCACGCCGGGCAGTGCACGAAGGTGGACCCGACGGCCCGTCCGGCCGCGGCCGGACTGCTGGGCTGTGGAGTGATGGCCGGGCTCGGCGCGGCGATCAACACCGGCGCGGTCGGCCGCGGGAAGTCCGTGGCGGTGATCGGCTGCGGCGGTGTGGGCGCCGCCGCGGTGGCCGGCTCCCGGCTCGCCGGCGCGAGCCCGATCATCGCCGTCGACATCGACGCGAAGAAGCTCGGCTGGGCGACGAACCTCGGCGCCACGCACACCGTGAACAGCGCCGAGCAGGACCCGGTCCAGGCCATCCAGGAGCTCACCGGCGGGTTCGGCGCCGACGTGGTGATCGACGCGGTCGGGCGGCCCGAGACCTGGAAGCAGGCCTTCTACGCGCGGGACCTGGCCGGCACCGTCGTCCTCGTCGGGGTGCCCACCCCGGACATGAAGGTGCCCGACCTGCCGCTCATCGACGTGTTCGGCCGCGGCGGCGCGCTGAAGTCCAGCTGGTACGGCGACTGCCTGCCGTCCCGGGACTTCCCGATGCTCATCGACCTCTACCAACAGGGGCGGCTGGACCTCGACGCGTTCGTGACCGAGGAGATCGACCTGGACCAGGTGGAGGACGCGTTCGGCAAGATGCACGCCGGCGACGTGCTCCGGTCGGTGGTGCTGCTCGACAAGGGCGCCTCGTGACCGCGCGGGTCGACCACACCACCGCCAGTGGCACGTTCAGCCTGGACGGTCAGACGTACGACGTGGAGAACAACATCTGGGTGGTCGGCGACGACCACGAGTGCGTGGTGATCGACGCCCCGCACGACGTCGACCGGATCCTGGCGGTGGTCGGGGAGAGGCGCGTCAAGGCGATCCTGTGCACCCATGCGCACGACGACCACGTCCGGGTCGCGCCCAAGCTGCGCGCCGAGACCCGGGCGCCGATCTTCCTGCACGCCGACGACCTGCCGGTGTGGCAGCTGACGCACCCCGACGAGCTGTGGGACATCAACCTCGGGGAGGGGCAGGTCATCGAGGTGGCCGGCACCCGGCTGGTCGCGCTGCACACGCCCGGGCACGCGCCCGGGGCGGTGTGCTTCCACGCCCCCGAGCTGGGTTGTGTGTTCACCGGCGACACGCTGTTCTCCGGCGGCCCCGGTGCCACCGGCCGGTCCTTCAGCGACCACGACACGATCGTGGCCTCGATCCGCGAGAAGCTGCTCACCCTGCCCGACGAGACCGTGGTGCACACCGGGCACGGTGAGGACACCACGATCGGCGCCGAACGGGCCAACGTCGGCTGAGCCCGGGCCACGTGTGGCCGCGGGCGGGAGGGGTAAGCAGGGGCCGTGACCTCGACGTACCGCCTGCAGCTACACGCCGGGTTCGGGTTCGCCGACGCCGAGCGTCGCGTCCCCTACCTGGCCGAGCTGGGCGTGTCCCACCTGTACCTGTCCCCGGTGCTGCAGGCGGTGCCGGGCTCGATGCACGGCTACGACGTGCTCGACCACACCCGGATCAGCAGCGACCTCGGCGGTGAGCAAGGGCTGCTGTCGCTGGCGGAGGCCGCGCACCGGCACGGGCTCGGCGTGGTGGTCGACGTGGTGCCCAACCACATGGCGTTCGTGGCCCCCGAGCACGCCAACGCGCCGCTTTGGCGGGTGCTCGCCGAGGGCCGGGACGCGCCGACCGCGCACTGGTTCGACATCGACTGGAAGGCCGGCGGCGGCCGGCTCGGCCTGCCGCTGCTCGGCGCGCCGGTGGAGGAGGTGCTGGCGGCGGGGGAGATCACCCTGGACGAGTACGACGGACAGCCGGTGCTGCGCTACTACGACCACGTGTTCCCGGTCGCCTTGGGCACCGAGGGCGGCAGCCCGTCCGACGTACTGGGCCGGCAGCACTACCGGCTGGCCAGCTGGCGGGCCAACGACACCGTTCTGAACTACCGCCGGTTCTTCGACGTGGACACCCTGATCGCGATCCGGGTGGAGCTGCCGGACGTCTTCGAGGCGACCCACGCGTTGCTGCTCGACCTCAACCACCGCGGGGTCATCGACGGGTTCCGCATCGACCACCCCGACGGGCTGGCCGACCCGGAGGGCTACCTGCGGATGCTTCGCGAGGGCACCCGCCCCGGCACCCCGGTGTGGGTGGAGAAGATCCTCGAGGGCAACGAACGGCTCCCGGACTCGTGGGCCTGCGACGGCACCACCGGCTACGACGCGCTGCGCGCGGTGACCGCCGCCCTGGTGGATCCCGCCGCCGCGGACACCCTCACCGACTGCTGGGTGCGGGCCGGGGGCGACCCGGACCTGGCGCGCGCCGAGCAGCGCGCCAAGCGGCTGGTCGTGGAGGACCTGCTCGGCCCGGAGGTGCGGCGGCTGACCCGGCGGGCCCGGGAGGTGTTCCCCGACGACGACCCGCACCGGCTCGAGGAGGCGGTGGTGGAGCTGCTGGTCGCCGGTGAGGTGTACCGCGCCTACGTGCGCCCGGAGCGGCGGCTCACCCCGGTCGCGCGGCGCCGGCTCGAGGACGCGTCCGCGGTCGCCACCGAGGCCCGTCCGGACCTGGCCGCGGAGATCGAGAAGCTGAGCGGCCTGGCGATGGTCGAGCCGCCCGAGGACGAAGCCGCGGAGGGGGCCGTCGAGGACGCGGCCGAGGACTTCGCCGTCCGGCTGCAGCAGACCTGGGGCCCGGTGATGGCCAAGGGCATCGAGGACACCACGTTCTACCGCTGGCACCGGCTGGTCGCGTTGAACGAGGTCGGCGGCGACCCGGGCCTGCTCGACGACGCCGGCCCGGCGGTGCTGCACGACTGGGCCGCGCACCAGCAGCGGCACTGGCCGCGCGGCATGACCACGCTGTCCACGCACGACACCAAGCGCAGCGAGGACGTCCGCGCCCGGATCCTGGCGCTGGCCGGCGACCCGGACGGCTGGCGGGCCTGCTCCGACGCCTTCGGCGAGGCCGCGGACAGCCACGACGTGGACCGACCCACCGCGCACCTGCTGTGGCAGACGCTCGCTGGTGTCGGGCCGATCCCCGCCGACCGGCTGCACGGCTACCTGGTGAAGGCGGTCCGGGAGGCCAAGCAGCACACGTCCTGGCTGGACCCCGACGAGACCTACGAGTCCCGCGTGCTCGCGCTCGCCGACCTGGCCGCCGCGCCCGGACCGCTGCGCACGCTGCTCGAGGAGACGGTGGACCGCAACCGCGAGGCGATCCGGTCCGCGGTGCTGGGCCAGAAGCTGCTGCAGCTGATGCTGCCCGGGGCGCCGGACACCTACCAGGGCTGCGAGGTGGTGGACCTCTCGCTGGTCGACCCGGACAACCGCCGGCCCGTCGACTTCGACCGGCGGCAGGCGCTGCTGCGCGGCCTGGATGAGGGCGACGCTGGTCTGGACGAGGAGAAGCTGCGCGTTATGCACCGCTGCCTCCGGGTAAGACATGACCTCGGCGACTGCTTCGCGGAGCACGGCGGCTACACGCCGCTGGAGAGCACCACCGAGCACACCGTCGGGTTCATGCGGGGGGAGCGCGTGGCGTGCGTGGTGACCCGCGCCCTCCAACGGCTGGAGCGTGAAGGTGGTTGGCGCGGTCACGACGTGCGGCTGCCGGAGGGCACCTGGCACGACGAGCTGACCGGAGCGGTGCTCGGGGGTGGACGGGTGTCGTGCGAGTCCTTGTTCGCGCGGCTCCCCGTCGCCCTGCTCGTGTCCCGCTGAGGTGGCGGGACTTCCGGCACAAGGAAGGTGGTGCGCGGTGCTCCGAGGGTTCTGTGTCTGGGCCCCCCGACCCCGCTCGGTGGACCTGCTGCTGCCCGACGGGCGACACCCGATGACCCGTGACGAGCACGGGTGGTGGCACGTGTGCGCGGACGTGCCGCCCGAGTCGACGTACGCCTTCAGCCTGGACGGCGGCGACCCGCGTCCGGACCCGCAGGCGCTGCGGCTGCCCGACGGTCCCCACGGGTGGTCCCAGCTCTACGACCCCGACGAGTTCGTGTGGAGCGACGGGAACTGGACCGGCGTGGAGCTGCCCGGGTCGGTGATCTACGAGGTGCACGTCGGCACCTTCACCGAGGCCGGCACCCTCGACGCGGCCGTCGAGCGGCTGCCGCACCTGGTGAACCTCGGCGTGACCATGGTGGAGCTGCTGCCGCTGGCGCCGTTCCCCGGCGAGCGCGGCTGGGGGTACGACGGGGTGGCCCCGTTCGCGGTGCACGAGGCGTACGGCGGACCCGCCGCGCTGCAGCGGTTCGTCGACGCCGCGCACGCGGTGGGGATCGGGGTCTGCCTCGACGTGGTCTACAACCACCTCGGCCCGGACGGCAACTACCTGGCCGAGTTCGGGCCCTACCTGACCGACCACCACCACACGCCGTGGGGACCCGCACTGAACCTGGACGCACCCGAGTCGGACCACGTGCGCCGCTGGGTGCTGGACAACGTGACCCAGTGGCTGCGCGACTTCCACATCGACGCGCTGCGGCTGGACGCGGTGCACGAGCTGCACGACGACCGGGCGCTGCACCTCCTCGAGGAGATGTCGCGGCAGGTGGACCAGCTCAGCGAGCAGGTGGGCCGGCAGCTGTGGCTGATCGCCGAGTCCGACCGCAACGACCCGGGCGCCGTGACCCCCCGAGGCCGGCTGAACATGGTCGGCGGGCAGGGCCTGCACGCGCAGTGGGCCGACGACGTGCACCACGCCCTGCACGTCACGGTCACCGGCGAGACGCAGGGCTACTACGCCGATTTCGCCGCGGATCCGGACCGGTACGGCGAGTCCCCGCTGGCCAAGGTGCTGCGCACCCCGTTCTTCCACGACGGCACCTACTCCTCCTTCCGGGGCCGTCGCCACGGCCGCCCGGTGGACCCGGCGACGACGCCCGGCTGGCGGTTCGTGGCGTCCCTGCAGACCCACGACCAGGTCGGCAACCGCGCGGTCGGCGACCGGATCTCCGCGCTCGCCAGCCCGGGGCTGCTCGCCTGCGGCGCGGCCATCCTGCTCACCTCCCCGTGGACCCCGATGCTGTTCATGGGGGAGGAGTGGGGCGCCTCCACGCCGTGGCAGTACTTCACCGACCACACCGATCCCGCTCTGGGCGAGGCGGTCCGCGAGGGGCGCCGGTCGGAGTTCGCCGAGTTCGGCTGGGACGCCGACGACGTGCCGGACCCGCAGGACCCCCAGACGTTCCTGCGTTCCAGGCTGGACTGGGGCGAGGTGGACCGGGACCCGCACGCCCGGCTGCTGGCCTGGTACCGCGCCCTGATCACCCTGCGCCGCTCCCGGGTGGACCTGCGCGACGCGCACCTGGACGCGGTGGAGGTCAACCACGACGTCGAGGCCGGCACGCTGCAGGTGCGTCGCGGCGCGCACACCCTGGTGGTGAACCTCTCCGGCACCAAGCACCGCTTCGAGGTCTCCGGCACCGTGCTGCTCAGCTGGGAGCCCGGCGTGCAGGCGATCTCCGGCAGCGTCGAGGTGCCGCCCCGCTGCGCGGTGGTCCTGGGACCCTGAGGCCCGCGGCCGACCGAATGCCGCCGGGCGGACCTGGGTAACCCGCACGCATGGACGCCGAGCAGATCGCCCGGAGCCTGCTGGAACGGCACGGTCGCACGTTCGCCGAGGACGCCGGTATCAGGCTCCAGGACAAGCCGTCGCCGTTGTGGCAGCTGCTGGTGCTGTCGCTGCTGCTCTCGGCGCGGATCTCCGCCGACATCGCCGTGGCCGCGGCCCGGGAGCTGTTCAAGGCCGGCTACCGCACCCCGGAGAAGATGCGCGACGCCAGCTGGCAGGACCGGGTCGACGCGCTGGGCCGCGGGCACTACCGGCGGTACGACGAACGGACCTCCAGCCAGCTCGGCGAGCTCGCCGAGACGGTGCTGTCGGAGCACGCCGGAGACCTGCGCGCGCTGAGGGACGGCGACGTGCCCACGCTGGAGAAGCGGCTGCAGCGGTTCAAGGGCATCGGTCCCACCGGTGCGGCGATCTTCTGTCGGGAGGTCCAAGGCGTGTGGCCGCACGTCGCGCCGTACGTCGACAAGCGCGCCGCGGACGGGGCCGAGCGGCTCGGCCTGCCTCGCTCCGCCGACCGGCTGGCCGCGCTGGTCCCAGCCGCCGACCTGCCGCGGCTGGTGGCCGGCTGCGTCCGGGCCGCCTCCGACAAGGACCTGGTCGCCGAAGTCCGGTCCTGAGCCGACCCGCGAGCAGCAGGCTCAGAAGGGGCGGACCAGCAACGTCGTGCCGTGCCCGGCGGCCCGGGTCAGCACGATCGTGGCCTCCTCGTCGCCGTGCAGGGACAGCCGCTTGCGGAGCTGGTCGGGGACCACGTTCACCCCGCGCTTCTTGATCGTCAGCCGGCCGATGTGCCGCTCGCGGAGCGCGGCCCGCAGCGCCTTCTCCTTGTACGGCAGGGTTTCCAGCACCTCGTAGGACCTGGCGAACGGAGTCTTGAACGCCTCGTCGCCGGTGACGTAGGCGATGTTCGGGTCCAGCAGCGCACCGTGCACCCCGGCCGCCACCGCGGTGACCAGGCCGGCGCGGATCACCGCCCCGTCGGGCTCGTAGAGGAACTGTCCCGGCGCGGTCACCGGGCACTCACCCGGGTCGTCCTCGTCGGTCAGGGTGGCCAGCCCGCTGGCGCCGATCACGGTGGCCCGGCGCCGGACGGTGGCGAGGTACGACGACCACAAGGCGGCCTCCTTGACCTCGCCGTCCTCGGCGACCCACTCGGCCTCCACGTCGCCGGGCAGCACCTGGTGCGGGATGCCGGGGGCGACCTTCACGCAGGCCGGGCCGGCCAGCAGCCGCTCCACGAACGACCACGGCGGCTGGTAGCCCTCCGGGTCGAACACCCGTCCCCGAGGAGTACGACGGGCGGGGTCGGCGAACGCCACCCCGAAGCCGGAGACGTCCAGGGTGGTCGCATCGGCCACCTGCACCGCGCCGCCGAGGCCGAGCGCGGCCAGGTTCGCCCGGGCCACGGCGACCCGGGTGGGGTCGGCGTCCACCCCGGCCACCGTCAGGCCCCGGCCGGCCAGCGCGACCAGGTCCCCGCCGATGCCGCAGCCGAGGTCCACCACCGACGACGGGTCGGCCAGCGCGATCCTGGCCGCCCGGTGCTCGGCGACCCGACGCCGGGTCGCCTGCTCGAGCCCGTCGGGGGTGAAGTACATCCGCGCGGCCAGGTCGCCGAACTTCGCCGCCGCCTTCCGGCGCAGGCCGGCCTGGGTGAGCGCCACCGCCACGCGGGCCGGCGACTCGCGCCCCCGCACGGCTCCGGCCGCGGCGACCGGGTCGTCGGGATGTGCGTCGTACGCCTGCGCGGCCAGGTCCAGCAACCGCTGCCCGGGCGGGGTCAGCAGCCAGCCGAACGCCTCGAGGTCCACACCGGCCATCCTGCCAGCCGTCCCCACTGGCACTCCCAGGACCCGAGTGCTAGATTCACCGTTAGCACTCTCCGATCGAGGGTGCCAACGCATGCACGACGTGCGGCCCCCGCGACGGCGTACGTCACCGCAGGCAGCCCAACGCAACACGCAGTTCCAAGTCAACTGTCTGTCTCGACAAAGGGAAAGTGGAGGTCGACGCAGTGTCGGTCAACATCAAGCCTCTCGAGGACCGGATCGTCGTCAAGCCGATCGACGCCGAGCAGACCACGGCCTCCGGCCTGGTCATCCCCGACACCGCCAAGGAGAAGCCCCAGGAGGGCGAGGTCCTGGCCATCGGCCCGGGTCGCGTGGACGACAACGGAAACCGAGTCCCGCTCGACGTCAAGGTCGGCGACAAGGTGATCTACAGCAAGTACGGCGGCACCGAGGTGAAGTACTCCGGCGAGGAGCTGCTGATCCTGTCGGCCCGGGACGTGCTTGCGGTCGTCTCCTGACGCAGCTCCCCGGCAAGGGGACGTAAGAACCCGTCGTGGTTCGCATCTGACCTCGCCCCAGGTGCCCGGGATCCTCGGGTACCTGGGGCGTTGTCGTCACCCGCAGTTCGGAAAGGTTCAGGGTAGGAATGCCGAAGATTCTTGAGTTCGACGAGAAGGCCCGTCGCTCCCTCGAGCGCGGCGTGGACGCGCTCGCCAACGCCGTCAAGGTGACGCTCGGCCCCAAGGGCCGCTACGTCGTGCTTGACAAGAAGTGGGGCGCGCCGACCATCACCAACGACGGCGTGACCGTCGCCCGCGAGGTCGAGCTCGACGACCCGTTCGAGAACATGGGCGCCCAGCTCGCCAAGGAGGTCGCCACCAAGACCAACGACGTCGCCGGGGACGGCACCACCACCGCGACCGTGCTCGCCCAGGCGATGGTGCACGAAGGTCTGCGCGCGGTGGCGTCCGGCGCGAACCCGATGGCGCTCAAGCGCGGCATGGACGCCGCCGTCGAGGCGATGGGCGACGCGCTGCGCGAGGCCGCCCGCGACGTGGACTCCAAGGAGGACATGGCCGCGGTGGCCACCGTCTCCTCCCGCGACACCCACATCGGCCAGATCATCGCCGAGGCCTTCGACAAGGTCGGCAAGGACGGTGTGATCACCGTCGAGGAGTCCAACACCATGGGCACCGAGCTCGACTTCACCGAGGGCATGCAGTTCGACAAGGGCTACATCTCGCCGTACTTCGTCACCGACCCGGAGCGGATGGAGGCCGTCCTCGAGGACTGCTACATCCTCATCCACCAGGGCAAGATCTCCGCGATCGCGGACCTGCTGCCGCTGCTGGAGAAGGTCATCCAGGCCGGCAAGCCGCTGTTCATCCTCGCCGAGGATGTCGAGGGCGAGGCGCTGTCCACGCTGGTGGTCAACAAGATCCGCGGCACCTTCAACGCCGCTGCGGTCAAGGCGCCGGCGTTCGGCGACCGCCGCAAGGCCATGCTGCAGGACATCGCGGTCCTCACCGGCGGCCAGGTCGTGGCGCCCGAGGTGGGCCTCAAGCTCGACCAGGTCGGCCTCGACGTGCTCGGCCAGGCCCGGCGCGTGGTGATCACCAAGGACGACACCACGATCATCGAGGGTGCCGGTGTCGCCGACGAGGTGCAGGGCCGGGTCAACCAGATCCGCGCCGAGATCGAGAACACCGACTCCGACTGGGACCGCGAGAAGCTGCAGGAGCGGCTCGCCAAGCTGGCCGGTGGGGTCTGCGTGATCAAGGTCGGTGCCGCCACCGAGGTGGAGCTGAAGGAGAAGAAGCACCGCATCGAGGACGCCGTGTCGGCGACCCGGGCGGCCATCGAGGAGGGCATCATCGCCGGCGGCGGGTCGGCCCTGGTGCACGCCACCACGGTCCTCGACTCCGTCGACCTGTCCGGCGACGAGGCGACCGGCGTCCGTGTGGTCCGCAAGGCCGCGGACGAGCCGCTGCGCTGGATCGCCGAGAACGGCGGTGACAACGGCTACGTCGTGGTCAGCAAGGTCCGCGAGGCCGGCAAGGGCAACGGGTTCAACGCCGCCACCGGCGAGTACGGCGACCTGGTCGCCCAGGGCGTGCTGGACCCGGTCAAGGTCACCCGCTCCGCGCTGGTGAACGCGGCCTCCATCGCCGGGATGCTGCTCACCACCGAGTCGCTGGTGGTGGACAAGCCCGAGGAGGAGGGCGACACCGCTGCCGCCGGGCACGGTCACGGCCACGGCCACTGATCGAGCCGCGTCAGGCACCATCCGCGAACGCCGTCCGGGGCAACCCGGGCGGCGTTCGCTGCTTGTTTGGCACCCGCCACCGACGGGCAGCCTGTGGGGGACGAAATCCGGCGCGAAGGGGAGGCCTGGTGGACTGGCTCATCGATCCCGGGGACTGGGAGTCGACGCAGCGCGCGCTCAGCCAGGCCGCTGAGCATGTCCAGCGGCACGCCGCGGACATCCAGGCAGCGGAGGACGCGGCCAGCCGGATCCAGGAGGCCCTGGCGAACGGCGCCGACCGGCTCGGCGACGGCTGGGTCCGGATGCACCTGAACTGGAGGTCCACCGCCCCCTGGGTGGGCTTCTCCCCGGTCGCCGATCGCGCGGTCCTGGACCGGCTCGGCGTCGGGCTGGGGGACCTCGTGCCCGTGGACCGGCGTGACCAGCTCGGGGACTTCACCCCCGTCGTACGCCTCGACCTGGACGTGGAGCGGCGACTGCAGGTCGTGTTCGAGGCCGGCCCGCCACCGCTCGTGGAGCTGGACGTGGACCCACGCCGAGACGGACCGGCGAGCGCCGCGGTGGCGCTGAGCATCGCCTCCGAGGTGCACCCGAACTACAGCGCCGCGCAGACCGCCACGTTGGCCGGCGCGGCGCTGGCCGACGGGATGCTCACCGGAGGGGGCGCACCCGCAGATGCCGAGGAGGCCGCACGGGTCATCGCCGAGGCACACATGGCGCTCGGCAGCGACGCCCGGGTGGTCCGCGCCGACCGGGACGGCATCGAGCTCACGATGGACCGCTGCCCGTTCGGGCCGGGGGTGGCCAGGAGTGAGTCGCTGTGCCACCTCTCCGCCGGGCTCGCGGGCCGGGTGGCCACCCGGGTCAACGGTGCGGCGACCGTGCTGCTCGAGGAGACCATCGCGCGCGGGGACGCGGCCTGCCACCTCCGGGTGCTGCTGCGCTCGGAGGACGCCGACGAGATGCCGGGGCACGCCTTCCGCTGGCCGCCCGCCGGGGGGCAGGACGATGCTCCGGTGCCGCACCTCGATCTCTCCCTGAGCCTGCCCCGGGAGAGCGGCAGCGTGCCCGTCGTACGTCGACTCGCGGTGCAGGCGCTGGCCGCCTTCGGGGTCACTCGCGAAGACGTCGAGGACGTGGAGCTGGCCATCACCGAGGCCTGCGCGAACGTCATCGACCATGCCGCCGACACCGACAGCTACGAGGTGAAGGTCGAGCTGGCCTCCGACGAGTGCGCGATCACCGTGCTGGACCAGGGCACCGGCTTCAACGCCACCGACGTCGACGAGGAGGCACCCACGCACGCGGAGACCGGCCGCGGGCTGGCGCTGATGCGGGCCCTGGTCGACAACGTGGCCTTCCGCAGCGAGCCGCGCGCGGGCGCGGTCGTGCACATGGTGAAGTCCCTCAGCTACGACCACAACCACCCGCTGTGGCGCCGGGCCGCCCGGGCCGGCACCTACGAGGAGCTCACCTCGGAGGAGTGATGGCCTCGCGGCGCCGTCGGGGCGGCTTTGTAGACTGAGGACCTGCCGTCCCCGCCTTGGAAGGCCCCATGAACCTCACTCCTGCCGGTGTCCCGGACAAGTTCGCTGCCCTCGGTCTGACCTTCGACGACGTCCTGCTGCTGCCGGGGGAGACCGACGTGGTGCCCAGCGAGGTGGACACCAGCACCCGGCTCACCCGCGACATCACCCTGCGCACCCCCCTGGTCTCCAGCGCCATGGACACCGTCACCGAGTCGCGGATGGCGATCGCGATGGCCCG
>Ga0070714_100003327_pt1 | contig 11981 bp, 13 predicted proteins | sample LARL83metaG_FD_65450 | JGI IMG/M metagenome (GOLD analysis project Ga0070714, IMG submission 65450) | Corn, switchgrass and miscanthus rhizosphere microbial communities from Kellogg Biological Station, Michigan, USA - LAR L8-3 metaG | ecosystem: Host-associated > Plants > Roots > Rhizosphere ... | reverse complement strand
GGGAAACCCTGTTCGGCACGTTCCTCGGCCTCGGTTCGAGCATGGCCGCCGAGGCATGCGCGCTGGCCGGTTTCGACTGGCTGCTCGTCGACCTCGAACACGGTGGCGGCGACGAGAGTTCGCTCGTGGGGCAGCAGTTGGCGGCGGACGCGCACGGCGTCCCGATGCTGGTGCGTGTCGAGTCGACGGACCGCATCCGCGCCGGGCGCGTGCTCGACCTGGGCGCCGGGGGAATCATGTTCCCGCGCCTGGAATCCGCCACCGACGCCGAGGCGGCGGTACGGCACCTGCGGTACCCGAAGGCCGGTGATCGCGGGGTGGCCACGTATAACCGGGCGTGCGGTTTCGGTCTGCACCCGGAGGCCCTGACCACGGCGAACGACCGGATCGTCGGCATCGTGCAGATCGAGAACCGGCTCGCGGTGGATCGCGTCGAGGCGATCGCGGCGGTGTCCGGAGTAGACGTCGTGTTCATCGGCCCGCGGGACCTGTCCTACGACCTCGGCGTCCCAGGCGACGCGACAGCACCGGCATTCACGGACGCGGTGGCGCGGGTGCTGGCCGCGGCCGAGACGGCGGGCATCGCGGCCGGCATCATGGCGCCGGACGCCGAGACGGCCCGCCGATACGCCGACGAGGGCTTCCGCTTCATCGGCGTCAGTTCCGACGCGACCCTCCTGGCCACCACCGGCCGGCAGGTCCTCGACACCGTCCGGCGGAAAACCTAGTCCTGGGGCCATTGTGCGGTGCGTAGTTCGGGGCGGGTCACGGCGTACAGCCCGGACAACGCGATCCCGCCGGCCAGGACGAACACCGCCTGCGGTCCGGTCAGGTACTGCAACAGCAGGCCGGCGGCCGCGGTGCCGACGGGGATGCCGATCCCGAACAATGTGATCACGGCGGCGATCACGCGGCCGCGCTGCTCGTCCGGTACCTGGCGGAAGATCAACACGTCGACCAGGACCTGGAGTGCCGGAATCCCGATGCCGCTGACCACCATCACCAGCGCGATCCACCACGGCCCCCACGGCAGCGCGACCGCGGCGAACAGCGGCACGTGGATGAGCGTGACGCCGATCAGCAGGGCGCCGGGGCCGAATCGCCGGTGCAGCGGCCGGATCAGCGGCGCGCCGAGCAGGCCGCCGACCGCGAAACCGGCCAGTGCCACGCCGATCAACGTCGGCGGGACGCCCTGGCGGCGCAATATCACCGTGACGACGAGCGTCAGCGGCGCCCCCACCGTGTTCATCGCCGCGACCAGGATCGTGGCCGCGCGCAGCAGTGGGCTGGCCCAGATCGTGCGGATACCGGTCAGGATCCCGGTCCGAGCCTGACTCGGCTCGACGGTCCTGGCCGGCACCCGGACGATCAGCGCGCACGCCAGCGACACCGTGAACGTGATGGCGCTGAACAGGAACGGGACCATCGGGCGCAGGCCGTAGAGGAAACCGCCCAGCGGTGGGCCGGCGAGTTGGGTCACGTTGTTGCGGACCTGCTCCTGGGTCAGTGCCGCGGTCAACTGCTCGGCCGGTACGACCGCGCGCACCAGCAGCATCCGCGCGGTCGAACCGAACGGTGACGCGGTGCCGAGCACGGCCGCGACGACCAGCGTGTGGGCCAGGGTGAGATGGTGGGCCGCGAGGGCGATGGCGATGGTCGCCGCGGCCACCGCCCGGGCCGCCTCGGCCAGCACGAGCACCCGCCTGCGGTCGAACCGGTCGGCCACGTGGCCCGCCGGCAGGCCCGCGACCAGCGTGCCCAGCATCTGGACCACACCGAACAGGCTCGTCTGGGCCGCCGATCCGGTCAGCGCCAGGGATCGCCAGCGGATACGCGATGTCCGCTGTATCGAGGCCGAGAAACCCGACGACGGAGCCGACCCACAACGTCTGGAAGCGCAGGTTACGGCCTAACGGTACGACCTGGTCGACCACCTGATCCCCCCAAGGTGAATATTCACGACGACACAACTGTTCACGACAGAGTGAATAGTAGCACGCGGGTGAACGCGTGCCAAGATAACGGGGTGACGGATCTCGACGCGGTTCCCGAGCCGCTGCCGGTGCGTGCCGTCGACGACGTGGACACGCTCAAGGTGCTCGCCGACCCGACCCGCCTGGCCATCCTGCGCGAGCTCATGACGGGTTCGCCGCGTGACCTGCCGGTGCGGTCGGTCAAGGAACTCGCCGAACGCCTCGGCGAGCCGCAGACCAAGCTCTACCGGCACGTCAAGCAGTTGGCCGCCAGCGGGCTGATCGTCGTGGCGCAGACCCGGCTCGTGTCGGGCATCGTCGAACAGCGCTACCGCACCGGGCAGTTGAGCCTCGACCTCGAACCGGGCCTGCTCCGCCAGCACGCGACCACCGACACCACCGCGATGTTCACCGCGGCCCTGGACGCCTTCCGCGAGGACATAGTCACTGGGTTGCGCGCCGGCCGAGTGCGGTTCGACACCGACGCGCCACCAGAGGAGTCCTACCGCCGGACGATCGTGTCCAACGGGTTGAACCGGGTCCCCGCGGCCAAGGCGACCGAGTTCCGTGACCGGCTCGCGGCCCTGATGCACGAGATGGTCGAGTCGGAATGGGACGACGACGGCGTGCAGATCAACTTCATGACCGTCATGTACTCGCCGGACGAAGATCAAACCGAATCAGATTCTAATTGTTAATGTCTTCTGCTCGGCCGCTTGTCCTGGGACGCTGGGAACCTCGGGACAGGAGACGCTATGTCACTGCACAGAATCAGCCGGACCTGGCTCGCCGCGGCCGTCGTGGTGGGCACGTTGGTTGGTGGTTTCGCCACTCCAGCGGCGGGTGCGACACCGAGTGGACCCGTCGTCCATACTCCGGCCGGCGCACTGATGGGTGTCGCGAATGGGACGACCGACGAGTTCCTCGGCGTTCCCTATGCCACGCCACCGGTCGGTGCCCTGCGTTGGCAGCCGCCGCAGCCGGCGGCACACTGGTCGGGCGTGCGTGCCGCGACCGCGTTCGCGCCGCACTGCGCGCAGCCGGTCACGGCGTTCGGTCGGCCGAGCATGTCCGAGGACTGCTTGTACCTCAACGTTTTCACGGCGGCCGGGTCGCAACATGGCAGCAAGCGGCCGGTGATGGTGTGGATCCACGGTGGCGCACTGGTCACCGGCGAGAGCGACGACTACGACCCGACCGCGCTGGTACAGGACGGCACCGTCGTCGTCACGATCAACTATCGCCTCGGCGCCTTCGGCTTTCTCGCGCATCCGGCGCTGACCGCCCGGCCGGGTGGACCATCCGGTGACTACGGGCTGATGGACCAGCAGGCCGCGTTGCGCTGGGTACAGCGCAATGTCGGCGCGTTCGGTGGCGACGCCCACGACGTCACCGTGTTCGGCGAGTCGGCCGGCGGCCTGAGCACGTTGTCGCAGTTGGCATCGCCGGGCGCACACGGACTGTTCGAGCACGCGATCGTGGAGAGCGGCTCGTACAACCCGACGCAGGCGTCCCTCGCGACCGCCGAAGCGGCCGGTCAGGCGTTCGCGACCAAGGCCGGCTGTGCCGACCAGACCGCGGCCTGCCTGCGGAACCTGCCAGTGTCGACCATCCTCGCCAACGAGGACACCGCCGGTTACACACCCGACGTGGACGGCCAGGTCCTCGTACGCACGCTGCGGGATTCGTTCACCAGCGGACGGTTCAACCGCGTTCCGGTGATGGACGGCACGAACCACGACGAGTGGCGGCTGTTCGTCGCGGCGAACGAACTGGCCGGGCATCCGGTCACGGCGGCCAACTACCAGGCCATGATCACCGGCACGCTCGGCGTGTCGCCGTCGATCGCGAGCGCGATCGCGGCCCAGTATCCGTTGTCCGCGTTCCCCAGCCCGTCGATCGCGCTGGGCGCTGTCGGCACCGACGCGATCTTCGCCTGCAACGCGCTCACCCTGGACGACGAACTGACGCACTTCGTGCCGACGTTCGCGTACGAGTTCAACGACGAGAACGCGCCGCAACCGCTGTTGCCGCCGGTCAGCTTCCCGTACGGGGCGGCGCACGCCTCGGAGTTGCAGTACCTGTTCAAGATCCCGACGACGTTCACGGCCGACCAGATGCGCCTGTCCGCCACGATGCAGCGCAACTGGACCGGGTTCGCCACGCGTGGCTTCCCGTCCGTGTTCTGGCCGCTGTTCAACGGAACCGGACTGATGCAGTCGCTCGTGCCGCCACGGCCGAGCCCGGAGGCGAACTTCGCCGCCGCGCACCACTGCGCCTTCTGGAGCCCACTGCTGGGGTGAGGAAACTAGGTCAGATACCGAACGAGAAAATCGACCGACGCCACGAACGACTCGAACGGTAGTTCCCCGTGCCGACCCGGATAGCCGTGCAACCGCTTGTCGCGGCTACCCAACAGGTCGTACAACTCGAACGCCCGTTCCCGTGGCGCCAACTGATCGTCCCAATTCACCACGAACAAGACCGGACAGGCCACCCGCCCGGCGTCGGCGCGAATCCGTTCGCCGGGCGGGGCAGGCCAGTTCGCATGCATCAACCCCAACGCGGCCGCCCGAAAATCGATCGCATCATCCGCGATCACCGAGATACCCAGCCCGGTCCCCATCGACAGGCCCCAGTAGCCGAGCCGTCCGGTGTCGACTTCGTCGCGGAGTTCCGCGACGCACGCGGACCACTCCCGCACGACCTGATCCCGGTCCGGCCGTGGCCATTCCGTGTCGGTTGCCGCACGTCGTGCCCCGTGTCCCGGCGCGTCCAACGCTACAGCGGCGAAGCCACGCTCGGTCAGCAACCGGGCCACCGTCATCGCGTACTGATCGCGTTTGTGCGAAGTACGGCCGTGGCCGATCAGCACAGCGGGCAACCGTCCCGTCGCACCAGTCGGCCGCCACAGCACGCCCGGCACCACAGCGCCATCCACAGTCACCTGGAAATCATTCGATTCCGACACATCATCGACTTTACGATGCCGGCATGCGGCAGGACGAGATCTGGGACGCCGAGGCGGCGCAGCGCTACGACACCGTCGATGTCGGCATGTTCGCGCCCGACGTGTTGGGGCCGACGGTGGATCGGCTCGCCGAACTGGCCGGCGACGGTCGGGCGCTGGAGTTCGCGATCGGCACCGGTCGGGTCGCGATTCCGTTGCGGGAGCGCGGTGTTCCGGTCACCGGCATCGAACTGTCGCGGCCGATGATCGACCAGCTGCGGACGAAGGCTTCCGATGCCACGATCCCGGTCGTGATCGGTGACATGGCGACCGCGACCGCGCCGGGCGACTACACGCTTGTTTATCTGGTGTACAACACGATTTCGAACCTGCTGACACAGGCCGAGCAGGTCGCGTGCTTCCGCAATGCCGCACGGCATCTCGTGGCCGGTGGGCGGTTCGTGATCGAGCTCGAAGTGCCGCTGTTGCGCAAGCTCCCGTCCGGCCAGACCGCGGTCGTCTGCCACGACGAACCCGGCTACATCGGCCTGGACACGTACGACGTGGTGCGGCAACACCTGGTGTCGCACCATTTCCGGTTCGACGAGAGCCGGCACGCACGCGTGTTCCGCAGCCCGCACCGGTACATCTGGCCGGCCGAGATGGACCTGATGGCCCAGTTGGCCGGGCTCGAGTTGGAGTCGCGGCACGCGGACTGGACCGGAACGGAATTCACCGCCGAATCCGAGTCCCATGTGTCCGTCTACCGCGTGCTGCGCAGTTGAACGGCCTGTCGGACAGATGGTGTTGACTGACGGCATGCGCAAGATCCGTGCTGTGCCGTTAGTGGCGTTGACACTGGTGCTCGGCCTGGCCGCGCCGGCCGCTGCCACCCAGACCGAGGTGATCCTGCTACCTGGCGCGACATCCGCCGAGGCCATCACGGCCGCACCCGGCGACATGTTCTACGCCGCCGACATGTTCCAGGGCACCATTTACCGCGGCAACGTCCGCACCGGCACGGCGGAGGTGTTCATCCACACGCCGCCGGGTGCGCAGTCGGTCGGCATGGACCTCGACGTGCGACACGGACTGCTGTTCGTCGCCGGTGGGAACGGCGGCAAGGCCTATGTCTACGACATCCACACCCGCGCGTTGGTCGCCAGCTACACGTTCGGTGATCCGAGCGTGTCCTTCATCAACGACGTGACGGTCACGCCGTACGGCGCCTGGTTCGACGACTCCAGCGAGCCGCAGCTCTACTTCGTGCCGGACGTGTTCGGAGTGCTCGGCCCGCCGCACACGCTGCACCTGAGCGGGCCGGCGGCCGGACCGCCCGGGTCGTTCACCATCAACGACATCACGTCAACGCCGTCCGGTGACACGCTGCTCGTGGCGCCCACGCTCGTCGGGAAGCTGATGACGATCGATCCGCGCACCGGCACGAGCGCGATCGTCGCCGGTGTGGACGTGCCCAACGCCGACGGTGTTCTGCTCTCCGGTCGCGACCTCTGGGTGACGCAGATCGACAACCGGGTCACCCGGTGGCACCTCAACGGCGACCTGACCAGCGGAACCGCGGTGAAGACGATCACGGATCCGCTGTTCCACGCGCCGCTGACGTCGGTGCGGTTCGGCGACCGGCTCGCCGTCGTGAACTCGCACCTGGACACCGGGTTCCCGCCGACCAGCCCGACGTACGAGGTGCTCGTGCTGCACGACTGAGTGAATCGGGCACGCCGGCTTGCGAGTTGGTGATGAAAACCAGTATCAATAAGGCGCTCCACGCAACGTGGAGCGCCGTGTCGATACTGGAGGTCGCCCGATGTCACTCGACGTTCCCGCCGCGCTGCTGGAGCGCGCCGAGCGCGGCGAAGTCCCGGACACCGAGTTCGTCTCGGTCGTCCGCGACTCGCTGCCCTACGCCTGGACCGTGATCAGCTCGGTCGTCGCCGACCTGGGTGGTTCGGCGGCGTTCGCGGACCACGCGACACCGCCGCCGAGCGAGGCCGAGCGGGGCCAACTGCTGCGCGCGCTGGCATCCGACGCGATTCGCGGCGGGCTGGAGCGACACTTCGGCGTGAAGCTGGCCTTCCAGAACTGCCACCGTGTCGCGGCGTTCCGACTGTCCGCGGTGGACGGTCCGGAGTACCGCGCGTTCGTGTCGCCGCGTGGGCAGTTGCTCAACCAGAGCCCGGCGTTGCGCGACTGCTGATGAAAATCGCCTTTGTCGGCAAGGGCGGCAGCGGCAAGACCACGCTGTCGTCCTTGTTCGTCCGCCACCTCACCGACAGCGGGCGGCCCACGCTCGCCATCGACGCGGACATCAACCAACACCTGGCCACCGCACTCGGCGCCGCCGACGAGGTCGCGGTCACGCTGCCCACGCTCAGCGCGCACCTGCCGCTGATCAAGGACTACCTGCGCGGCGACAACCCGCGCATCACGTCGGCCGACGCGATGATCAAGACAACGCCGCCCGGCCGCGGCTCGCGGCTGCTCGGCGTCGTCGAGGACAACCCGATCTACGCGGCGTGTGTCCGCGAGATCGGCGGTGCCCGCCTCGCCGTGACCGGCTCGTTCACCGAGGACGATCTCGGCGTGGCCTGTTACCACTCGAAGGTCGGCGCGGCCGAGCTGCTGCTCAACCACCTGGTCGATGGGCCGGGGGAGTACGTGGTGGTGGACATGACGGCGGGCGCGGACTCGTTCGCGTCCGGCCTGTTCACCCGGTTCGACCTGACGGCACTGGTGTGCGAGCCGACCCGGCGCAGCGTCGGCGTGTACCGGCAGTATCTGGGCTACGCCAAGGACTTCGGCATCCGGGTCGCCGTCGTCGGCAACAAGATCTGCGACGATGACGACCTGGCCTTCCTGCGCGAGGAGGTCGGCTCGGACCTGCTGTGCTGGATCGGCCGGTCCGGCCACGTGCGGGCGGCCGAACGCGGCCGGGCACGGCCGATCGCCGACCTGGAGCCGGCGAATCTGGCCGCCCTCGAGACGCTCCGCGCCGCGCTCGACTCGACCGTCCGCGACCCGGCCGCCTACCAGCGGCAAGCCGTGGAGTTCCACCTGCGCAATGTCGCCGCGTGGGCGGGCGGCCGGACCGACGTCGACCTCACCGCGCAGGTGGACCCGGATTTCGTGCCGGCAGGCCGAATCGGGTGAGCAGTTCGGCGCCGCCGCCGAACACGACGATCCGGCTGATCCCGGTCGGGGTCGTGGTCAACACGCCGAGGCCGAACGCGCTGCCGTCCCGGCGGTACGCGCCCGCGGCTGGTTGACCGTTGGCCCTGGTCGGGATCATTCGCCAGTCACCGGGCGCGCCGATCACGCCGGTGAGGAACCGCAGGCACGTCACGCGGCCATGGAACCAGGTGCCGGTGCCGACGAGTTCGATCGCGGCATCGGTACGAAGCGCACGTTCCAGCGCGGCCGTGTCGGCGTGTTCGAAACCGGCGATGTACGCCTCGAGTTGCTTGCGTGCCGTCGGATCGTCGGGGTCGCTGATGAGGTCGCGGTCGGTTGCGGTCTCGTCGAGCCGGGCCCTCGCTCGTTGCAGCGTGCTCTTCACAGCCGCCACCGACGTGTCGAGCATCGTGGCGACCTCGGCGGCCGAGAACGCGAGCACCTCACGCAGGATCAGCACGGCGCGCTGCTTGGGCGGCAGGAACTGCAGGCTCGCGACCAACGCCAGCCGCGTGCTTTCCCGCGCCACGACGACCGACGCCGGATCATCGGGAATCGGTTGCAGCCACGCCGTTTCCGGATCGGCCGGCCGGACGGAGGAGCCGGGATCGTCGGTGGGCGGGCCGAGGCCGAAGGGCAGCGCCCGCCGGCCTCGGCCCGCCAATGCGGTCAGGCACGCGTTCGTGGCGATGCGGTACAGCCAGACGCGCAACGACGAGCGGCCCTCGAAGTCGCCGTACGCGCGCCACGCCCGCAGGTACGTCTCCTGCACGACGTCCTCGGCATCGTCGGCCGAGCCGAGCATCCGGTAGCAGTGGGCCGACAACTCGCGGCGCAGCGGTTCGGTCGCGGCGACGAAGGCAGCGGCCATGTCGTCGGCCATGACCACCCCCGTCATCGGATGCCCAGCAGCGGTCGCACCCACTCGGCGGCGCGCCGGATCGCGTCGTCGGCCTCAGGTGCGCGGCCGGCGGCCATCTGGAACGTGTGCAGCATGTCGGGAAACACGTCGAGCCGCACGTCGATACCCGCCTGCTTGGTGTGTTCGGCGAGCCGGTAGGCGTCGTCCAGCAGGGTTTCGTCGCCGCCGACCTGGATGTACGTCGGAGCTAGACCAGCCAGGTCGGCGTACAGCGGGTTCGCCAGCGGATCGCGGGCACTGCCGTTCGTGCCCAGGAAGACGTCCACGAGTTGGCGCACGGTCTCGGCGAAGAAGAACGGGTCGCGGTCGCGGTTCGTGTCGTACGACTCGCCGACGACCTCCATGTCCACCCACGGCGAGAACACCACGGCCGCCGCCGGAATCGGCAGGCCCTGCTCGCGCGCCCGCAGTTGCGCCGTGATCGAGAGGCCGCCGCCGGCCGAGTCGCCGGTGAACGCGACGTGCTCGGGGCGAATGCCCTGGTCGAGCAGCCAACGATAGGCGCCCGTCGTGTCGCCGACCTGCGCCGGATGGATATGGGTGGGTGCGAGCCGGTAGTCGAAGATCAACGCGCGGGCACCGGTCGCCTTGGCCAGGTGGGCGAACAGCTTGCGGTGCGAGTAGATCGAGCCGCTGATGAAGCCGCCGCCGTGCATGGCCAGCAGCACGCGGTCGGTCGCGGCCCGTTTCGGCGTGGCCCAGATCGCGGGCAGGCCGTTGACGCTGGTCTCGACGTAGTCGACGTCCCGCGGTTCGGCCGTGAGGTCGCCCCACGACTCGGTGTCGGGCTGCGGTGCGTCCGGGTTCGTCATGGCTGCGCGGGCGACGGTCCAGTGCCGGCGGACGGCGTCGGACTGCTGGCTGGGCATGGTGTCCTCCTCGTTCGGTGGGTTCTGGTGTGTAGACCGCCGAGGATCGCGAAAGGTATCGGTGGTGTACTGTCAGGGCAGTCGTACAGGGCGATCGCCCTAGATGGGAGACACCGTGACGGCGGCGGAGCGTGGGCGCGAGGTGCGGCAGCGGTTGCTGGCGGCCGCCGTCGAGCTGATCCCGGAACGCGGATGGACGGCGGTGAGCACGCGGGTGCTGGCCGAGCGCGCCGGGGTCACGCCGAGCGTCGTGCACTACCACTTTCCGTCGCTGGCGGCGCTGTTGCGCGAGGCCGTGGTCGGGCTGATGCGCCAGATGCTGGCCGGGTTCGACGCCGTGCTCGCCGGTGCGACCACGCCGGCCGACGCGGTCGACGTGCTGCTCGGGTCGGTCGATCAGTACAGCGGCGCCGATCCGCTGTCGCTGCTGTTCGTCGAGGCGTACCTTGCCGCCACGCGCGACGAGCTGCTGCGCGAGCAGCTCCACGGCATGGTCGAGGACTTTCGGCAGCGCGTCGGTCGCCGGTTCGCCGAACACGGGATACCGGACGCGGCCGAGACCGCGGCGGTGTTTCTCGCGTCGATCGACGGGCTGCTGCTGCATCGCGGGCTCGGAGCCCGCTCGGACACGCGCGCGGTGATCAGGGTCGTGCGCCGAATCGTCGACGGGGAGGGTTCATGAAGGTTGTCGTGTGTGGTGCCGGGATCACCGGGCTGACATTGGCGAACCGGTTGTCCGTGTCGGGCAACGACGTCGTGTTGCTGGAGCGGGCGCCGGGGCCGCGACCGCAGGGTTACATGATCGATTTCTTCGGCCCGGGTTACGACGCGGTCGAGGTGATGGGCCTGCTGCCGGCCGTCGAGAACGTGGCGTATCGGGTCGACGAGGCGAGCCTGCTCGACGAGCACGGCCCGCGACAACGACGCAACTGCGGATTCGCCGCATCGCGCTGCGGGCCGCGCGGTTGCCGCTGATCGATCGCTACGTGGCCGCGACCGTGGCCGGCAAGTCCTCTGCCCTCATCACGAACCTGCACCGGGCGGGTACCGCACCGCAACGGATAACCGGTTGATCAGGATCCGATCGCGAGGCAGAGTTTGCGCAGCAGGTCGGCCAGAGTGCGCTTCTCGGCCGTGCTGAGGTGGACCAGGAGACCGTCCTCGTTGTCGCTCTCCGCGTCGAGTTGGGCGTCCAGGGCCTGGTAACCGGCGTCGGTGAGCCGGACGCGGACGCGCCGGCGGTCGCCCTCGTCGAGTTCGCGCTCGATCAGGCCGCGTTCTTCCAGCCCGGCCAGCCGGGCGGAGAGCGCGCCGCGGGTCAGGCCGAGTTGGTCGGCGAGGTCGCTCGGGCTCGCCTCGTACGGCTTGCCGGCCCGGCGCAGCATCAGCAGCGTCTTGAACTGCCAGTACAGGAGCTCGCCGTCGGCCAGCGCGGTCGTGCGGCCGGCGTTGATGTGGCGGGCCACGTGGGCGATCCGGGCGATGATCTGCTCCCGCAGCGGATCCAGCGTCGGGATCTCCCGTTGCCAGTGCTCGACGTGATCATCCAGGTTGTCCCGCATTCGGGTAGTTTAGCATCAAATAATTTGCTGGTGGATAGTCATGCGCATGACTACCGTCGCGCTCATGACGACGATCACCGTGTCCCGGGACAGCGTTCTGGCGGCGGTGCGCGCGCTGCTGCGGGCGGCCCGGTTCACCGAGGCGTGCGACCTTCTGGCCGGCAACCACGATCCGGCGTTCGCGTTGGCCCGCGTCGAAGCCGCCCTCGCCCGCGACTGGCACCACGGCGCGATCACGCCGGTCGCGGTGTTGCGCGCCGCGGAACCGGCTGTCGCGCGATCCGGCGACGTACGGGCGATCTGGACGCTGGACTACCTGACCGTCCGGCGCGACTACGCCGCCCAGTTCGTCGAGCCGGATCCGGGCACACACGGCCGGCTGGTCCGGCGGGCCACCGCGGTCCGCGACAACGCGCCGGACGAACTGTGTTGGGGCTGGGCCGAGTTCTACCTCGGCCTGATCGCCGACAACGTGACCGGCGAGCGGGACACCGCGCCGACGCACTACCACCGCGC
>Ga0070714_100003326_pt1 | contig 11985 bp, 11 predicted proteins | sample LARL83metaG_FD_65450 | JGI IMG/M metagenome (GOLD analysis project Ga0070714, IMG submission 65450) | Corn, switchgrass and miscanthus rhizosphere microbial communities from Kellogg Biological Station, Michigan, USA - LAR L8-3 metaG | ecosystem: Host-associated > Plants > Roots > Rhizosphere ... | reverse complement strand
TCGGCCGATGCCAGCGGCTCGAGTTTCAAGACGTAACGAACGACCCCGAGGCCCAGAATCTGTGTTCCGCACAACACGGCGCGCCACTCCGACCGGTCCACACCGATCACTTCGGTGATCCGGCCGAACACCGCTTTGGTGAAGAATTGGCCCATGATGGCCGCCGCCGTCTCCTGGCTGGCGACGCTGAGCATCACGGCCGCGAACCCGCCCTCCGCGGAGTCCCAGATGGGCACGAAGTTACGGATGATCCGTTCGGCCAACGTCTCGCGGTCGCCGTGCACGATGGTCTCGATCAACTCGACCGGGTCGAACGGCAGGTGCGTGATCGCGGCGAACAGTCCCTGCTTGCCGCCGAACCAGTGGTTGACCATGGCCGCGTCCACACCGGCCCGCGCCGCGATGGCGCGCACCGTGGCGCCCTGGTAGCCCTGCTCGGCGAACACGGCGCGGGCGGCTTCCACCAGAGCGGCCTTGGTGTCCTCGCCACCGGCCCGCCGGCCGCGCCGCCGGGGCGCGTCGGTCAGGCCGTCGGCCGGATCATCGGTCATGCGGTCGTCCGGCGCAGGGTCGTCGACCCGACGACCAGCGCGATCACCGCGCACCCAGCTATCACCACCAGATCCCACCATACTGTCGACACGACGGTCGGCGAGTGGGCGAGCCGGCTCATGCCGTCCACGGCGTAGCGCAGCGGAATCACGCGGCTCACGCCGTCCAGCCAGCCGGCCATCGACGACGTCGGCGTGACCAGCCCGCACAGCAGGAACTGCGGCAGGATCACGGCCGGCATGAACTGCACGGCCTGGAACTCGGAGGTCGCCAGCGCCGACACGCCCAGCCCCAGCGCGCTCCCGAGCACGGCGTTCGCGACCGCGATCAGCAGCAGCAACGGCACCGACGCCGGTGTCGCCATGCCGAGCAGCCCCAGCGCGACACCACTGGCCGCGAGCCCTTGCACCAGCGCCAGCACGCCGAACGCCAGGCCGTAGCCGAGCATGAGGTCACCCTTGCCCAACGGCGTGGTGAGCAGGCGTTCCAGCGTGCCGCTGGAGCGTTCCCGGACCATGGCGACGCTCGTGATCAGGAACATGATGGTCAGCGGGAACACCGCCAGCAGGGCGGGCGCGAGCTGTTGGAACACGCCGTGGCTGGCCGCGAAGACCTCCTTGAACAGCCACAGCAGCACGCACGGCATGACGATCACCAGCGCGATCGTCCGTCGGTCCCGCCGCAACTGCGCCAGCACCCGGCCCGCCGTGGCGAGCGTCAGTCGTGGGTTCATGCCGGGACCTCCATGTTCGTGACGAGTTCCAGGAACGCGTCGTCCAGGTCGGTGGCGCCGGTGGCGCGCAGCAGGCCGGCCGGCGTGTCGTCGGCGATCAGGCGGCCCTCGCGCAGCAACAGCAGACGGTCGCAGTGGCCCGCCTCGTCCAGGACGTGGCTGGACACCACGAGCGTGGTGCCGTGCTGGTCGGCCTCGGTGCGGAACAGCGCCCACAGGTCGCGCCGCAGCACCGGGTCCAGGCCGACGGTCGGCTCGTCCAGGAGCAGCAGTTTCGGCCGCCCGACCAGCGCGCAGGCCAGCGACACCCGGCTGACCTGCCCGCCGGACATCGCCCGCACCAGCCGGTCGGAGTACCCGGCCAGGTCGACCCGTCGCAGCGCGTCCAGGGCGGCCGCGCGGCCGGCGCCGTGCAGGGTCGCGTGGTAGCGGATGTTCTCCAGCGCCGTCAGGTCCGTGTACACCGACGCGGCCTGTGTCGTGTAGCCGAGCTCCTGTCGTAGCGCCGCGTGGCCGGCGGGCCGGCCGAGCACGGTGACCGTGCCGGACTGCCGGCGTTGCGCGCCGACCAGGACCCGCAGCAGCGTGGTCTTGCCGCTGCCGCTCGGGCCGAGCAGACCCGTCACCGAACCCTGCGGAACGGCCAGGTCGACGTGGTCCAGGACGGTATTGCCGCGTCGTCGCACGACCAGCTGATGAATCTCGATGGCGGCCATGCCGGCTCCTTAATTCAACGTTGGATGAAATATAGGGCCGCTGCGGCACGCGGTCAACCGGCGGGCAGAATGGGCACATGGCTGGACGCGACACCCTGCACGCCGTCGGCACCCGTGTCGGCCTCGGCGCCGTCACGCCCACCCGGGACGAGTTCCGCGCGCTGGCCGCGGACCGGCGCGTGATCCCGGTGGTCCGGCGCCTGCTCGCCGACGACGAGACGCCGCTGGGCGTGTACCGCAAACTGGCCGGCAGCCGCCCCAACACGTTCCTGTTCGAGTCCGCCGAGAACGGCCAGTCGTGGTCGCGCTGGTCGTTCGTGGGCGTCCGCAGCGCGGCCGCCCTCACCTCCGTGAACGGCGAGGCCACCTGGACCGGGCATCCGCCGGTCGGCCTGCCCGTGGGTGGCGACCCGCTGGCGGCGCTGCGCGAGACCGTCCGTCTGCTGCACACCGACCCACTGCCCGGCATGCCGCCGCTGACCGGGGGCATGGTCGGCTACCTCGCCTACGACGCGGTCCGCCGCCTGGAGAAGCTGCCCGAACTGGCCGTTGACGACCTCCACGTCCCCGAACTGGTGATGTTGCTGGCCACCGACCTGGCCGCGCTGGACCACCACGAGGGCACGATCACGCTGATCGCGAACGCGGTGAACTGGGACGACTCGCCCGAGCGCGTGGACGCCGCGTACGACGACGCCGTGGCCCGGCTGGACGAGATGACCCGCCAGCTGTGCACCGGCGCCACGCCCACCGTCGCCGTGTTCGACCACCCGAAGCCGGAGTTCCGCCGTCGCCGCACGCCGGCGGAGCACCACGCCGCCGTGAACGCGGCCAAGGCGGCGATCCAGGCCGGCGAGGCGTTCCAGGTCGTGGTGTCCCAACGGTTCGAGATGGACGCCACCGCCGACGCGCTGGACGTGTACCGCGTACTGCGGACGACCAACCCGAGCCCGTACATGTACCTGTTGCGGCTGCCCGGGTTCGACATCGTCGGCTGTAGCCCGGAGGCGCTGGTCACCGTGCGGGACGGGCGCGCCACGACGCATCCCATCGCGGGCACGCGGTGGCGCGGCGTGGATCCGGAGGAGGACGCGCTGCTGGAGAAGGACCTCCTCGCCGACGCCAAGGAACGGGCCGAACACCTGATGCTGGTCGACCTGGGCCGCAACGACCTGGGCCGGGTGTGCAAGCCGGGCACGGTGCGCGTCGTCGACTTCTTCCGCGTCGAGCGCTACAGCCACGTCATGCACATCGTGTCGACCGTGACCGGGGAACTGGCCGAGGGCAAGACCGCGTTCGACGCCGTGACCGCGTGCTTCCCGGCCGGCACGCTGTCGGGCGCGCCGAAACCCCGTGCCATGGAACTGATCGAGGAGTTGGAGCCGACGCGGCGGGGCACGTACGGCGGTGTCGTCGGCTATCTCGACTTCGCCGGTGACGCGGACACCGCGATCACGATCCGCACCGCGCTGCTGCGCGACGGCGTGGCGTACGTGCAGGCCGGCGGTGGCATCGTGGCCGACTCCGACCCCGAGGCCGAGGACACCGAGACGCTGAACAAGGCACGTGCCGTGCTGTCCGCCATCGCCGCCGCGGCCAGCATGAGCTCACCGGTGGGGTCCCTCGGTGCCTGACCGCGCCCGCTCTCTCGTCCGTCCGTTGTGGACGGTCGTGGTGCTGCTGCTGGTCGGCGCGGGCGCGCTGTGGCTCTCGTCGCGGTTGACGTGGTCGTGGGAGCGGCAGTCCACACCGTTGCGCGGCATCGAGGTCGTGACGCACAGCGGCGCGGACACGTCGTCGGCGTTGATCCCGCTCGCGGTGCTCGCCGTGGCCGCGATCGCCGCGGTGCTCGCCATCGGCGGGTGGCCGCGCCGGATCGTCGGTGTGCTCGTCGGGCTCGCCGGCGTGGCGAGCGTAATCGTCGGAGCGGCAGGGCTACCGGCCGTGTTCGGTGCGCATCCGGATGGCTACCCACGGTCGCAGATCGTGTTCGGGCACGGCCTCGCGCTGTTGGCCGGGTTGCTGCTCGTCGCGGCGTCCGTCCTGGTGGTACGGCATGCCGCCGGCCTGCCGAGGATGGGCGGCGGCTACCAGACACCGGGCGCGGCCAAGCGTCGCCGTGATCCGGACGCCGAGCTCTGGCAGGAGTTGTCCGAGGGCCGTGACCCAACTGTGCCCGAGTGACCGGCGAACCCAACCCAGCACGGATGCGTACCTGGCCCGGGGTTAGCATCGTTTCGGCGGGAAGGGGACAAGGCGTGAAGAACATCGTGGTGATGCTGTGAACGACACGGACACCAGCGTTCTCGAGTCGATCGTGGCGGGTGTGCGCGAGGATCTGGCGGCCCGCGAGGCGGCCCTCCCGTTCGAAGCGTTGAAGGAACTCGCCGCCAAGGCGGTACCGCCGCGCGACGTGATGGCGGCGCTGCGGGCGCCCGGCATCGGCGTCATCGCGGAGGTCAAGCGGCGCAGCCCCTCCAAGGGTCAACTCGCCGAGATCCCCGAACCGGCCGTGCTGGCCAAGGACTACGCCGACGGTGGCGCGCGGGTGATCAGCGTGCTCACCGAGCAGCGGCGGTTCGGCGGTTCGCTCGCCGACCTGGACGCGGTGCGCGCGGTCGTGGACGTTCCGGTGCTGCGCAAGGACTTCATCGTCAGCCCGTACCAGGTGCACGAGGCGCGGCTGCACGGCGCGGACATGGTGCTGCTGATCGTCGCGGCGCTGGAGCAGAACGTGCTGCTCGCGCTGCTCGACCGGGTCGAGTCGCTCGGTATGACCGCGCTGGTGGAGGTGCACAACGCCGAGGAGGCCGACCGGGCCCTGGAGGCGGGCGCGCAGGTGATCGGCGTGAACGCGCGGAACCTGCACACCCTCGAGGTCGACCGCGACGTGTTCGCCCGGCTCGCCCCCGGCCTGCCCTTCGAGGTGCTCAAGATCGCCGAGTCCGGTGTGCGCGGGCCGGCCGATCTCATGGCGTACGCCGGTTATGGCGCGGACGCGGTGCTGGTCGGGGAGGGCCTGGTCACCGCGCCCGATCCGAAGACCGCCGTCGTGCAGTTGGTGACGGCCGGATCGCATCCGGCCTGCCCGAGGCCATCGCGATGACCGACGGCGGCCCAGCTCAGCAACGCACGGCCCACGACCACGCCCACGAACCGGACCAGCGCGGCTACTTCGGCGCGTTCGGCGGCCGGTTCATGCCGGAGGCACTGGTCGCCGCGCTGGACGAGGTCGCCGCCGAGTACGAGAAGGCCCGGTTGGATCCGGACTTCCTCAACGAGTTCGACCGTCTGTTGCGTGAGTACGCCGGCCGTCCGTCGCTGTTGACCGACGTGCCGCGGTTCAGCGAGCACGCCGGTGGCGCGCGGATCCTGCTCAAGCGGGAAGACCTCAACCACACCGGTTCACACAAGATCAATAACGTGCTCGGCCAGGCGCTGCTCACCAAGCGCATGGGCAAGAAGCGGCTGATCGCGGAGACCGGCGCCGGCCAGCACGGCGTGGCGACCGCGACCGCGGCGGCGCTGATGGGCTTCGAGTGCGTGATCTACATGGGTGAGATCGACACCGAGCGGCAGGCGCTGAACGTGGCGCGGATGCGGCTGCTGGGCGCCGAGGTAATTCCGGTGACGACGGGTTCGCGGACCCTCAAGGACGCCATCAACGAGGCGCTGCGCGAGTGGGTGGCCAGCGTCGACGACACGCACTACCTGCTCGGCACGGCCGCCGCCGCGCACCCGTTCCCGTTGATGGTGCGGAATTTTCACCGTGTCATCGGGATCGAGGCGCGCGCGCAGGTGCTGGAGCGCGTCGGTCGCCTGCCCGACGTGGTCGCGGCGTGCGTCGGCGGCGGCTCGAACGCCATCGGCATCTTTCACGGATTCATCGACGATCCCGGCGTACGCCTGGTCGGCCTGGAGCCCGGTGGCAAGGGCATCGCGACGGGGGAGCACGGCGCGACGCTGAGCGAGGGCACACCCGGCCTGCTGCACGGATCGCGTTCGTACGTGTTGCAGGACGAGGACGGTCAGATCAACGAGGCGTACTCGATCTCGGCCGGCCTGGACTATCCCGGCGTCGGCCCGGAACACGCGTGGCTCAAGGACACCGGCCGCGCCGAATACCGTTCGGTCACGGACGCCGAGGCCATGGACGCCATGCGGTTGCTGTCGCGGACCGAAGGCATCATCCCGGCCATCGAGTCGTCGCACGCACTGGCCGGCGCGCTCGTGCTCGGCCGCGAGATCGGCCCGGACGGCGTGATTCTGGTGAATCTGTCCGGCCGCGGCGACAAGGACATGGACACGGCCAACAAGTGGTTCGACCTGGTCCCGGGGGCCGAGTGATGACCAAGCTCGACACACTGTTCGCCGACACACGCGAAGAGGCACGGGCCGCGCTCGTCGGCTACCTGCCGGCCGGCTACCCGACCGTCGACGATTCGAAGGCCGTACTGGCGGCGATGATCGACGCGGGTTGCGACCTCGTGGAGATCGGCATCCCGTTCTCCGACCCGGTGATGGACGGCCCCACCATCCAGGCGGCCGCGAATCACGCGCTACGCGGCGGTTTCCGGCTGCGGCACGTGTTCGAGGTCGTGGAGGCGGTGACGTCCCGCGGCGGGCACGCGGTGGTCATGACGTACTGGAACCCGGTGTATCGGTACGGAGTGGACGCGTTCGCCCGCGACCTGGCGTCGGCCGGCGGGTTGGGGATCATCACGCCGGACCTGATCCCGGACGAGGCAGGCGAGTGGCTCGAGGCGTCGGCTGTGCATGGGTTGGATCGGATCTTCCTGCTGGCTCCTTCGTCGACGGAGGAGCGGATCGCGTCGACGGTCGCCGCGAGCAGCGGCTTCGTGTACGCGGCATCGGTGATGGGCGTCACGGGAGCGCGGGACCAGGTCAGCTCGTCGGCGGCACAGTTGGTCGGGCGGGTACGGGCACACACGGACATGCCGATCGGGGTCGGGCTTGGTGTGCGGTCGGGGGCGCAGGCGGCGGAGTTGGCTGCTGTCGCTGATGCGGTGATCGTGGGGTCGGCTTTCGTGAGCCGCGCGGCTCGTGGAGTGGCCGAGGTGCGGGCGCTGGCGGCCGAGCTGGCCGAGGGCGTCCGCGGGTCGGTCTCACCGGTCGGCTAGCTCCACAGGCCCAGTCGATCCTCAGTCGTCGAACTTATGTTCGAACGATTGGTGACGATCTGGCAACTCATGACTTCGCTGGGTCGGGGCATTGACAGGGCACTCACAGGCGCCCGTTACGGTGGATCCGTGAGCAGCATCGCCGCCGGGCCCGTGCTGGCCTATATCCCGAGCCCGCCCCAGGGTGTCTGGCATCTCGGCCCGATCCCGATCCGGGCCTACGCGCTCTGCATCATCGCCGGCATCGTCGTCGCCATCTGGCTGGGGGAGCGCCGCTACCGCGCCCGCGGCGGCCAACCCGGCACGGTGATCGACATCGCCGTGTGGGCCGTGCCGTTCGGCCTGGTCGGCGGCCGGCTGTATCACGTGTCGACGGACTGGTGGCGTTACTTCGGCGCCGGCAAGGACCCGGTCGACGCCCTCAAGATCTGGGACGGCGGCCTCGGCATCCCCGGCGCCATCGCCCTCGGCGCGCTCGGCGCCTGGATCGCCTGCCGACGCAAGGGCATTCCGCTGCCGTTCGCGGCGGACGCGATCGCGCCCGGCATCGCCATCGCGCAGGCGATCGGCCGCCTCGGCAACTACTTCAACCAGGAGCTCTACGGCGGCTCGACCACCCTCCCCTGGGGCCTGGAGATCTTCCAGCGCGTCGACCCCTCCAACGGCTCCATCTCCGACCTCAACGGCGTCGCCATCAACCACACGCCGATCGCGATCGTGCACCCGACCTTCCTCTACGAGATGGTCTGGGACATCGTCATCGCGATCCTCGTGATCATCCTCGACCGTCGCCTGCGCCTGGGTCACGGCCGTGCCTTCGCGCTCTACGTGGCCGGCTACGCGTTCGGCCGTTTCTGGATCGAGCTCGTCCGCGTCGACCCGGCCACCATGATCTTCAATGTCCGCGTCAACGTGTGGATGATGTCGCTGATCTTCATCAGCGCCGTGATCTACTTCGTACTCGCCGGATTCCGCGGCCCACGCGAGGATCCGACCACCTTCCCCGGCTTCGTCGCCCCGGACGAACCGTCGACCGCCGCCGAGCCGGAGGAGTCCACTTCGGACGAAGCAACGACCGAGGAGACCGACGAATCCACGGAATCCGCCGAATCGGAGGAATCCAAGGCATGAGTCGTGACCAGTGGGTGGCCGTCGACGACTACTTCAACGGCCACCTCATCCCGTCCGACGACGCCCTCGACGCGGCCCTCGCCACCAGCACGGCCGCCGGCCTTCCGCCGATCCAGGTCTCCCCGGCGCAGGGCCGCATGCTCCAACTGCTCGCCGCGATCCACGGTGCCACGACCGTCCTGGAGATCGGCACCCTCGGCGGCTACAGCACGATCTGCCTGGCCAGGGGTCTGACACCGGGCGGCCGCGTGACCACCCTCGAGATCGACCCGACGCACGCCGATGTCGCGCGGGCCAACTTCATCCGCGCCGGCCTCGCCGACGTGATCGACCTGCACCTCGGCGCGGCCATCGACACGCTCCCCACCCTGACCGGCCCGTTCGACCTGATCTTCATCGACGCCGACAAGCAGAGCAATCCGGACTACTTCACGTGGGCGCTGCGCCTTTCCCGGCCCGGCACGGTGATCGTCGTCGACAACGTCGTCCGCAACGGCCGGGTCCTCGAAGCGGTCAGCAACGACCCGGTGATCGACGGCACGCGCCGGGTCGTCGAGATGATCGGCAAGGAGCCGCGCGTGACCGCGACCGCGGTCCAGACCGTCGGTGACAAGGGTTACGACGGCTTCATTCTCGCGACCGTCAGCTGACCAGCCCGCGCCCGGTGATCAACGGCAGGTCCAACGCCGTCAGCAATCCCGGCGACGCCGCCACGACCGCCGGGATCGCGTTGACCAGGCGCATCGCGGTCGCCTTGAGGCCGGCCGTGTTGTGGTCGCCGTCGGAGCCGACGAGCCGCAGGTCCAGCGTGTAGTTCGGCTCCCCGGTCACCTCGACGCGGTAGCACCCCTGCCCGGCCGGCTGCGGCCAGTCCGGGCCGAGGTCCGGATGCAGGCGTGTCACGTGCTCCAACACGCACACCGCGCGGTCGCCGACCATCCCGCGGACCTCGAATCGCAGCGCCGCAACCGTTTGCGCGGCGACGGTACCGGCCGCGATCGGCAGATCCGTCTTGGTGACGAGGCGTTCGTAGTTTTCCTCGACCCGGTCCAATGTCACGCCGAGCCCGGCCGCGAGCTGGCGCACCACGCTGCCCCACGCCAGTGACAACACACCCGGCTGCAACAACAGTGGCGGCTCGGCGTCGAGCGGGCGGCCGAATCCCATGATGTCGAACAGGACGGTCGCATTGTGGTACGTCGAATAGTCCAGGATCTCCAGGCACCGCACCTGGTCGATCCGCTCGCACACGCCCGTCAGCACCAGCGGCAGCCAGTCGTTGGCGAACCCGGGGTCGATCCCGTTGACCCACAGCGAAGCATTGCCGTCGGCCGCGGCCGACCGGATCGGATCCGTCACATCGGCCGGCACGACGCCCGTCGGGTACTGCAGGAACACCGGGCAGCTCGACACGACATTGATCCCGGCCCGCAGAAACCGCGTGAGATCCGCGATGGCCTCCATCAACCGGTTGTCCGCCATGGCCGTGTACACGACGCAGTCCGGCGCGAGCGCGATGAGCTCGTCGGCATCGGTGGTCGCGGTGACACCGAGATCGCGCCCCAGCCCGGCGAGTCGGCCGGCATCCTGGCCGGCCTTGGCCGCACCGGAGACCCAGACGCCGATGAGGTCCAGATCGGGCCGGGCCGCGATGCCGGCGAGCGCGTTGCGTCCGACGTTGCCGGTGCTCCACTGCACCACCCGTAGCGCCATCGCGATTTCCCCTTACAGGTCGGGCAGGTTGAGGTCGAGGTTGGGTCGCTCGGTGCCGCCGTCGACCTCGATGACCTTGCCGGTCACGTAGCTACCGGCCGGCGACACGAGGTAGACGACGGTCGCGGCGACGTCGTCGGCGTCGCCGATGCGGCCCAGCGGCGTGTTGCGTTCCATCTGCCCGCGAATCTCGTCGTTGCCCATGACGATCTGAAGTGCCGACGTGGCAACGGATCCGACGGCGATCGCGTTGATGCGAACGCGCGGCGCGAGATCGGTCGCGGCGAGCCGGGTGTAGTGCGCGAGCGCGGCCTTCGCCGTGCCGTAGGCGAGAAACCCGCGTCCCGCGACGCGGCCCATGACGGAGGAGATGTTGACGATCGCACCGCCGTCCGACGCGAGGAGGTGCGGGGTGGCCGCGCGGACCAGTTCGTGCGCGGTCGTGACGTTGAAGTGAAAGGCCGACTCGAGAAAGTCCGGCGCGGTCTCCATCAGCGGCCGCGGATAGGCACCGCCGACGTTGTTGACGATGATGTCCAATCGCCCGAACTCCGCAACGGCGGCGTCAGCAAGCCCGGCGACGCTGTCCACATCATCCAGATCAGCCACGGCGACATGCGCCTTCCGCCCCGCGGCCTCGACACGGGCGGCGACGTCACGCAGATCCGCATCGGTCCGCGACGAGATGACGACGTCCGCACCGGCCTCCGCGAGCGCGACGGCCGTGGCCGCACCGATCCCGCGCCCGGCCCCGGTGATCACGGCCACCCGATCGGTCACCAGAAAACGATCAAGAATCACCAAACCTCCTCGCGAGCCGTCTTGCCTTCGCCTAGCGCCCGAGCCGTCCGGACCCGGAGACCCGAGCCGTCCAGGCCCGGAAACCGCAGCCATCCAGGGCCACCGGAAGCCGAGCCAGCCACACCCGGAACCCGAGTCGTCAGGTCCGCCGGAGCCCGAGTCGCTCGGTTCGCCGGAACCCGAGTCGTCCGGATCTGCCGGAACCAGAGTCGCCCCAGGTCTACCGGACCAGAGTCGCCCGGGTCCGCCGGAACCCGAGTCGTCCACGGCCCGCTGAACCAGTTGTCCACAGCCATGCCGAAACCCTGTCGCGCCCCCGCCCAAGATCGACTAGACTTGAGAATAGGGGTTCCCCCTGCGAGGGGACCCCTTTCTGTGTGTGCGCAAGCGTTTGTCGTGCGAAACTGTAACACGTTCTAGTGTTGGGCATGATCGGCCGAACGGGGGCGTCGTGGCGCCACCACGACGTGACCGTCGCCCGTGGCCATCACCTCCACCGACGCTCCGTAGTGCCGAGCCAGCACTGGCGCCGTCAGCACCTGCGACGGCGGCCCACACGCGACCGCGCGCCCACCGTCCAGCAACAGCAACTCGTCCGCGTACTGCCCGGCCAGCGTCAGATCGTGCAGCGTCGACACCACCGTCGTCCCGTCCGCCCGCCGCAGGCGGTCCAACAACTCCAGGAACGCCTGCGCGTGGCCGATGTCCAACCCGCTCGTCGGCTCGTCCAACAACAGCAAGCCCGTCTGCTGGGCCAACGTCCGCGCCAACACGGCCCGTTGCCGTTCACCACCCGACAAACTGTGCAGCTTGCGCCCGGCCAACGACGCCAGGTCCAGCCGCTCCAACACCTCCCGCACCACCACCCGATCGCCCGGCCCATCACCGGCCAGCAAACCCAGGTACGGCGTACGCCCCAGCAACACGTAGTCGGTAACGGTCAGACCGTCCGGCAACGCGGGCGTCTGCGGCGCGTACCCGATCGCCCGCGCCCGCTGCCGCGCCGGCATCCGGCCCACATCGACGTCATCCAAACAAATCCGGCCGGACGTACGGCTCACCAAACCGGCGACAGCCTTCAACAGCGTCGACTTACCGGCGCCGTTGGGCCCGATGATCGCCAGCCACCGACCGGCCGGAACGGAAACCGACACACCAGAAATCACCGGCACCCGACCGTATCCGGCACCCACGTCGG
>Ga0070714_100003324_pt1 | contig 11987 bp, 12 predicted proteins | sample LARL83metaG_FD_65450 | JGI IMG/M metagenome (GOLD analysis project Ga0070714, IMG submission 65450) | Corn, switchgrass and miscanthus rhizosphere microbial communities from Kellogg Biological Station, Michigan, USA - LAR L8-3 metaG | ecosystem: Host-associated > Plants > Roots > Rhizosphere ... | reverse complement strand
TATCGCCGTCTGGTCGCGGCCACGGCGGCCCTGGTCGAGCTCGCGCAGCAGCGCCCGCAATTCGCTCGCCAGCGGATGGACCGGCGACGAGCCGGGCTGCGAAAACGGCTGCAGTATCCCCTCGCCGCGCAGCAATGAACGCACGCCGGCGACCCAGCCGCGCCACGAAAGATGCGCGATCGATACGGTCACCAGCGATACGACGACACCGAGAACGACGAACAGGCCGATCAGATAGAGCCGGGTATCGGCGCTGCGTCGATCGACGAAGCTCATGTCGTGCACCAGGATCAGCGTTCCGATCCGGTCGTTACCCTGGAGCAGCGGGCGCTGGACGACATGCAGCGGGCCCTGGCGCAGGCGGATCACCGAGTGCGCCTCGCCCGCCGCACTCGCCGGCGGCCGGCACCCGAGCGTCACCGGATAGGTTGGCGTCGAATAGCGCAGCTTTCCTTTTTCGTCGCAGAAAGCCAGCGCGTACAGCCGCTCGTCCTGCAGCGCCCGCATGAACACCTGCTCGACCTTGGTCGTCGAGCCCTGCTCGATCACTCCGGCGAGTTGGTCCTGCAGCGTGTTGGCAACGAGCTCCGAGCGCATGTCGAGATCGTTGATCCACCAGCGCAGCGCGAGCTTGTCGACCACCGGCACCAACAGGTATGCGAGCAGCGCCAGCGCCACCGTCAGCGGCGCAATGAAGCGCAGCGACAGGTGCATCGGACGTAGCGGTTCTTGCGTGCTCATCGCGTGATGATCATTTCAGGGCGAAACGGGGTGATTCAATGCCGCGCGCAACGCCGCTCGGGCATTCAAGGTCCACTCAAGCGCCGGCGGGTCGCCGACGTCGCTAGCCCAGCGGAACAACCTTGATGACTTCCTCGGCGGTGGACAGCCCCGCGGCGATCTTCGCCGCGCCGGACACGCGCAACGGCTTCATGTTTTCCTTGTATGCCTGCTCGCGGATCTTCATATCGTCGGCATCGGCATGGATCAGACGGCGGATGATCGGCGACAAGGTCATGATCTCGTACAGGCCGATGCGGCCGAAGTAGCCGGTCATCCGGCATTCGAGGCAGCCGACCGGAGCGTGCACATGCTGCTCACCGTCGCTGCGGAATGGCGCGGTCAACATGCGCCACATATCCGGGTCGAGCGGGTCGGCCGGCACCTTGCAGTGCGGGCAGAGCGTGCGCACGAGGCGTTGCGCCATCACGCCCAACACCGTCGAGCTGATCAGGAAAGGCGGCACGCCGAGATCGAGCAGGCGCGTGATCGCGCTCGGCGCGTCGTTAGTGTGCAAGGTCGACAGGACGAGGTGCCCGGTCAGCGCCGCCTGGACCGCCATGTCCGCGGTGTCGCGATCGCGGATTTCGCCGACCATGATGATGTCGGGGTCCTGGCGCAGGAGCGTACGGACGCCGCTGGCGAAGTCGACGCCTATCGCGGGCTGCACCTGCATCTGATTGAACTCGGGAGCGATCATCTCGATCGGATCCTCGATCGAGCACACGTTGACTTCGGGCGTGGCGAGCAGCTTCATCGTCGAGTACAGCGTCGTCGTCTTGCCCGATCCGGTCGGGCCGGTGACCAGGACGATGCCGTACGGCTCCTTGATCATCCGCTCCCACCGCTCGCGGTCGTCGGCGGTGAAGCCCAGCTCCTGGAAATCGCGCACCAGCACGTCGGGCGCGAAAATCCGCATGACGACTTTCTCGCCGAACGCGGTGGGCATCGTCGAGATGCGAAGCTCGATCTCCTCGCCGTCCGGGGACAGCGTCTTGATGCGCCCGTCCTGCGGACGGCGCCGCTCGACGATCTCCATGCGCGCCAGCAGCTTGATCCGGCTGGTCATCGCGATCAGGACCGGATTCGGGATCGCGTAGACCTGGTGCAGGACGCCGTCGATGCGGAAGCGGACGACGCCGGCGTCGCGCCTGGGCTCGATATGGATGTCGGAGGCGCGCTGCTCGAACGCGTATTGCCACAGCCAATCGACGATGTGGACGACGTGCTGGTCGTTGGCGTCGAGCTGGCCGTGCTTGCCCAGCTCGACCAGCTGCTCGAAATTGCGCGTGAACGAGTTGTCGCCGCGCTGCGTCTCGCCTGCCTTCTTGATCGATCGCGCGAGCGTGAAGAATTCGCCGATGTAGCGACGGATGTCCTGCGGATTGGCGAAGACCAGCTTGACCTTCAGATGCAGGATCGACTCGAGCTCGTCGGCCCACGCCCGGACGAACGGCTCGCTGGTCGCAACCGTCAACTCGCCCTTGGCGACCGCAACCGGGAGGATGCGGTAGCGCTCGGCGTAGGCGATCGACATCGTTCCGGTCACCGCGACGAGGTCGATCTTCAGCGGGTCGATATGATGGTAGGCAATGCCGAGCTTGCCCGCCAGCCATTCGACCAGCGTCTCCAGCGTCAACAGCCGGCGCGGCGGGAGCAGCGAGCGCCATTTCTGATCGGCGATCAGCTCCAGCGGGTTGTCGTAGCGCTGCGTGCGCGAGCGCGCGACCGGGTCCGCATCGGCCGCCGCGACCAGCCCGTCGGCCACCATCAGCTTCAGGATGTCGTCGAGTCGTAGACGCCGGTCCGGCGTTCGCGCCGCCTGCTTGCCCGCAGGGGCGCCCGGCGGCGCTGCGGGCGTATTGATCGGGGTGGCCGAAGGCATCGCGCTACTATAAACCGAAGCGCCGGGGCGCGACAGCGCAGCGAGGCCGGCGGCAGTCATCGCGACCCGTCGGCGAATCGGGCGCCGATGCGAAAATACGCCATGCGCCCGGAAATCACCGCCCTTGCCGCCGACATTACGACGCTCGACGTCGATGCGATCGTCAATGCGGCCAATACCACCCTCCTGGGCGGAGGCGGTGTCGACGGCGCGATCCATCGCGCGGCCGGACCCGAATTGCTCGTCGAATGCCGCGGCTTGCACGGCTGCGCAACAGGCGACGCCAAGATCACCCGCGGGTACCGCCTGCCGGCACGGCACGTCATCCACACGGTGGGACCCGTGTGGCATGGGGGCAACGCGGGCGAGCCGGAATTGCTGGCCTCGTGCTATCGGCGCTCATTGGAGCTCGCCGTCGACCACGGCCTGGTGTCGATCGCGTTCCCGGCGATCAGCTGCGGTGCGTACGGCTACCCGCTGGCCCGGGCGGTGCCCATCGCGGTCGCGACCGTGCGAGCCTTCGACCGGCTCGATGCGCTGCAGAGGATCGTGTTCGCTTGCGCCGGCGCGGACGTGCTGGCCGCGTATCAGGCTGCGCTCGCCGAGCCAGCCTAGTCGGCGTCGAGCCCGTCCCCGCCGCTCGTCGCGACGGGTTCCGGCACTTCGAACACCTGGCGCAGATAGGCAACGTACGACGGATCGTAGTCCATCGCCTTCGAAGGCTCGTCGCTGATCTTGGCGACCGGCTGGCCATTGCAGCGCGTCATCTTGATCACGATCTGCAGCGCGTCGTAACCCAGGTCGTTGGTCAGGTTGGTGCCGATGCCGAAAGCCGTCTGGCTGCGTCCCTTGAAGTACTCGAACAACCGGATCGCCAGCGGTGCATTGAGCGAATCGGAGAAGACCATCACCTTCGAGCGCGGATCGATCCGCATCTTCTGGTAATGCGCGATCATCTTCTCGCCCCATTCGAACGGGTCGCCCGAGTCGTGCCGCACGCCGTCGAACAGCTTGCAGAAGAAAAGGTCGAAGTCGCGCAGGAACGCATCCATGCCGCAGACGTCCGACAGCGCGATCCCCAGGTCGCCCCGGTATTCGCGCGCCCAGGTGTTGAACGCGAATACCTGCGAATCGCGTAGCCGCGGTCCCACCGCCTGGCAAGCCTGCATGTATTCGTGCGCCATCGTGCCCAGCGGCGTCAGATTGTGATCGAACGCCAGCTTGACGTTGCTGGTGCCGACGAACTTGGGGCCGATCCCCTGTTTCAGCGTGCGCACGACTTCGTCCTGCCAGACGCGCGAGAATCGGCGCCGGGTGCCGTAGTCGGCGATGCGGAACTCGGGGTCGGGTACGGCGTTGATCTGCGCGATCTTGGCATCGAGCCGGCGACGGCCCTCGGTCAGATCGGGCCGGGCTATCGTCTCGCGGAAATACACCTCGCTGACGATCGCGAGCACCGGCACTTCGAACAGGATCGTGTGCAGCCAAGGCCCCTTGATCGTGATGTCGATCTCGCCCGGCACCGTCGCCGGCGACAGGCTGATGAAGCGCCGGTCGAGCTGAAACAGGCCGAGCAGATCGACAAAGTCGCTCTTGAGGAAACGCCAGCGCCGCAGGTATTCGAGCTCTTCGTGCGCGAATCGCAGGGAGCACAGAGCGACGATCTCGCGCTCGATCTGATCGAGGTACGGTGTCAGGTCGACGTCAGGAGTGCGGCATTTGAAGCGGTATTCGACCTGCGCACCGGGAAAATGGTGCAGCACGACCTGCATCATCGTGAACTTGTACAAGTCGGTATCGAGCAGAGACTCGATGATCATCGCGGCTTCGCGAACGGCTTAAAAGGCAGCCATGGTACCCGCTGCCGACGAGCGTATCCACTTCCGCCCTGGCGGCGGCGACCCCGAGACGACCAATGAAGATGCGGCTGCGCCAGGTGGCAATCGCAGGCCGGGGCCGCTATCATCGATCCATTCGTCCACAGGGCAACGATCGATGCTGGTCAACTGCGTCGCCTATCAGGAAGGCAAGAAGCTCGCCGACATCCCGAAGGAAGCGATCAGCGATTACCTGAAGCGCCCGGGCTGCTTCGTCTGGGTCGGGCTCAAGGATCCTGCGCCGGCCGAGCTCGAGGAGATGCAGGAGGAATTCGATCTGCCGGATCTGGCCGTCGAGGATTCGCGCCACGGCCATCAGCGGCCCAAGATCGAGGAGTACGGCGACTCGCTTTTCGCCGTCCTGCAGGCGGTGGAGATGCGCGGCGAGGAGCTGCATGTCGGCGAAGTCGACATCTTCGTCGGACCCAACTACGTTCTTTCGGTTCGCCGCGACACCGAGCGCGGCTTCGCCGACGTGAGGGCGCGCAGCGAAAACGAGCCCGACCTCCTGATGAACGGCGCCGCGTACGTGCTCTACGCGCTGATGGACAAGGTGGTCGACCGCTATTTCCCGGTGCTCGAGGTGCTGGAAACCGAGCTCGAATCGATCGAGGAGCAGATCTTCGTGCGCAATACCGCGCGCTCCAATATCGAGGCCCTGTACGCCTTGAAGCGCAAGCTGATGACGCTCAAGCACGCGGTCGATCCGCTGATGGAGGCGGTCGGCAAGCTCTACGGCGGGCGCGTGCCGCGCATCTGCGCCGGCATGGGCGAATACTTTCGCGACGTGTTCGACCATCTGCAGCGGCTGCACGCATCGATCGAGGGCATACGCGACATGCAGACGACCGCGATCCAGGTCAATCTGGGCATGATCAGCCTGAACGAAACCGAAGTGACCAAAAAGCTCGCCGCGTGGGCCGCCATCATCGCGGTGCCGACGATGATCGCCGGCATCTACGGCATGAACTTCAAGAACATGCCCGAGCTCGACTGGGCATTGGGCTATCCGGTGTCGCTCAGCGCCATGTTCGCGATCGACGTCGCGCTCTTTTTCTGGTTCAGGAAGATACGCTGGCTCTAAAGACGCGGCAGCCCGCCGGCATAGCGTCAGTGCAGGTGCGGCTTGTCATCGCCGGCGATCGGCGTCAGCGGGATCACGCGCTTGTCCGCCGGCGGCGCATGCCAGGCCGGTTGCAGCGTGACATGGTCGATCCGGTAACGCTCGGCCAAAAGACGCTGCGCCGCGACCAGGATCTGAGGCCATGCCTGCGGATCGCGGATCAGCAGGTGCGCCGACATCGCCGTCCTGTCGCTGGTCATCTGCCAGACGTGCAGATCGTGCACGGCGGCCACACCGGGAACGCGCGTCAGCGCGCGCCCGATGTCCTCGTACGAAAGATGCGTCGGCACGCCTTCCATCAGCACATGCGTCGATGCCTTGAGCAGCAGCCAGGTCGAGCGCAGCACCAGCGCCGCGACCAGCAGCGACAGGATCGGATCGATCGGCATCCATCCGGTCGAAGCGACGACGGCGCCGGCGACGATCGCCGCCACCGACCCCAGCATGTCGCCGCTGACATGAAGCAATGCTGCCCGGCTGTTCAAGCTGCGTCCGTGCGACAGGCTCCAGGCCGCGAACATGTTGACCAGGAGGCCGACGGCGGCGATGGCCATCACCATCCCGCCGGCAACCGGCGAGGGCGCCAGCAGACGGCGCACCGCCTCGACCGAGATGCCGACGACCACCGCCAGCATCAGCAGCGCATTGATGAACGCGGCGATCACTTCCGCCCGCGCGTAGCCATAGCTCGCGCGGCGCGACGGCGGCAGCCGAGACACGTGCTGCGCCAGCAGCGCAATGCCCAGCGCCGCGGCATCGGTCACCATATGACCGGCGTCGGCGAGCAAGGCCAAGGAGCCCGCGAGCCAGCCGCCGCCCGCCTCGATCAGCGCGAAACCGATCGTCAGGACGACGGCCAGCCGCAGTGCGCGGCGTTCGCGCGCCGCGCTCGTTGCGGCGTCTCCCCGCGGCCTTGCGTGCGAATGGTGGTGGGAAGGCATGCGTTGCTCGCGTGCTCATTGTCGGCCAAGCCTCGCTCCCCGGCAACGCTTCCGCGCCGGTAGAATAACCGCATGGGCAACATCGCCGCGCTCGCGGACCGGATCGACGATCTGCTGCCGCAGACGCAGTGCGGCGGCTGCGCGCACCCCGGCTGCCGCCCGTATGCCGAGGCCATTGCCGACGGCACGGCGCCGATCAACCGCTGCGCGCCGGGCGGGACGGCGACGATCGCCGCACTCGCCGCATTGCTCGATGTGCCGGCACCCTCGCCCGACCCCGCCTTCGGTCTCGCCGCGCCGCTGGCGCTGGCGCGCATCGACGAGGCGACGTGCATCGGTTGCACGCTGTGCATCCGGGCCTGTCCGGTCGACGCGATCGTCGGGGCTGCCCGGCGGATGCATACCGTTCTGGCCGACCGCTGTACCGGCTGCGGACTTTGCCTGCCGCCGTGTCCGGTCGATTGCATCGTCATGACGGCCGCGGGGCGAGCGTGGACCGTTGCCGACGCCAAGGCGGCGCGTGCCCGGTTTGAGTCGCGCAAGCTGCGACTCGCACAAGGCGCTGCCGCGCGCGCCCCGCGCGCCGCGGCCACGACAACACGCCTGCAGAACGCGACACCGGATGCGCGCCGCGCTGCGGTCGCCGCGGCATTGGCCCGCGCCAGGGCGCGCCGGGCTCGAGAGAGCCGGTGAATCCGGCGAAGCGGCGTGCGATCTACGAGCGGCTGCGCCAACAGAATCCGCATCCCCGCAGCGAGTTGAGCTATCGCACGCCGTTCGAATTGCTGATCGCGGTCGTGCTGTCGGCGCAGGCGACCGACAAGAGCGTCAACCTGGCGACAGCCCGGCTGTTTCCGGTCGCCCGCACGCCGCAGGCGATCGTCAAGCTGGGCGAGGCCGGGCTGATTCCGTACATCCAGACGATCGGACTGTTTCGCACCAAGGCGAAGAACGTCGTCGCGCTGTCCCGGCTGCTGCTCGCCGAGCACGGCGGCGAAGTGCCGGCGGATCACGAGGCGCTGGTCAGATTACCGGGCGTCGGGCGCAAGACCGCCAATGTGGTGATGAACGTCGCCTTCGGCCATCCGACGATCGCCGTCGATACGCACATCTTTCGCGTGGCCAATCGAACCGGCCTGGCACCCGGCCGCACCCCCGAGGAGGTCGAGCGGAAACTGGTCAAGTTCACGCCGGAGGAATTCCGCCACGACGCGCATCACTGGCTGATCCTGCACGGGCGCTACATATGCCAGGCGCGCAAGCCGCTGTGTCCGCAATGCGTGATCGTCGATCTGTGCGAATACCGGCACAAGACGGTGTGAGGCCGCGACAACGAAAAGGCGCCGGAGCGGCGCCTTGGCGGACCTGCGGTCGGACGTTCGTTCAGTGCCTAGTGACCAGCACCGCGGGTTGCGCCGCGTAATAGGCGGAGACATTCTCGATGTCGGCCGTCGAGAGCGTTCCGGCGAATGCCCCCATGATCGGATTCTTGCGCGCGCCCGACTTGTAATCGCGCAGCGCCTTGGCCAGATAATCCGGATATTGGCCACCGAGCTTCGGATAGTCGGCATTCTGGCTGTTGCCGTCAGCGCCATGGCAGGCCTGGCAGACGGCCTTGACCTTGGCTTCGCCAGCCTTGAGATCGGCGGCCAGCGCCGCGCTCGCCGCGCCCAGCATCATCATCGCCAACAGGCTGAGCACGGATTTTTTCATCATTGTTTTCGCCATCACTTGCTTGCCGTCTTCGGCAGCGCACCGGAATAGTAGGCGGCCAGGTCGGCGATATCCTTGTCGGACAGCGTCGCCGCGATCGCCTTCATCGACGGATGGCTGCGCTCGCCGGCGCGATAGGCCTGCAGCGCCCTGACGATGTAGGCCTCGTGCTGGCCGCCGATCTTGGGCACCTTGTAGACCTCGGGAAAGGCGGTGCGCCAGCCGACGATGCCGTGGCAGCCGATGCACATCTCGATTTTCTGCGCCCCGGCGGCGGAGTCGCCCGCAGGTGCGGACGCTTGTGCCGGCGCGGCTGCCTGTGCCGGCGCGGCTGCCTGTGCCGGCGCGGACGTCTGTGCCGGCGCAGGTGCCTGTGCCGGCGCGGTTGCAGGCAACACCATCAAGACCGCGGCAAGCAACGACAGTCTAATCATTGACCGGCTTTCCTAAGATGCCGCAAGGTCGACACCGCGGCAGGGTGATTTTGAAGCCCGGCTATTCTAAGGGCTCGCCGCAACGCCGGTCAAACTCATCGCGAGCCAGTACCGGTACTTCAGCGCTCGAGCAGGGGCAGCTTGACCTTGACGGTCTTCCACTCGTCGGCGTCGGGCGGCGCCGGCTTGCGCTCGATGATGGGTTTCCACGCCTTCGCAAGCTCGGCATTGAGCGCCTTGAACTGCTGCTGATCATCGGGGACATCGTCCTCGGCGTAGATCGCCTCGACCGGGCATTCGGCGACGCAAAGCGTGCAATCGATGCACTCGTCCGGATCGATGACCAGGAAGTTGGGGCCTTCGCGGAAGCAATCGACCGGGCAGACATCGACACAGTCGGTATACTTGCAGCGAATGCAGCTTTCGGTCACCACGTAGGTCATCGCGCTTTCGATCCCTTTGCCGCCAATCTTGGATTTTACCAAATCGGCTCCAGCTACGGATAAGCGGGCCGATGCCCCGCGGGTTGCGCCTGTCGTGCCTTTGCGCTAAGTTAGGTTTGGGGACGCGAAAGCAGCAGCGACCCTCCAGGCAGGCCATCGGCGCCGCGAAAGCGCTTCAGCGAGGATCAGCATGAACGAGCACATCAAGCACGTTACCGACGCCACTTTCGACAACGACGTCCTGAAGGCGGGCACGCCGGTGCTGGTCGATTACTGGGCCGAATGGTGCGGCCCGTGCAAGATGATCGCGCCGATCCTGGACGACGTCGCCAAGAGCTATGCCGGCAAGCTGACGGTGGCCAAGCTGGATATCGACGCGAATCCCGGAGTGCCGGCGAAGTACGGCATCCGCGGCATCCCGACCCTGATCCTGTTCAAGGGCGGGGAAGTGGCCGCGCAGAAGGTGGGGGCGCTGTCCAAGTCGCAGCTGACGGCCTTTATTGACAGCCACATCTGAACACGCTACGCTCCTGACCCATTGAAGTACGCGCCCCGCCAGGCTTAGACGCCGCGGGACGTCGTCACCGGCGCTGTCGGCTTCGTTGTCTTATCCGGCGCCAACCTCCCTTATCGCATCAGGTTTCGCGGCCTTTAGCTTGTCCGGGGACCGTCCCGCCTTCCTCCCGCAACTCACTCCCTCCATGCACCTGTCCGAACTCAAGTCCAAGCCGGTCACCGAGCTCGTCGAGATCGCCAACACCAACGAGATCGACGGCGCCAACCGCCTGCGCAAGCACGATCTGATTTTTGCGCTGCTGAAGAACCAGGCCAAGAAGGGCGAAAGCATCTTCGGCGACGGCACGCTGGAAGTCCTGCCCGACGGCTTCGGCTTCCTGCGCTCGCCCGACACCAGCTATCTCGCCGGAACCGACGATATCTACATTTCGCCCTCGCAGATCCGCCGCTTCAATCTGCATACCGGGGACACGATCGAGGGTGAGATCCGCACGCCGAAGGATGGCGAACGCTATTTCGCGCTGGTCAAGGTCGACAAGGTCAACGGCGAGCCGCCGGAGAACGCCAAGAGCAAGATACTGTTCGAGAACCTGACGCCGCTGTTTCCCGACGAGCCGCTGATTCTCGAACGCGACATCAAGGCCGAAGAGAACATCACCGGCCGCATCATCGACATCGTGGCGCCGATCGGCAAAGGCCAGCGGGGATTGCTCGTTTCCTCCCCGAAGTCCGGGAAGACCGTGATGCTGCAGCACCTCGCGCATTCGATCGCGGCCAATTATCCCGAAGTGGTCCTGATCGTGCTCCTGATCGACGAGCGGCCGGAAGAGGTGACCGAGATGCAGCGCACGGTGCGCGGCGAGGTCGTGTCGTCGACCTTCGACGAGCCGGCGACGCGCCACGTGCAGGTCGCCGAGATGGTGATCGAGAAGGCCAAGCGTCTGGTCGAGCATAAGAAGGACGTCGTGATCCTGCTCGACTCGATCACGCGGCTCGCGCGCGCCTACAACACCGTCGTCCCCGCCTCGGGCAAGGTGCTGACCGGCGGCGTCGACGCCAACGCGCTGCAGCGGCCGAAGCGCTTTTTCGGCGCCGCGCGCAACATCGAGGAAGGCGGGTCGCTGACGATCATCGCCACTGCGCTGATCGACACCGGATCGCGGATGGACGACGTGATCTACGAGGAGTTCAAGGGCACCGGCAACATGGAAATCCATCTCGATCGCCGGATGGCCGAAAAGCGCATCTATCCGGCGATCAACGTCAACCGGTCGGGCACCCGCAAGGAAGAGCTGCTGCTGAAGCAGGACGTGCTGCAGAAGGTCTGGGTGCTGCGCAAGCTCCTCTACCCGATGGATGAGCTCGAAGCGACCGAGTTCCTGGTCGACAAGGTCAAGCAGACGAAGAACAACGCGGAATTCTTCGACTCCATGCGGCGGGGCAACTAGCTTCGATGTCAACGCGCGACGGCGTAGAACACGCTCGAATTCCGGTCGCGGTCTCCGGGGTCGCATCCCCGCGCTGAAGCGTGGGGCCCTGCTCCGTCCTGCGACGGCGCACTCTTCGACTCCATGCGGCGGGGCAACTAGCAACGCCGGAGCGCAGCCTTTAGGTTTTCTGATCACCTTCCCGTAGGACCGAGCGGAACCCCACCGCCGTTGCTGACCCCCGGCTCGAACCAAACTCCGCGGCCCCAGTCTAGAGGAGGGACATAGGCTAAGGGGAGGTCGGTTGGAATGACGCGTCGCCTCGACATCGATGCATTGCGCGGCTTGATGCTGGTGCTGATGACGTTTACGCACCTGCCGACGCGATTCGCCTCGCCCGTCGGCCAGCCGCTGGGCTTCGTATCCTCGGCCGAAGGATTCGTGTTCCTCTCCGCCTTCATGTGCGGATGGATCTATAGCGAGCGCGCCAGGCGCGACGGCCTGTCCCGCATGCGCAGTGCGCTCTGGAAGCGCGCGGCCGCGCTCTATGTCTGCCAGATCGGCTTGCTGACATTTCTGCTGACGATCGTTGCCAGCATCGCGCGAGCGCACGGGCAGACGGCGATCACCGACCTGATTTCTTTTTTCAGCAAGGATCCCGCGACCGCGCTGACCGCGGGTTTCGCGCTCGTCTACAACCCGCCGCTGCTCGACATCCTGCCGATGTACGTCGTGCTGCTCGCCGTGACGCCGCTGCTGCTGAGCTATGCCTTGCGGCGCAGCTGGTGGCCGATTTTCGGATTGAGCGCCGTCCTGTGGACGCTGGCGCAATTCGGCGCGGGGCGTGC
>Ga0070714_100003322_pt1 | contig 11992 bp, 16 predicted proteins | sample LARL83metaG_FD_65450 | JGI IMG/M metagenome (GOLD analysis project Ga0070714, IMG submission 65450) | Corn, switchgrass and miscanthus rhizosphere microbial communities from Kellogg Biological Station, Michigan, USA - LAR L8-3 metaG | ecosystem: Host-associated > Plants > Roots > Rhizosphere ... | reverse complement strand
GGCGCTGGCCAGGTAGCCCTCGTTGAAGACCAGGTAGAGCACGGCGAGCACACCGGACACCCGCGCCGGGAGATCCGCTGCGGACGGCACCCGATACGGAATGCGCGCCGCCTTGATCTTGGCCTTGGCGCGGGTGATCCGCTGCCCGATGGCCGTCTCCCGCACCAGGAACGCTCGGGCGATCTCGGGCACGGTCAGCCCGCCGACCATGCGCAGCGTGAGCGCCACCCGGCTCTCCATCGACAGCGCCGGATGACAGCACGTGAAGATCAGCCGGAGTCGTTGGTCGTCGATGGCATCGGGAGGCTCGGGCGGCTCGTCGTACAACTGCTGCGCCTCCTTCTGCTTGTCGCCACGCTTGTTCTCGCGGCGGATCCGGTCGATGGCCTTGCGCTGGGCGGTGGTGGTCAGCCAACCGCCGGGGTTCGGCGGCACGCCGGTGGCCGGCCACCGCTCGACGGCGGTCGCGAACGCCTCGGCCGTCGCCTCCTCGGCGATGTCGAGGTCTCCGAAGCGCCTGGTCAGGGTGGCGACCACCCGCGCCCACTCCTCGTGGTGGGCGCTGGTGATGGCCTCCCGGACGTCGGTCACCTTCACAGGAACGGCCGGACCTCCACCCTCCGGTTGCAGGCCTTCGACCCCTCGGCTGCCAGCTTGAGGGCGGTGTCGAGCTCCGGGGCCTCGATGATCCAGAACCCGGCGAGGTGCTCCTTCGACTCCACGAAGGGCCCGTCGGTGAGCACCGCCTCCCCGTTCCGGTTGTCGATGACGGTGGCCGTGTCGGGTGCTGCCAAGCCTCCGGCGAACACCCAGTGGCCCTCGGTCTGGAGCCGGTCGTTGAACACGTCGATGTCCGCCATCTCGCTGGGGGTGGCGGAGTCGGTCTGGTCGTCGATCACGGAAACCAGGTAGTGCATCTCGGCTCATCTCCTGTGACTCTTGGCGCCCACTCGTGGGCGGCCTCTCACCCCTGCTACGAACGCCTCTGTCCCGATCCGACACCGCGCCCGGAAGTCAAGGAGAGCCGTTGGCACCGCGAGCCTAATCGCCCCGTGCTCCGAGCTGGTGGGCAAATCGGGCATCAAGCTGACGGAGGAGCCCGTCAGCGGTGGAAGGACGGGGCGCCGTTCCGAGGCATGAGCTCGACCCAGGTGCGCCCGGGGCGCAGCGGAATGGGGTGTCCGGCGGAGTCGAACAGCCGCAGGCGGTCGGCGATCCGGTTTCGCTGCCAGGTGCCTGGGATCCGGACTCCATCGCGGAGCACCCAGCACTTGCCCGTGCCGACCGTCACCGGGAGCGGGTCCTGGGCGCCATTGGTCTCGAAGATCCCGGTGCCCACCACCTTGACCGACAGGATCACCACGTTGGTTGCGCTCACCCGGGCGTGGCTCATCAGCGTGTCCGGATGTCCGTCCTGGGTGCGGACCCAGTCGCGTCCGGTCCAGCGCCACTGCGCGGTGGCTGTTGGGAACGGCACGCTGACGCTGGTGGTCGGGACGCCGGCGGGCGTCGCCGTCGAGAAGGTGAACACCGGGGGCGGCCCGTGCATGTGCGGGGCCTGCCTGTGCAGGGCCTGGAACAGCCGACGGGTGGAGGAGAACAGGTTGTGCGGAGCCAGGTGGTCGCCGCGCCGGGAGAAGGGGGCCGGGTCCGCGTCGGCGTAGAGCAGCGCGGCGTGTGAGAACCGCCTGACCGGCTTCATCTCTCCGGGGCTGGCCCCGGAGAACGCGAAGTACCCACCGTGCAGGAGCCGGAGGAGGTAGGCGTCGACCGGCCGAGCCGACCGGATCGGTCCGACCAGCGGCGCTCCGTGGGACTGGTAGACCACGGTGAGCCGCGTGAGCCCACCCTCGACCTCGGCGTCGAAGACGATGTCGGCCTGGTTCAGCCCGGCCTGCGGCCACGCCCCGGAGACATTGTCGATCTTCACCGTCAGCGAGGGGCGCCGAGCCGCGGCGGCGTACGGCGCAGGCAGCCCGGTCAGCGGAAAGCGCACGCCGTGCAGGGTGGCCGCGCCGGCGATCTGTTGGTTCGGCGGCGGACCGCTGTGGCGCGCCGCCCCGGGCCCGCTGCCGCTGCAGGCCGACAGGACCAGGCACCACCCAGCGGCCACGGCGGCCCACGCCCGACGTGTCACCCCTGCACTCTGGCACCGGTTCCCAAGAATTCGGCAAAGGCAGGCTTGCAGTTGCCCAGAGCCAGCGGCGGTCAGCGTGCCCCGGTGCGCAGGACTTCCTGTCGCGCGCGGTACTCCTCGGCATCGATCTCCCCCCGGGCGAACCGTTGGTCGAGGATCTGCTTCGGGTCTTGAGGCGCGTCGCCATCGCCCGATCCGCTGTGGTGCCGACTCTGGCTGGTGCCACGGAAGATTGCCACGACCGCGAAGATCACCAGGCCCCAGAACGCCACCATGGTCAGGCTCATCATGAGCCAGCCGGCCCAGCCCATTCCGTCGCCGTACCACCACATCACGGTGCTCAGCTCCCTTCCCAGCGCGTGCTGACGGGCAGCGGGATGTCCGCCCTGGCTTCACGCTCCTCCCCGGTCGCCCCGGGAAGTAGGGGACATCGGGGCAAGTGACGGGGCTTTGGTCAGATAGCGCTCGGGGCTCTCGGCGAACGCGTCTCGGCAACCGGGATTGCAGAAGTAGTACGTCGCGCCCCGGTGCTCGAAGCTCGCCGCCGCCCGCGCCGGGTCCACGCTCATGCCACACACCGGATCGGTGACAGCTGCCGGCTGGTCCGCGGCCAGCTGGCGCTCGTCGCCCGGTCCGGTGAACCGGGACGGGGCGGCGGTGAAACGCTCCCGACAGTGGTCGGAGCAGAAGTAGACCGTGTGCTCGTCGTGCTCGGCGCTCGCCGGCGCGTGCGCGGTCTCGACCTGCATGCCGCACACCGGGTCCTTCGCGTAGCCGGCGCCCCCGCCGAACCGCTCCCGGTTGCGGTACAGCCAGTACAAGACCACGAACCCGGCGAGCGCGACGACGTTCAAGATGGTGGTGTAGTTCCAGCCGAACGCGCCGGAGCCGACGTTCCCGTGCCGACCGGTCGCCGGGGCGGGAACGATGCCCAGGCCGTCGAACAGGTACTCCGCCGCCAGGCCGGACAGGCTCATCGTCGCCCAGAACACGGCAAGCAGCTTCCACATGAGCCGGGTGCCGTAGTACTTGCGGTAGATCAGCAACAGCGGGAGCGCGATCAGGTCGGCGAACACGAACGCGACCACTCCACCGAAGGAGATGCCCCCGGTCCACAGCGCCGCGGCCAGCGGCACGTTCCCGATCGAGCAGACGAAGCTGATGATGGCCAGGAACGGAGCGAGGACGGCGTTCTCCAGTGCCGACCAGAATCCGTGACCGGTGATGAACAGCGACTGCCACACCGACACCGGGACTGCCACGTCGAGGAAACCGGCGACCACGAAGCCGATGACCAGCTCCTTGCGGAGCATGGTCAGGTCACTGATCGTGTAACCGGCGGCGTCGGCCCAGCCGGCCGCGGACCGCATCGAGCTGGCCGAAGCATCCACCTGCCCGCCGTGGTCGTGGCCCTGTGCCGCGTGCGTCTGCCCTCGGTCGAGTCGGCTGCGGGCGGCTTCCACCTCGGCGGGCTTCACGACCCGGGGCAGCAGCAGCCAGAGCAGGAAGATCATGAGGGCGCCGCCCACGAACTCCGCAAGCGCGAACTGCCAGCCCAGCAGCAGCCACAAGACGATCCCCAGCTCGACCACCAGGTTGGTCGAGGCGAACATGAACGCCTGGGCCGCCGTGAAGTTCGCACCCCGGGCGAACAGGGTCTTGGCCAGCGCGGAAGCGGCGTACGAACATGAGGAGGAGACCACCCCGAAGAAGCCCGCCTTGGCCACCGTGGCCGGCCCGCCGTCCCCGAGGGCGCGTTGCATCCTGGCCCGCGACACGAACGCCTGGACGACGCCAGACAGCGTGAAGCCCAGAACCAAAGCCCACAACGTCTCCCAGAACATGCCCAGGCCGTCCAGCAGGCTCGCGCCCATCGTGCTCAGCACACCCATCAGCACTCCTCAGGACCGGACCAGTCGGGCGATGGCCTGCGAGGCCTCGGTGATCTTCACGTCAGCCTCCTCACTTCCCGCTCGCGCCGCGTCGGTCACACAATGCCGCAGATGCCCGTCGAGCAGCGTCAGCGCGACGTTCTCCAGTGCCTTGGTGGCCGCAGAGACCTGGGTGAGAATGTCGATGCAGTACGTGTCCTCGTCGACCATCCGTTGCAGGCCGCGCACCTGACCCTCCACCCGTCGCAGCCGGTTCAGCAAAGCCTGCTTCTCGGTGATGTAGCCCGGCTTCGTTGTCGTCATGACTGGCCTCGCCTTCTACCCCAGCGGGGTATCTTTCGCGACCCTAAGAGTACCCCAGGGGGGTAACCAGTTCAAGGGGACGTGTGTGTGCCCGGCGGCGTGCCTGCGCCCAGTGCCTGGGCAAGCCTGGGACGTAAGCCTCTACTGGCTGGAGAAGGCGGTCGCGGAGCCTCTTCGGGTAACCCCCCGAAGGGTGGCGATGATGATTCATGCCACCAGCCCGTCGGCGCCGGAGCCGGTGCGCATCGGGACCATCGGGCGCGGACTAGCCCGGGACATGGGCCTGCCGCTGCTCGCCTACTACGCCCTGCACCTGGCCAGCGCAAGCGACTGGGCCGCGCTGCTCGCTGGCATGGCGGTAGCAGGGCTGCGGATAGGGGTCGTCGCGCTGCGCACTCGGACACCCAACCCGTTCGCGATGGTGATGCTCTTGTCCTTCGGGGTCGGCCTGACGCTGGCCCTGTCCACCGGCAACGTCCGATTCCTGCTGTTGAAGGACTCGATGACCACCGGGGTGGTGGGTCTCATGTTCCTCGGCCTCGCCGCCGTCGGACAGCCCCTGACCCTGGCCGCCGCGAAGACCTGGGAGCCGGCTCGGGCGGAGGCCCTGTCCGAACAGTTCCGCTCCAGCGCGGCGGCACGCCACTGGCATCTGACCGCATCCGTCGTCTGGGGCATCGGCCTGCTCGTGGAAGCCGCGGTGCGAATTCCCCTCGTCTATCTGCTCCCGGTGCCGGTCATGGTGGGGGTCTCGGCCGGATTGATGATCACCGCCTTTGCGGCCCTGGTCGGATGGACCGGCTGGTACCTCAGGCGGGCTCGCCCGCGGGCTGCCACGAACGTCCGCTGACACCGAGCGGGGGCACCATGGACACAACCGCCACCGATCGGCGCGAGTCCGATCTCACCCTCCTGGTCTCCGGCCTCGTTGTTGTGCTGTTGGGCGGCTTCACCCTCTGCGTTGCCAACGGTCTCGGGTATGTCGCGAGCTTTGTCATCGCCGCGGCGTACCTGCTCTTCGCGTGGCGAGTCGACACCAGCGCCCGGGCTCGCGCGCTTCGCCTGCTCGTTGCCGGGTTCGGCATCGTGGCCTTCGCTTCAGGAATTCTCGGAGTCGTCGCGCACCTGAGCGTCTGAGCAACCGCGCAGGAGCGGCCTCAGCGTGTGGAGGTTCACCCCGCTCGCCGCGCGAGGCCGGGGTAGTCGACGACGAACCCGTCTTCGTCGAACTGGATGTCGGCGGTGAAGTCTCCTGAGTGGTAGCGGACGAGCCCCCCGCCGAGCGACCTGTACTGCTGCTCGGAGGGGGTGACTTCCAGCGAGGGTACGTCGATCCACCGCATGACGTAGTCGCGTTGCCGGCCGGGCTCCAGCAGCTCGTCGCGGAGGACCGGTAGCGAGTTGAACAACGGCGACCAGCCCAGGTCGAAGAAATCGGCGCCGTCGAGTGAGACCATACGCGCGCCGTGTCCGACCAGTTCCAGGTGCAGCTTCTCCGGCTCCAGTCGGTAGCGCAGTTCGTACGCCGCCCCGAGCTGAGTGCCGACCGCGGTCAACTCATTGCCGCGTCGGGCTACGTGCGCGACCTCCATCCGATCCGCACCATCTCCGACCCACGCAAGAGTGATCCGCACGGCAGTGAAACTAGCCAGCAGCAGCGGCCGGCGCAACGGCGGGCAGCTCGACGGCGCCGCCGGACCCGTTGTCGGCGCCCGGTTCGAAGCGGTCAACAGGGCTGGCGGTCGGGCTTGGCGGAACCGCCCTGTCGTCATCACCGCAGATCCCGGCCGGGAGTTCGCCTTCGTCCGCACCGAGAGATTCGCCGGGACCAAGCCGGTCTCCACCGTCGGCTGGTTCCTCATCGGCACCGTGTATGGTCTTGGCGACCGCCGCGGTGATCTGCGTGACGGCATGCGCAGGACCCTCATGCGACTGCGGAGGTCGCAGAACGCCCGGCCGAGGTGTGACCGTGATGGCAGAACGCGAATCTCGCCGACCCGATGTGACGACTGTCGAGTTGGTCGGCGGTATCGAAAAGCGACCCCTGGTGCTGGCGGACTACGACCCACAGTGGCCGGAGGCATACCTCGCGCAGGAACAGCGCATTCGTGCGGCGCTCGGCCCAGCCGCCGTCCAGATCGAACACATCGGCTCCACCTCGGTGCCTGGGCTGGCGGCAAAGCCGATCATCGACGTGCTCGTCACCGTCGAGGAGATCACCGCCGAGGAGGACTACCTCGACCAGCTGCTGCAGGTCGGCTACGAGCTGCGAGTTCGCGAGCCGGGGCATCGCCTGGTGAGGACGCCCGCCCGCGATGTTCATGTGCACATAATGGAGGTCGGCGACGAGGCTGCCGGGGAGTACCTGCTGCTCCGCGATCACCTGCGCACGGACGCGCAGGACCGCGCCCTGTACGAGCGCACCAAGCGCGCCCTGCTCGAGCAGGACTGGGCCGACATGAACGCCTATGCCGAGGCCAAGACTGGGGTCATCTCCGAGATCAAGGGACGCGCCAGAAAGTCGCGCCCCTAGCAGCGCGTCTGATCAGACACTCTCCGGTTCTGAAGTGAGCACCTTGAAGTGGGCGGCTCTGTAGCATCAGCCGGGTGACCGACCCTGCGCCCTACCTGCACTTCCCGGGGACCGCTCGTGAAGCCCTGACCTTCTACGGCGGGATCTTCGGCTGTGAGGTGCAGTTGCACACCTTCGCCGAGTTCAACAGAACCGATGGTCCACCGGCTGCCATCGCCCATGGCTGTCTGACCGCCGGGCCCGTCGCTCTCTTCGCCGCAGACACCACGGGCGACGAACCGGCGTTTCGCTGTGAGGGCATGATGCTGTCCCTGTTGGGGACGGCACCCCCTGCGACCCTTCGCAAGTGGTTCTCAAGCCTGTCCGAAGGCGGTCGGGTCGTCGACGACCTGCAGACCCGTCCCTGGGGAGCCTCCGACGGCCAGGTGATTGACCGTTACGGCCTGCACTGGCTGATCGGCTTCGAGGGCGCGGACGACGACTGACGCGTCTGAGCCAGCGAAGAACGGCTCCGCTGCCCAGGGCTGGTCGGGTGGCTCCGAGGAGCCGGGGACCTGGGATGCCCAATCGGTATCGGGATCGCTCCGCGCGACGTCCTCAGCCTGGCCGCGGGAGGTTTGCGCTCGAGCGCCTCGGGGCCTTGACCAGGCACCGCCGTCTTGAGGAAGGGGCTCGATGAGGACGAGCAGGTTGCGGGTGACCATGCGCGAGGTCGAGCCGCTGGTGGAGCGGGTGATCGACGTGCCCGCCGCCATCACCCTCGATGACCTGCACGTGGTCTTGCAGGTCGCGCTCGGCTGGACCGACTCCCACCTGCACCAGTTCTGCACGGACCACGCCACCTACGCGGTCCCCTTCGAGTCGTGGGACCACGCCGAAGCCCAGGTCGACGAACGGGGCGTGCCCTTATCGTCACTGCCGATGTGCTTCGTCTACGCCTACGATCTCGGCGACGGGTGGGAGCACGACATCGCAATACTCGGTCGCGGCGGTGACCTGCCCGGATGCGTCGACGGGAAGGGCGCCTGTCCCCCGAGGACTGCGGCGGCCCTGCCGGCTACAGCGAGCTTCTCGAGGCGCTCGCGGACCGCCGTCATCCAGATCACGCAACGATGAGCGCCTGGGTCGGGAACCGCCAACGGCCCTTCGATCAGGGAGTCACCTCTCAGCGGGTTCGCGATGCGGTCGGAGTCGTGCCCGAGAGCGTCCGAATCCTGCTCGCCCTTCTCGGCGACGGCGTCCAGCTCACCCCCGGCGGCCGACTCCCCCGTGTCGTGGTCCGCGCCGTACAGGAGCGCCGCCCGGACTGGTACCCGCTGGACCGGCCCGTCTCCATCGAGGAAGACCTGTACCCGCAGGCAACGCTCCACGACATCCTGCGCCACGTCCGGCTCCTCCGCCTGGCCAACGGCGTCCTGCGTCCCACCAAGGCCGCTGGCGACGAGACCGAGATCGTACGTCGGCTCCGGTCCTGGTTCGCCCCGCAGGGCTTCTCGACCATGGTCGCCGAGCGCGCGGTGGCCCTGCTCGATGCCCACGGCCCCATGGAGGTCCCGCAACTCTCCTTGGAGGTGTTCGGCCGGCTTGGCCGCGGCTGGCAGCGTGGTGGTGAGCCGGTCACCGCCCACGATGTCAAGCGCGAGCTCCACCGTTTGTCCGGTCAACTTCAAGCACTCGATCTCATCACCGCTACCCGGTCGCCGTGGCACCCCGGGCCGTCGGCACGCTCGCTGCTTCCCGGAGCGACGTTGCTCGCCGGCCTGGTGTGACGCACTCAGCTCGGCGGGGCGCAGGGAGGGGCACTCAGGGCGACGCGCCCGCAAGAGTGAAAGGTCCTGGCTGCCGGAACCGGCGTTCCAGGTCGCTCTTGCCGAACAGCGTGCTCTTGGCCGAGACATGACGGCGCTCCCGAAGGTAGCGTCGAGCCCACTGCTACATCTTCGGGAGACGCCATGCCGGACCGCACGGATCTGCTGGTGATCGGCGCCGCCCCTACGCGTACTCCGCGGCCGCCTTCGCCCGGGACAACGGCATCGACACCCGAGTCGTCGGTCAGCCGATGGCCTTCTGGCGCACGAAGATGCCGGCCGACATGTATCTGCGGTCGGGGTCCGACTGGCACCTCGACGGACGAGGCGAGCACACCTTCCAGGCGTACTTCGAGGACCGCGGGCTGCGCCCGGAGGACGTCGACCCCATCCCCATCGGGATCTTCCTCGACCACGCCGAGTGGTTCCGCAAACGCAAGTCCGTCGATGTCGACGAGCGCCTGGTCGTCGATCTCACCAAGCCGAACGGCGTCTTCCTGGCGAGGATGGACGACGGCTCCACCATCGTTGCGGAGAAAGTGCTGGCAGCGCCTGGCGTCCAGCATTTCCTCAACTTCCCCGGCTGGTACGACGAGGTACCGGCAACGCGCCGGTCGCACACCAGCGAGCTCGTGTCGTTCGATGAGCTGGCCGGCGCCCGTGTGGTGGTCATCGGAGGACGCCAGAGCGCCTACGAGTGGGCCGCGCTGCTCTGCGACCACGGAGCCGAGGCGGTGGACGTGGTGCACCGGCACAGCGTCCCGCGCTTCGCCAAGGTCAGCTGGGCCTTCGTCGACCCCTACGTGCAGGACACGTTGGCGCACCGAGGCTGGTGGCGTCGTCTGCCACGCGAACGGCAAGCGGAGATCACCAGGCAGTTCTGGCAGGTGGGACGCCTCACGCTGGAGCCGTGGCTCGTCCCGCGGTTGAACCCCGACGTGGTGACCAGTCATCCCGAAAGCGAGGTGATCAAGGTCCAACCTGTTGAGCGAGAGGTCAGGCTGACGCTGTGCGATGGTACGTCGTTGACCGCCGACCACGTGGTCTTCGGCTCCGGTTACAAGGCCGACCTTGCGCAGGTGCCATACCTGGCCGGGATCCTGGACCGGGTCCGCGTCACCGAGGGCTTCCCAGACCTGACCGAGGGCTTCGAGACCAGCCTGCCCGGGCTCTACATCACCGGCTTCGCCTCGACCCGCGACTTCGGACCCTTCTACGGCTTCACGAAGGGCTGTCCGTCGGCGGCCCGCATCGCGGTCGCCGAGATCCTTCGGTAGGTACTCGACCTGCGGCTGAGTCCGCGCCAGCCGCCGGCCCGGTTGTGCGCGACGATCGCCGGCACAAGTTCGGTCAAAGCGTCGTCCCGAGCCTGTCGCCTAACCTTGCCAGAGCACGGCCGACGTGCTGGTCGTGCCGATCGGCATGAGGCATGCCCCGGGTCAGATCGCGCCTTTCAGGCGCCGCATCCGGGCCGCGAGCCTAGGCACCAACGGGTTCGCCAGGAGCAGCACGACCCAGAACAGCCTCGCGAACCTGGGTGCGGCGAGATAGGCGATCGGAATCGAGGCGAGGAAGACGACCGCTGGTGCCAGACCGCCTATCAGCGCCGTGCGCCGACCATCTGCGCTCGGAGGCGGGTCGATGAGTCCGCGGCCGGCGGCGACGATCCACACCACGGTGTAGAGCACGGCCACTGCCGCAACGTTGACCGCCATCAGGGCGGTGGGAAGCGGGAAGCTTTCGACACGGGGATCGCCGACTGCGGAAGTGCTGAACGGCAGCAGGACGATTCCGGCCATCAGACACAGGTTGGCGATGATGGTGGGAACATCGAGCGCGACGAAGTTCGCGACCATGCGGTGGTGCTGGAGCCAGCAGCTGGCAACAACGGCGAAAGCTATCAGGAAGGCGACGAACTGCGCGCCGACCGCGTTGCCGAGCGCGGCAAGGCTCGCGAAGGCCAAAACTCGATGATTGATGTCAAGTGACGTCACCAGCAGCGTCATCGCGATGGCGAAGGTCGCGTCGAAGAAGGTGATCGCACGGTCGAACTCGGCCTGCTCCCGTGTGTAGCTCATTCGTTCCCCTCTCGCGACGCGCCACCCCCAGACGCGCCGGCTCTAGGCAAAGCTGCCTACCGACGAGAAGCGGAGCCGACGGTCGATGTTCCAGACCCTGATAGCTCCAGTCTTGTCCTGCCCCGCACGGCGCGACCAGCACATGGGTCCACACGTCACAAGCCCTCTTCCGGCGCGGAGGAGAGCCTCAGGTGGAGGACGTCGAACGGTAGTAGAACAAATGCGTCCTTTGCGACACCGACTCTGGGTCAACGGACAGCACAACCAGATCAACGGCAACCCCGCCGGCGGCTCACCCGCCCGAAGCCGCGGCCCAGCAGTACCAGGCGGCCGTCCAAGCCCACGACGCCGGCGCAATCTACGACCTCATGGACACCAACATGCACGCCGCCACCACCCGGCAGCAGTTCATCTCCGTAATGACCGCCGATCCCGAGTTCACCGGCATCACCCAGGTCAGCCTCACCTTCAAGCGCGCCTCCTTGTCGCGCTTCGCTGCGGCGGGGACGTGCTAGGAACGTGTCATGCAGAAACCCGCCCTGCTCGGGGTGGTCGCGATGGTGGCCATCATCGTCGCCGTCGACGTCCTCATCTTCAGGCATCACTTCTGGCCGCGACTGATGGTCAACGTTGGAGTGGTCCTGGTGTTCGCAGCCTTCTACCTCAGGTTCCGTGCACGGCTCTGACCGCAGTACGGATTACGGATCGACTTACGGATCGATGCGGCACCTGGCGGCCCCGGGCCCCAGGTCGCGACAAACCCGTCCCCTGGGACGCGCCGCAGGTTCCGCTGCGCACAGTAGCGTCGATGTCGTGAGCGACGACGACGATCGGCACGGGGAAGCCGGCACCATCTAGTTCAACCGAGAAGACAAGCGCCTACTGGTTCTCAAGAAGTTGGGCTTCGGGTATGGCCGCACCCTCAATCTCGCCCACCCCGTCTCCTGGCTCATCCTCCTGGCTCCAGTTGGCGTCGCCGTCCTGATAGCCCTCAGCCAGCGGCGCTGAACACGGGATGGACCAGCTTCAAGTCTGCGAAAGGTCGTGGAGCACCTCCCGGCCGCGTTCCGGCACGGCGCAGTCCTGACTTCGGGACCGACCGAACGCTGACAGCTCATCCGAAATAGGATGAACCGGTCGTGGCGCCAATCTTCAACCCGGCGTTGGGCATCTTCATCGCAAGCGCCCTGGACAACCTGCACGAGCCCGCCGTTTTCAGGTCCGACCGCGGCCGGTCCCCC
>Ga0070714_100003321_pt1 | contig 11996 bp, 6 predicted proteins | sample LARL83metaG_FD_65450 | JGI IMG/M metagenome (GOLD analysis project Ga0070714, IMG submission 65450) | Corn, switchgrass and miscanthus rhizosphere microbial communities from Kellogg Biological Station, Michigan, USA - LAR L8-3 metaG | ecosystem: Host-associated > Plants > Roots > Rhizosphere ... | reverse complement strand
AGGGATCATCGCGCGAGATGGTGCGCAAGCCCGCCCGTGTCCAGAAGTCCGGCGCGTTCAGGCGACTCACGATGCGATAGCCGGTTTCTTCATCGCAAACGCGGCAGATGACCGGGAACAGCTCGTCGCCGGTGACGTCCGAGTGCTTGATGCCGTCGACGTCGACGTTGAGGTAGTAGACGCCGTTCTCGGGGTTGCGCAGATGACGTTCCATCGCGTCTCGGATGCCTTCGTAGGCGCTGAGGAACCAACGCGCTTCCTTATTCGAATGGCCGAGGTTCTGAGCAAGGTGATGCGTCGAGCGCAAGGCGGCCGCGCAGAGCGAGTTGATCTCGGTCACCGCACCGTTGATGCGATAGCCGTCGATGATATTGCGCCAGCCGGCGATAGCCCACACGCCGCCGCGAGGGTCGTTCGCCGTGCACACGACGAGCCCGCGCTCGTCGACTTGCGAAACGATGTATCGCGCCGCCTTATCGACCGCCGGGAAAATGCTGCGTAGCCAGTCGAGGTCGCCGCTCGAGCGATAATGATGATTGACGGCGGCGATGAAGAGCGGCGTATCGTCGTTGATATTGAGACCGTAATCTTCGACATGTCCGTTGAGGGCGTTGTAATATTCGGGGATCTTGCCGCTCTCGTACTGGAGCGAAGCGAACATATCGAGCAGGGCGCGGGAAAACGGCTGTATGAAGTGATCGCAGCCGATCGTGAACCAAGCCGCATCCCGCGCCACGACGTTCGACGACGCCCCCGGATCGTTCGTGAAGGCGAGGCCGGTCGGGTAGCGCGCCATGACGCGGCGCATGTTCACTTTGCTCCACGCAGCGCCGAGGTTCACTTGACGATCGGGCGTCAGGACCTCGGCGACTCGCAAGGCCTCGGCGAGATGTTGCTCCGTACGTGCGAGCGCCGTCTCGCCGCGTTCGCGTTTCGGATAGTCGCGCCGCGCCTCTTCAAGCGACGCATAGATGCCGGTGACGAACGCGAATCGTATCGTATCGCCGGGTGCCAGGTCGAAATCCGATTGGAGGCTCGCGAGCACATCGCCGTTGGCGGAGACGTCGCCGTCGAGCGAACGGGCGATCAGCGGATCGTAGGCGCTGCCGAAATCGGAGGTGGCCGCGTAGCGCGCGAGTGGCGCGGTCGTGCCGAAAACCCGGATGTTCGATTGGTCCTTTGAGTTCGAGGCGACGAGCGCGCGAATCGCTTCGTCGAATCGCACGACGATGTCCGGCGCCGTATCGCCGCGCATCCTGGCGAATGCGGTGACGCGCAGCGACGCCGGGTGACGCGAACGGTTCTCGAGCCGGATGGTTTGATAGAGCAACGGAGGATCGCCGCCGCGCTCGATCGGTCCGAGCGGAACGAAGATCGTCTCGGATACGTGGATGTCGCCCGGAAGGACGAAACGATGCTGTTGACTCGCGGGATCGAGCTGGAATTCGCCCGCCGCTTCTGGTCTGAGCGGCACGTGGCCCGCATCGGCGGTCGTCTTCGCCGACCGGTCGGCATGGCGAACGAGCGGTCCGCCGACGCCCGCGTACTGGATCGTGATCGAGCCGGTGACGTTCTTGCCGAGTCGCGTCGAAAATATCCGCTCGACCGATCCGTTGCTCTTGATCTGCGTCCAGATCGCGCTGTTTCCGAGCGACGCGCCCGCGGCGATTTGATCGTCGGGCAACTGGTACGACAGGGGAGTGCCCGACTCCGATATGAGTGTCTTCATTGTGATGTATCGATGGTAACGTGCCCGCACGAACGCCTGCAGAAACCAGTCGTTTGCTTGACTTGGCCCGGTTCCTGTGATATCGTGGCCGCCGGTACGGGAGGATACGCATGAAAAAGGTCGAGCCGACTAAGCGCACGCGCGTCGTCCGCGAACCGCACCGCGGCGTGTACGACCGCGATGCGTGCTGTGCGATCCTCGACGAGGCGCTGGCTTGCCATATCGGCTTCGCCGTCGACGCGCAGCCGTACGTCATCCCGACGCTGTTCGCGCGCGTCGGCGACGTCATCTATTTCCACGGATCTGCAGCCAGCCGCATGCTCCGCCACCTCGGCGGAGGAGCTCCGATGAGCCTGACCGTGACGCTTATCGATGGTATCGTGCTTGCGCGATCGGTGTTCAACCACTCGATCAATTACCGTTCCGTCGTCGTGCTCGGCAACGCGACCGTCGTCGACGATGTCACGACGAAACGCGAAGCGCTCAAAGCGTTCACCGACAGGCTGCTCGCCGGGCGTTGGGGCGACGCGAGGCCGCCCACCGACACCGAGCTCGCCGCGACGTCGATCTTGCGGCTGCCGCTTGATGAGTTCTCGGCGAAGGTCCGCATCGGACCGCCGGTCGACAAGGACGAAGACCTGGCATTGCCTGTTTGGGCGGGCGTGATCCCGCTGCGTTTCGTGGCGGGTGCGCCGATCGCCGATGCGGGCTGCGATCCGAACCTTACGGCTCCGACGTACGCGCGCTTCGAGCACCGATAGCCGAGCTTCGCTCGGCATACCACATTTCGAGCCTTGCGTCGTGTGACGGCGGTCACGCGCCTCCGCGTCGCGCAGACTAGAACCCGGCGAGCCCGATATCTACTATAGTATGGGGCCCCGGGTGTCTATCGACGGCTCATCGCTCAGCCGCGCGCAGACCCGCCGCAGCAAGATCGTCGTTTCGTGCCTCGTCGCGATCGCGTTCGCCGGCGCAGTCTACAACTACCAGGCGATCTCGAGCGCCTTCGCGCATACCGAGTCGCTGTACGACGCCCGTCAGCTGACGCAGCAAATGGTCGGCGCGCTCTTCCGCGAAGAGTCGAGCATGCGCGGCTACACGAGCACGCGCGATCCCGAATATCTCAGGCCCTACGCCCAGGCGCATCTCGACTTCAAGCGCCAAGTCGACGACCTGCGCGATTACATGTGGAAGGTCGGGCTGAGCGGAACGCAGCCGTACATCGCCGACATCGCGCGCGTCCACGATCAATGGAGCGATACTGTCGCGCGCCCGCTCGTCCGTGACCCGTCGGGCGAGCTCGCCCAGAGCCGTCAGCGCACCGGCGAGCTCCTCTTCGATACGCTCGATGATGACATCGGCTGGGTGAACCAGTCGGTCGACGAGCAGGCTCAGGCTTCGGCAAACGTCGCTCGATTCCGCGTCGTCGTCGCGATCGTCGAGCTCGCGATCGTGACGCTCGTCTTCATCGTCGCGACCGTCGGCATGTACCGGAGCAACCGCAGTGTCGAACGGCGATATCTGCACGAGCTCACCGAGGCGAACACGAGCCTCATCAACGCTCAGCGAGTCGCCCGCGTCGGCAACTGGACGCGCGATATCCGCAGCGGCAAGCTCACCTGGTCCGAGGAGATGCGCCGCATCTTCGGCGTCGCCGAGCGCGAGGTCCGCGAGGGGCTGCTGCGCGAGTTCGACCATCCCGAGGACGCTCCGCAGGTCAACCGCATCGTTCGAGCGGCGGAAAACGAGTACGCGCCGTACAGCGTCGACCACCGTATCATCCGCACCGACGGCTCGATCAGCCACATCCAAGAACAAGCGGAGTACACGTTCGATTCTGACGGCGAGCCCGTCCAACTCATCGGCACGCTGCTCGACGTCACCAGTCGCAAGCAAGCGGAAGATCAGCTCGCGCACCTCGCGCATCACGATGCGCTGACGGGGCTACCGAACCGGCTCCTCCTCCTCGAACGGCTCAACCAGCTGTTGTCGTACGCGCAGCGCCATGAGCGGACGCTGGCGGTCCTTTACCTCGATCTCGACCGCTTCAAAGTCGTCAACGACACGCTCGGGCACGGCGTCGGCGACGAAGTGCTCAAAGCGGCGGCCGAGCGCCTCGCTCGGGCGGTTCGAGGGAGCGACACGGTCGCACGCCCGGGGGGCGATGAGTTCATCATAATCCTCTCCGACGTTGCGACCGAGCGCGACGTGCGCACGGTCGCCGACAAGATCGTCGCCACGTTCCACGCGCCGTTCCTCGTGGGCGAAGATGAGTTCTTCCTCTCGACGAGCATCGGCATCGCGCTCTACCCGCGCGACGGTGTCGACGTCGATACGCTCATCAAGAACGCCGATGCCGCGATGTATCGGGCGAAAGATTCGGGTCGTAATAACATCCAGTACTATACGGCGGATCTTCAGGCGGCGGCGGTGCGACGTCTGTCGCTTGAGAGCGACATGCGTCGCGCGCTCGAACGCAGCGAGTTCGTGCTCTACTACCAGCCGATCGTCGCGCTCTCCGACGGTCGCATCACCGGTTTTGAGGCGCTCGTCCGCTGGCAGCACCCGACTCTTGGCCTCATACTGCCCGACAATTTCATACCGCTCGCAGAAGAGACGGGTCTCATCGTGCCGCTCGGTGATTGGGTGCTCGACACCGCTTGCCGGCAACAGAAGGAGTGGGAGCGACTCGATTGTCCGAGCGGGCGCGTGACCGTCAACATCTCGGCGCGCCAGTTCCAGCAGCGCGACCTCGTCGACACGGTGCAGCGCTGCGTCGAACGTCATGGGATCGCGCTCGGCACGCTCGAACTCGAGCTGACGGAGAGCCTGGTCATGGCGGACGTCAAGGCGACGATGCGCGCGCTCATGCAGCTGCGCGAGATGGGCGTCGGCGTTTCGATGGACGATTTCGGCACCGGCTACAGCTCGTTCAGCTACCTCAAGAACTTCCCGATCGCCTCGATCAAGATCGATCGCACGTTCATCGACGACCTGACGGTCGATCCGTTCGACGATGCGATCTCCCTCGCTATCATCACGCTCGCGAAGAGCCTGCGCATCCGCGTCATCGCCGAGGGCGTCGAGAAGCAAGTGCAGCTGCTCAAACTGCGCCGGCTGGGCTGCGACGAGGGCCAAGGCATCCATTTCAGCCCGCCGGTACCAGCCGAAGCGACGATTCGGCTCTTCGATCGCTTCCGGAGATTGCAGGCGTGAAGCGCGTGGTTGCAGCTGCCATCTTGTCCGCGCTCGCGGTCTCCGTCGCCGGCTGCGCGCACATCGCCTGGCCCGCGCGTGCCGTCGAGACGCATGCGAATTCGTGGACACACGAGGGCGTGCTGCGCATGGTCGGCTCGACGAAGCCGGACAATTTGAATCCGCTGCTCGGCACCCAGGTCATCGACACGGATCTCGCCATGTTCTGGGGCGCTTATCTCCTCACGCTGGATTCTTCGAGCGATATGCGTCCCGAGCTCGCCGTTGCGATGCCGACCGTCGAGAACGGCGGCGTGAGCGCCGACGGTCGACGCATCACGTATCGCTTGCGACGCGGCGTCCGATGGCAGGACGGCGAGCCGTTCACGGCCGCCGACGTGGTCTACACATGGCGGCAAGTCATGAACCCGCGCAACGACGTCGGCAGCCGCCAAGGCTACGAGCTCGTGAGGAAGATCGACACGCCGAACCCGTACACGGTCGTCGTCCATCTTCGGCACAAGTGGGCTCCGTTCGTGGCGACGTTCTTCGCGATGTCGGCGACGACATATCCGATCCTGCCGAAGCACGTGTTGAGCGAATATGCGAATATCAATGACGTGCCGTTCAACGCCGTGCCGCTCGGCACGGGGCCGTTCCGCGTCGTCTCCGATGAGAACGGCGCCATCAAGATGGAGGCGAATCGTTCGTATTGGCGCGGGCAGCCGAAGATCCGCGAGATCGACTTCACGGTGGCGCCGAGCGACGATGACGCGCTCGACCTCGTGAAGCAGCACAAAGTCGATTTCTACCTCGACGCCGCGCAGGCGCTCGAGCCGCAGCTTCACGGGATCCGCGGCATGACCGTCTACCTCTATCCGTTCACGCGCTTCACCGACATCGGATTCAACCTCGCGCGGCCACAGCTCCACGATCTGCGTGTGCGACGAGCGCTCGCGTACGCGACCGATCGGGATCAGCTCATCACGCACGTGACTCATGGTGTGAACCTGCCGACGAACAGCGACCAGCCCGCGTTTTCGTGGGCGCACAGCGACGACGTCCACAAATATCCGTACGACCCGCGCCTCGCCGGGCGTCTGCTCGACGAAGCGGGCTGGAGGCTGCACGCCGACGGTCTGCGCTATCGCCACGGCAACCCATTGCAGCTCATCATGGTCGGCGTCTCGGGTTCGTCGACGACCACGGACGCCGAGCAATGGATCAAACTGCAATGGCGCGAGGTCGGCGTCGACCTGATCGTGCGCAACTATTCGTCGGACAAGCTCTACTCGAGCCGGGCGGCAGGCGGCGTCGAACAGCTCGGACACTTCGACGTCGCATTTGAGGAATGGGCGAACGGCGTCGATCCCGATGAATCGCAGCTGTTCTTGTGCTCGCTGCGCCCCCCGGCCGGCTGGAACATCTATAACTACTGCGATCGCGCGCTCGATGCGGCGGAACAGCGCGCGCTCACCGACTACGGGCGGTCTGCACGCAGGGCCGACTATCAGCGCGTCCAAGCCTTGTTGACCGGTGATCTGCCGATCTTCGTCATCTGGTTCCAGCAGCGCCAAGACGTCGTCAACGTCGATCTCAGGAATTACAAGCCTGCGAAGGCAGTGAGCCCGTTCTGGAACTCGTGGCAGTGGGAGATCTGACGCAGCCGGAGTAGGTCGAGTTCGCCCCGCGAGATAAGCATCATCGTATGCGCGACATCGCGGCTGCGAAGATCCGTCCGCTTTCCATCGCCGAGATCTCGATAGCCCGAGACATCCGCCACACCATGATCGGCGAGTTGGACGGCCGCGATGCCGATGAGATGTATCCGGGATGGCGCGAGCGCTACGCCGCATTCTATTCATCGAAGATGACGCAAGGGCAGGCGGCGCTCTTCGTCGCCGAGGCGGACGGAGAGCCCGTCGGCGTCGCCGCCGTTTATCTCTTGAAAAACCATCGGAGCGATATCTTCGCGCGCCAGTCGGCGTACGTCAGCAACGTGTGGGTAGAACCGGCGCACCGGCGCAAAGGCATCGCCGCGGCGTTGACTCGGATGACGATCGACTGGGCTCGTTCGAAGGGATGCGAAGTCGTCCGTCTCCGATCGTCGCAGATGGGCCGTCCGGTCTATGCGTCCCTCGGCTTCGAGCCGAGCGACGAGATGGAGCTGCGGATGGAAGAGCCCGAGCACCCTTAAGCGTCGAGAAACGCCTCGAAGCGCTCGAGCGCTTGCGGCATGTTGCGGCGTCCGAAGCCGATTCGGAAATGGTTCCCCTTGTGATCGAAGACGGTCTCAGGCGCGATCATGACGCCCGTGCGCTCGACGAGTCGCGCTGCGAAGTCTTCGATCGGCTCCGATCGCCGCAGGCGAGGGAAGGCGATCGGCCACGACGGCGGTCGTATCCATTCGAGGTCATCCGCGCGTCGTTTGAAGAGGTCGTCGAGCAGCGCTAGGTTCGAGAGCGCGATCTCGCGATTGCGCGCGAGCAAACGGTCGCGAGCGCGCAGTCCGGCGATCGCGAGCACCTCGCTCGGGCCGGAGCTGCAGATCGTCAAGTAATCTTTGAACTTCGAAAGACGCGAGAGCATCGTGCGATCCTTCGTCGCGGTCCAGCCGATCCGAAGCCCTGCGAGGCCGAACGGTTTCGCGACCCCGCCGAGGCTGACCGCGGTCGGTGACGCCTCGCATGCTGCGGGCAAGCGCGCCGCTTCGTCGAGCTCTCCGAAGCGGTAGACCTCGTCGACGAACAAGCGCGCTCCTGTACGTTCGCATACGGCGACGGCGGCGTCGAACGCTGCGCGATCCGGGATGCTGCCGGTCGGATTATGCGGCACGTTGAAGATGACGGTCGCGGTCGCGGGTATCATGAGCGACGCGAGCTCGTCGACGTCGAGCGCCCACTTGTTATCGTATCGAAGTCGCAGCAGCGAGACGTCGGCGCCTGTCGCCCTTGCGGCTTCATGCAGCGACTGGTATGCGGGCCACATGACGACGGCGTGATCGCCGGCGCTCAGCGCGACGTTCGCATAGGTGAAGATCGCCTCTTCGCACCCCGCGAAAACGAGGACGTCATCAGCGCAGATCCCCTCGTAGAGTTCGGCGATCGCGGCGCGCAGCAGCGGGTGCCCCGGCGATTCGGTATAGCCGAGACGCATCTCGCGCCACAGCGTGCGGCTGTCCTCGTCAGCGAGCGACAGCAGCTCGTCGATGCCGAAAGATTCCGCGTCGGACGAACCGAGGAGGAGCTTTGCGACGAACTCCCACCGTGCGAAGTACCGTTCGAGCTTGAATTCCGCGATGCGCATCCGCCGCGACTTTGTCGTGTCGCAGAGGCCGCCCTCCGCGGAAAAGTCGGCGTCACATGACACTGCGCTGTCGGTTTGGCCGGGGGCGACGACAAACGCATTGGCGAAATATCGGGTGATGATACTCCTCGCGGCGGCCGCGGCTGCAACCCTCGCGCTCGCGGCGTCAGCTCCCTCGCCGGCGGCGCCTGCCGCAGCCAAATCGCCCTCGCAGATCGTCGCTGATGCGCTCATCAAGCTGCAGGCACGCCTTGCCGTCGCCAATCGGGCGATGGGAGAAGACCAAGCCGAGGCGCTCGGTTCGCGGCTCGCTGACGATATGATGGAGTTCGACATGGCGTCCGACGACGCGGCCAAGGCGATCGGCTACACGCCCGCGACGTATCAAGAGCGATTGCGCAACGGCGCTTTGCTCGATGCGAGCATCGTCGATCAAGTGCTCAGCGGAAAATACTTGGCGCTCGGCGGTGCGAGCGGTCTGGCGGAACGGCTCATCAAGTCGACGACGGACGGCACGTGGCAGCCGCTCGCGCTCTACGTTCCGCGCACGCTTAAGCCAAATCCAACGCTTGTCGTCTTGCTCCACGGTCAGCCGCAGACGGAGACGAACCTCCTCGCTCCGCCGTACTTCCAGACGCTCGCGGATTCGACGAACAGCATCATCGCCGCGCCGTGGGGTCGCGGCAATTATGATTTCTACGGCGTCGCGAGCGATGACGTCTATCAAACGGCGGAGGATGTGGCGAAAGCCTACGGCATCGATCCGCATCGAGTCTACCTAGCAGGCTACTCGATGGGCGGCTTCTCGGTGTTCAAGATCGGACCGACGCATGGAGCAGTGTGGCACTCGGTGCTGTGCATCGCCGGATCGATCCTCAACAGCGAAACCGCGTCGGTGCTCAAGGTCTGGCGCTACACGCCGATCTACGTCGTCAACGGCAAACTCGACCAGAGCATCCCACCGCTCTATGGCGAGATGACGGCAGACTGGCTAGCGGGGGTGGGAGTGCCGACGGGTTTCTATCAAGAGCCGAAGGGCACGCACTTCTTACCGACGCTCATGCCGGCGCTCACGCAAGCGTGGCGCGACATGATCGCCGGCGTCGTCCGCAACACGCCCGCGGTATCGCAGAACGGCGATTCGCTGCCGGGTTCGCTCGGAACCCCCGACCTCGACAAGATGCCGCCTCGGTAATTCCAATCAAGTAAGTCTCGGCGCGCTACTTGATGGCTTTGGCCATTGCGAGCCAGGACGAGACCTGCGTCATCGCCTTCTCGTAGCGCGGCTTGAGGATCGCGGCTGCGCGATACGAAGGTGCGTACGGCGCGCTCTCCGAGCCGGACACCGAGAAAAGCGCGCTTTGCAGGTCCTCGCGTAGTCCCGGCGGCCACAAGATGCCGTCCTCCTCGTTCTTGTAGTTCGCCGTGAGCATCTTCTCGAGCGAATCGCCCGCGGTCACGGCGCTGGTCGCAGTCGGCGTGTTGAGCTTCTTGAGCCGTGCCAGCTGCGCGTCGATCGAGTTGAGCGCGACGTTGACGCCTTCGACCTCGGAACGGATCGCCGCGACGAAGTCGTACGTCGCCTTGTAATCGGCGGCCGTCAGCTTCGACTGCGGATCGGGCCGCACGTCAAAGGTGCGCGACATCGTCTTGCCGTTCGACCACGTGAAGCGCGCACTGTACGTGCCGGGGACCACTTGCAGTCCAAAGCTGGGCTGACGCGAACGCGGGTTGGCCGCGCCGCGCCACGGCGTGATCGGGTCGGTCTGGAAGCCCCAGACGAAGCGGTTGAGACCGATATCGTTCTTGACGAACGGCGTCTTCTTGCCCGTATCGACATTGGTCTTCGAACCGACGACGTGACGGATGCGATGCCCGGATGAGTCATAGATGTCGACGACGGGCGGCTTCTTGCCCGGCTTCGCCTGATAGAAGTACATGACGACGCCGCTGTCGGGGTTAGGCGCCCCGTACTCGGTGTATGTCCCTTCGGCGAGTTCGGTCTGGTTGTATTCATACGCAGGGAACGGCTGGAAGAAGAAATCGCCGGCCGATTGTGCCGTGCTGAGTTGTTGGAGCGGGCGGATATTGTCCATGATGTACGCGCCGCGGCCATGCGTCGCGATGACGAGATCGTCGAACGTCTTCTGGAGGCGGATATCGAAGACGGCGGCGTGCGGCAGCCCGGCCTGCAGCGTCTTCCACGACTTGCCGCCGTTGAACGAGACCCAGATGCTCTTCTCGAGCCCGACGTAGACCAAGTTGGGGTTGATGAGATCCTGACGGATCGCGCGTGCGGGTTGATCCGGCAGACCGGTCGAGATCGAACTCCACGTCTTGCCGAAATCCGTCGTCTTGAAGACGTACGGCGTCGAGTCGCCGCTATAGTGGCGATCGTCGACGGCGAAAGCCGTGCCGTCGGCGAACGTCGACGGCGCGACGATCTCGAAACGGCCATACGGCGGCACGCCCTTCGGCGTCACGTTCGTCCAGTGTTTGCCGCCGTCGCGCGTGAGCTGGACGAGTCCGTCATCGGTGCCCACCCAGATCTCGCCGGTCGCGCGCGTGCTGCCTTCGATGTCGAGGATCGTGTCGTACGTCTCGGCGCCGGAAACGTCGTAGTTGACGGGTCCGCCGGGGATGGTCTGCCGCGACTTGTCGTTGAGCGTGAGATCGGGGCTGATCGGCGTCCAATGCTTGCCTTCATCGTGCGATTGGAACACGACGTTGCCGCCATACCACACCGTATGCGGATCCCAGGGCGCGAACGCGATCGGCGAATCCCAATCGAAGCGATACTTGTCCTTCGCGTAATCAAAGCCGTGGAAGCCGCCGAGGTCGGGGAAGACGTTGATCGAGCGCTTCTCTTTGAGCATCCAGATGCTGACCGCACCGTCTTCCAGATCACCCCAGATATAATCCGGGTTGCCTGGATCGGGAACGATCCACACGCCGTCGCCGCCGACGACCTGGAAGGCGTACGAGTTCGTGATGCCATCGGCGTCAAGGCTGTTCGAGGGCCAGCACCAACCGCTGTTGTCCTGCATGCCGCCGCAGACGGTGTACGGGTTCTTGTCATCGAGCCCGACGTGGTAGATCTGCGCGATCGCGTAGTTGCGCGAGAAGAACCAGTGCTGGCCGCCGTCGTTCGACACCATCGCGCCGCCGTCTTGGCCGACGATCATACGCTTCGGATTATCCGGTGCGATCCAGATCGCGTGGTAGTCGGGATGGAGATCGCCGGCGACCTCTTTGAACGTCTTGCCCCCGTCCTTGCTCACGGCCGGGAACATCGAGACGGAGATGACGCGGTCTTTGTTCGTCGGATCGACTTCGATGTGGGAGAAGTAGAAGGGCCGCTGATCGATGAGCGTGTTGTTGCTCACCATCGTCCAGTTCGCTCCGGCGTCATCTGAGCGGAAGAGATAACCTTCCTTGCTTTGGATGAGCGCGTATACTCGGTTCGGTTCCGAACGCGACACCGCGACCGCGATGCGCCCCATGAGACCGGTCGGGAGTCCGTGACCGGTGAGTTTCGCGAAGGTCTTGCCACCGTCGGTCGACTTGTAGAGCCCGTCGTCGGGACCGCCGCTCGACGCCGTCCAGGGCTGACGCCGGAACTGCCAAATGCCCGCGTAGACGATGTTCGCGTTCTTCGGATCGATCGCGAGGTCGGATGCGCCGCTCGACGGTCCGACGTAGAGCGAGTGCGTCCACGTCTTGCCGCCGTCGTACGTGACGTAGACGCCGCCCGCCGGGCTATCCT
>Ga0070714_100003320_pt1 | contig 11998 bp, 7 predicted proteins | sample LARL83metaG_FD_65450 | JGI IMG/M metagenome (GOLD analysis project Ga0070714, IMG submission 65450) | Corn, switchgrass and miscanthus rhizosphere microbial communities from Kellogg Biological Station, Michigan, USA - LAR L8-3 metaG | ecosystem: Host-associated > Plants > Roots > Rhizosphere ... | reverse complement strand
AGGTTCTCAATCAAAAACGCTTGTTGCCATCCAGACAACCCGCCTTGGGCAAACTTGTCGCCAATGCAGCTTAAAACTCCGCGATTCGCCGCGTCGTTATTCCATTCCGCGCGCAACACGTCCACATGGCTGATGGTGACATTCGTCGCCTTGGCGTTTCCCCAGCTTAGTTGGATGACGGCCCCGTTATTCAACTGCCAGACAGCGCAGTCCGTAATCGTCAGATTATCTTGATACGGTTTGAGGCTGTCGTCGTTGGCCCAAATGAAGCAATGCGCGATAGTCGAATCCGCAAAGGCCGCGATCCCGTCGGTGTTATAAGTCCAGCCCCCGACGATCTTAATCCATTTGACGGTATTGTTCTTCCCCAGCAATCGGACGGCGAAATATTTGGTGTCGGCCAGCACAATGCCCTCCAGATCAATTTGGTCGCTCTGATGAATCGCCTCAACGACGTGCGATTCCCGGTAATTCAATTTCGCCTCGGAAAGCACTCCGCGTCCGAAGATCTTCACATGGGAATGCCCGTCCATGACCATCGCCCCATAGACCCAGGAGCCGCTTTCAAAGTAGATATTATTGATGTGAGCGGGAACATGATATACGGCGATGTTGTGGACGCCCTTGCGAAAGTAGATGCCCGAATACGCCGCCGGCACGGAGTTAATTTCCGCCGGCGCCGCATTGCTCAGTATATAATAGTTCCCGCTGGCCGGGTCGGGGTGGTCGGTTTCCGGCGGATTGGCAAAAATCAACAATCCATTCTTGTAGCCATTATTCCCGATTTCAACCGAACATTGCCCCGGCTTCGTCATGGTGAAGCTGACCACGTTCCCTTTAACAAGCGGCTTTAGTCCGTATCTCGCGGGAAGTATTCTTACCGGGCCATCCAGGGAAACTTTTTTTGGGTCAAGCACGCGAACCTGAATGGCCACCCGATTTGAAAAGGAAAAATTGACCCAACTAATGCTCCTTCCTTTGAAAATCTCAAACGGATGTTGATCAACCGGCTTCAGGTTCATATATCCGGGCTGATACTCCGGGCATGAACTTTGGAAGACCACGAGTCGTCGGCTGAGGTTTCCCTCGGTGACAGTCACTTCATAGATGCTCGATTGCGGGACACCCGGATAATCCGCAGTCGCAGCGGCATGAAGGGATGGATTTTGTTCTGCGCCAGCCGCCAATACATTCAGGCAGCTTAGGAACATCGTGACCCAAACCGTTATTTTCGACGATAGCCTCAAAGCTTTCAGTAATCTGCCTCCCATTTGGATTCCTGCCCACCACCAACCCGGATTATCAAAAGCCACCCGCAGAGCCCGTTTTTGCCTTCACTGGGGTTCTCCATTTTTCGTTGGCCTGACATAGCTGAAAGTCTTTATTTATGCGGCCTCACTGTAATTAATAACATCGTCTTCTGAAGGTGATCTGAGAAATCCAGGCTTAGTTTAGCGGCGGATTGATCGACACGGAATCTGTTGTCCAATCCACCGTCACGGTCGTTCCATCGGCGAACGTGGTGCGCTCCTGGTGCCGGTCCGAATCGAGAAATTCGTGATCCGTCATTTCGAGCAAACCGACGCGCTTATTCAACGCACTCATTTGTTTCATCAACGCAAGTTTCTTCTCATCCACATCCGCCGCGCTGACCGGCAGTTCCGGCACGCCACCATACAGAATTCCCTGCAACAAGTTTTTGTCCCCGCCCGTGCGCTGCGTCCCGAAGGATACGAGCACGGCGTCGTGATAGACTAGGAAGTAGAGCGGCAAAGAATTGGTCTTGCCCGCGCTGCCGGATTGATTGACGCAATCCGCGTACGGAATCACCCAATCGGAGCCGGCCTCTGTGGCGGTGAAGCCAAGATTCTGCCGCGACCAGTTCAACAACGCGATTTGGCCGCGCATCGCATCGGTGCGCGTGGTGGGATGCTCGGGGTTGTAATCTTCGTCCGGCGGCACGTAGCCGATGACATCGATATAAATGCCGTCGGGATGAATCCCGTGCTCGAAAAAGAGCGCATAATTCTTTTGCAAGTGGCCGGCTTGGAACCGGGAATTGAGATAGCTTTGCTTACCGCCGTCCCAATGACGCATGAAAGGAATCTGGCCTTCTTTCCAATCGCCGAAGCGCGAGCCAAACGCGGCTTTGGCGGGCAATGAATCATCCTCTTCGTGAATCGCGAACTGCGGGTCATACGAGGGCGCGTCCACGTAATAATCCCGGTATTGGTCATGAAAGATAAAGGGATAGCCGAGTTCGCGGCAGGTGTCCGCCAGGCGCTTCATTCCCGCCCACCCGCCGGCGGCTTCGGGAGGAGGCAGGGGATCCGGGTGCTGGCGATCATAGCCGAGATGCGCCCAGCCGGAAACGAACACGAGCGTGCGCTCCACTCCACGCGCCTTCAAATCACGCAGTTGTTTCGCGCGCTCGTCAAAAGTGACCAAGCTGTAATTATTCGTTTTGTCGTAGCGATCGCTGTCTTCCTTTTGATTGTGCAAAATACTGACGCGCGTTTGCGGCGTGCCGATCAGGTCCGCGAGGATTGGCGTGCGCGCCATTTTTTCCTTCAGCGAAACGAATAAACCCGTATCCATCGCGTAGCGCCGGTAACGCTTCGCCAAAGTGACGTAATTCCCCTGCTCGAAGAAACACAGGCGCGCCGTTCGCAGGTAACTGAATTTCCCGAGCGAGTTTAGCCAGCGCGGCCCGATGACGGTCGGGCCGCCAGCCGGGTGCGAGAATTGATACGCGGCGTCATCGGGCGTCTCGACAATGACCATCATCGCCGATTTGCCTTTCTGAAATCCCCACCAGGACATCGACCACGACTCAATCACGTGGCTTTGCAGGACGCTATGGTCGGACGGATCCACCTTTCCGTTTTTGATGTGCCGGATGGGATAATATTCCTGCGGCCAATCCCGCGGGAGGAGCATTCCCCGCCCGCTCGGCAGGAGCGTGTAATCAACCGCGCGGGCGTCGAGCGCCGTCGGCCAGTTCAGCTCGCGCACCGCCGTGCTGCCCTCCTTCGCGGCGGTGTCGAACACGAGTTCCTCATCCTTGCCTTCGAGCGCAACTGTGAGAAACAGCGTCAAATCCAGCGGCGAAGACGCGGTTTGCGGCGCGCCCGCACGGCGCCAGCCGGCCAGCGTGATTTTAACGCCGGTCTTGAAACCGGTGTCATAGGGTTCAATGGAGATTTTTTCTGCATCGGCGAGGCGCAGCGGGAATTCTCCGTCCGGTGATTTCACGGTCATGTCGTTCGTGGCGGAGGGAACCATCGACCAATTCGCCGACCCGTTGTGAATCGAGATACCCAGGTCTTTTTCGTCGAGCAACACCTGGTTTTTCCGGCCGGTAATCATCCATTTGCCGTTGGCGTGTGAAACGGACACGGCGGGCGCGCCCCAATCTGCGCGCGGCAGGGTCTGCGCGAAAAGAGGCGTGGAGAAAAGAAATGCGACTGCAATTCGTAGGGGTTTGGATTGCATAACTACCGGATGGACGCTGCCATCGAGGGCTTGGTTTCAAAGGATGTCTCTATTGCGGTTTCGTTGCCTCCATTTGGGCGCGATTTTCCCCGTTAGCGATTTAACTATTTAACAATTTAACAACCAGTGTATCTTTTGCCGCCGCGTGAACCCGCCTGAGCCGGAACACGCAGTTTTTATGACGGCCAAAGAGCTGCAACGCATCGCAAAGGAACACGGCACGCCCGTGGTGATCATCGACCACGACGTGATTCGAAAAAATTACGCCGAGTTCAAAAAACATCTACCCAAGGTGCAGGCGTACTACGCCGTCAAAGCGAACCCCGCTCCGGAAATCGTGCGCACCCTTTACAAAGCCGGCGCCAGCTTCGACGTGGCATCGCTGCCGGAATTCATGACGGTGTACGAAAACATCCGGGGCCTTTCGGCCAAAGCGCAGCAGGATTTCATCTGGGACAAAATCATTTACGCCAATCCGACGAAACCCAAGGAAACGTTGCTCGCCCTCGATAAATACAAGCCGCTGGTCACGTTCGATAACCTGACTGAACTCGAGAAAATCCGAAAATACGCGCCGCACGCCGGCGTGGTGCTGCGCTTGGCGGTGGCCAACACCGGCTCCCAGTGCGAGCTCTCGAACAAGTTCGGCTGTCATCCGGGCGAAGCAGTGGACCTGATCCTGGCCGCATTCAAGCTCGGCCTAGTCGTGGAGGGCCTGAGCTTCCACGTGGGCAGCCAGTGCACGAATTTTGAGAATTTCGTCCAGGCTTTGAATATCGCCGCTGCCGTGATGAAGGAATCCAAATCGCGCGGCCATGAAATCAAGATCCTCGACATCGGCGGCGGTTTTCCCGCGCATTACGATGAGCACGTAAAACCGTTCAGCCAGCTCGCCCGAAAAATTAACGCTGAAATCGAGCGGCTCTTTCCCGATACTATCCAAATCCTCGCCGAACCGGGACGTTTCCTGGTCGCGACCGCCGCCATGTCCGTGGCGCGCATCATTGGCAAAGCCGTCCGCGAGGGCAAACGTTGTTATTACATCGACGACAGCGTTTATCACACGTTCAGCGGCATTATTTTCGATCATTGCCAATATCACTTGAAGCCGTTCAAGAAGGGCAAAACCGAAATTTGCGCCGTTTTTGGCCAGACCTGCGATGGATTGGACGTGATTTCCCAATCCGAGGAACTGCCGCCGCTGGATATCGATGACTTGGTTTACTCGGAAAATATCGGCGCCTACAGCAACGCTTCTGCGACGTGGTTCAACGGTTTTCCCCCGGCGAAGGTCGTGCATGTCAATTTATAACCGCGAGGTTTGCCCATAAGCCGCGCTTGCAATCCACCCTCAGCCGCTCCATGCTGAAGTAGTCAACTATTCGAGTCCCGCCATTTGGGGCTGACGTGACGGAATGAGCACATTACCTGATAACGAACTGGATCTTGAGAAGCTTTTTCTGCCCGCCTGGGCGCAAGAGCCGGCACCTGCCAAACAATACGCCAACTACCAGGGCGGCGGTGAAGATCGCCCCGACCGGCGGGATCGCCGCGGAGGACCTCGCCCGCCCCGTCGCGATGGCGGCCAGGGCGGACCGCGCGGGAATCGCCCGCCCGGCGAACGCCGCGGCGCCGGACCCGGCCGCGAAGGCGGCCGTGGCAAACCGTTTGGCCAGCGCCGTGAAGCCGACCGCAGCGAGCCGCGCGAACGCCGCGAAACGCCCCCGCCGATGCCCGAGGTCAATGTCGCGCTTACGCCCGATGAAAAGGGCGTCGAATCCCTCGCGCGCCAGATCAAGGTCACGGCCCGCGCGTATCCCTTGTTCGATATCGCCCGTTTGATTTTGCAGAAGCCGGAGCGTTATTCCGTCGCGTTCAGCGTCAAGAAAAACGCCGAAGGCAAAGCCATCCAGCCGCTGTTCCTTTGTGCGCTCGACGACACCTTGTGGCTTTCCGAAGATGAGGCCGTCGCGCACGTGCTCAACAAGCATTTCGGCACGTTTTACCAGGCCGAACGCACCGCGACCGAGCCGCCCAAGGGCAAATACACGTTCGTCGCGCAATGCGGCATGAGCGGCGTCATCCTTGGCCCGCCCAATTATCACGATTACCAGAACCAATTACGCAAGCTGCACGCCGAACGTTTTTCGCGCATGCCCTTTGATGCCTTCAAAGCGCGCGTGAGAATCGTTTCCGACGAAGCGGTTGTGAAAAAGTGGATCGAGGACAAAAGCTTCAAGACCGAATTTGTCGCGCTGAACGTGCCGGAACCGCTGCGCCTGGACAGCCGGGAAGCGGTGGAAAAGCATTTCCGCGAAACCCACAAGGAAAACATCATCAAGCCGGTCGATTCGCACACGCTCGGCGGCATCGCCGCGCGCAACCTGCGTAGCGCCGGCCTGACGTGGCTCGTGCGGCAGGTGTGGGAAGACCAAAAGCGTTTCCCGCTCCAGCTCGCCACCACGCTGAGCCAGCAATTCGCCCAGCAAGGCCTGCAGTTTTTCAAAGTCAACAAAACCGTCACCCACGTTTCCGTCGCGCGGCCGCATTATCTGGATTTGGAAACCACGCCGGTGTCCGAAGGCGTGAAGCGCATCGTTGATTTCATCAACGCACACGCCAAGACCACCCGGCGGAAACTCATGGAGGCGCTCGCGCCCGCGCCCAAACCGGCGCCGAAGACGGTGATTGAAATTTCGCCGGCGGGAATTTCCGAAGCGCCCGCGCCGGTTCAACAAGCCCAGGCTACGCAAGCCGCGCCGCAGCCAGCGCCGCAACCGGCCGAGCCGAGCGCGGAACAGACCGCGGTGATTTCCGATTTGCATTGGCTCATTCATCAGGGCCACGTGATTGAATTCGCCGATGGCCGGTTGGAAACCGCCAAGAAACCCGTGCCCAAGCCGCCGAAACCGGAAAAGAAAGCCGCGCCTGCCGCTGAAGCTCCCGCAAATGGCCAACCCGCCACGACTCCTGAATCGGCTGGAACCACTGAACCGGCTGCCACGACGGAAGCCCCTGCGGAATCCGTTCCTGCCCCTTCCGAGCCCGCGCCGAGCAATCCGGATATGCTTTCCGTGGCCGAGGATGTTGCCGCGGTAACGCATCCGGCTAACGAAGCGCCGGCGCCTGCAGCTGAGCCTTCGCCGGAACAGCCTTCGGAAACGCCGGCGAGTTCCACAGAACAAAAGCCTTAGCCACGTCGTTGAAAATGGCACACCGCGACTGTTCAGCGCGGCGTGCTTTACTCCCGATCCAAAACACACCGCTTCAGGATGTGATAAACATCCGTAGCGTGAATTTGTGAATTTGGCGGCAACACATTTTTCTCCGCGATCAGCACCGGCCAATCGGCCACGCTCTTCGGGCGCGCGCCGTGCGAGCCTTTGACCAGCGTCGCGTCCAGCGGGATCACATCCATGAGCATCCGGAAGCCGAGCTTCTTCTGGAGCAATCGCCAGGCGATTTTCAGTTTCGGATTTGAAATTTTTGGATCCAGAAAAAGTTCCACCGGATCGTACCCCGGTTTGCGATGAATATCCACCGTGCGCGCGAAATCGGGCGCCAAGGCATCGTCCATCCAATAATAATACGTGAACCACGCGTTTTCCTCCGCCACGGCAATGAGATCGCCCGCCCGCGGATGATCGATTCCCAGTTCCGCCTTTTCTTTCGCGCCCAAAACCGACGCCACCCCCTCGGTCTTCTCCAGCAACGCGCGCACTTTGTTTTCCAGCGAGGAGTTGTTCAGGTAAACGTGCGCGATTTGATGATCGGCAACCGCAAAAACATCGCTCGCTCCCGAGTCCAGCAGCTCCAGGCCAAGTTCTTCGCGAATCGCCAGCCACGGCCCGCCGGATTCGCGAAAGATCCGGTTGAGGTGAATCGGTTTTTCGACATTCGTAATCCCGTATTCCGAAACCAAAACCACCTGCACCATCTGCTTTTGGAAAAAATCGATGAGCCCGCCCACAATAGAATCGATCTCGCGCAGGTCGCGATGAATGGCGGGATTTAACTCGTAGCCGCCGACGTGAGGAGGCGGATTTGTGCCTGACGTCTGAGAGGTCCGCCTCCTTACGTCGGCGGCTACAAACGGCCCATGCCGCTGCAAATTATAATCCAAATGCGGCAGATAGATCAGGCTCAGCGTCGGTTGCTGTTTGTTTTCAATCCACTTCGCCGATTCGGCAATCCAGCGCGACACCGCATCCGCGGAACCCTGCGGCGTATCCACGCCGGCCGCCGGCCCCCAGAAACATGGGAATGGAAATGGTCCCAGGTCGCGTTGGATGTCCCGGCGAATTTTTCCCGGGTTCGTGTAAATATCAAAAACCTTCCGCCCATCCGCGGGGTACATCGGCCTCGGTGTGATCGAAAAATCCGCGGTGGAATACATATTGTACCACCAGAAAAGTTTCGCGCAGGTGAATTTCGGGTCGCGCTCGCGCAATTCCTCCCAGATTTTTCTCCCGCGCACGAGATGGTTCGATTGCTTCCAGAATTGCACCTCCGCCAATTCGCGATGATACCACCCATTGCCCACGATGCCGTGCGCGTGCGGCGTGGTGCCGGTCAAATAAGTGGATTGCGCGCTGCACGTGACCGCCGGAAAGGCCGGCTCAATGCTCGCCTTGTCCCCGCGCGCGGCGAATTCGCGAATCCGTGGCGTGTGCTCGCCAATGAGCGCGTCCGTGAGCCCGACCACGTTGATGACGGCCGTGCGTCTCATGACGCGGTCGCGCGAATAATTTTCCGCCCGCCCTCCTCGTGCCGTTGCTTCAGTTCGTAAATCGCCGCAATCACCTTCGGCAGATTCATTTCGTGAACTTCAAACCCTTTCCCGATTTGCTTGAGCAGGGTGATCGTCAATTCACCGCCGAGATGCTCGCGAAACTCCTCGAGGCCGTCCAGGATGAGCAGGGAGTTTTGCGAATTCACATGCAGCAATTCGCTGGCAAACAATTCGAAGCCCAGCATTTCGAGCAGCCGCAGCGCCCGCTCGGCGGAGGCCGCATCTAGGAATCCCATCAGGCGCGCATAGACGACATCGAGCGCAATGCCAACGGCCACCGCCTCGCCGTGGCGAATTTGATATTCCGAAAGCTGCTCCAGCTTGTGGGCCGACCAATGGCCGAAATCCAGCGGCCGCGCGGCGCCAAATTCAAATGGGTCGCCGGACGTCGCGATATGTTGCAAATGCAATTCCGCGCTACGCCGGATCAACCGCCGCATTGCTTCCGGCTCGAAATCCCCCAGGTCCGCGGCATCGCGTTCCAGCGCCTCGAAAAATTGCTGGTCCCGGATGAGCGCGACTTTGACCGCCTCGACATATCCGGCACGTTTGTCCCGCGGCGAGAGCGAAGCGAGCAATTCAAAATCGTTGATCACCGCGAAGGGCGGCGCAAACGTGCCGATGAAGTTCTTTTTCCCGAAGGCATTGACGCCGTTTTTCACGCCCACCCCGGAATCCGCCTGGCTGAGCGTCGTCGTGGGAATGCGCACGTGGCGAATCCCCCGATGCGCCGTCGCCGCCGCAAATCCCGCCATGTCGAGCAACGCGCCGCCGCCGACCGCCACCACATAAGAATGCCGGTCGATGTGATGCCGGTCGATTTGCGAATGAATCTGCGTCACGTGGAAATCGGAATTCTTGGTGCGTTCGCCGCCCTCGATGACCAGCGGCGGGCCAACGAGCTTGAGCGCATCGCTGTGGATCGCGAAATAATTCTCAATTTCCTGCGCCAGTCCGGGCCGGCTTTGGGCGAGCGATTCATCGAGAATGACCAGGACCTTTTTGACCTGCCCGGCCCGGTCGCCCGCCAACGCCTGTTTCAAAACGAGATTGGCGGCGTCGAAGGCGTGTTCGGTGAAAAACACGCGCAAGTCATAGCCCACCTGGATCGTTTTTTTGACCACGGACATCATCTCAGCTTGGAACGGCCCCGGCGCGATTTCGAGTCTAATTTCGCCATCTTAATAGCCTTTGCAAGGGCGCTTATTTTTGTTATTCTGCCGACAGAGAGAGGAATTTTATGAAACACCTCGTGCCAATGCTGGCTGCGGGACTGCTGTTCGCCACCGCCACGCAGCTTTCCGCCGCCAACGTGGGGATGATTGAAATTCGTGAAACGATCGGGCCCGCCACCGCCACTTACATCGAACGCGCCATCAATGTCGCCGCGCGACAAGGCGATTCCTGCCTGATCGTGCAACTCGATACGCCCGGGGGTCTGGTCAGCACCAGCCAGGAGATTGTGCAGAAGTTTTACGCCTCACCGGTGCCCATCGTCGTTTATGTGTCCCCCTCCGGCGCCAGCGCGACCAGCGCCGGCACGTTTATCACCATGGCGGCCGACGTCGCCGCCATGGCGCCCCACACCACCATCGGCGCCGCCCACCCCGTCGGGCCCGGCGGCGAGGGCGACACCAACAGCATCATGTGGTCGAAGGCCGAGAATTTCGTCGCCACCTGGGCGCGAAGCGTTGCGGAGAAGCGCGGACGCAATGCGGAATGGATCGAATCAGCGGTGCGGCACAGCATGATGATCACCTCCGAGGAAGCGGTTCATTCCAACGTCGTTGATCTGATCGCGAACGATATGCCGGACCTGCTGAAAAAACTCGATGGTCGCACCGTCAAGGACGCGGAATTGAAAACGGCGGGCGCGGCGGTCGTGAAAATCCCGATGGCGCTTCGGGAAAGATTCCTGATTCTATTTCTGAGGCCGGATGTGATGTTTGCCCTGATGCTCATGGTGATTTATGGAATCATCGGGGAATTGAGCAATCCGGGCGCCATCCTGCCCGGCGTGGTGGGCGCCATCGCGCTCGTCCTGGTGCTCTACATGTCAGCCGTGCTGCCCATCAACGTGGCCGGCCTGCTGCTGATGGCGCTGGCCTTGACCTTGTTTATTATTGATGTCTTCGCGCCCACACACGGCGTGCTCACCGGGGGCGGCATCCTCGCGTTTTTCCTCGGAGCGCTGATGTTGTTCGACCGTTCCGAACCCGCTTTTCGGCTGTCGCTCTGGGTGATCATTCCGGGAACGGTCCTCACGGCGCTGTTCTTCTTATTCATCGTCGGCGCGGGCTTGCGGGCGCAACGATTGCCTACCCGCACCGGACGCGAAAACATGCTCGGCAAAACCGCGCCCGCGGCGGCGCCCATTGACGCCACGGGCGGAAGAATTTTCGTGGAAGGCGAATGGTGGAACGCGGTCAGCGACACGCCGATCCCAACCGGGCAACCGGTCGAGATCGTCGCGATTGAAGGCCTTAAATTGAAGGTGAAAGCAAAGCCGGCTTGAACGCGCGCCGAGCCGGGCTCGCGTCGCAAAACAAGCTTCTCTTATTGCGCGTGACGGGATACGCTCAGTTCCGCCTCGGCGCGTTAAGCGGGAACGGTCGGAAATAACCTAAGCGAACCTAAAAACCTATGGACCAAATCATTCAAACTCTGATGAAGCTCGGCGTGGTGGTGGTGGTGGTGATCATTGGCCTGGCGATCGTTGTGCCGCAGGCGTTGCGCATTTTGCGCGAATACGAGCGCGGCGTGATTTTTCGGCTCGGCAAATTGATCGGCGCCAAGGGACCCGGAGTGATTTTGCTCATCCCGCTCGTCGACCGGATGGTGAAAATGGATTTGCGCGTGGTGACCATCGACGTCGCCAAGCAGGAAATCATGACCCGGGACAACGTGCCGGCCACGGTGGATGCCGTGGTTTATTTTCGCGTCGTGGATCCGATGGCCGCGGTGGTGAAGGTGGAAAATTTCTGGAAAGCCACGTCGCTGATTGCCCAGACGACCCTGCGCAGCGTGCTCGGCCAGTCGCCGCTCGACGACTTGCTTTCCCAACGGGACGTTATTAATCAGAAATTGCAGGAAATCATCGACAAGCAAACCGAGCCCTGGGGCATCAAGGTCACGTCGGTGGAAATAAAAGAAGTCGCCCTGCCCGACAGCATGAAGCGCGCGATGGCCAAACAAGCCGAAGCCGAACGCGAACGCCGCGCCAAAGTCGTGAATGCCGAAGGCGAATTCCAGGCCGCCGAAAAAATGGTCCAGGCCGCCGCGATGATCGCCAAGGAGCCCATCGCCCTGCAACTCCGCTACCTCCAAACCATGCGCGAAATGGCCAGCGAACACAACACGACCACATTTTTGCCATTGCCCATCGACTTGTTCAGCGCATTTTTGAAAAAGTAAATAGACTGCCCCATTTCAGCTGATGCGAGTGGTCCCCTGCGAACACAAACGCCACGCGGATGCGATTTTGGCCATCTTCAACCATGCCATCGTCAATTCCACGGCGCTCTACGATTACCAACCGCGCACGCAAGAAATGATGGCGGTTTGGTTCGACGTAAAGTCGAAGGGCAAGTTTCCCGTCATCGGCATCGAGAACGATTCGGGCGAACTGATGGGTTTCGCCAGCTACGGCACGTTCCGGGCTTTTCCGGCGTATAAATATTCCGTCGAACACTCGGTTTATGTGGACGCGCG
>Ga0070714_100003318_pt1 | contig 12001 bp, 22 predicted proteins | sample LARL83metaG_FD_65450 | JGI IMG/M metagenome (GOLD analysis project Ga0070714, IMG submission 65450) | Corn, switchgrass and miscanthus rhizosphere microbial communities from Kellogg Biological Station, Michigan, USA - LAR L8-3 metaG | ecosystem: Host-associated > Plants > Roots > Rhizosphere ... | reverse complement strand
ACGACCAGGGCGACGACGGTCGCGGCGATCGCGAACGCGACCAGGCCGAGGCAGCCGCCCGCGATGTACGCGCCCCACGGGTGCGCCTTGATGGGCTTCAGCGGCTGGACCGGGGTCGCCGGGGCGTCCTGCTGGACGGGCGGGGTGGCGTACATGGGGTTTCCGGCCATGTCGTAGCCGATCTGCTGTTTGACGGGCTCGGTCATCGCGCCCACCTCCGCAGCCGGGGCAGGTGCGGGCGGCCGGCGAGGCCGAGTGCGAACGCGGCGACGACGGGCTTGGAGACGACCGGAGCCGCGATGGTGGCGACGACCGCGAGCAGGGTCGGGTAGGCGATGAGGAGCCCGAGGAGGGCGCCGAGGATGAGCCAGCGCATCAGGCGTATCCCCCGTTTCCCGGGTCGCGGGCAGGCTCGTCCTGGCCGCCGTCTTGCGGCTTCTTCGAGGCGCGGGACAGGGCGGTGCGGATATACGGCTCGCCGACGATCAGGCGCCTCTGCTCGCGGAGGTGGTCGGCGATGTCGCGGGCCTTGGCGTCCGCTCCGAGGAGTGATGCGGCTTCCTCGATCGCGCCCTGAAGATCGACCGGTGGCAGCGCGTTGACATGCTGATGCGCGGGTGCATCATCCCGGTGGACTTCGTGCTCGGCGGGCCGGGAGCCCAGGACGAGGGCGACCTGGACGGCGTCGACGGCGACTCCGTAGGCGATGAGCAGGGAGGCCAGTTCGGTGGGCGGCATATCCGGCTGCGCATCGTGTGCGATCCGGACCGCATCAGCTGGGTCCATCTCAGCGAACTTCCGGCGCAGTACGTCTTGGGCTGAGTATCTGTCGGCGGTGGTCTTGGGCGCTGGCGGTGGGGCGCCGTTCTCGATGTGGTGGATGGCCCGTGACTTGACGGTTCGGCCAGCCAGCCGTGGGGCGAGGGCCCATGCCCAGCCACCGAAGAGGGGGAGGCGGAAGGGCCGTTCGCCGCGTTCGGCTCGCACCTTGGCGCGTGGTCCGGACCAGGACATTTCGCTGACGGCGAGGAGGCCGAGGGTGGGGACGGCGAAGAAGACGGAGGCGGGGATGCCGCCGTTGATGAGGTCGGCGTGGGTGATGTTGAGGTAGACGGATACGGCGGCCATGAGCAGGGCGGTGAGGCGTGCGCCGAAGGCGGAGCGCCCTTCGGCGGAGGCTTCGCTGGCGAGGTGGAGGCACATGTAGGCGATGCCGTCGAAGACGGCGACGGCGGCGCCGGCGATGCCCTTGGGGGCGTCGTAGTGGCGGGCGACGGCGTACAGGGACCAGCCGGTGGTGGCGATGGCGGCCGCGGACACGACGCCCATGGCGATACGGCGGGCGTTGGTGTTCATCGGGCCTCACCGTCCGTGCGGCGGTTCTCGGCGTGGCTGAGCTGCGACGGCTCGGTACGCGGCGCGTCGGTGAGCCAGGGGAACGGGCGGATGCCGTCGGCGGTCTTGAAGACGCGGATCGCGGCGCCCAGCGGGGCGTCGGGCAGGCCGTAGACGCGGCCGCCTTCGAGCGAGGCGAGGAGCCGGGCGGCGTGGTGCTCGCATCCGTCCGCTCCCGCGTTGTGGGCGTCCAGGACGGTGACGGTGATGGGACCGCTGCAGGGTGTGGGGTCGTCGGGGTGGGCGGCGGGACAGCGGCTGGCGCCGGGAGCCTCCCGCATCGGGTTGGGCTCGGCGCCGAGGGCGCGGAGCAGTATGCGCAGAGCTTCGGTGATGGCGCCGTGGGCGTGGCTCAGGGCGAAGATCTCACCGTGGCTGACGTTGCCGTAGTCGGAGAGCATGCGCTGGCCGAAGCTGATGGCGACGGTGAGGTCGCTGGGCTCTGCGGAGGCGGGCGCAGTGAGGAACGCGTCGTCGCGGTGGTTCTGAACGCGGCGGTCGGCGTTGCTGCCATAGTCGTCGCGGCACAGTCTGTGCAGCTCGGCGAGGGACGTTGCCGTCCCGGAACTTGCGGCCTTGTCGGGGCGCGCGGAAAGATCGGCCATAGCCGATGCCTCCTGGTCCAGTCAGGAAGTGCTCGGTCAGGGAGTCGGGATGGTGCGCGCGCCCTCCGGTGTTCCAGCACCGGCGGAGCTGCTGTTCCGGCTCCCGTTCTGCGTTATTCGGTTGTGTCGGGGCTCGTTCCAGCGGGCCCGTATTTCTTGATCGCCTGTGCGACGGTGGTCCACGGCTTGTTCAGGTCTTTTGCGACCTTGTAGACCGTGCCGAGCTCGGCGACCCCTTCAGCGAAGGCCGCTGCCCGTCGTCTGGCGGCCTCGGATACCTGGATTTGGAGCTGTTCCAGCAGCTCTTCCTCCTCGCGTACACGTTGCCGCCAAGGCTTCGTGTTCATCGAGGCCAGACTATCACTGCCAGGCAGTGATAGTCCACGGATCATGCCGCATCCATGGATGCGGTGGCGATGCGGGCGGCGAGCGCCAACTCCTCCCGGGTGAAGCGGCTCTCGCAGGTGTCGCAGCCGATGTACGTCTCCCAGTCGGTCTCGACGAGGGTGAGGCTGTCGCAGCGCGGACACGGCTGCGGAACCGGCCGGCGCTGGGGGCGCAGCCGGGTGATGCCGCGGATGGTGCGCATCAGGGCGTGCAGCTCGTCGCGGTACTCGCCCGCCCACGGGCGCCGGCAGGTCCAGCCGAGGACGCGTTCCCGGCCGAGCCAGAGCGCGAGGGCTGCTTCGGTCGGGTTCTCCGGGCCGTTCCATCGTCGCTCTTCGCAGACGATGCGCATCCAGCTGCCGAGGACGCCGACAATCGGGACGGCGCCGTACTGGTCGCCCTGGTCGTCGTGGACGGTGGTCCAGGCGGCGGGGCCGAGGAGGTTGAGGACGTCGTCGCGGCCGGGGAGCGGTGCGGTGGGGGTGCCGCGGCCGCCGATGCCGCCGACGGTTTCGCGCAGCCGGGAGCCGCCGAGCACGATGAGCTGGTTGGGGATCTCGTGCAGCCATGCGCGGATGGCGGAGACGCACGGGGTGCAGATGGTCTGTTCTCCGTCGAGTTCGTAGTCGTGGAGGGCGCGGTCGCAGGTGGCGGCGGCGCATGGCCAGGTCTGCGTGGCGGTGGTCACGGCGGGCTCCTCGCGGATGAGGCGGTACGGTGATCTCCACTGGATGGGGCGTCCCGGGTCTTGGCGGACTGAGTGGGGCGCCCCTTAGCCTGTTCGGGTCTTGCGGCTCACTGAGCTGGGCGAACGCTGGATCGGGCTCGTGGCTCTTGGTGGTGGGTGTTCGTTGGGCAGGCATGACCAACAACCAGGCTGGCGAGATGTTGACGACTGCTGAGGCTGCGAAGGTGCTGGGAGTACGCACGGACGCGGTGCATGCGATGAAGGCGGAAGGCCGTCTGACCGTGGTGGGTAAGGGGCCGCATGGCACCAACTTGTTCGCGGTGGCAGAGATTCAGGCGGCGAAGGTGAAGCGAGAGCAAGTGCGCCGTGTGATCCCGGGGCAGGTCCAGCTGCCCGGTTCGGACGAGGACGCGTGTGGTGAGTGCGCGGCGTGGCGGGCACGTGCGTTGGCTGCTGAAGCACGGGAGCAGCGGGCCAAAGCAGCATTGCGTGCGGCGTTGGACGAATAGCGCCATTGCTACGCCTCGGGCTCGTCGAGGGCGCGGCTGGTGGGGCAGGGCCACACGATGCCGCACTGCACGCACCCGGAGCCGTGCCGCTCGGTGCGGGGCTTGTGCATGGCGCGGACGCGGTCAACGGCGGCCTCCGCGCCGTGGAGCCGGGCGAGGGTGTCGCGGAGGGCGTGCTCGCCGTAGGTGGACTTCCACTGCTGCACCTCGTAGCCGAGGCGATCACGTTCGTCGTAGAGGGCGTCGAGTTGGTCGCTCGTGAGGGCGTCCAGCGGGGTGCGGTCGGTCACGTGTTCTTCCTTGGTGTGATCAGCGGGTCAGAGCATGCGGAAGGTGCGCCAGAGGAGTTCGGCGGCCCGTGTGTGGTTGTGGGCGGCGAGCCAGCAGGCGACGGCGTCGACGCGGCGGTGGACGGCCGGGACGGTGTGCCAAGGCTGGCGGCGGTGCACGGAAGCTCCTCGGGGTGTCGTTCGCGGGCGGCCCGGCGCATCTCCTCGCGGACTTGGCCGGAGGCGACCGAGAGCGCGGCGTCTGCGATGCGGTCGACGCATGCCCAGTCGGTGCAGCGTTCGAGGTGGTAGGCGGCTGGCGGTTCGTGGAAGGCGCGGAACCAGAGGCGGCTGGCCGTAACGATGCAGGTTCCGATGGCGGGGCCGCGTCCGCAGAGGCAGTCACCGCCCAGCTCGCCGAGCGTCGGCGGATTCTCGACGGCGAGGCTGGTCATCACCCGTTCCGGCTGTCGAGGTCGGCGATCCAGGCGGCGCAGACGGCGGCGATCTGCACCAGCTCGGCGCGGAGCCGACCCGGGTCCGACTCGGCGAGGGCCTCGTGTGCCTCCTCGAGGAGGATGTCCCGCCAGCATTCGGTACCGGAGGATGCAGCTCGGTCGACAGTGGTGCGGTACCGGTCGGCGAGGTACCGGTGGACCGATCCTCCCGTGCCGTCGGGGTGGTGCTGGTCGCCGAACTTCTGCAGCTGGCGCTGGCGCTCGGCGTCGATTTCCTCGGCGAACTGTCGGACGCCGGGGGTGGTGAAGAGGGCTGGATACATCAGAGGTAGCTCCCTGTGAGTGGGATGTCGGTCATGGTGTGGAGTTGGTGGGCGGTGAGGCCTTGGCCCCAGAGGTCGCGGCCACGGGGCACGTAGTCGTCCTCGTCTTCGTCCCATTCGGGGTCGTCTTCGTCGTCCCAGTGGTCTTCGAGGTCGAGGGCGAGTTGACCGGATGTGGGTCCTAGGTGCCTTACGCGGCTTTCGTGTCCGCGATCGGCTGTGCGCCCGTACAAGCGCCTGTAGCAGACCGGGCCGAGCCCACGGGCCCGGGAGACGGGATCGCACAGGAGGCGCCCGCACGGGCAGCGCACGGGCGCCTCCTGCGCCACAGCCGCCCCGCCGGTTTCCGTGGTCGCCGTCATGCCGCTGCTGCTGCCGCGGGTGCGGTGACGGGTTCGGGCGCGCGGGGTGTCGGCAGCTGGTCGATGCGGGTCTCCAGCTCGGCGGCGAGCTCGAGCCATTCGACGGCCTGGTGGGTGTGGGGCCGTTGGCCGGCGGCGACGTACAGGGCTTCGACGAGCCGGTCGGCGGCCCGCACGCTGGTGAGTTCGATGCGGATCACGCGAGGGTCTCCTTCGCTTCCTGGATGCGGCGGGGGTGGACGTCGGCGAGCTCGGTTCCGTCGTCGTGGCATGGGGTGCCCGGCGTGACTTGGCATTCGGGGCAGGTGGCGACGGTTTTCGCCCAGAGGTCGATGCGGGAGGGGTGGGGTTTGGCGAGGACGCGGCCGTTGACGCGGACGATGCAGGACTGGTGTGCGCGGGCGCCGCAGTGTTCGTGCGGGCAGGGCACGGAGCGCGCGGGGTGCGCGCGGGCCCGCAGCTGGTGCCGGATGGCGGCTGGCATCGGCGCGCCCTGGTGCAGGCCCACGGCTCAGGTCTCCATCTCGTGAGGGCAGTCGCAGCAGCCGCCGCGCGCGGGCGCCTCCGTCTGGAACTCGATGACGATCTCGTCGTCGCTGGCGTGGAACCACAGCGCGTCGCCCGGCAGGGATGCGTCCTTGGGGAGGCCGTGCTGCTGGCGGTAGGCGGCGGCTGCGACGGCCCAGGCCTTCGACACCTCCTCGGCTGCTGCGCCCCAAGGCTCGGCTTCGGGGCCGCCTTGGGCGTCGATTTCGTCGAGGAGGGCGCGGAGGGCGTTGATCGTCATGGCGCGGGTTCCTGCTGGCGTTCGAGGAAGCGGCGGCTGGCGGCTCGGCGGCGTTCGGCTTCGGCGGCCGCGGCCGCGGGGTCGGGGAGGGGTTCGCCTTGGGCGAGGGTCTTCCGCGCGGCGTGCGGCGGCCGCTCGCGCTGGCGGCCCTCGAGGGCCGGTGCCTTGCAGGGCCGGCCGATGGGCGCGTGGCAGGTGGGGCAGTCGACGCCGAGCGGGCCGGGGCGGCGGATGGAGACTGCCGTCGACTCGTCGTCGGCGTCCGGGACTGTGCGCCCGACGGCCTCCAGCTGCTTGGCGACGACAGGGTGGGGGCGGCCCTCGAGCGCGGGCGCGTGGGTGGCCGGCGAGATTTGGCCGCTGGCAACGGCCTGCCGCTGGGCGCGGAGCCGCACCAGGTAGCTGGGGTCCGTCTCCCCGGCCGGGGGCTCGTACACGAAGTTGGCCAGTCGTTCGGCGCGGTTCTTGCGGGCGAGACGGATGACGTCCGGGGAGGTGGCTCGGAAGCGCTGGTCGGGCTCGAGGGTGGCCTGTTCGACGTAGAAGCGGGTGAGGGCGGCGCGGGCGTCGTCGTAGGTGACACGGGCGGCGTTGAGGTCGTCGTACCAGGCGAGGATGTCGCCGTCTCCGACGGTGCGCTGGTCGCGGGCGGCGGCGAGGGCGAGGACGTCGCCGACCTGTTCGAAGGTGATGGTTTCGGTCATGAGGATTCCTGCTGGCGGAGGGCGTCCATGCGGGCTTGCACGCGGCGTCCGGCTTCGCGGGCGGCTGTGATGCGCTGGTCGGTGGTCGAGGGGCGGGCAGCCGGGGGTGTGGTCTGGCCTCCGCCGGGGAGCGGGACCAGGAAGGCGCCCTGGGTGGGGCGGCTGGCGCGGTCGGCGGCCTTCTTGGCGTCGTCGCGGATCCACTTCTGCCAGGCGTCGGGCCACGACTTCCGGCGGGCACCGGTGGACCGGTAGTGCGAGACGAACTGGGCGGTGGCGTGATCGATGTCGATGAGAGTGGCGTAGCCGTCGCGTTGGGCCCAGCGGCGCATGCCGTCGGTCAGCTGGAAGCCGTCGATGTCGATGGGGGCGAGGCCGTCAGGCCGTTCGGGCGTGGGCGCCCTACTACCCGCACTATCTCCACCTACATCAACCACGTCTTTAGGTGCGGGTCGGGTCGGGTCGGGGACGCGCGCGCGTGGGGCAGCGTCTCGAGATGCGTCGCGAGACGCGTCTGTAGACGCGTCTACATCGGGTTTGCCGCCGGGCGGTTCGGGGGTGGGCTTGCCGCCCTTCTTCTTCTCACGCCACCGCTTCTGACGTGCTGCTTTCTCTGCCCGCTCCTTGCGGGCCTGGTCGGCGGAGAAGTTGTAGTCGAGGTAGTCGTGGATCAGCCAACCGGCCTCGGACTTGTTGCAGCTCGACGACGCGACTTCGTCACGAACGCGGGACGAAGGCGACGCGAACTCGTCGCGAGTTGGTTCTGAAGGCGACGCGAACGCGTCGGGAACGGGTTCGTGACGGTCCCAGAGGCCGGCGGCGACGAGCTCGGCTGCAACGGTCTTGGGGCCGCGCACGTCCGCGACGAGGCGGAGGTCGCCCTCGGGGATGAAGCCGTCTGTGAGGTTCTCCGCGGACCAGCAGATCGCGGAGACGTACAGGCGGAAGGCGCGATCGGACAGCTTCCGGATCTTCCGGTTGGAAGGGAAGCGGTCGTCGAATCTGGCCCAGGGCATGAGCGCTTCTTTCAGACGTTGCGGGTGGGGTGGCCGAGGCTCGAGGCGTGCGGCCCGGGGCTGGCGCGGGCGGGAGGAAGCGTGTTCATGCGATTGCCACCGCCTCTCGCGCGGCGCGCTGCTCCTGGCGGTGCGCGGCGAGGGCTTCCCGGCAGGGGTCGCACACGGGGCTGCCGTGGCGCCGGTGGGCGGCCGGGCCCTGCGGGGTGCCGCACTGGCCGGTCCAGTCGGGGAATGCCTCGGGGTCGTCGAGACGGTCGTCGTCCCACGCGCCGACCGGCGCCCAGCCGTTGTCCGCCGCGTACTTGCGGGCGCGCGTGATGCCGGCAGGAGTCGCCCCGTGCTCGGCTGGGTCCGCCCGCCACAGTTCGTCGTACATGGCTCGAACGGCCAGGGCGCGGTAGGCGAGGACGTTGTCGCGGGCCAGCATCTGGCTGAAGTTGCTGGGCAGTACGCCGAGGTGCTCTGCGAGGTACTGCTGCGGCCAGCCGACCGCGACCAGCGCGTGGATACGGCGGCGCGTTCCCACAGGGCTGATCGGCGTGGAAGGTGCGAGGTTCTCCAAGGCGGGCTCGACGGCCAGGACCGCGGCCGCGAGCGCCGGGCGGACCTGCTCCTGGGGGCCGGTCCCGCGTTCCGGCCGGCCGTTGAGGATCGCTTGGAGCCGCTTGCGGTCTACGCCCGCAGCGGCGGCCGCCGTGCGCAGGCCCATGCCGCAGGCCTGCAGGTAGCGGATGTGGTCGCGGACGGGTGCCGAGTCGACGTAGGGCTGCCAGCGGCCGTAGGCCAGGAGACGTTCCCGCTCGGCGTGCGCCAGCCGGTTGGCCTCCTTGCAGGGCTTGCACCGGCACTTCTCCATCACGTACTTGGCGCGGGTGCCGTGGTCGCGATCGCTGGGTGGCGCGATGTAACCGGGCTTCATGTCCCAGTGGGAGGGCAGATGGAGAGCCCTACGGGCGTCGCCGATCTTGACGGGGTGGACGCCGGTGCGGCGGGAGACTTCCGCGTCGGACAGGCCTTCGCGGAGGAACTGAGCGACATCGTCACGGACCTGCATCACGCCGCCCCCTTTGCGGCGTGCTCGCGCTGCTGCGGCGACTTGGCGGCCCACATCCCGGCCCTATGGGTCTTGGCGACGGTGCCCTCGAAGGACTGCGCGAAGTCGTCGCAGTCGGCTTGGACGGGGCACTCCCGGCAGATGGCCTTGGCGGGGCCGTACTTGGCGCCCTGGCCCTCAGGGTGGAAGAGCTCCGGGTCGGTCTGGGCGCACAGTGCGTCGTCCATCCAGGTGAGGTCACGCATCGTGGGCCTCTCCCTGCTGCTCTCGGCGGATGGCAGCGTCGAGGCGGGCGAAGCCGGCGGCGACGTCGGGGTCGTTGGCGAGCACGTCGTCGAGGTGGTCGTCGAGGTCCTCGAGGAGACGCAGCGCGTCAGGGCTGGTGTCGTGCTGGCGAGCCCGTCGGCGGCGCGCGCCCTCGCGGATGGCGGCCGTGGCGATGAGGACGGCCACGCTGACGGTGATGGTCCAGAAGATCGCGACGGCGATGACGGCACCGCCGATCACGACCTGGGCAGCGGACACCGCATCGGCGATCACGCGGCGCTCCCGTTGCGGTAGGCCGCGGTGCCCTGCCAGGTGCGGCAGAGACTGCGGTGGACGGTGGCCCGCTTGGACTGGGCGATGCCCGCGGCCTCGATGACTCCGGCGCGGGAGGCGGCGAGGAAGCGGGGACCCCAGCAGTTCGGGTGCGGGGGCTCGTCGACGAGCTGCTCGTCTACGAGGTCGGCGGCCTGGAAGACGACGCCGCGGGCGGCCATGGTGCGGATCGCGTCGTCGCACTTCGCGGCCCACTCGGGGTCGAGCTTGCCGATCCGGGCCATGCCGTCGGCCTTCGCGGCCTCCCCGGCGGCCGGGTCGATGACGCCGGCCGGGGGCTCCTGGAACTGGAGTTGCTCGGTCATCGCGAGCCTCCCATCGGGAAGATCCGGGCGGCTTCCTGCGGCATCGCAACGGGGTGCTGGGCGAGGACGGCGACCACCTCGGCGCAGGAGCAGGTGAACGACCCGCGGGCGTCCAAGTCCGGGAGAGCACGGCCGACGGGCCGGACCTCGTACAGGTCGCCTTTCGCGCCGTTGGCGAACAGCTGCGCGTACCAGCGAAGGCGGGTGATGTAGACGCGGCGCGGGGTGTAGCGGGGCTGGTTCGGCGTGCGCACCTTGGTAATGCCGAGGCTGATCGCAGGCCGGATGAGGTCGCCTGGCTGCAGCCCGGGAGCTCCTCCGTGGAAGTACTTCATGACGTCGCTCCGATCCGCTCGAGCAGGGGCCCGGAGTCGAGGCGGCCGTCTTCGTCTTCGAGTGCGGAGAGGCTGTGGCAGCGTGCGCAGAGGCGGATCGTCTTCCACTCCATCCACCCCTCCGGCACCCACGAGAAGTCGAAGAGGGGGCGCGGCTGCCGGCATCGGCCGCACTGCTCGGGCGCGAGGGCGGCGACGGTGCGGGCGAAGTCGTCGAGCTGGCCGACGAGGTGAGCGGCGTGCCCGATGCACGACCGGCACCAGGCCAGGCCGTCCGGAGGCGCTGCGGGCATCGGGTCGAGGATGATGGGAGGCGACTGGGTGACGCCCCAGCCGGGCGCCCCGCACAGTCCCTGCTTGCCGGAGAACTTGCCGTCCTCGCGCATCACGTGCAGGTTGCGGACCTGCTTGGCGCGGCGGCCGGTGGCGGCGTTGTAGCCGCGGTAGAAGGCGCGCATGTGCTGTCCTTGTCTGGATTCGCGCCCCGCCCGATAGCGGCGGGCGGGGCCGCGGGGCGGTCAGTCGTCGACGAACTCGGCGTCGATCGGGCCCTCGTCGTAGTCGTCGTCGACCGTCCCGGGCGCCGGCGCGGGGAAGGTGACGGGCAGCGGTGCGGGCTGCTGGTGTTCGGCGGCGACGACGGCCTTCGCGCGGTGCTGCTCGCGCAGGTACTCGGCCGAGGTGGGCACCCACTTCTGGAGCCGGTGCGCGGCCGTCTTCAGCCACATCGCCTCTTCGTCCGTGTTCCACGGCGACCAGCCCTCGCTGGCACTGTCGGACTTCGCGCGGGCCTTCGCGATGTGTCCCTTGTTGAGCACGACGACCTTGCTGACTGCGCCGTCCTTCATCAGGGCGTAGGCGTAGACGAGGCGCAGGGCGCCGCGGTCTTCGACGTCCCAGTCGACGACGTGCTTGGGCCGGTCGTCGTGGCCGGGCCGATAGGTGAACTGGTCGTTCGCGCGGACGACTTCGACGATGACCGAGGAGACAGCGCCCGCCCGGTACATGAGCTCAATCTCGCCCTGGTAGCCGCGCACGCCGGTGACCTCGGTGCACCGCTTCTTCTTGTTCCAGCGCGGTACGAGGTAGTACTGCTCGGTTCCGGGCTCGAGGCCGAGACGGGCGGCGTCCATGAGGACGGCGATGAACTGGCCGACGTCGTTCTGCGCGGCCTCCATCAGCTTGGGGTCGCGACGGAGCAGGCCCTGGGTGGTGCGGATCCAGGCGCCGACGCGCTGCGTGAGATGGCTGGGCATGACGAGCGTGAGGTCGCTGCGGTACTGCTCGATGACGGCGGCCGGGCCCTGGTCGCGCTTCTCGATGGCGTTGCTGATCTGGCTCATGCGGCGTGGCTCCTGGCGGGCTGAAGGGCGAGCGTGCTGCCGTCGGCGTTGACGGTGCGGGTGGCAATGCGACGGCCGCTGTGGACGGCCCACCGGCCGGTGCCGATCGCGTCGAGGATCTGGCCGCGGGCGCGCACGAGTTCGGCGTCGGCGGCCTTCGCCGCGCGCTGGGCGACCTCGTAGTCGGCGGCGTGCTCCGCGGAGATCTCGACCTCGACGTCCTCACGGCCTTCGTGCTGCAGCTGGATCGTCTGGTAGGTGTCGTCCGCGCCATCGATCGGCGGCCGGACGCCCTGGCGGACTTCGTCGAGGAAGCGTTCGGCGGCGCCGCGCATGAGCTTGGCGTCGGTCTCGTCGTACTCGATGACGTATTCGCGGTAGTCGCAGCCTCCGACGAGGAGGGCGACGTGGCAGACCTCGAGGCCGAGGACGTCGAGCTGCCACTGCACCTGTGTGCGGTAGTGGATCGGGATCACGTCGCTGCCGGACGGTCCCCAGTCGTCCCCCATCGGCGATGTCTTGACCTCGAGCAGCGCCGTTGTGCGTGCGCGCTGGGTGAGGAGCCGGTCGGGGGTGGCGCGCTGCCACTCGCGTTCGGTATGCCGCCAGGTGCCGGTCTCTTCGACGCGGCAGTCCTGGTGTTCGTCCTGCCACTTGAGGGCGACGGCGGGTTCCAGGCGGACGCCCCACTCCATCTCGGGTGTCATCGTGAACGGGGCGTGCGGCAGGCCAGCCTTCTTGTGCCACAGCGTGAACCGGCTCTGCCACGGCGACAGGCCGAGGACGGACGCGATCTCCGTCGCGGTGATGCACAGCCCGGCCCGGGCCTCCTTCCACTCCGGCGTGCCCGGTGTGAAC
>Ga0070714_100003317_pt1 | contig 12001 bp, 13 predicted proteins | sample LARL83metaG_FD_65450 | JGI IMG/M metagenome (GOLD analysis project Ga0070714, IMG submission 65450) | Corn, switchgrass and miscanthus rhizosphere microbial communities from Kellogg Biological Station, Michigan, USA - LAR L8-3 metaG | ecosystem: Host-associated > Plants > Roots > Rhizosphere ... | reverse complement strand
GGCAGCGGGACGTCGTCATGGACGAGCAGCCGCGACCAGCCGATCATGCCGCCGCGGACGCTGGCGGCGCCGGGGCGCAGGCGGGCGACCGCGCCGGCCCGGGCCAACGACGTGCGGCCGGAGGCGCAGATCAGCCGCACCCGGGCATCGTCCGGGACATCGGCCAGCACCTCCTCCATGGCCGGGGAGAACCGCGCGTCCGGCACGTTGCGGACGACTCCGGGAGCGGCGTCGAGCTGCCAGGCGGCGAACGACGCCTCGTCGCGGAGGTCGATCAGCACCAGCGGCACGCCCGCGGCGATCTCCCGCTCGAGCGCCTCGGGGTCGATCTCGGGGGCCTTCGCCACCTCCCTATCCTACCCGTCATGCACGCGCGCGAACTCGTCGCAGAGCTGTCCCGCGTGGCCGGCGCCGGAGCGGTTCTGGCGCCGCCGCCGGCCGTCTACGAGACCGACTCGACCGGTCCCACGGGGCTGCGCGGGAGGCCCGACGCCGTCGTCCTGCCAGGCGACGCCGAGACGGTGCGGGCGGTCGTCGCCTGGTGCTACGAGCGGGACGTGGCGATCGTGCCGCGGGGAGGCGGGACGGGGTTCGCAGGCGGCGCCGTGCCGATCACCGGCGGCGTCGTGGTCGATCTCTCGCGGATGACGGCAGTGCGCAGCTTCCACCCACTGCTCTGGCGGGTGCATGTCGAGGCGGGGATGCCGACCGCCGCCCTCCACCGGCTGGCTCGGGAAAGCGGCCTCTGGTTCCCGCCCGACCCGGGGGCGGCCGAACAGAGCCAGATCGGAGGCAACATCGCGACCAACGCCGGCGGCCCGCATGCCTTCCGGTACGGGACGACCGGCGCCTGGGTGACCGGCCTGGAGGCGGTGATTCCGCCCGGCGACCTGATCACGGTCGGCGGCGCCGTCCGCAAGGACGTCGCCGGATACGACGTGAAGCGGCTCCTGATCGGCTCCGAGGGCACCCTGGGCATCGTCACCGCCGCCTGGCTGCGCCTGATCCCGGCGCCGGAGCTGGCGATTCCGGTGGTGGCGACCTACGCCTCGCCGGAGGCCGGCTGCGCCGCCATCGAGGCGGTGCTCGGAAACGGCCTCGAGGCGGCGGCGATCGAGTACGCGGACGGCGGCGCGCTGGCGATCGCCGGCCGGGCGCTGGGCAAGCTCGCCGAGGGGGCGGGATTCCTGGTGCTGGCGGAAGCCGACGGCGATGCGGCGGCAGCGCGGGATCTGGCCGACCGGCTCGCGGACGTCCTGGGCGAGAACGCGCGAGCAGTGCGCCGGCTGGAGCCCGGCGAGGAGTCGGCGGCGGTGTGGCGCTGGCGCGAGGGGGTGTCGGGCACCGTCACGGCGGCCCGTGGCGGACGCCTCTCGGAGGACATCGCCGTGCCCCTCGACCGGCTGGCCGAGGCGGTGCTCGGCACCGTCGAGATCGGCCGCCGGCACGGCCTGGACGCCTGCTCCTGGGGCCACGCCGGGGACGGCAACCTGCACTCGTCCTTCCTCTTCGACCCCGGCGACGCCGGCCTCGCCGCCGCCCGTGCCGCCGCCGAGGAGCTGTTCGCGCTCGCCGCCACACTCGGCGGCACCATCTCCGGCGAGCACGGCCTCGGCCTGCTCAAGGCTGGACGCCTGGGGCTTCAGTGGACGCCGGCGGCGGTGGCGCTGCATCAGCGCGTCAAGCAGGCATTCGACCCCCGCAACCTGATGAATCCCGGAAAGAAGGTGTGACGTGAATAGGAGGGGTCAGACCCCTTTATGCGGTCCGGTGAATAAAGGGGTCTGACCCCGTTTATGCACGCACCGGGTGCGAGCTCATGGCCAGCAGCCTGCCGGCGCGCTTGCGGCGGGCGAGCAGCCGGCCGCGGGTGAGCGCGCGGTGGGCGCGCTGGACGGCGAGGTCGGCCGCCACCACCACCTGCACACCGGCCGGGAGGCGTTCCGGCGCCAGGACGGCGGTGGCCGAGGCGAGGGCGAGCGCGCCCGCGGTCGGCATCGGGTCGGCCGGACCGAGCACCGGCAGGCCGCCTGCGCGCACCTGCTTGAGAGAGGCCGTGAGCTGGGCCGGCCGCACCGAGCCGGGATCGACGACCACCGCCACCGGCCCGCCACGGGCAGCTGCCGCCGCCTGCATCACGAGCGGCTCCAGCTCGAACCCGAGCACCTGCACCGGTACCGTCCGGCGCACCTCGTCCAGGCCGTCCAGCGTCCCCTGGAGCGATGCCAGCACGATCAGCTTGGCCCCGCCGCCGGCCAGTTCCCCGGCCAGTGTGACGCAGCGGGCAGCCACCGTCCGGCCCGGCCGGCGCGCCCACGGCGCCCACCCCTCGTCGCTGATGAGCAGAACGTCCTCGCGCGGCATCAGGCGGGCCAGGCGGCCTGCGACCAGCCGGCCGCCGGGGCCGGACGCGAGCACGCCGATGGGCCCGTCAGGGTCCACCTAGGATCGGGGACGCGTCTTCTCCGGGTCGTAGATCGGGTAGCTGTCGACGACCGCCGGCACCCCCCGGCCGTCGGGCAGCGTCACCTCGACCGCCGTCCCGGGTGCGGTCAGCTCGGCCTCGATGCTGGCCATCGCGATCAACTTGTCGACGGTCGGCGAGCGGCCCGCCGAGGGCGACGTGAGCTTGCCCACCGAGCGCCCGCGCTGCAGCACCGGCGTGCCGTAGTCGGGCGGCTCCTCACCGGCGATGACGAGCGTCACCATGCGATGCGTGATCCCCGCCTCCGCCTCCGCGCGTAACGCGTCCTGGCCGCAGAAGCCGGGCTTCTCGAGCTTGATCATGCGGTCGAGGTTCATATGGAAGGGCGAGGTGACGGCCTGGAAGTAGTCGTAGCCGAGGAAGATCAGGCCGGCCTCGATGCGCAGCGACTCGACCGCCGCCAGGCCGTAGGGCCGGATGCCCACCGACGCGCCCTGGTCGAGCAGGCCCTGCCACAGCCGCTCGGCGCCGGCCGGCGGGCAGAACACCTCGAACCCCAGCTCGCCGGAGTAGCCCGTGCGCGAGATCCGGCAGCCCTCGACCCCGGCCACCGTGACCGGCTCCGGGATGTGCCGGAAGTACTTGAGCCCGGCCACGTGGGCATCGGTCAGCGCTGCCAGGAGATCGCGCGAGCGCGGGCCCTGCACCTGCAGGTGCGGCATCTCCAGTGTGCGCTCCTCGATCTCCAGGTCCATGTCCGCGCAGACGCGGCGGAAGTGGTCGGCGTCCGTTTCCAGCGCGGTCACCACCAGCACGTCATCGTCCTCGCCGGTTCGATAGACGACGCCGTCGCCGAGCATCCGGCCGTGTTCGTCGCAGAACGGGCCGTAGCGGCACTGGCCGACGGCCAGGGCGGCCATGTCCGAGGTGAAGCAGCGGTCGGCCGCCGCCAGCGCGTCCGGCCCCTTGAAGAGCCACTTGCGAAGCGGTGACTCGTCCCAGATCCCGACCGACTCCCGGACCGCGTGGTGCTCGGCGACGGCATCGCCGAAGTCCGAGATCCAGTCCCAGCCCTCCCACTCGGCGAAGGTCGCGCCCAACCGCCGCTGGACGGAGTCGAAGGCGGTGCGCAGGAGCCCGTCCGGGTAGACGCCGGAGGGCGCCGGCTCGGTCACCTGCAGCGCCGCGGCGGCGGCGAGGTCAAAAGGGGGAGGCGGCGGCGCGCCGTCGAGCATCGGCATCGGCACCTCGACCGGCATGATGGTGGTCGGGGTGGAGCGCCGGGTCAGCTCCTGGTGGCCGGGCGGGAGCACCGACGTGACACCGAGGAGCGCCCTGGCGGCTGCCGGGTTGGCCAGCGTCCGGTAGCTCTCCACCGGCTGCTTCTCCTCGCGGTCGAGGTTTCGGCGCAGCCGGCGCAGGCGCGCCTGCAGGCCGGCGTCGATGCCCGGCGTGGAGAAGATCGCCTGCTCCACGTAGCTCTCGACGACCCGGTTTCCGACCAGGTGCAGGTCAGCGTTGCGGGCGCGTCCGGTGAGCGGCGAGTAGGTGATGATGCAGCGCACCGACTCGAGGAACGTGTTCCAGGTCGAGAGGACGACCTCGCCGCGGCAGCGAGCGCCGGTCTCGGGCACCGCCAGCAGGGTGATCGCCCGGTCGGTGACCGCCTCGATCAGCGCCTCCGCCGTCGGCTGCAGCAGCGTCACGAACTTGTGCAGCGGCCACACGTCGAGCTGGTTGAAGTCGCCCGGCTCGCAGCCGACCCCGAAGAGATAGTTGTCGGCGTAGCGGAAGAAGTTGCCCGTGCCCTTGGTGGCCCGCAGGTCGTCGTAGAAGAGGGTGGTGGTGGCGCAGATCAGGTTGGAGCAGCCGCAGGCGTCCATGGGGTTCGCCAGCACCACCCCGAGCCGGTCGTCCGGGCGCCAGCCGCCTGGCCACAGCGACTCGAGGCCGGCCGAGCCGTTGTCGCCCCGCTCGACCGTGAAGTCGTCGGATGAAAGCGCGTACGAGGAGTGCATGCAGCCAGTGTACGCCGCGCCTGTATCCGGTTCCTGCCGGTGACGCACCTGGGGCTGCCAGGTGCGCCACCGGCCGCAACGCTAGGGCTGCAGGTGGAACACGAAGTCGAAGTTGCCGTCCTGGCGCAGGTGCAGGGTCATCTGGCCACGCGCGTTTCGGAAGGCACCGGTGCCGCCGGTGATGGCCAGCACGGTGGTCGTCCGGGCATCCAGGAATGGTCCCTCGACCGTGATCTGGCCCCGGTGCAGGAACGTCGTCCACATGCATTCCCAGCGTCCCTGCTTGGAGCTGGCGCGGACGCAGTTGCCCTGATCGCTCCCCACCCGGTGCGTGTTCGCGCCGTTGAAGACCGGGTTGGCAAACGGCAGCTGGTCGCCCGGCGAGTCGCCCTTGGCGCCGATGTCGATCACCTGGTCGGTCACCGGGTGCTCGACCACGTGGATCGTGCGCGGCTGACTGAGCCCGCCGCCCGATCCTCCGGCGAACGCGACCGCGGCCGCGGTCAGCGCCGATGCGAGCACCGCGGCGAGCGCCGCCGCGACGAGTGTCCTGTGCATCCGTCCCCCCTTCATCGAGATGTGCCGGGCGAGTCTACGCCTGGCCGGGGCAGCAGGACGGCGGTCAGCCGACGCTGTCGTCGCCGAGGCGATGCAGAAGCTCGGCCAGCGAGGCCAGCTCGCGGTCGCTGTAGTGCGTGCACATCAGCTCCCGGATCTCGGCGGTGTGGCTCTGTGAGGCGGCCCGCAGGCGGTCGGCGCCGGCGTCGGTGAGCACCGCGTAGGTGACCCGCGCGTCGGTCGAGCAGGCGTCCTTCGCCACCAGTCCGGCGCGCTCCAGCCGGTCGAGCAGCCGGGTGATCCCGGACGGCGTCAGGAGCACCTGCTCGACCAGCTCGATCCGCTTCAGCCGCCGCTCCGGAGCGCGGGCAAGGCGGAGCAGCACCTCGAACTCGTTCAGCGTCAGCCCGTGGTCGCGCTGGAGCGACGCGCTGAAGCAGCGCGTCGTCGCCACATGCGCTCGCACCAGGCCGACAAACGCCCGTACGGCGGGGGCGGAGAAATCTTGTTCACTCAATACTTGACGGGGCAATGTTCTCTGCTATTATTGATTGCGCAAGCAAACAAATACTGGAGGTCTTCCACAATGAGCGTACTCGAACAGCAGACAGCGATTCCGGCCGGCGTGTACAGCGTCGACCCGGCCCACTCCTCGATCGAGTTCTCGATTCGCCACATGGGCCTGGCGACCATTCGCGGCCGGGCCGCCGATTACTCGGCCAGCCTCGACGCCAGCGGCGACACGCCGGTGCTGGAGGGAACGATCGAGACGGCAAGCATCACCACCCACGATGAGCAGCGGGACGGCCACCTCGGCTCGCCCGACTTCTTCGACGCCCAGCGCCACCCCCGCATCAGCTTCCGCTCAACCGCCGTCGACCTGGACGGCGACCACGGCACGCTGACCGGCGAGATGACCATCAAGGGCACCACCAAGCCTGTCCAGATGGCCGTCGTGGTCACCGGGGCCGGAGAGGATCCGTGGGGCAACCAGCGGGTCGGCCTCGACCTGGACGGCGTCATCGATCGCCGCGAGTTCGGCATCGACTGGAACGCACCGCTTCCCGGCGGCGGCCTCCTGCTCGACGACCAGGTTCGCCTGACCGCCAGCTTCTCGCTGGTCAAGCAGGGCTGATCGCGATGCGCATCCTGGCCATCTCCGGCAGTCTCCGCGAGGGCTCGCACAACACCGCGCTCCTGCGCGCGGCGGCGGACCTGGTGCCAGACGGCGTCAGCCTGGAGCTGTTCGACGGCCTTGCCGCGATCCCGCACTACAACGGCGACCATGACCACGAGCAGCCGCCGGCCGAGGTCGCCGCGCTGCGCGAGGCGATCGCCGCCGCGGACGCGATCCTGGTGGCGACGCCGGAGTACAACGGCTCCGTCCCGGGCGTACTCAAGAACGCCGTCGACTGGGCCTCCCGGCCGCACCGCGAGTCCGCGCTGTGGGGCAAGACGGCAGCGGTCGTCGGCGCTTCCACCGGGGCCTACGGCGCGCTCTGGGCACAGGCCGACCTGCGCAAGGCGCTCGGCACCGCCGGTGCCAGGGTGCTCGACCGCGACCTGCCGGTGGGTCGCGCCGCCGATGCCTTCGACGACGCCGGCAACCTGACCGACCAGGCGCTCGCCGACCGCCTCTCGGCCCACCTCGGCGCCCTGCTCGAGCTGGCCCAGCCGGCCGAGATCGCGGCCTGAGACCTCCCCCCGCCCTCCGCCCGCCGCGCCCCCAGCGGCGGGCGGAGGCATCGACGCCGGTAGCCTTCGCCGGATGGATCTGGAGCAGGCAGTGCGCACCCGGCGCACCCACAAGGCCTACCGGCAAGAGCCCGTCGACCGGCGCACGCTGGACGACCTGTTCGAGCTCGCCCGTTTCGCCCCCAACCACCACCTGACGAATCCGTGGCGCTTCCGCGTCATCGGCCCGGCCACGCTGGCCCGGCTGAAGGAGCTCGCGGAGGCGCAGAAGCCGGGGTCGGGGCGAAAGCTCGACCGGGCACCGACGCTGGTCGTCGTTAGCGCCCGCCAGACCGGCGACGCCGCCCAGGACCGGGAGGACCTGCTGGCCGGGGCGGTCGCCGCCTACATCGTGCTGCTGGTCGCCCACGGGCGCGGGCTGGCCGGGTACTGGCGGACGCTCTCGCTGCTCGACGAGCCGGCCGGCCGAGACGCGGTCGGCCTGGACGGCGACGAGGCGGCGATCGGCCTCCTCCACCTGGGCCGGGCGGTACACGACCAGGAACCGCCGGCGCGCGCAGCGGTGGCCGAGATCGCGACTTACCTGGACTGAACCGTTCCCCCTTCCGAGGGACTACCGGGCCTCCCGACGGCGGTGGACACTGGCAGCATCGACGATCGGAGTTCCTGATGAGCGCGCTGGAGAGGCCACTTCCCCTGACACCCACACTGGACGAGGTTGCGCACGCCCTCGTCGCCGAGTCCGCCCTCGAGATGCTGGACGAGGAGGGGGACGCGCTCGAGGTGTGGACGATCGCCTGCGAGGGCGCGATGGTCGACGCGAGCGCGCCCCGGCTCCAGGTGCACGAGGGGATGACGCTGTCCGCCGAGCTGATGCTGGACGGCCTGCCCTACGCGGTCCGCGTCCGCGTCGAACAGGCCGGCTACCGGTCGGAGAAGCGGGCATCGCTACGGTGTCGCGTGACGCAGGTCGCGCCGGCCGGCGCCCGCCGCGGCGAGCAGCGGGTCGAGCTGGCCGTGAGCGGCAGCCTGCACGCGCTGAGCTGCGACCGGCTCCCGGACCGGCACGAGTTTCGGGCCGATCTGGTCGACCTTTCCGCCGGCAGCGTCGGGTTTCGGGCCGATGACGTGCGGCTGGCTCCGGGTGACCTGCTGGCGCTTCATTGCCGTTTCTTCGAAGGGACGTTGGAGGCCGCCGCCCGGGTCATGGCGGTGACGCCGGTGCGGTCGGGCAACCTGCGCGTCGGCTGCCGCCTGGAGTCGCTGGACGCCCCGACGGCGACGATGCTGGGGCAGGTCGTCGAGCGCCTGCGCGGCGCTGCCTGAGCCCAAGCCGCCTCGGGGATTCGAACCCCGGACCCCGTCATTACGAGTGACGTGCTCTGCCAGCTGAGCTAAGGCGGCGCGACCGGAAGGATACCGCCGGGCGTTCGCCGCGGCCGATAGGGTTCCGCGGATGCCCACACTGGTCACCGGCGCCACCGGCTATCTGGGGGTCGAGCTCGTACGCGAGCTGCGGGCGCGCGGACGGGACGTGCGCGCGCTCGTCCGTTCGGAGCGGAGCGCCGGCCGGCTGGACGGCATGGACGTCGAGATCGTCCGCGGCGACATCACCGACGCCGACGCGGTGACCCGGGCTGTTGCCGGCTGCGACCGCGTGTTTCACATGGCCGGCACCGTCGGCCACCGGCGGCGCGAAGAGCCGGCACTGCACGCCGCCAACGTGCTCGGCGCGGGCGTCATGCTGGACGCCGCAAGGCGGGCCGGGGTGGAACGGCTGGTCTTCACGTCCAGCGTCGCCGCGATGGGGCCGGCGGCCAGGCCCGACCGCCCCCGCGACGAGGCCTCGTGGATGATCGACGGCGACGACGGCCGGCCCGACTTTCGCTACGCCCGCAGCAAGGCGGCCGGCGAGCAGGAGGCCCTGAAGGCTGCCGCGGCCGGGCTCGACGTGGTCATCACCAACCCCGGCTTCGTCATCGGCCCGGGCGACGTGCACCGCGTTTCCAGCTGGCCGATCGAGGAATACATGCGGGGCCGGCTCCGCTTCACCGTCGACGGCGGCCTCTCCTACGTCGACGCCCGCGACGTGGTGGCGGGCCACCTCCAGGCCGAGGAGCGGGGAGCGTCCGGCGAGCGCTACATCCTGACCAGCGACGAGGGCAACCTGAGCCACCGCGACTTCTTCGCCCGGGTCGGCCGCGTGACCGGCCGCCGGCGGTTGCAGCTGCACGCGCCGGCGGGGCTGCTGCGGCCGCTCCTGGACGCCGGCTCGGCCCTGCGGCTGCCGGTGCCGCTGGACGGCGACGAGCTGCGCTCGAGCAGCCGCTGGTGGTTCTACACCGCCGCCCGGGCGCGCGAGCAGCTGGGTTTCACCACCCGCCCGGTGGACGACACCATCCGCGACACCGCCGACTGGCTGCGCGCGGACGGCTATCACCGCCACTGAGGGATTTCCCCGATGCGGTGCGCCCGGGGCAGGCGTAGCCTGGGCGTGTCCGAGAACACCCCGGAGGAGGTGGGAGTGATGATGCGAGTCCCGTTTCACGGCCGCCCAGTGATCGCCGCGGCGGCGATCGCCGTCCTCGCCGCGACCGCGCCGTCCGCCTGGGCGCACCTGCCCCAGACGCCGGTGAAGACGCAGCCGAATCCGATCCGGGAGTTCGGTCCCGCGGTGACGGCCGACTACATCGCCTGGCAGCAGACGACAAGACGGCTCCCGCATACCTATAACGTGCTCGCCCAGGCGATGGTGGCCGGCGCTCCCAGTGGGCCCGTGACGCGCGTGAACGCGCCCAACACGGTGGCCTTCACCGGTGGCATCTCGGGAACGCGGCTGGCCTACCAGCAGGTCGTCGGCAGGCAGTCCGACATCCGCTACTTCAATCTCGTCTCGCACCGCCATTCCAAGCCACCGGTCGGGGTGAACACGACGCGCTGGGAGTACGACCCGCGAATCGCCCCCGGCTGGCTGCTGTTCGGGCGCAATGTCCACCAGACATCGCGGATCATCCTCTGGAATCTGACCACCAACCAGCGGCGGGTGCTGCTCAAGATCCCGTTCAACCGGCACGGCACGGCGTTCGCCGACACGGGGCAGGTGAACGGCGACTATGCCACGTTCTGGGCCTGCACCAACCGCACGCACTGCAGCGTGTACCTGTACACGATCTCGTCCGCGACCCTGACCCACATCACGCCGCCGGCCGGCATGGAGGACTACGACTCCGCCGTCTCGGGCACCGGCACGCTCTACTTCGCACGCGGCACCTTCAGCTGCGGCGTCGGTATCCAGCTCATGCAGCTGCCGCTGGGGGGAAGCGCAACCAGCCTGAACGCGTTTCACTCCGGCACCGACCTGGGGGCGTTGCAGACCTACAACGACGGGACGAACGACCAGGTCTTCTACAGCCGCTTCGCCTGCGCCACCAACGGCTACGACATCTACCGGATCACCGCGCCATGAGCCGGCTCAGTCGATCGCCCGCCGGTAGAAGCCACGCACCCCGACCACCGACAGGACGACGATCGACCCGGCCAGCACGGTGAGGCTGATCCAGGGCCGGATGTGCGGCACGTCGGGGACCAGGGCGGCCCGCATCCCCTCGCTGGCGTAGGTCATGGGGTTGCAGGCGGTGACCACCTGGAACCAGGGCAGTCTGTCGAGCGACGGCCACGGGTACTGGCTGCAACCGGTGAACAGAAGCGGCGTGAAGACGAGCGAGAAGACCACGTTGATCCGGTTCGGCGTGACCAGCGTGCCCAGCACGAGGCCCAGGCCGGCGCCGAGCACGGAGGCCAGGATCATCATCACGATCAGCAGCGGCACGCCGCTCCAGCGCCACGGGATCGAGCCCAGGACGAGAATGCCGATGGGGATCATCAGCGTGGCGGCGATCAGCGCCCGCAGCGACGCAAAGACCATCTTCTCGGCCGCCACCAGGCCGGTTCGCATCGGCGCCAGGAGGCGGTCCTCGATCTCCTTCGTCCAGCCGAACTCGAGGACCAGCGGGAAGGCGAGCGTCTGCATCCCGGTGATCACGGCGGTCAGCGACAGCAGGCCGGGGAAGAGCAGGTCGGAGTAGCCGTGCTGCGTGTAGCCCAGGCTGCCCAGCACCTTGCCGAAGACGAAGAGCAGGAAGAAGGGCTGCAGGATCACCTGGGCGAGGAACACCGGCAGCTCCTTGCCGGTCACGTAGAGGTCGCGGCGAAGGACGGCGAGAAAGGCCCCGGTCTGGGTCTGCATGTGGACGGGCTCGGCATATGCGGTCATCGAAGCGCCCTCCCGGTCAGGTGGATGAAGACGTCCTCCAGGCTGGGACTCCCCAGCGCGACGTCGGTGATGGTCATGCCGTCCTGGGCGAGCCGGGTAGCCGCCGGCCCGACGAGCAGCGCGGCGTCCCCGGAGACGTAGAGGCGCACCCGCGCCTCGCCGGCGCCGTTGCCGTCGCCGCCCGGCTGCGCCTGCACCGGCTCGACGGCATCGACCCCGGTCAGCGTGCGGGCGGCGGCCAGCACGTCCTCCGGCGAGCGATCGGGCGGGATCTGGGTGGCCAGCTCGAGCGTCGCCTTGCCGGGCAGCGAGCGGATCAGCGCCTGCGGGGTGTCGATCGCCAGGAGCTTCCCGTGGTCGATGATCGCCACCCGCTCGGTGAGGGCGGCGGCCTCGTGCATGTCGTGGGTGGTGAGGACGAGCGTCACGCCGCGCTCCTTCAGCTCGCGCAAGCGGTCCCAGACGAAGAGGCGGGCGGCCGGATCGAGGCCGGTCGACGGCTCGTCCAGGAAGAGCACCGCCGGCTCGTGCATCAGCGCCCGGGCGATCATGATCCGCTGCGACTGCCCGCCGGAGATGAAGTCCGGCTTGCTGTCGGCGCGCTCGAGCAGCCCGAACTGCTCCAGCAGCTCGGTCGCCCGGCGGTCGCGCTCGGCGGCCGGCACGCCGTGGTAGGCGGCGTGGAAGAGCAGGTTGCGGCGGATCGAGATGGAACGGTCGAGGTTGCTTCGCTGCGGCACGACCGCCAGCCGGCGGCGGGCGGCGACAGGGTTTCGGAGCACGTCCAGCCCGTCCACCTCGGCGACCCCGGCGGTCGGCCGGACGCGGGTGGTGAGGACGCCGACGGTGGTGGTCTTGCCGGCACCGTTGGGGCCCAGGAGCCCGAACACCTCGCCCGGGGCGACGGCGAACGAGATCCCGTCGACGGCGTTCACCGGCGCCTTGGGGTAGCGCTTGACCAGCTCCCGGACGGTGACGGCGGAGTCGCTCATCGCCGGCTCTCCCTGGCCGTCGGCGCCGACTCCTCGGCCA
>Ga0070714_100003316_pt1 | contig 12006 bp, 10 predicted proteins | sample LARL83metaG_FD_65450 | JGI IMG/M metagenome (GOLD analysis project Ga0070714, IMG submission 65450) | Corn, switchgrass and miscanthus rhizosphere microbial communities from Kellogg Biological Station, Michigan, USA - LAR L8-3 metaG | ecosystem: Host-associated > Plants > Roots > Rhizosphere ... | reverse complement strand
GCGCGGGCCTGTTCTCTGGTGCTCTCGTGTCGCCGGCGCTGGTCCAGGAGCCACAGCGCGCGCGGCGCCGTCGCCGCGGCGGCCGCCAGCGGGATCGCCAGCGCGATCGCCCCTACCCAGGTGCCTGCGTCAGCGCTCATGGGACGGATGCTCCCACGGCGCGTGACCCGATGCGGGTCAGTCCGGGTGGATATCACACAACCGCAAGGTCTTCCCCGCACTCGCCGCGCCCACGCCCGCCTCGCGCCCGTCGCTCGGCCCGCGCCCGTCGCTCGGCCCGCCCGCACTCGCCGCGCCCGCACCTCGCCGCGCCCTCCGAAGCGCCCGTTTTGTGCGGGTTATAGGTGGGCGGCCGTAAGGCTACGGTTGTCTTTGTACCCCGACGTCGGGGACAAATCCATCCAAAACGGCCACCCACCCCCTCCGTCCGGGTAAAAAGACACGTGTAAGGCTAAGTGCGTTGCGATAAGGCCCGGGGGAGAATGTGGCCGGCGCGGGTCGGGCATGGTGGCGTAGGCTGACGAAAGGTGCATGCGAGAGGCCTTCCGATGTGCAACCAGAGCGAGTGGATCGTACGTGAGGCGTTCATGGCCTATCTGAGCGGCGACGTCGCGCGGATGATGGGCTTCGTCGATCCTGACCTGGAGTGGACTTTATTCGACCCGTCGTCGCCGGACCCTGAGCCGCTCACCCGTCATGGCCGCGACGAACTGGAGTACGCGCTGCGCCGCCAGACCGCACGCGGGCTGCGGGCCGAGATCGAGCAGGTCATCGCCACCGGAGACAAGGTGATCCTGGTGATGCACACGCCGGGCGTCGACCAGTACCGGCAGCGGGTCGGCGATGACCGCACTTACGACGTGCTGACGGTCAGGGACGGGATGATCGTGCGGCTGCGCGCCTGCCGGAGCCGCGGGGAAGCGCGGACACTGGCCGGGTTGAGCTAGGCGCGGTAAGTCCAGCCTGGCGGTTCGCGTGTCCAGGGCGCCGGCGAAGGCGTCGGCGAACGCCGCCGCCTCGTTTTCTGGCAGCGTGGCATAGCTGATCCGCACGCCGGGCGGCGCGGCGATCCGGAACCGGCGGCCGGGTGCCACCGCCCAGCGCGCCGCGGCGAGGGACGACGCCACCCGGTCCTCGTCGGGCACCGGAACCCAGCAGGTGAACCCGGAACGGCCGGTCATCGCGATCCCGTGCGCGGCCAGCGCGGCACGCAGCGCCTCCCGCCGTCCGGTGTACACGCGGACCGCGTGCTCGATCGGCGCCGGGTCCGACCACAACCCCGCGACCAGATCCTGGAGCTGGTAGCTGACCCAGCCGGTGCCGAGAGCCTGCCGGCCGGACACCCGGGCCACGGTGGTCTCGTCGCCGGCCAGTACCGCCAGCCGCAGGTCAGGACCGAGCGACTTGGACGCTGAGCGGACGGTGACCCACCGGTTCGCCCCGGCCGACGCGGTCTGCGCGGCGACACCTGCCACCGGCCCGGCGTGGTCGTCCTCGATCAGGCCCGCCGCCGGGAACCGGCGCATGGTCTGGCTCAGTTCCGCGGCCCGCGTCGCGTCCCAGGCCGCGCCGGTGGCGGCCTGCGCGCGGGGGGTGACGATGACCGCGCCCGCGCCGCGGCCCAGTGCCGCCGCCAGCCCGTCCGGGCGGATGCCGCGCTCGTCCACCGGCGCCGGCACCGCGGTGAACCCCATGGCGGCGACCAGGTCGAACGTAACCGCATGGCCGGGATCCTCCACGACGACCCGGTCCCCGGGGGTGAGCCAGACTGACAGCACCCGCTCGATCGCGTCCAGCGCGCCGCCGGTGACCGCCAGGCTGGTAGCGTCCACGCCGTCCGCGCTAAACCGCGCCGTGGCCAGCGTGCGGAGCCGTGGCGCGACCGGCGCCGCCGCGTACATCCGGCCCGCCCTGGCCGCGGGCCGGGCCGGGATCGCCGGCAGCAGGTCCGGGTCCGGCGCCCCGGTGACCAGGTCCCGGGTTCCCTCCGGCACCCGCATGTACCCGCGGGTGGTGACCGGGGGAGCGGGCCTGATCCTGGTACCCGCCCGGCCCGCGCCGGTCACGATCCCGCGCCGCCGGAGCTCGGCGTAGGCCGCCGCCACGGTCGTGGGGCTGACCCGGAGCTCGGCCGCCAGTGACCGGACCGGCGGGAGCTGATCGCCGGGCGCCAGGTCACCGGCACGCACCGCGGCCTCCACGTTCGCGGAAATCTCCTTGGCGTTCCGCCCGCCCGGGCGATATCGTACCAGTATGTTCACAAAATGTACTGTAACATTGTTCAGAAGGTACCGGGAACTATGAGCGCCCCATTTTCCGCCGAATCTGTCCTTGTGCACGCGGGCAGCCGGCGCATACCAGGGGAGCCGGTCCCGCCGCCGCTGGTGCCGGCCAGCATTTATCACTCAGGCGGCGAACCGGTGCCCGGCCGCGGCTACGGCCGGGAGAGCAACCCCACCTGGGAGGCGCTCGAAGCCGCGCTCGGTGAGATCGAGCAGGCCACCGCCCTGATCTTCGCCTCCGGGCAGGCCGCGTCGCTGGCACTGATGCTCGCGCTGGCCGCCGGGCGCGAGCGGGTCGTGCTGCCAGCCGACGGCTACTACGGCGCGCGCGTGCTCGCGGACCTGCTGCGCTCCTACGGCGTGCACCCGGTCCACGTGGACAGCTGCGACCTGTCCGCCGTCCAGGCCGCGCTGACGGAGGGGCCGTCGGTGCTGTGGGCGGAGACCCCGACCAACCCGCTGCTGCGCGTGGCGGACCTGTCCGCGCTGGGGCAGGCCGCCGCCGCGGCGGGTGCCCCGATGATCGTGGACAACACGCTCGCCACCGGCCTGCTGCAGCGACCGCTCGACTGGGGCGCGGTCGCTTCCCTGTACTCGCTGACCAAGGCGGCGTCCGGCCACTCCGACCTGCTGCTCGGCGCGGTCGTCACCCGCGACGCGGACCTGCTGGCCAGCCTCCGGGCCTGGCGGAGCGCGGCCGGCGGGATCGCGGGTCCGTTCGAGGCATGGCTCGCCTTGCGCGGGATGCGTACGCTGCCGCTGCGCATCGCGCGGCAGTCGCAGTCCGCCCAGGCCATCGCCGAGCACCTGAGCGCACATCCGCGGGTTAACGCGGTGCATTATCCGGGGCTGGCCGCCGGCCCCGGGCTGGCACTGGCGGCCCGGCAGATGCCGCACGGATTCGGTCCGCTGCTGTCGTTCGAGCTCGACAGCGCGAAAGCGGCGGACGCGGTGGTGAGCGCCTCGGCGCTGATCGTGCCCGCCACCAGCTTCGGCGGCGTGGAATCGGCATGGGAACGGCGGGCGCGCTGGGCCGGCGAGACCGCACCGCCGGCCCTGATCCGGCTCTCTGTCGGCGTCGAGCCCGCCGGCGACCTGATGACCGACATCGACCAGGCACTGGAGGTGCTGTAGTGCGCACGACGACGGGAGAGTACGAACTCGACGACGACCCAGCGCGGGTCGATACGGCCGCCGCGGTCGCGTTCTTGACCACCCAGGCGTACTGGGGGCGCTGGCGCGGTGCGGACGACATCAAGCGGCAGTTCAGCGAGGCGTGGCGGGTGATCGGCGCGTACGACAGGACCAGTGCCATGGTGGGCTTCGCCCGCGCGTTCAGCGACGGCGGCTCGGCCTACCTCGCTGACGTGTACGTGCTGCCGGAGCACCGCGGCGCCGGACTCGGCAAGGCCATGGTCAAGGCCATGGTCGAGGACGGTCCGGGGGCCGGGCTCCGCTGGATGCTGCACACCGGCGACGCGCACGGCCTGTACCGGCAGTACGGCTTCGCCGCGCCGAGCCACCAGTACCTGGAACGGCCCAGGCCGGACGGGACGCCGCGGCAGGACCCGCTCGAGACCGGCGCGCTGGAAGGCCGCCATGTGCGGCTCGAGCCGCTGGGCTACCGGCACCTCGCGGGCCTGGCCGCCGCGTCCGCTGGCGGCGGTGACCTGTACCGCTGGAGTCCGACGCCGCAGGGCGAGGACGAGGCGCGGCGGTACATCGAGACCGCTGTGTCGCTGCGAGACCGGCGCGCGGCCGTGCCGTACGCCGTCGTCCGGCTGGCCGACGGGGCGGTGATCGGCTCGACCCGCTTCCACCAGCTCGACCACTGGCCGTGGCCGTCCCACGATGTCAGCGCCGGACCGCCCGCGCCCGACGTCTGCGAGATCGGCTGGACCTGGCTCACCAAGACCGCCATCCGCACCGGCGCGAACACCGAGATGAAGCGGCTGATGCTCACCCACGCGTTCGAGACCTGGCAGGTCAAATCCGTCTGCCTGCACACCGATGTGCGCAACGCGCGGTCGCGAGCCGCGATGGAACGCATTGGCTGCACGTTCGAAGGCGTGCTGCGCGCGCACCGGCTGTCCGCTGACCAGGTCCCGCGCGATTCGGCGCGCTTCAGCATCACCGCGACGGAATGGCCGGCGGTCAAGCAGCACCTCGCCGTGCTCAGCCAGCGGTAATCCGGAGCCGCCGGTGCTGCCCGGGGATAGGCGTCCGGGCAGCACCGGCGCTCGGCGGCGGCCGGGGTTACCGAGTCGGGATTACGGGGCCGGGTTGATCGAGCCGACCAGTCCGTCCTGCTCGTCGTTGATGCCGGCGCTGAACAGCAGCGTGCCGGTGCCGCCGGTGGACGCGGTCCCGAAGGTCAGTGCCCACAGGTGGTCGATCTGGATCGCCCTGTGCTGTGCGTTCCGCAGCCTGCCCGCGAACTTGCCGGTGACCGGGTTGTACACGTGGATCAGGCCGTTGCGGAAGTTGCCGACCAGGAGCTTGCCGCCGAACGGCCCGAAGCCGGCGGGCGCGATCGCCAGACCCCACGGCGAGTCCAGGACGCCGCCGGACACCAGCCGCCGCACCAGGAACCCGTCGTTGGTGAAGACGTCGACGATTCCGTGCCCGATGCCGGCCACGTCGTCGTGCCTGGCCGCGTCCTGCAGCGCGTAGGTCACGTACAGGTGCCCGTTGAGCTCCTGGATCCCGAACGGCGCGTAGCCGAGCGGCAGGAACGGGTCACGGAAGTGCCCGGCCAGGAACACGTGCTGGAACTGGGAGTTGAACACGTCCACCGTTCCGTCGTGGAAGTTGGACGCGTACAGGAACGTGCTGCCGTCACTGGTGCTGGCCATCGCCAGCCCCTTGTACACGGCGGTCGGCGAACTGAACACCAGCGAGGCGGTGGACATCCCGTTGACGACCGGATCGGCCGTCGGGTTCCACGCGGTGATCTGGCCGGACTCCGAGGAGAAGATGAACACGCCGGGTCCGCTGCCTGCGCTGCTCGTGACCACGAAGCCGGCCGTCGAGTTGGCCACCTGCCCGGTCGGGCTCGAGCTGTCTCCGGTGGAGACCCGTCCGCCGGGGATGGTCACGGTGAGCCCCGCCTTCTTGGCCGTGGCGCCGCCGGCGGGGATCGTGTAGATGGTCGAGGTACCGGAGTTGTTGTTGGCCACCCACAGCGGACTGGTCGCGGTCATGGCCAGGCCCCAGGCGTTCTTGAGGTCGGGGTCGACCACCTGGGCGGCCTGGTCGGTTCGGTCGGAGATCAGGTTGATCTGCTGGAAGGCGTTCGGCACCTCGTGCGCGAGCGCGGTTCCGCCCGGCATTATCAGTGCGGCGGCGAGCGCACCCGCGGCGGCCACTGTCAGTGCTCCCAGGCGGACTGGACGTAGTCGAGTGAGGCTGGACGGCATAAGCTTCTGTCCCTTCCCGCTCCCATAGCGGAGGTCCGTCGCCCATAAACACGGACGCGACGTCAGCCTGGCTCGGTCAGTGGATCAGATGTGACCATTTTGCAACAAAAAGGGACGGTTCCGGCTATCTGCTGGCGTCGGCGATGCTGCGCACACCCGCTGGCGCAGAGCGGGCGCGCCACCAGGCCTGGCCGGATTCCGGCAGTGTGTAGATCGGGTCGTAATACGGGTATTCGCGGCTCAGCGCCAGCTCATCGTCCATCTCGATGGCGGTGCGGTAGTTCTTGGTCCAGTAAGAGATGCCGCGTTCGGCGTCGTACCGGGCGACCTGGTGCAGCCAGCGCTTGCCGACATACGGCACGTCGCAGACCAGCCGCGGCGTGGCGAACCCGGGCAGGTAGCCCATGATGTCGTTCTGCAGCGCCTGCCCCTCGGCCAGCGACAGCCGCCAGTGCTCACTGTTCGGGATCATGTCGCACATGTAGAAGTAGTAGGGCATGATCGAGGCCTCGTCGAGCAGCGCGAAGCTGAGGTCGAGCAGCGCCGCGGCGCTGTCGTTGACGCCGCGCAGCAGTACGCCCTGGTTCCGCACGTCACGCACGCCTGCCGCCAGCATCGCCTTGGCCGCGCGCGCCACCAGTGGCGTGACCGACTCGACGTTGTTCACGTGTGTGTGAATCGCGAGCGAGACGCCGCGCGAGCGCGCTGTCCCGGACAGCCGCTCCATCCCCGCCCGCACCTCGTCGGACAGCCAGTGCTGCGGCAGGCCCATGAGCGCCTTGCTGGCCAGCCGGATGTCCCGGACCGACTCGATCTCCAGCAGCGACGCGACGAAAGCCTCGAGCCGCGGCCAGGGCAGGTTCGCCACGTCACCGCCGGACACGACCACGTCACGCACGCCCGGGGTGCGGCGGAGGTATTCGAGCATGGCGCCCAGCCGGTCGTCCCGGCCGAGCGTGAACTTGTGCTTGTCGATGGACGGCGTCGGGTTCCCCACCAGGTCCATCCGGGTGCAGTGCCCGCAGTACTGCGGGCAGGTGGGCAGCAGCTCCGCGAGCACCTTGGTGGGGTAGCGGTGGGTGAGCCCCTCGACCGCCCACATCTCCGCCTCGTGCAGCGAGTCCCGCTGGGCGTACGGGTGCGACGGCCAGTCCTGCTGCCGGTCGCTGAACACCGGCAGCATGTACCGGCGGACCGGGTCGGCATAGAACGCCGCCGTGAACCCCGGGTCGGCGGGTCCCAGCGTGGGCGCCATCGTGTTGAGCATCTGCGGGGGCAGCAACAGCGACATCGTGGCCCGCTCGCCCTGATCGCGCTCCAGGTCGGCGAGGAACGCCTCGTCCAGGCCCGGCCCCATCAACTGCCGCAACTGACGGGCGTTCTTCACGCAGTGCGCGCGCTGCCACTGCGCTGACTCCCAGTCCGCTGCGCTGACCGCTGCCCAGCCAGGGAACCGGCGCCAGTCCGGCTCCGTCAGTTCTCTGCGTCGGTACACGTACGGCTGATCTATCATGATCACACCATGATACCGAAGGACCTACGGCCTAACACACTATAGACCGTAGATTTTCCGGAACGTACTGTGGTTCTACCTGCGGGAAGGATATTTGTCATGACTTTGGCGTCGTCGCCGCTGGGGCTGCACCGAGTCGTCGAACCACCGGGTGTGCTCCCGCAGGCGGCCTGGCGCCTGGATCCCAGCCCGGACATCCGCGTCGACGAAGTCCGGATCCGGGTGGACCGGCTGAACCTGGACGCCGCCTCGTACCGGCAGCTCCGCGAGGCCTACGGCGAGGACCCGGACAAGGTCCGCGCCGCCGTGCTGGACATCGTGGCCACCCGGGGAAAGATGCAGAACCCGGTGACCGGCTCGGGCGGCATGCTCACCGGCACCGTCGACGCGGTCGGCCCGGCCTCGCCGCTGGGGCTGGTTCCAGGTCAGCGCGTGGCGACCCTGGTCTCGCTCACCCTCACCCCGCTGGTCATCACCGACGGCCTGGCCCGCTGGGACGGCCAGTCCGAGCAGGTAGCCTGCGACGGTACCGCGATCCTGTTCGCCCGCTCCATCGCCGCCGTCCTGCCCGAAGACTTGCGCGCCGAACTGGCCCTGGCCGTCATGGACGTCTGCGGTGCCCCCGCCCTCACCCAGCGAGTGGTAGGCCGGCTCGCGCGCGCATCGGATGGCGCGCCCGCGCCGGTAGTGGCGGTGCTCGGGGCGGCGGGGAAGAGCGGGTCGTTGTCCGCGGCGGCCGCCCGCGTGGCCGGCGCGGCGCGGGTTATCGGCGTGGTGCCCAATGAGGGCGAGGCGGCGCTGCTGCGGGACGTGGCGGATGCGGGTGGTGCCAGCGGTGCGGGTGGCGCGGGGCTAGCGGACGGCGGGGCGGGTAGCGGGGGGCCGGTGGATGCCGTGGTGGTGGCCGACGCGCGGGATCCGGTGACGCTGGCCGATGCGGTGGCGGCCGCGGGCGGGCCGGCGGACGTGACCGTCGTGTGCGTGGACGCGCCAGGCTGCGAGGGCGGTGCGATCCTCGCCACGAAGCAGGGCGGGACCGTGATCTTCTTCTCCATGGCGACCTCGTTCAGCGGCGCGGCGCTGGGTGCCGAGGGCATGGCGGCGGACGTGACGATGCTGATCGGGAACGGATACGTACCCGGGCACGCGGAACTGGCGTTGCAGCTAGTCCGGGAGAACACCGCGGTGCGGGCGCTCTTCGAGAGGAGGCTGGGGTGAGCAAGCTCAACCTGGACCCGGAACTGGTCCGGCAGGCCCGGGAGCTGGCCCGGGCGGCCGGAGAGCCGATCGTCAAGCTGGCCCGGACGCACACCACGGTGTCCGTCGAGCGGGCGGTGCTGCGGCTGGCCGGGCTGGATGGCGCCGACGACGACGGCATGCCGTGGGTGAACCTGCTGACCGACGCGATCGCGGAAACCACCGGCCTCGAACACGGCGTGGCGCTGCCGGCCTGGGACGCCTTCGTCACCGGGAAGTACCCGGACCTGCAGACGTTCGCGATGGACGCCGCGGCCGGGAAGATCCAGTTCCGCATCCCCGCTGGGGAAGACGAGGCGAAGGCTCGTCGAGCCGCCGCTCGTTCCGCCCGACGGGGTATCGCGAGGATCGACCAGCGGCGCCGGGAGCGGGACCGGATGCTGGACAGCGTCGGGGACCCGCCCAAGCCGTGGATTTACCTGATCGTGGCGACCGGAGACATCTACGAGGACATCCCGCAGGCCCAGGCCGCGGCGCGGGAGGGCGCGGACGTCGTCGCGGTGATCCGGTCCACCGGGCAGTCGCTGCTCGACTACGTGCCCGAAGGCGCCACCCGCGAGGGATACGCGGGGACGTACGCGACGCGGGAGAATTTCCGGCTGATGCGGGCAGCGCTCGACGAGACCTCCCGCGAGCTGGGGCGGTACGTGCGGCTGACCAACTACGCGTCCGGGCTGTGCATGCCGGAAATCGCGACGCTGGCCGGCCTGGAGCGGCTCGACATGATGCTGAACGACTGCATGTACGGCATCATCTTCCGCGACATCAACCCGATCCGGACGTTCATCGACCAGCGCTTCTCCCGCCAGGTGCACGCCCGCGCCGGGATCATCATCAACACCGGCGAGGACAATTACCTGACGACCGCGGACGCCGTCGACGCCGCGCACACCGTGGTCGTGTCGCAGCTGCTCAACGAGTACTTCGCGCATGAGGCAGGGCTCCCTGACGAGCTGCTCGGGCTCGGGCACGCCTTCGAGATCAATCCCGCGGTGCCCGACTCGTTCCTGCTCGAGCTCGCGCACGCGCAGTTGATCCGTGAGCTGTTCCCTGACGCGCCGCTGAAGTACATGCCGCCGACGAAGCACATGACCGGGAACGTGTTCGCGGGCTACCTGCTCGACGCGTTCTTCAACCTGTGCGGGGTTATGTCCGGCCAGTCGATCATCCTGATCGGCATGATGACCGAAGGCATCCACACCCCGTTCCTGTCCGACCGCGACCTGGCGCTGGAAAACGTCCAGTATGTGCGGAACGCCGCCGGGCGGCTCGGCGAGTCGTTCGTGCCGGCGCCGGACGGGTTCGTCGCCGAGCGAGCGCGGCGGGTGCTGGGGGAGTCAATCGACCTGCTGCGCAAGATCGGCGCGGACGGGCTGCTCACCGCCATCGGCGAGGGCACGTTCGGGGTGACCAGGCGGCCGGCCGACGGCGGGCGCGGTCTAGACGGCGTGATCGAGCGGGCAGATGGCTACTGGAATCCGGCCATCGACGCGCTGGAAGAGGGTGCTGAGCCGTGACCGTGAGCGAACAATGAGCATGGTGCGGCCGTACGGAGACACCACCGGCGACGGGCGGGTGCAGGTGTCGTTCACGCTGCCTGTGCCGTTCGGGACCGAAGCCGAGCGGTCCGTCGCGGAGGGCGCGGCGCTGCAACTGGCCGGCAAGATGGGCCTCGATCCGGCGATGGTGGTGCACGCCAAGGGCATGGGGCCGTCGTTCACGTTCTTCATCGTCTACGGGCGAGTAAGTCACCTTGTCGACTTGTCGGCAGTGACGGTGGTGGCCCGGGAATACCCGGTGCTGGCGGCCGCCGAGGTGAACCTGCGGATCCGCTCGGCGCTGGGGCGCAAGCTGGTGGTGGTCGGCGCGACGATCGGCACCGACGCGCACACCGTGGGGATCGACGCGATCCTGAATGTGAAAGGGCACGCGGGGGAAAAGGGGCTGGAGTACTACCGGGAGATCCGTGTGGTCAATATGGGGGCGCAGGTCTCCGTGCCCGACCTGGTCGCCCGCGCCGAGGCCGAGCACGCGGACGCGGTGCTGGTCAGCCAAGTCGTCACGCAGCGGGACTCGCACCTGTCGAACACCCGGGAAATGGCCGCGGCGTTCCGCTCCTCGCTCGGTGAGGAGCGGCCGCTGCTGGTGGCCGGCGGGCCCCGGTTCGACCCTGGGGCGGCCGGTGCGCTCGGCGTGGACCGGGTGTTCGGCCGCGGCACGACGCCGAGCGAGGTCGCGTCCTACCTGGTCCACGCGCTGGCGCCAGCCGACGAGGCTGAGGGGGCTACAGCGTGACCGCTACGGTCGGGCAGAGAGTAACGCACCAGCGGTACGTACCGTACTCGCACGCGCATTACGGCGGGAACCTGGTCGACGGCGCGTACGTGCTCGGGCTGTTCGGGGACGTGGCGACCGAGATGTGCATCCAGACCGACGGCGACGAGGGGCTGTTCGCGTCCTACTCCGACGTGCAGTTCAAGGCGCCGGTGCGGGCGGGGGACGTGCTCACGGTGACGGCCGAGGTGACCCGGGTCGGACGCCGCAGTCGCCAGCTGGCGTTCTCCGCCGTGGTGACGTGCCGGGCGGATCCGTCACGCGGGCCTTCGGCGGCTTCGGTGCTGGCCGAGCCGCTGGTCGCGGTCACCGCGGCGGGCACGGTCGTGGTGCCGGGCTAGCTGCCGGTCAGTGCCTTGATGCCGTCGGCGACGAGGCGGTACACCAGCTCGGCACGCTGGGCACGGTAGGCAGGAGGGACGGGGACCTGCTCGCCGTCGCGGCGCCGCCTGATCTCGGCGATGAGCTCGTCGGGGACGTCGAACCGGGCGAGCCGGCCGATCGCCTCCCGCTTGGTGATCAGCCCGTCGCCGCGCAGCGTCGCGTCCACCCGGGCCAGCGTGATCAGGCTCAGGTCGACGTAGGTGTCCTCCAGCCAGATGGGCTCCCGGTCCAGTGCCCGCGTCCAGTAACCGGTCAGCTCGCCCTTCACCGCCGCACGCAGCTCGTCGTCGGTCACTTCGGGAATCACCGTCCGCGGTGGTTCGCCGAACACGGCGAACCCGTAGGCGCGCAGCTCGGCCCGGGCCACGCCGCTGAACGCCCGCTGGAAGAACTGCTCGACCGCCCACGTCCAGTGCTCGCGGGCAACGTCCGCGATGTCGCCGGCGGGCACGTAGACGCAGTGCAGCTTGACGGCGGCCGGCTCGGCGGCGATCAGCTCGCGGTGCACGGCCTGGGTCGCGGCCTGCTGTTCAGGGGTGAGCGGCCGCGCGATCACCGCGGCGAGGTCCATGTCGCTGATCCCAGGGTGGTAGTCGCCGGTCGCCAGCGAGCCGCCGACGTAGAGGCCGACCGCCCCGGCGACGGGCCGGATCCGGTCGCCGAATCCGGACAGCAGGTCAGCGATGCCGGGCGGAAGGAGCATGGCACCATCTTTACTCATGGCCCGGCTAGGCGCGCCAAGGCCCTGTTTGTACCGGTATGATCCTCCGTTTCGCAGCCTCCACGGACTTGGGAAGCCGATCGCGGACAGTTACCC
>Ga0070714_100003314_pt1 | contig 12012 bp, 12 predicted proteins | sample LARL83metaG_FD_65450 | JGI IMG/M metagenome (GOLD analysis project Ga0070714, IMG submission 65450) | Corn, switchgrass and miscanthus rhizosphere microbial communities from Kellogg Biological Station, Michigan, USA - LAR L8-3 metaG | ecosystem: Host-associated > Plants > Roots > Rhizosphere ... | reverse complement strand
GAGTCTCCACCCAGGATGCCGGTCCGGCCGCCGTCCCACCCATCGACGGTGTCGCTGCCGCCGCCGAGCACCACGATCGCCGTCCTGGCCGGTCCAACGTCGGCCCGATCGAACCGATGGTAGTTGCGCGTCAGCACGCGCGCGACCGCCGCAGGCACGGCATAAATACTCGCGACACCGTACGCGACCGCGGCGGCCACAAGAAATCGCCGTGCGCTCGCGGACCCGGGCCGAACACATACATAAAGCGCGCTCGCCAGCAGCGCCGCGATGACGCCGTCGGGCGAAAACAGGAAGGACAGGAACGAACCCATCGGGGGTCGCGGCTTGAGGTCAGCCCCGTTCCGGCGGTTTTGGCTTGATGACGATCTGTTCCGGCGTCGGCGGGCGATCCGGCGTCTCTTCCGGACGCTTTTTCGGTTCGCTCTCGCGGACGGGACCCTGTTTCCGATCAGGGTTGCCCGGACGATCTCTCCATGGCCGGTGCGCATTGTCGCGAGGCGGTTTTGCGCTCCATGGCTTCGGTCCGCGCGCGTCGCGCGAGCGGACGTCCTTCTGCCACGGCTTCCGCTCGCCGGGGGGCCGCGACGACCACGGCTTCCGCTCGCCGGGGGGCCGCGACGACCACGGCTTCCGCTCGCCGGGCGGCTGCGACGACCAGGGCTTGCGCTCGCCGGGCGGCTGCGACGACCAGGGCTTGCGCTCGCCGGGCGGCCGCGACGACCAGGGCTTGCGCTCACCAGGCGGCCGCGATGACGACGGCTTCCGATCGCTGGGGGGCCGTGACGACCACGGCTTCCGCTCACCGGGCGGGCGTGGCGACCACGGCCTTTTCGGTGCAGGCGGATTGAAGTCGGGCGGACGCTCGCGACGTTCTCGATGTTCCCCCCCGGCCGCCGGCCCATGCTCGTTGCGGGCGGCGCGCTGCTCCCTCTTCTTGCGGCGCTGCGCTTCCTTGTCGAATCGCGCGCGAGGATCCTTGTGCTGTCCGCCGGGCCGCCAGTCGCGATTGCGTTTTTCCAGGGGCTTCCGCGTGGCCTGCGCCTGCCGCTCCGCTTCCGGCGAGTCCCACAGCTTGCCGCGCGCAAACCATTTGACGACGACGTTCTTGTTCTTGCGCTGGAGCTGGTGCAGCGTCGGCAGCAGGTCGTCTCGATCCGACGCGCGGAACGCCGTCGGGGCGTCGTCGATGAGGATGGTCCAGTACACGTAGCGCGGAGGCATGTTCTTATTCTCGCCGGGATTCGGATGCCCGGCTCACCGATTCGAGGCGCTTCAGCTTTTCCACGAGCGTCGTCCGCTTCAGGCCCAGGAGCCTCGCCGCCTGCCCCTTGTTGCCGCCCGTCCGCTCGAGCGAACGCGCGATCAGCTCGCGCTCGATGTTCGTGACGAAGAGGTCGAGATCGAGGCCATCTTCGGGCAGGAGGACGTTCGGCGACAGCACCATCTCGTGCGCCTGTTGCACGTCCGCCGGCAGATCGACGACGTCGATGTGGGATCGGCCGGCGCTCATCGCGACGGCGCGTTCGACGGCGTTCTCGAGCTGTCGCACGTTGCCCGGCCAGTGGAACGCCATCATCCGGCGCATCGCTTCCTGCGACACGGTGATCGGCGGGCGCGCCGCGCCGCCCGCCGCCGACTTCGCGGCCTCGCTGCGGAACTTGTCGAGGAAATGCTGGACGAGCAGCGGAATGTCTTCTTTGCGCTCGCGCAGCGGCGGCAGCGCGACGGGGATGACGTTCAGGCGGTAGTAAAGATCCTCCCGGAACTCGCCCTCCTCCACCATCTTCGCGAGGTCGCTGTTGGTCGCGCCGATCACGCGGACGTCGACCTTGATCGTATGAGAATCGCCAACCCGCTCGAACTCGCGCTCCTGAAGCACGCGAAGCAGCTTCATCTGAAGTCCGGCGCTCATCGTTCCCACTTCGTCGAGAAACAACGTGCCCTTGTGCGCCTGCTCGAGGCGGCCCTGGCGGTTGCCGACCGCCCCCGTGAACGCGCCCCGCACGTGGCCGAAGAGCTCCGCCTCGAGGAGCGACTCGGGGATCGCGCTGCAGTTCAGGGCGACGAATCGATTCATCCGCCGCGGGCTGTTGTGATGAATCGCCCGCGCCACCACTTCCTTCCCCGTGCCGGTCTCGCCGCTCACGAGAATGGTGCTGCTGGTCGGCGCGACGGTCTCGAGCAGTTGGAACAACTTCGCCATCGCGCGGCTCTTGCCGACGATGCCTTCGAACCGATAGCGCTCTTCGAGCTGCGAGCGGAGATAGGCGTTTTCAGATTTGAGCCGGCGCTGCTCGATCGCCGAGTCGAGCGCGTGCAACAGCTCGTCGAACTGGAATGGCTTGCTGACGAAATCCGACGCGCCGCATTTGATCGCGTCCACCGCGTCCTTCACCGTGCCGTAGCCGGTGACTACGATCGCGATGATCTCCGGATAACGGCTGACGGCGGCTTCCACGACCCCCGAGCCATCGACGCCCGGCAGGCGCAGGTCTGTGATGATGATGTCGAAGGCGAATTCGGCGAGCCTGGCGAGCGCCTCTTCGCCGGACGCGGCTTCGTGCACGTCGTAGCCGCGGTCCGCCAACTGCGCGGCGACCGCGGCGCGCAGCGGCGCCTCGTCTTCCACGAGGAGAAGATGTCGCTGGTTTTCAGGCATTTAGCGGGCGCCAATATATTGACACGACGGAGACGCCTCTGGCTAGCCCCGGGCCCTGCCTGCCCCCGACCGCCGCCCCTGAAGTGAAATCTCAGACGGTCCGATACAACCCAGGGAGGGACAGCCCAAGTGGAACGCAAAACGATTTCGATCATGAAGGCGTGCGAGCTGGTCGGGGTCAGTCGCCGGACGATTTACAACTGGCTCTCGAGCGGAAAAATCGAGTACGTGCGCACAGCGGGCGGCTCGGTGCGTATCTTCGTCGATACGCTCTGGCGCGACGCCAACGACACCGACCGCCCGGCAGTCCAGGGCCTCTGGCACGCGGAAGGCAAGCAGGCCTGATGTCCGGTCCGTTCACCGTCGAGCAATTGCTCGCGAAGGGTTCCATGGATGAATCGCCCGAGCTGCGGCTCCTTTTTCATCGCTTGAACAATCAGCTCGGCATCATCCTCGCGCACGCGGAGCTCCTCGAAGCGAAGGCGGTCGACGACATGCACCGGGCGCGGGCGGCGCAGGTCGTCGCGAGCACGCTCGAGGCGATGGGGACCGCGAAAGAAATTCGCCGGCATACGGTCGCGAACGAACCGTAACCCCCGCCGGCTCTCGCCCGCCAGACCTTTCCTTCCACCCCAAAACCGTAACTCGTGCGCCAAATTTATGGCGATCGGCCAGTGGATTTCGTCAAGAAACTGACGTGATTCGCGGCGGTACGCCCTAATCGTAAGTCGCGTACAACTCTGCAAACCAAAGCAAATAAGCCGATTAGACGAATTATGTGATTGTAGGCTCAGCCATTGGTACCGCAGTTGCGATGACGTGCACTCGCCGGAAGCGCCGGGCACCCCGGCCTACCGAAGGAGATCAAAGAGATGCGCGCCCAGCCTGTTTCGTCCAGTCAGAATCGTCGAATCGTTGCGGGCCTGCCTTTTGTGGAAGCGCTCGCACGCCGGATGGCGTCGTCGATGCCGCACTCGATCGACATCGGCGATCTCGTCCAGGACGGGGTGCTGGGCCTGATCGACGCGGTGCATCGCTTCGACGAGGGGCGCGGCATCAAGTTCGAGACATTCGCCGAACGACGCGTTCGCGGCGCGATGATCGACGCGCTCCGCAAGGACGCGTGGCCGCGCGGCGTCCGGCGTCAGCGCCGCGAGCTGGATGCGGCGCGCGAAGCGCTGCGGCGCGAGCTCGGACACGAGCCGTCGATGGCGGACCTGGCGGCGCGCGTCGGCTCCGACGAGAAGCGGTTGAGCCGCACCATCGTGCGCATCAATACGATCGAGGCAACCTCGCCCCTCGCCACCGGCGAACACATGGACGAGAGCTCGCTGCCGACCGTCCTCGTTCCTTCCGAACCGGATTCACCCGACGAAGCCTACGAAAAGCTCGAAACGCGCGACCGCGTGCGCGCCGCCATTCAGTCGCTGCCGTGGCGCGAGCGAAAAGTCATCGGCCTCTATTACTACGGCGAAGTGACGATGAAGCAGATCGGCGCGGAGATCGGCGTCAACGAGTCGCGGGTGTCGCAGCTGCACGCGCGCGCGATCCGCCGCCTGCGCGACGCGCTCGTGGGCATGAATCCGCAGCAGGTCGCCGAAGTCCGCGCCCAGCTGGTCGCGTTCGCCACGCGTCCGTCGACCAAGCCGCTCACCGCGAAGCCCGAGGTGGCGGTCGTGCTGCCGTACAAGGTGCAGGCGCCGAAGCCGGCGCCGGCGCGCGCGACGCTCCGTCCGCGTCCGCGTCAGCGCCAGAAGATCGCCGCCGCCCGCTAAGCGGGAATATTCGCCGCCGAGCGCGCCGAGCGACGCAGAGAGAAAACTCTGCGGGTCCTGCGCGCTCCGCGGTTCTCGTTCAGCTCAATCCATCGCGCACCGCGCGAAGCAGATCGCCAAGCCTGAACGGCTTGGCGAGCCATCGGCATCCGCTATCTTCGAGGAACGCTTCCGCATCGCTTTCCGCCACGTCGCCCGTGACGAAGATCACGCGCTTCGACAGCGCGGGGACCGCTTCCGCCAGCATGCGATAGAACGACTGCCCGTCGAGCCGCGGCATCTTGAGATCGCAGATCACCAGATCGAACGCCTGGTCCTTGACCATCGCGATCGCTTCCACGCCGTCGGCGGCCCGTTGCACCACGTAACCGGAGTCTTTGAGCGCCTCGGTGACCGCTGACGCGAGCGCGGTCTCGTCTTCGACGACCAGAATCGAGGCGCCCGCAAGCGAGGCGACCGGCCGCGTGACGCCGCTGGCGGCTTCGGTGCGCCCCCGCGAAACGGGCGCCGGCGGCAACTTCGATCCGCTGACCGGAAGCTCCACGTAGAACGATGCGCCGCGTTTCGACTCGAGACGGATCCGGCCGCCGTGCTCCTGGACGATCGCGTATGCCACGGTGAGTCCGAGGCCGGTGCCTTTTCCGACTTCCTTCGTCGTGAAGAACGGGTCGAAGATCTTGGGCTGCAGGTCCTCCGGTACGCCCGGCCCGTCGTCGTTGATCTCGAGGATGACGCACTCCTGGTTCACGTCGTGCCAGGAGCGGACGACGAGAATGCCGCGGCCGTTCGCCGAGAGCATGGCCTGCTCCGCGTTGATGACGAGATTCAGCAGCACCTGCTGAATCTGGTGTCCGTCGGCAAAGACCTGCGGCAGTCCCGCGGCGAGCGCGTCGATCACCGTGACGTTCGTGACGCGCTGCTCGTACGCGCGAAGGGCCAGCGTCTCGCGCACGACCTGGTTCACGTCGACCATCGCGCGCGTCGTCTGACGCTTCCGCGCGAAGGTGAGCAGGTTGCGGACGATGCGCGCGGCGCGCTCGGATTCGCTCAGAATCGTCTCGACGCCGCGGCGCACCGGCTCGTCGAGTTTTGGCCGCTGCGCCAGGCGCTCCGCCCAGCTCAGAATCGTCGCGAGCGGGTTGTTCAGTTCGTGCGCGACGCCCGAGATCGTCTGGCCCAGCGCCGCCATCTTCTCGGCCTGCAGCAGCTGGTGATAGAGGTCGCGGGTTTCGTCGTCCAGTTTCTTGCGCTCGCTGACGTCGCGGACGAGCGCCTCCATCCGCAGGACGCCGTCGGCTGCCGGCGGATCGGCGCGCGCCGTCAGCTCGACCCAGATGGCGGAGTTGTCCGCGCGCCGCAGACGCAGCAGGTAATCGCCGACCGATCCGTCGACGGTCAGCCGCTCGATCAGCGCGACGCGCGACTGCTGATCGAAGAACCGATCGACGTCGAAGGGACGCACGTCGCACTCCGGCGCGTCGCCGGCGTATCCGAAGATGAGCTTGAGGTGGGGGTTGGCGGCAATCGTCGTCGTGGCGTCGGCGCCGATCGTGCCGATGTAGACGCCCTCGTGCACCGCCTCGAACAGCCGCGCAAACGCCGCGGCCCGTTTTTCCACCCGCGGATTATAGGGCGGCTGGCTACGACCCCGCTTTTTCGGGAGGCGCCGGCGTCGGCGTGTGGCTCGCCGCGTGCGAGCCGAATTGCTTCTCGATGGTCGCGCGGATCTCGGCGACCGACTTGCCCTCGGCAAAGAGCTTGCGCGAGCTGTCGGCCACGTCGAGGCAGATGGCGCATTCCATGCCGTGATCGTCCCACGCGATCACGTCGCCGTTGACGGCGCGCTCGCGCACGAAGCAGTCTTCGTTCCCGCGGTGGCCCGCCCGTTCGCAGCCGCAGAAACAGGGCACGTAGCTCAGGACCTCTGGATGTTCGGCGGCGAACTGGTACGCCGCGCGCACGACTTCCTGCGGCCGCGACGTCGGATAGGCTGGAAACTGCAGCTCGGGCACGTGCGGCGTGCCCGCCGGGCGCGTGATCGGCTGCGCGTATTGCGGCGGCGCCTGGGCAGCGGCTGTCGCGGCCGCGTCGGCTCGCGAGAGTTGACTCCAGTACGCAAAGCCGCCGAGACCCAGCGCGACGACGACGACGACGCCGACAATCGCCATCGTCTTCGAACGAGGCGTGTCGGGCGGCGGTGGCGGAGGGGTCGCGGACGCCTGGCCCTTGGCCGATGATTTTCTGCCCATGCGCGATATTTTAGCCTGCTTCCGCCGCTTCGGCAGTCGCATAAAATGGCGATGGGTCGCCACGCCCGCCCTGAGATGCCTGCCCCCGACAATCAGCGCCGCGCCTATTTGGCCTGGGCCGTGGTGTGCCTGATCTGGGGCACCACGTACCTCGGGATCCGCATCGCCCTCGAGTCGATCCCGCCGCTGCTCATGGCCGGTTTTCGCTGGATTGTGGCCGGGTCGCTGCTGATCGCGATGCTGAAGATCCGGGGCGAACGGCTGCCGTCGCGGCGTCACTACGGATCGCTCGCCGTCCTCGGCCTCCTGCTCCTCGGTCTTGGGAACGGCGGCGTCGTCTGGGCGGAGCAGACGGTGCCAAGCGGGCTGACGGCCGTGCTCGTCGGGACCGGACCATTCTGGATGGTCAGCATCGACGCCGTGATGCACGACGGCGATCCGCTGGATCTCCGCCGCGTCATCGGGCTCGTCGTCGGGTTTGCGGGTATCGTGGTCCTCGTCTGGCCCGAGCTCGGGATGGGAGCGGCCGGCCGCGCGTTTCTCGGCGGCGTGCTCGCCGCGCAGATCGCGTGCGTCGGCTGGGCCATCGGTTCGAGCTACGCGCGCCGCCGCGATCACTCCGAGAACGTGCTCGCGGCCGCGGCGTTCGAGATGTTGTTCGGCGGGCTGCTGCTTCTGGCGGCGGGACTCCTCAGAGGCGAATGGTCGATGCTGGCGTTCTCGGGCCGATCGACCGTCGCGCTGGCGTATTTGATCGTGTTCGGGGCGATCGCCGGGTTTTCTGCGTTCACCTACGCGCTCAAGCACCTGCCGATCGCGTTCGTTTCGTCGTACGCGTATATCAATCCGGTGATTGCGATGGTGCTGGGAACAGTCGTGCTGGGTGAGCCGTTCAGCACTCGAACGGGCGTCGCGGCCGGCGTCGTCCTGGTCGGGATGTGGCTCGTTCGGAGAGGGTCGTGACGGCGAAAAGAGTTCAGGATGCAGGCTGCCGCTGCACCCTGAACGCCAACGTCTGCGGAAACCGCGCGGCTACACCACGCGCCGTCCGCTCACCAACCGCACCAGGAAGAGCACGATCGCGATGACGAGCAGCACGTAGATGAAGTTGCCGAGCGTGTAGCCGCTTACCACTCCGAGCAGCCACAACACGATCAAAATGATCGCGATGGTTTCAAGCATGCCGTCCCTCCATTCCTCGAGTCCCGCCAAGTGCAACGCCGGTGCCATGCTGCTCGTCCTTTTTCTGCCTGTGTTCGCGCAGGCTCAGGAGGCGACGCCGCCGGCAGCTCAGCCGAATGAGCATCTCGTGCTCGACACTGGGAAGTTCTTTGCCGGGGCCGCGGTCGCGCTGGCCGTGCACGAAGGCGCGCACTTGCTGTTCGACGCCGCGTTCGACGCGAACGTGAGCGTGAAGAGCGTCCATCTGGGGCCATTTCCATTCTTCGCGATTGCACATCGCGCAGGCCTGCCGCCTCGCGAGGAGTTCACGATCTCGTCCGCCGGATTCTGGTCGCAGGAAGGAACGGCCGAATGGCTGCTCACGACGCGGCCCGACATTCGCCGCGAGCATGCGCCCTTTGCCAAAGGCGTGCTGGCGTTCGACGTGCTGACGTCGTTCGGCTACGGCGCCGTGGCGCTCGTCGAGGCGGGGCCGCCCGAGCGCGACACGCGAGGCATGTCGGCAATCGGCGTCAACGAGCGCGCGATCGGCGCGCTCATCATGCTGCCGGCGGGGCTGGACGCGTACCGCTATTTCTTTCCGGATGCTCGGTGGGCGAAGTGGGCGTCGCGCGCCGCGAAGGTCGCGACCGTGCTGCTGGTCGTGAAATGACGGTTGCTTACGGGCTAGTCCTGAGGCTCGGCGCCGCCGTCGGCCTCCGGGCGTGACGAGGAGACCGGGCCGAGCGCAAACGTCATCGTCCCGTCGGCCACGATCCGGCCGTTCACGCACGCTTCGCCCCGCAGGCGGCCCATGCGCCGGCGCAGGCGGACGACCTTCGCTTCGATCCGCACGACGTCGCCTGGATGCACCGGATGCCGGTAGCGGACCCGCTCGATTCCCGTGAAGTAGGGCAGACGCTGGCGGTTCTCGGGCTTCGACAGGATCATGATGGCGCCGACCTGCGCGATGGCTTCCGTGAGAATCGTCGGCGGAAGGACCGGCGTGCCATCGGTGGTATGCGACAAGTAGCGCTCGTTGAGCGAGACGTTCTTGATGCCGACGATCCGCTTGTCCATCTCGAACTCGATGATGCGGTCGACCAGCAGAAACGGATAGCGGTGCGGCAGGATGCGTTCGATCGCCGCGTAGTCGAGCGGAAGCGTCAAGTCCATGGAAAGGAAGATTATACTAGCGGCCGGTCATTCCGCTGCACGGCAGCCCGCTCCGGAGGATCATCATGCGCAGACTCCTGATCGTCGCGACGACCTGCGTTCTCACGGCCGTCGGCCTCGCCGGGCAGCAGCCGGCGACACACCCTGTGTCCATACCAGACCTGCTGTCGCTGAAGCAGGTCGCCGCACCGCAGTTGTCCCCGGACGGCCGGTCGATTCTCTATACGACCCGCAGCTGGGAAAACGCCGCGGGGGCCAACAGCCAGCGGAAGGAAGCGCGTTCGCACGTCTGGCGGGTGAACACCGACGGCACCAGCGTTCGCCAGCTCACCTTCAGCGACCGCGGCGAAACGGCGCCGCACTGGTCGCCCGACGGCCGCACGATCAGCTTCCTCTCGTCGCGCGACGCCGGATCCTCAGCGGCCGCGGGGCCGGATGCCGACGGTCCGGTGAATCAGATCTGGGTGATGGCGGCCGACGGCGGCGAAGCGCGGACGCTGACCGACAGCAAGGAATCCGTGACGAGCTATGCGTGGTCGCCCGACGGCAAGTCGATCGCGTACGTCGCGCGCGATCCGTTGTCGAAGGATGCCGACGACAAGAGGAAGCGCCGCGACGATTCGCAAGTGTTCGAAGGCGACTTCCGGCAGTCGCATCTCTTCACGATCTCCGCCGCCGCCGAACGCGGCCACGCCGACGCCACCGAGCTCGTTCACGACGCGACCCTGACCGTTCGCGGCGAGCCGACCTGGTCCGCCGACAGCACGCGCATCGCCTTTTCCGCCGCGCCGACGACGATGGTCCGCGACGATCGCGCGGACATCTACATCGTCAGCGCGAGCGGGCATTCCTCTGACGCGGCGCATTCCGCGGCCGAGAAGATCACGACAAATCTCGGACCTGACACCGATCCGGTGTGGTCGCCCGATGGCGCGACGATCGCGTACGCCTCGTCGCCGAATACCGGCAAGCCGCTTGGCGACGGCATCCCGCTGCAGCGGGTCGGCAACGAGCACTTGATGCTCTACGACGTCGCGACGAAACGCGCGAAAGACGCCTCGAGCCCCGCGTTCGATCTCTCGCCCGGACCGATCCGCTGGTCGGCCGACAGCAAGCGGATCCTGTTCAGCGTCGGCGTCAAGACCTACCGCGATCTCTTTGCGTTCGACGTCGCGACCGGTCAGTACACGCAGCTCACGCGCGGATTGGTGGCTGGTCTCGGCTCGGTCGGGAAGGACCGTATCGCGCTCGTCATGGATTCGTCGTCACAGCCTGATGAGATATACGTAGGGGACATGGCCACCCTCAAGGCGGACGGTTCGTCGTTCAAGAAATTGACGGACGCCAACCCGCACGCCCGGGCGTTCGCGCTCGGCAAGGCCGAAGTCGTCTCGTGGAAGAGCGACAACCTGATGATCGAAGGCGTGCTGCTCAAGCCGGTCGATTACCAGGAAGGCAAGAGGTACCCGCTACTGGTCGTCGCGCACGGCGGCCCGACCGGCGCCTATTCGAACGGCTATCGAGTCGGCTACGGTGATGGCGGCCAGAACTTTGCGGGCGAGGGGTGGGCGGTGCTCTACCCGAATCCGCGCGGCAGCAGCGGCTACGGCGAGAAGTTCACGCAGGCGAATTTCAACGACTGGGGCGGCGGTGATTACCGCGACATCATGGCCGGCGTCGACGCCATGATCGCGCGCGGCATCGCGGATCCGGACAAGCTCGCCTTCGAGGGCTGGAGCTACGGCGGCTACATGACGGCGTGGGTCGTCTCACAGACCGGCCGGTTCAAGGCGGCGATGATGGGCGCCGGCATCACCGACCTCGCGAGCATGTACAGCACGAACGACATTCCCAACCTGCTCGGCACCTTCTTCGGCGGCATTCCCACGAAGGAAACGCTGCCGCTGTACCAGGAACGGTCGGCGATCACCTACGTCGATCGCGTGACGACGCCGCTCCTGATGCTGCACGGCGGCAGCGATCAGCGCGTGCCGATCGGGCAGCCGATGGAGTACTTCCGGGCGCTGAAGGACCGCGGCAAGACCGTCGAACTCGTGTTCTATCCGCGCGAAGGCCACGGGTTCTCCGAGTATTACCATCAGCTCGATCACATGCAGCGCCAGCACGACTGGATCACGCGGTATACGCTCGGCGCGAACGGAAAGAAGACAACGAACCAGTGAACGACTCGTCCCGGCCGGCAGTGCCGGCCTTTTCGTCCGCGCCGGGCTCGCCGGCGCGGGCGACCACCAATGAGGCGCTGACGACGCTCTTCGCGCTGGGGCGCGAAGTGACGTCGGTGTTGGATCTCGGCGAGCTGCTGCAGAAGATTCCGCAGCTCATCGCGCGGCTCACCGATTTCCAGGCCTTTGCCTGCTATCTGCTGGACTCCAAGCACGAGGAGCTCACCATCGCGTACTCCGTGGGCTACCCGGACGAGGTCGCGCGCACGCTTCGACTGAAAGTGGGCCATGGGCTCGTCGGCGCAGCGGTCGCGGAAGGCAAGCCGCTCCTGGTCAACGACGTGCACTCCGATCCGAGGTACGTCGAAGCGGTACCCGGATCGAATGCCGAGCTCGTCGTCCCGCTCCGCCGGAAAGGCCGCGTGCTCGGCGCCCTGAACCTGCTCAGCGCCAATCCCGGCCAGTTCACCGACGCCGACGAAAGCATGCTGCGGCAGTTCGGTGCGCACGTCGCCGTGGCCATCGAGAACGCGCAGCTGTTCGAGCACGAGCGCGAGTACACGAGCACGCTCGAAACGCTTGCCGAAGTCGGACGCGAATTCGGCGCGATTCTCAACCTCGACGAGCTGCTGACCCGGATCGCCACCCTCACGCGCCGCGTCGTCGACTACCGCACGTTCGGCATCCTGCTCCTGAACGACGAGACGGGCGAGCTCGAGATGAAGGTCGCCGTCAGGTACGGCGACAAGGTGACGGTCCCGCGCGTGAAGCTCGGCACCGGCCTGGTGGGCTACGCGGCGCTCCAC
>Ga0070714_100003308_pt1 | contig 12020 bp, 10 predicted proteins | sample LARL83metaG_FD_65450 | JGI IMG/M metagenome (GOLD analysis project Ga0070714, IMG submission 65450) | Corn, switchgrass and miscanthus rhizosphere microbial communities from Kellogg Biological Station, Michigan, USA - LAR L8-3 metaG | ecosystem: Host-associated > Plants > Roots > Rhizosphere ... | reverse complement strand
CGCTGGCTCCTTACCCGCGCGCGCCTCACCCGCGCCCCCGACGCGGCCTCCGCCCCCGACGCGGCCTCCGCCCCCGACGCGGCCTCCGCCCCCGACGCGGCCCCCGCGCCGGACGCTGCCGCCGCCCCCGCCACCGCGCTGTGGGGCGTCGCGGCCGACTCGGCCCCGGACGAGTGCCAGGCGTTCGGCGCCGAACTTGCTGGCCGCGCCCCCAGCGTGGCGCTGCTGGCGATGGGCGACGGTCCCGGCCGCCGCGCCCGCCGGGCGCCGAACGCCCCGGACCCGGCCGCCGACGACTACGACGACGCGGTAGCCCGCGCGTTCGCGTCCGCCGATCCCGCGGCGCTCGCCGCGCTGGACCCAGCCGCCGACGCCGAGCTGTTCGTGGCCGGCCGCGCGGCCTGGCAGGTCATGGCCGGCGCGATGCGGGCGACCCCCGGACCCTTCCAGGCGCGCCTGCATTACGCCGGCGCCCCTTTCGAGGTCAGCTACTACGCCGCGAGCCTGCGGCAACGTTGATCCCTGGCAAACTTGGCGGCATGCGCGTCATCGCGGTCGTCGGGCCCACCACCGCCGGCAAGTCGCACCTGGCGATCGAGCTCGCCCGGGCGCTTGACGGCGAGGTGGTCAACGCCGACTCCATGCAGCTCTACCGGGGCATGGACATCGGCACCGCCAAGGTGACCGCCGCCGAGCGCGAAGCCGCGCCGCACCACCTGCTGGACGTCTGGCCGGTCACCCGCACCGCGAACGCCGCCGAGTACCAGGCCCTGGCCCGCGCCGCCATGGACGACATCGCGGCCCGCGGCCGCGTTCCCATCCTGGCCGGCGGCTCGGGCCTGTACGTCCGCGCCGCTCTCGATGATCTGAATTTTCCCCGAACGGACGAGGTTACCCGGACCCGACTTGAATCCGAGCTCAGCGAGGTAGGCGCTCCCGCGCTGCACGCTCGCCTGGCAACGCTGGATCCTAAGGCCGCCGTCGCCATCCTGCCCAGCAACGGCCGCCGCATCGTGCGTGCCCTTGAGGTCATCGAGCTGACCGGGCAGCCGTTCTCCGCCACCATGCCGGACTACGCGAAGTCCCGCCCGGCGGTCCAGCTCGGGCTGACGCTGCCGCGGCCGGAGCTGGACCGGCGCATCACCGTCCGGGTCGATCACATGTGGGTGTCCGGCTTCGAGGCCGAAGTCCGTTCGCTCGCCGCCCAGGGCCTGCGCGACGGCAAGACCGCCAGCCGCGCACTCGGCTATCAGCAGATGCTCCGTTACCTGGACGGGGACTGGACGCTGGACCAGGCCCGCGAGGAAACCGTGCAGGCGACGAAGCGTTTCGCCCGCCGCCAGGAATCCTGGTTCCGCCGCGACCCCCGGATCACCTGGCTCGACGCCGCCGCCGAGGACGGCCTGCTGGCCCGCGCGGTCGCCCTCGCGCGAGGCGGGCGACGATCTGCCCCAGACCACTCTTGAGCGCTTGCCGCGGACAGCAGAGCCAAGCCGAGACGGCGCCATGAGCACCACAAGTCACCTAAGCTTCGCGCGTCGGCGGCTGCCTCGGTCCTGCCGTGCTGATGGCGGCTAGGGCTGGTGGCGACTGGGGCTGGCGTGTGGCATGTTCCTGGCGGGACGAGAGCGCATGGCCCGCCCCGGCACCAACGTGGTGGATTTGCCTATCGTGGTAGATTGACCCTCGCATTCGAGGGCCAGGTATCCACAAAGAGGTAATCCACCACGTTGTTCGGCTAGAGCGTCCTCGTCGCGATCAGTAGGCTGGCCGGCCTCTGGTTATTCCAGGCCGTACACCCGCCGCGCGTTGCCCGCACACATGAGCTCCGCGATGCGCTCGGCCTCCGGCAAGTCTCGCAGATAGTCAGACAACGCCCGGCGGAACAGCGCCGCGCCAAGGTAGTACAGCTCTGGCAACCCGAACGCGTCGGAGGAGTACAGGAACTTTCCGTACGGCGTCAGCTCCAGCGCCTCGTCCAGCAGCGCGCTGGCACGGAACCCGAGGTTGTGCGTAGCGAGCCCCACGTCGACATAGACATGCGGGAACACCTGCGCGAGGTAGCCGGCCTCGCGGTGGAACGGGTAGTTGTGCAGGAGCATGACCGGGGCGGAGAGCTCGCGGATCAGGGGCGTGAGGAGGAGCGGGTTGCACTGGTGGAGGTTGACGTCCTGGTCGCCATAGCCGACGTGGAACTGGATGGGTTTGCCTGCGTCGTTCGCGGACCAGATCAGGAAGCGGTGGAGGGTCTCGGACGCGAGCCGGGGATTTCCTCCGGGCCGGCCGAAGGCACGGAGGAAATCCCCGGCTGCGGCTTCGACCTCCGTGTCTGTTGGGCGTTCGGGGCGGAGTTCCAGACCCACGCGGTACGCGGCGATGGACTTGAAGCCGACGGCACTCGCGGCCCGCCGGCTCAGCTCGACACGCACTGCGTTAGCGAAGCCGGCGGCGTCTACGCCGCTGGCAGCTGCTTGCTCGGCTACCGGCTCTAGACGGACGATCTCGAAAGCCTCGGCTCCCGCCAGCTCGCCAAGCTGAGCCGGCGACGTGATTGGTTCGGGGGTGTAGCCGGTGTCTACGCACATGGCGGATAGGCTGGCGGCGCGGAGGAAGCGGCGGTTCACGGCGTCGATGCCAAGCTCCGCGCGGCGCTTGACGTATTCGCTCACGGGAGCATCCGGATGCAGGCCCAGGACAGGGGGACAGAGGCGGCGGAAGGCCATGCCGATCGCGGAGTCGAACGGGGATCCGCCGGGGAACGGGCCTCCCTCGGTAAGCGTCGCCGCCAATGTGGCCTCGTCCGCGTCGCGAAGCAGCACCCCGTGACAGTGATGGTCGACGAGGCGCTGCTCCGCGACGAACGGGAGGAGTTCGGCCACTAACCTGCCGACGCCTCGTCGCCCACCGCGAGCCCCGGCTCGGTCACCGGCTCGGGCAGCACGCCGCCGATGTCCTCGGCGGTCAGCGCCTGGCCGAGACGCCGTGCGGTGCGCGGTGCCGCGATCACGGCGATGATCGCGGCGGCCAGCCAGCACCCGGCCACGATCGGGAAGTAGTGCTGGTCGCCTGTCGGGTACGGCCAGACGTTCCGGTAGAGCGTGTACCCCAGCACGAGCACGGCGGCGATCGGGACGACGATCTGCCACATCGGCACCGCAGGCATCTTGCGCCGCACGAACACGAGCAGCACCATACCCACGGTAGCCAGCACGTATGCGACCAGCAGGATGAGCGTGCCGATAGCGCCGCACCAGAGGAACGCGTTCGTCGCCATTGCGGAAGCGTGATGCGAGACCGCGAGGATCATCACGTAGATCGCCACCGCCATCGCGGTCACGACTCCCGTCGCGTACGTCGGGGTTCCCCAGCGCGACACCTTGCCCGGGCCGCGGGCGCCGTACGAGTCCCTGGTCATCGCGTAGATCAGCCGGGACGCCCCGACCGTGCACGCCAGGCAGCAGCCGAACGCGCTGACCGTGGTGCCAAGCGTGATGATGTTGCCGACCCAGGAGCCGACGTAGGACGTGCCGAGAAAGCCGAGCAAGGAGGACGTGCGGCCGAACTTCGTGATCCCCGCGGCGTTGGTGCCGAAGCCCATCATCTCCGCGGCCGTGACGATGACGAAGTAGATGCCGCCGAACAGCGCCACACCGAGGATCGCCCGCGGGATGTCCTTGTGCGGGTTGCGCGCTTCCTCGCCGAGCGTGCTGGCCGCCTCGAACCCGGCGAACGACAAGAAGCCGAACACCACACCAAGGAACAGCGCCGATATCCCGATGCCGTGCTGCAGGCTGAACACGCTCATCGTGAAGTGCTCACCACCCGGCGCGTTGTGCGAGATCAGCCGGACGAACACCACAGCCGTGACGATGAGGATCAGCGCGACCGTGCTGAGTTCGACGGTCAGCAGGATGTTCGTGCCCCGCCGGGCGGGCAGCGCCGCGAGCAGGAGCGCGAGCACGAGCACGACGCCGACCAGCAGCATGGGGGACCAGGCTGGCTGGTTCTTCCAGATGCCGAGCGAGTCCAGCAGCCCGGTGCCGAAGATGCCTGCCGCCGCCGCGGTGGTCACCGCGTAGAACGTGTACGTGCCGACCAGTCCCCAGCCGGCTACCACCCCGGTGCGGGGCCCGAGCGTCGCCCCGACGAACGCATACACCGAACCGGAGTGCTTGAAGTACTGGCACAGCCGGACGAACGTGTAGGCAACCAGCAGCACGCCGAAGGCGGCGATGAGGAAGGCCAGCGGCACCGCCCGCCCGGCGCCGATCGCGCCCTGCGGGTTGATGTTCGCGGCCATGCTCGGCGCCATCAGCGCCATCGACAGGCCGACCGCCTGCCAGACCGACAACGAGCGCTTCAGCCCTGGCCCCTGGGAAGGAGTCGCAGCCATTAATCCCCTCCTGATGCTCAGCTCCGTCACAGTAGTGTGACCGAAATGTCCCGGTCAGGGAAGGGGTCAAAGAAGCGAAACGCCGCCTCGACCAGGGATTTGCGCGTCCAGAACTGCGCATATCAAATATGAGATACCATCAGGCATATGGCAGTCGTGCCCGGTGAACCGCCCGAGCCCGAGCCCGAGCCTGGCTCCGATCCGCTGCCCGTGATGCCCGGGTTCCGGGAGATGGCGCTGCGGCGGATGGCCGCGGAGCGCGGTGAGCTGGTCCGCGACCTGGCCGCGCAGCGCCAGGCGGCAGGCCTGTCGCAGACCGAGGTCGCCGCCCGGATGGGCACCTCACAGTCCGCGGTCGCCCGGCTGGAGGCTGGCACCGCCGACGTCCGCGCGTCGACGCTGGAGCGCTATGCCGCCGCGATCGGCACCGAGATCACCTGGAGGATGACATGATCCGCGCACACATCCCAGGTCGCCCGGACGAGCCGGAGCCCGCCGAGCCGGCGTCATCGCCCGCCCGTGTCTGGCTCGATCCGCACGCCGGCCTGCGGGCCAGGCTGCAGGAAGGCCTGCTCGCCAGGCGAATCGTATTCGTCTCCGGCGTCCTCGACGACGACGCGGCGGCGAGGCTCTCGGCCCAGTTGCTCACCCTCGATGCGGAGGGAAACCGCCCGATCCGGCTCGAGTTGCAGAACCTGCGCGGCGAGCTGTCCGCGGTGGTCACCGTCATGGGCATCCTCGAGGTGCTGCACGCTCCGGTGCACGGCTGCGTCAGCGGCGAACTGGCGGCCCCAGTTCTCGGCGTGCTCGCGGGCTGCACTCACCGCACCGGATATCCGAACGCCACGTTCACGCTGAGCGAGCCGCGGATGCACCTGGCCGGCACCGCCACCGCGGTGAGCGCGCGCGAGCAGCAGATGCTCCGCATGCTCGACACCGTCTACTTCAAGCTCGCCGACGTGACCGGCCGCCCGATCGAGGAGATCCGCGAAGACGCCCGCCGCGGCCGCGTCCTCACCACCGGCCAGGCCATCGGCTACGGACTGATCGACGCCCAGGAGGCCGGAGGCCCGCGCGCCGCGAATGCATAGCGTTACCGAGAGGCCCGGCCGGATTGCTTTCGTGTTAAGAAAGTGCTTCATGTGAGAAAAGGGTGCCAATCCGGCGCCTTTTCTGACAGATTACCCTTTTCTCGCAAGAAAGTAATGCTCTCATGTCCCTTGAATCTATTGTGCAACTTTAGTCACAGCCGTCGATAGCTTTCGTCGGCAGCCGACCGAGCAAGCGCCTTCGGCAACCTATTTTCGGCACTCCGTGCCTGGTGAGCGGCCTTGTCGGCTAAGTCGCCCAAGATCTGATAAATCGCCCTCTGTACACGGCCGCTCTCTTTATGTAACATCGTCTGTGACGGGGGCGGCACGAAGAGTAGTTACGAAGGAACGGCGAGGAGGCCAGCGATGAACACGAACAGTTATAAGACGAACGTGTTCAGCAGCCGCATCTCCGGTGCGCAGCTTAAGCTCGCCGATATACCCGAGCCGGATGACCGCGACGATTGGCCCGGTGTCGCACCGCCAGCCGGCTGGTTCCTTCCTCCGCAGGGCACATCGTCTCAGGGCAACTCGGCCAGCGGCACGCCGGCGTACCAGTCAGCGCCGTCGCCTCAGCCCGCGGCGGCGGACCAGTCACCGTCGACGCGAAGCGCCGTGCCCGCTGGGAACCCCGTGAATCAGCCTGCCCCTCTTCCCGCCGCCCCCGCCAGCGCCCCGCGATCGAGCGCCGCGCCGCCAAGCTCATCCATGTGGCGCCGCTCGCAGCAGCTGTGGGCCGACTCCGGGATCGAGTGGCAGCGCCAGCCGCAGCCGTGCCAGCCCGAGGCGCCCCAGACCCAGCCGCCGCAGGCCCGGCGCCCGCAGGCCGAGCCCCCGCAACCCCATCCCGCGCAGGCCCAGCCCGCGCAGGCCCAGCCCGCGCAGGCCCAGCCCGCGCAGGCCCAGCCCGCGCAGGCCCAGCCCGCGCAGGCCCAGCCCGCGCCCCGCCAGCACGGACGCCTGCTGTCCCAGCCGGTAGGCCGCCACGCCAAGTCCACCGCGCGGCCTGACGCCGCCGCACAGCCATCGCGCGCAGAGCGGCCATCCCGCGCAGAGCAGCCATCGCGCGCAGAGCAGCCGTCTCGTTCCCAGCCGTCTCGTTCCCAGCCGCCCCGTGCGCCGCAGCCGTCCCGGCCCGCGCAGGCACCGCGCCCGGTTCCGGTTCCGGCCCCACGGCCCGCGCCCGCGCCCATGCCGTGGCCGGCGCCAGTGCCGCAGCAGGCGCCTTCCCCTTACGCGGACGAGCTGCTGCCCGAGCGCGAGCTTGCCATGGTGGGCGCCGGCGCCCGGTCCGGCTCGGCCGAACGGCCCTCGATGGGCTACGTCCAGTTTCTCGGCGCGCCGGTCCATCTGGCCGGTCAGTTGCCGCCCGCCTGGCCCGACGACGAAGCCGACGAGTTCGACGACGACGATGACGAGACGCAGCGGGTCCCGCGCGCCTTCGGCGGCGGTCGCCGCGTCGCCGCGATCGCAACCCCGGCGCTGGTCCTCGGCATGGTCGGCGCCCTCGCGATCAGCCTCCTCACCGGTCACGGCCCGAAGTTCGACCGGCTCTCCTCCCATCAGGCGAACCTGCCAATGGGCACTGGCATGGCAGCGGCCGCTTTCCCGACCTACCCCCACCTCGTCCAGCGCGGCGTCTTCGAGTCGCTGACGCGGATCGTCGCATCCGGCAACACGCTGGTGGCGACCGCGCAGCGCACCGCCGGATCCAGCACCAGCCAGCAGTTCTTCGTCTCCAAGGACGGCGGTGCCAGCTGGCAGCTCGCGCCCGTCCACGGCAACCCCAGTGCGGTCGCGCCGCTGCTTGCCGGTGGCCCCGGCGGCTGGCTGGCCGTCGGCCCGCAGGCGATCTGGACCAGCCGGGACGGCAGGTCGTGGACGCTCGCGGCCGGGCACGGCGTCAGCCAGGTACCCGGCGACCAGGTCTGGGTGGTCACCAAGACCGCGACCGGTTTCCTGGCCGGCGGCTCGGACGCGCAGGGCCAGGGCGTGGTGTGGATCTCCCCGGACGGGCTGAACTGGCACCGGCAGATCATCGGCTCGAACGTGCGGAACATCGCCTACGCGACCGCGAGCGGCAACGACATCCTGGTCACGGGCGAGATCGGTTCCGGTGCCTCGGGCGCCTGGCTGAGCGGGAACGGCGGCTCGACCTGGAGCCCGGTGAAGATCCCCGGGGCCGGGGTTGTCGCCGGCGTCGCGTGGAATGGCAGCGGGTTCCTCGCAGTCCGCGACAACAATCCCTATTTCTCGCAGAACGGCATTACCTGGCACTCGGCGGGCAGCATCGGCGGATCCGGTGGCCTGCGCGCACGGGTGGTGAAAGGTGACAGCGACGGGTTCGTGGTAACCGGCCAGAACGATGCCGGTCAGCTCGTCGCGTATCTAAGCACCGACAACGGAGCCTCCTGGCGGCCGACGGCAAAACTCGGAAATGCGGCAGCCGAGTCCGTCGTCGGCGCGGCCGTGGCGCCTGGCGAAAACGTCATCGCCATCGGCGCCACGGCCGCAACACAGGTCAGCCAGCAGCCGGTGTTCCTCGACGCGAACGGCGGCGCGGTCCATCAGATCGCGCTGCCCGGCGGACAGGCACCTGAGCTGGCGGTGACCGCGCTGGCCGCGGCGGGCACCGAGCAGATCGCCGTCGGCAGCGCCAACGGCTACCCGGCGATCTGGCGGAAGACCGGTGGCGGTGCGTGGACCCTGGTCACCCGCCCAGGCCAGTTCGGCGCCAGCGGACTGTCCGCGCTGACCAGCGTCACCCACGGCCCGGCGGGCTGGCTGGCCGTGGGTTCCGGGACGAACGGCTCGTCCCTCGGTGCCAGCTCCGGGGGGGACTACCCCACCGAGCCCCCCCGCTCAACCCTTTTGTTGACCTCCCCCGACGGCGTTTCCTGGCGCACCGTCGGCGGGACGGCCGTGCTCGCCGCCGCCGATCTTCTGGCGGCGGCGGCCGGCCCGGCCGGCTACGTGGTAGCCGGCCAATCCGGCCAGGTCTGGTTCTCCAAGGACCTGACCACCTGGGCGCACGTCACCGGCCTCGGCCAGGTAGCAGCGCTCGCGGCAGGCTCACACGGCTTCGCCGCCGTAGGCACCGTCGGCCGTCAGCCGGCCGTGTGGACCTCGGTCGACGGCAAGGCCTGGACCCGCACCGGCCTGTCACCCACGGGGTCGACCCTCCGCGTTATCGCGACCATCGGCAACCGGATCGTCGTGATGGGCGCCAACGCCGCGGGAGCCCCGCTGGCGATGCTGTCGGTCAACGACGGTGCCACCTGGCAGCCGGTCGCGCTGCCGGTGACCGAGCTTTCCGCCCCGGTAGTCACCGCGCTGGCCGCCGAAGGCACCGGCTTCACCGCACTCGGCGAATCCGGCGGGCAACTCCTCGCGTGGACATCCGCCGACGGCTCGGTCTGGACTACGGCCGCGGGATGAGCTCCACGGCGCGCACCGCGGCGGCGAGCGCCGCCGGGTTACCGGTCCGCTCGTACACATCAGCCGCGGTGTCGGCGAACTTGATCGCGTGCTCGTCGCCGTGCACGACCGCCCGGGCGAATACCTCGTCAATCGCGCCGGGTCCGTCCGGGGCCGCCGGTGACGGCTGGTCCGACGGACCCGATGGCGCGTAGATCGCGGTGAGCGCGACGGCCGCGTCCCATGCCGCCGCGGCGCTCGGCGCCCACAGCTCGGTGTCCAGGGCGGGCAGGCTCCGCAGGATCGCGGTGGGCGCGGTGGCCGAATGCACCAGCATGACCGGGTTGCCGCGCGCTATATCCAGGTACCTGAAGACGGTCGCGTCGGCCAGCTCGGTGAGCCACGCGCTGATCTCGGCCGGCGGCCCGCCGGCCAGCGAGGCCGCGGGCCAGCCCGGCAGCGCGGCTAGCCGCGCGAAGCGGTCGCGGAAACCGCCCGACTGGTCGGCGAGGCGCGGCACGGCGGCAAGCGCCTGCGTGGGAGTCAGGTCCGGTGGTAGCGCGAGCTGGGTGTCTGCCTCGGGATAGGGCTGCCAGCGGGCCGCCCAGTAGGCCAGCCCGTGGGCCAGTTCGGCGACGTGCACCGGGTCGTCGCCGTCGGCCTGCAGCGCACGGATCGCGTGGCCGACCCGGATGATGCCATGCGTAGCCGACGCGGCCGACCCGGGTAGCAGCCGAGACCACCATTCGCCGAGGACCTGACGCCATGGCCGTTCGGTCATTTCCTGATTGAAGTAGACGGTCCAGTCGGCGATCCGCTTCGGGTCGCCAAGTGCGCCGCGCCAGTCCGCGCCGATCGGGCCGCTGCCGCGCGGGAACTCCTCCAGCCGCTTCACGTAGCCATCCAGCCACCGGCCCACCGCGTCGCCGTGGCCGTGCCGGGCCATGGCTTCCGCGGCCATCGGGCCGTGGTTGGACAGCCAGCCCTCGTACTCCGGCCCGGTCGCGTGCATTCGCTGGTACGCCTCGTCGAGTACGCCAATGGCGTCCGATGCCATGTGCCTGCTCTCCTTTAGTCTTCCCCGAGAATCCGCCCGATGGTGCCGACGACTTGCCCGTCAGCGTCCAGGTAGTGGATCAGCCTAGCCACGGCGCCCGCAGTTCGACCACGCGACGGTTTGCGTAGTTCATGTCCCGCACGACCCGGACGATCCGCTGCAGAAGGCTGGTGCTCATTTCGATCTCTCTTCCGTATTGTCCCGGCCGGTTCATCCGGCCTCATGCCTAACGACACTACTCACTCAACGGCCCGCCCCACAGGTCCATTTCCCGTCACAAAACATGGGCCAATTCGCCCCGCCCCCCGCCGCAAAACGTGCCGATGGCGCCAACGGGCTGCCGGTACCCCCACCCGTTGGCGCCATCGGCACGCCGTGCCCCGACCCGATGGCGCCATCGGCACGCTGGCCGCCCGGGCGGGCCAGCTCGAGCGGAGGGGCCGGCTCTGTGCCACGAGCCGGCCCCTCCGGTATAGGCTGCCGCTTGGCCAGCAGGCGGGCATGCCAGGAGGAACAATGCCGCGATTCTCGAACCAGCCAGATCAGGACGCGGCGGTCTGGGAGCCGCGCGCCGCGGATACCCGGCTGGCGAACACGGCCGGCTCCAAGCAGGGCGGCGTTTTCACCTCCGACCTGTCAGTCTCGGAGTACGTGCTGCTCGGCGAGGCCGGTTTCGAGCCGCTCGGCTACGTGATCGGCTCGTCGATCTACCACGTCGGCCTGCAGATCGGCCGGTGGGGGCAGAACCAGGAACTGGTCGTGCTCACCCAGGCGATGTACAACGCCAGGGAGCTGGCCATGGTCCGGATGCGGGCCGAGGCCGACCACCTGGACGCGGACGGCATCGTCGGGGTGCAGCTGCGGATGCAGATGTACGCCTGGGGTGAGGGCTGCCTGGAGTTCATCGCGTCCGGCACCGCGGTCAGGCACCTGACCGGCGAAGGCGCGCACCGGGCACCGGACGGCCGCGCTTTCACCTCCGACCTGTCCGCCCAGGACTTCTTCCGGCTGCTCGCGGCCGGGGCGGTACCCGTCTCGTTCGTGCTCGGCACCTGCGTCTACCACATCGCGCACCAGGGCGTGCTCCAGTCGCTGCGCCAGGCGGGCAGGAACCAGGAGATGCCGCAGTTCACCCAGGGTGTATACGAGGCACGCGAGCTTGCGCTGTCCCGGATGCAGGCGGAAGCCGCCGCGGCACGTGCGTCCGGCATCGTCGGAGTGAGCGTGGAGGTCAAGAACCACGTCTGGGGCCAGCACGCCACCGAGTTCTTCGCCGTCGGCACCGCGATCCGGCGGCTGTCCCCCGAGCACCGGCTGCCGGACACCACCCCCCGCCCGACCTTCACCCTAGGCCTGGACAGCTAGTAGCGCCCGCCCCTGTCCGCGGCGTGCCAATGGCGCCAACGGGTCGGTAAAGGCTCTGCCGATGGCGCCAACGGGTCGGGGTCATCGGAGCCCGTTGGCGCCATCGGCACGTTGGGCGTCGGCACGTGGGCGTTGGGCGGGGCGGGGCGATGCTAGGTCAGCGAGACGCCGCGGATCGAGGCGTCGAGCACTTGCGCGGTGTGCGCGACCGCGATGGTCTCACCGCGCGCCTCGAGCGCCGCGGCGATCTGCAGCGAGCAGCCGGGGTTCGCGGAGATCAGCAGCGGTGCCCCGCTGGCTCGTACCGCGTCCGCCTTGCGTGCGCCGAGTTCGGCCGCCGCCTCCGGCTGAAGCAGGTTGTACACGCCGGCCGAGCCGCAGCAGGTCCCGGCGTCGGCCAGCTCGACCAGGGTCAGCTCCGGAATCGCGCGCAGCAGCTCCCGCGGCTCCTGAGTGATCCGCTGCGCGTGGCCCAGGTGGCACGCGTCGTGGTACGCGGCGGTGGCGCGCAGCGGATGGCGTTCCGCGACCGGCCCGAGTTCGGCGAGGAACTCGGAGAAGTCGCGGACCTTGGCGCTCATCGCGGCCGCACGGGCGGCCCAGGCCGGGGACCCCCCGCGCCCCCCGAGAAGGCGCTCTGCTGGCTCGCGGGGGGACGACCCCCCGCGCCCCCCGAGAAGGCGCTCTGCTGGCTCGC
>Ga0070714_100003307_pt1 | contig 12021 bp, 10 predicted proteins | sample LARL83metaG_FD_65450 | JGI IMG/M metagenome (GOLD analysis project Ga0070714, IMG submission 65450) | Corn, switchgrass and miscanthus rhizosphere microbial communities from Kellogg Biological Station, Michigan, USA - LAR L8-3 metaG | ecosystem: Host-associated > Plants > Roots > Rhizosphere ... | reverse complement strand
TCCCAAGCGGTCCTGGCCAATAATTTGAACCAAAGTGCTGGTAGAGGAACATTGATCGTCTATCTCGACGCGGGTATCGACTTTCACTTTCGCCACGCCTTTTGACTCCGCACGCATGCGGTCGCGCATCATGCGATCCAGGTCCGCTTCGCCGTTCAGCACATCGGCAACACTGCGTTTGAAGCGGTCCCACTCCGGCAGATTCAATTCGAGCGTCCGGAAGCGGTCGGTGAAGAAAAAGGTGTCTACCACAACGCCTGCCGCATCGGAAAACGCGTCCGCCTTGACGATGTTCATCCCCCATGCGGCGAGAGCGCCGGCAATTTTCGAGAACAGAAACGGCCGATCTTTCGTAATGACGGTGAGTTCAAACCAGTTTCGCCCGCGCTCCAGGTAGAGTTGCACCGGATCCTCTGCCAGTCGTCCAGCCATCTCGAAATGGCGAAGCACCTCTTCTGGCCGGTAGCTCCGCAGATAGCGTTTCGGTAGGCCCTCGAGAAACTCGCGGATCTTCTTCGCGGATTTCGGCGCCATTGCTTGTAAGCGAGCAATGGTTTCATCTTTCTCCGTATCAGCATGCACGCGCTCGTCGGCAGTGCGGCTCATGGCATTTGCCGTGCCGATGTAAAGCTGCCAAACGTTTTCCGCCTTCCACGGCGTCAGCGCCTCAGGGTTCACTGCCTTAATGTCGGCATACGTGAGGAGGGAAAGCATCTTCAGCCGCTCCGGAGTACCCATTTTTTCGCTGAACGCCTGGATGGTCGCAGGATCGTAGATATCCCGACGCAACACCGATGAGATTTCCAGGTGGCTCCCGATCAAAAAAGCGACCGTGTCGCGATCCTCGTCGTTGAGCGCGAGTCTGTCCATACATTTGTGCGCGATCTCCAGGCTGGTGACGACGTGGTTGGTGCCCGGAACCCCCTTGCCGACGTCGTGCAGCAGCAGCGCGAGATACAGCAACTCAGGACGCTCCAGCTCCTCCAGCAGCCGCCCATAGCGCTGGTCCCACTCGGATTTCGATTGCCGCGCGCGATGCAGGCACTCGATCGCGATGAACGAATGTTCATCCACCGTGAAGCGGTGATAGAAGTCGCGCACGACCAGCGAGTCGATGAGCTTGAGTTCCGGAAGCAGGACCGTCAGCAATCCCAACGAGTGCATCGACCGGAGCGCATCGGCAGCATGCGACTCCACAAGGATGGGCTGCAAGTAGCGCCACGAATCCGGCCCGGATGGGGGCTTCTCCAGCAGTTCCGGCAGGACATGCTGAACCCGGTGCTCCGTAGCCATCGCGGGCTTCAGCCCATGATGCGCGCAAAACGTAAAAATACGGAACAGCACCTCGGGATCGTGCACTCGTGACGGCTGTTGCAACATTACTAAGCCATCAACAACCGAGAAATCTGCATTCGACAACCGCGAACGAAAGTTCTGAAAATGGCGGTACAGCGAAGAACGCGACGCCGGCACCGCCTCCAACAGTCGCAAGCATTCGTAGTGGATCGCGCGCGCATGGCGGAAGTACACCCGCATCCATGCGGCCGCATCCAGAGCCTGCTCCGGACTGACCCCGATGTGACGGGCAGCGGCTTCGTCCTGCGACTCCCACGCCAGCATGTTGTCGTCGCGGCCTTGGCGATAATGCAGGAACGTACGAACCGCACTCAGGAACTCCATGGCAGGAGCAAACGCCTTGCGAGTGGAATCGGGCAATAGCGTATCGTACGCCGGCCATGCTCTCTCCCGGTCCAGTGCGGAGAGCAGCGCCATCCAGCACGCCACGTTGTAGTCACGCAATCCGCCCGGAGCTTCTTTGATATTCGGTTCGAGATGGAAAACGGTGTTCCCGTACTTCGAGTGACGCGAGCGCGTCACTTCCGCCAGTTGCTGAACGATGTACCCACCTTCTCGCGCGAAAAACTTCGGCAACACCTTGTCGTGAAGCCGATCGAACAACTCGCGATCTCCAGCCACAAAACGGCAATCCAGCAACGAGATCGTGAACTCCACATTTTGCTGATCGAATTGATCGCATTCTGCGAGGGTACGCGTAGTCGGCCCCAGCTTCATACGCAGATCCCAGAGTTCCTGGCAGAAGCTGCGGATCGGGTCGCGCATGGTGTCTTCCGTGCTGCGGTCGGCATGCAGGAAGAGGATGTCGACATCGGAGTGCGGGAAAAGCGCGCGTCGGCCAAAGCCTCCCAGCGCGACCAGGGCGAAGTTCCGGGCTTCTCCTGCTGGGCTGATCAGCTCGTCCCAAAGCCGGTGCAGCACCTTCTCGACCAGAGCGGTCCGCTTTGCGATCGCCTCCGCCCCATTTCCGTCGGCAACAAATTCCTGCTGAATGCGAGCGGACTCGTTGGCGTAAAGCTCCCGAAGTTCTGTACGTAAGGTGACGGCTGTGCTCATGACTTGAGGAGACAACTCGGCAGGCGCCCGCGCCCCGGCGAGCCTGATCCTTAACTCTACACTTTACGCGTCGCGGGAAAGGGCAGGAAATTGAAACTATTTATGAAGGGAATCAGGAATGGTTATTGGGGAGCAACGAGCTATGAGCGGCGAGGAAACTGAGCCATTGGCTCGCCGCTCATTACTCACTGCTCGCCGCTAGAGTGCATTATCCCCGCGCTCATCGTTGCGAATGCGGATGGCCTCATCGATGCGGGAGCGAAAAATCTTGCCGTCGCCGATCTTGCCGGTCTGCGCCGCGCCGATGATCGCACGCTCGATTTTTTCCACCATGTCGTCGGCAACAACCATCTCGATCTTAATTTTCGGAATGAGATCGACGGTGTACTCGCGGCCGCGGTAAACCTCGGTGTGGCCCTTCTGGCGGCCATGTCCGCGAACTTCGATCACGGTCATGCCCTCCACGCCAATATCGTGCAGAGCGTTTTTCACGGGTTCCAGTTTTGATGTCTGAATGATGGCTTCAATTTTGGTCATGGTTCGTTCCAGTAGTTCTTTCGACGGGCCGATTTTGGGCCGCGCATATTGGCTCCGACAAACCGTCCGTTACGAGCGGTGAGCGATGAGCGGCGAGCGAAAAACCAACCCTCGCCAGGAGCGACTGTCTCCATGAATGCTCGCGGCTCGCTGCTCATTGCTCGCCGCTTGCCAACGCTCGAAGCAAAACGAGCTCACGGTGCTATGTCGAAACTTCCCAATAATACCCTTCTTCGCCGTGCTGCGAGAGATCGAGGCCCTGGATCTCGTGCTCAGTGCTCACGCGCAAGCCGATGGTCAGATCAACAATCTTCAAAATGACCAGCGTTCCAACAATGGCGATCCCCCACGCAATCGCCACGCCGACCAATTGATTCAGCACTTGGTGGAAGTTGCCCTGAATCATGCCGGACGGCAGAGTGTTCCCGTTCGCATCCTTGAAAATCGGATTGATCGCGCTCGATGCGAAAATGCCAGTCAGAATCGCCCCCAGCGTTCCGCCGGCGCCGTGCACGCCGAAGGCATCTAGCGAATCGTCGTAGCCAAACTTGGACTTCACTTTGGCGACCATCATGTAGCAGAACGCCCCCGCGACCACACCAATCACCAAAGCCGACATCGGACCGACGAATCCTGCCGCAGGAGTAATGGCGACCAACCCCGCCACGGCGCCGGAGATTGCTCCCAACGCGCTAGCCTTGCCGCGATGCAGCCACTCCACTCCGGCCCATCCAATGGCAGCCGCGGCCGACCCGAAGTGTGTCGCGACAAATGCGCTCGTCGCCAGAGTTCCCGCCGAAAGGGCGCTGCCGGCATTGAACCCGAACCATCCCACCCATAGCATGCAGGCACCCACAAAGCTCAGAACCACGCTGTGAGGTGGCATGGCTTCATGCGGATAGCCGAGCCGTCTCCCCAAATAGAGCGCGCAAACCAGCGCTGAGACTCCCGAGGTAACGTGCACCACCGTTCCACCCGCGAAATCGAGTGTCGGGAAATGCCCGCCCAGCGCGGCATTCAGCAGGCCGCCCTTACCCCAGACCATGTGCGCCATCGGGTCGTACACAAGGAAGGACCACAGGACCATGAACAGCGCCATAGCGCTGAACTTCATGCGCTCCGCAAACGCCCCCGTGATCAGCGCCGGAGTGATGATCGCAAACATCAACTGATAAATCATGAACGTCTGCTGCGGGATGGTGGCCGAGTACGCTGGCTCGGCATCCAGAGTCACGCCCTTCAGGAAAAGATGTTGCAAGTTGCCGATGAAGCTTGTTCCGGGACCGAACGCCAGGCTATACCCGCAAATGGCCCACAGCACCGAGATGATCGCCATCATGGCGAAGCTCTGCATCATTACCGAGAGGACGTTCTTCTTGCGAACCAAGCCGCCGTAGAAGAGCGCCAAGCCCGGTCCGGTCATCATGAGCACTAGGGCCGCGCTGGTGAGCATCCAGGCATTGTCGGCGGAGGATTTCGCGTCAGCGGTCTGCTGCTCAAGCTTGGCAAGGCGCGCCGAAGTATCGGAAGCTGAGGCGACCTCAGGCGCGACCAAAGCCTTGAGGGTTGGGGTGGAGATGAACAGAGGAATAGCCAGGAACAGCCACAAAAATCGTTTGTGCATTGAGCGCGCAAGCTCCTGCGAAGGATGGAACCGATCACTCTAATTGTTCTTGGCGGGATGCGCTAAACGAAACAATCGATGAAAGGAATCAGAAATTCTAATGCGAAATGCCGCATGGTTCACCACTGCGTCACATAACCAGCACTTATGATTCTTTGCGTTGCGCCACGTTGAGCCGTGCCTCGGCACGTTGGATTTTCGCCGTGGCAACTGAGAACTCGTCCTCGCTTTGCGCCGTCTTGAGGAGGTCCCCAGCCTTGGTAAGAGACTGCTTGGCACGCGAAATGTCGATTTCGTCCGCACGCTCAACCGTTTCGGCCAGCACCGTCACTTTGTCCGGAAGGACTTCGGCAAAGCCCCAGGCCATGGAGAACCGATGTAGCTGGCCATTCGAGCGATAGCTGATTTCTCCCGAGCCGAGCTCCGTAATCAGCGGCGCATGGCCCGGCAACACGCCAATGTAGCCGTTCCGCCCGGGAATCTGGACTTCATCCGCGCTGTCGCGGACCACCAGTTTCTCCGGCGTCACGATTTCGAGTTGGAAAGTCTCTGCCATATTGAGTCGTACGTCGTAAGCCGTACGTCGTAAATACCCACTTCTGTAAGGTCGAAGCGCCGCATTAAGCCTAGGACGGACGACCTACGACGTACGACGCCTTTATGCGGCCACTTTCAACTTCTCTGCCGCTTCCACCACCTCATCGATGGTGCCCTTCATGTAGAACGCCTGCTCTGGGATGCTGTCGTACTTACCGTTGACAATTTCCTTGAAGCCCTTCACCGTGTCGGCGATCTTCACGTAGCGTCCTGGCGCGCCAGTAAACTGCTCGGCCACGTGGAACGGTTGCGACAGGAAGCGCTGGATCTTGCGGGCACGCGCGACGATCAGCTTCTGGTCTTCGCTAAGTTCGTCGATACCGAGGATAGCGATGATGTCCTGCAAATCCTTATAAGTCTGGAGTGTCTTCTTGACCTGCTGCGCGACGTCATAGTGCTCCTGGCCGACAATGCGCGGATCAAGAATGCGCGAGGTCGAAGCCAGCGGATCTACGGCAGGATAAATTCCAATTTCCGTCAAGGCGCGCGAAAGCACGGTGGTCGCGTCGAGGTGAGCAAACGTCGTCGCTGGAGCGGGATCGGTAAGATCGTCAGCGGGCACATAAATCGCTTGCACCGACGTGACCGATCCCTTCTTCGTCGAAGTGATGCGCTCCTGGAGTTCACCCATTTCTGTCGCGAGGTTCGGCTGATAACCGACGGCGCTAGGCATGCGTCCCAGCAGAGCCGAAACTTCAGAGCCGGCCTGCGTGAAGCGGAAAATGTTGTCCACGAACAGAAGCGTGTCGGCACCTTCCTTGTCGCGGAAATATTCAGCGACAGTGAGACCGGTCAGCGCCACACGTAGACGCGCCCCCGGAGGCTCCGTCATCTGGCCATAGATGAGCGCAGCTTTCGATTTCTCGGGATCGCCCGGCTTGATGACGCCCGATTCGCTCATTTCGAGCCAGAGATCGTTGCCTTCACGGGTGCGTTCACCCACGCCTGCAAACACAGAGAATCCACCGTGCTGCTTGGCGACGTTGTTGATCAACTCCATGATCACGACGGTCTTGCCGACGCCAGCACCACCAAATAATCCGATTTTGCCGCCCTTCAAGAACGGCTGGATCAGATCGATGACTTTCACGCCGGTTTCGAACATTTCCGCCGTCGTAGCTTGCTCGTCGAAGAGCGGCGCCAGACGGTGAATCGGATCGCGCTCTGTAGCGGCGATCGGGCCGAGGTTGTCCACAGGCTCGCCAATGACGTTCATGACGCGGCCCAGCGTTCCACGGCCCACAGGCACGGAAATCGGCCCGCCAAGGTCGATGGCGTTCATGCCGCGCACCATGCCGTCGGTCGGCTCCATGGCGATCGCGCGCACGCGGCCTTCGCCAAGGTGTTGCTGCACTTCAAGAACGACGTTGATTGGCCGGGGAACGGTGAATCCGTCGCTGACCACACGAAGCGCCTGATAAATCGGCGGCATCTTGGCTTCGGCAAACTGTACGTCCACTGCGGGACCGGTGATTTGAATGACTTGTCCGATGTTTTCCATAGAAGAACCTAGCTATGTGCGGCGAGCCGCGAGCGATGAGCACCCCGATTTCTCGCTGCTCACAGCTCTATGCTCACTGCTCTACAGTGCTGCTGCTCCGCTCACAATCTCAATAATCTCTCTCGTAATCTTTGCCTGGCGCGCGCGGTTCATGGCGAGCGTCAGCGAATCAATCATGTCGCCGGCGTTGTTGGTCGCCGATTCCATTGCGGTCATGCGGGCCGCGTGCTCCGCAGCCACCGACTCCAGCAACGCATGGAAAATCTGTATGCCGACATACTTCGGCAGCAACGACCGGAATAATTCCCGCGGCGGTTGCTCGTAGACGTAATCCACTTGCGCAGTCGCGAACTGGGCCGCGCGTTCATCGATCTCTCGCGTATCTTTCGGCTTGAGGCCGATGCCGGTGCCCTTCGCGGCTTCCGCGGCACGACGCTTCTCTTCCAGGTCCATTTCCTGAGCCTCGGCGACTGCCGGCGCGCCAATTTGCTCGACTGGTAGAACCTGTTCAACCACAAGCCGCTGCGCGATTACCGACTTGAACTCGTTGTACACGAGATACACAGAATCGATCTCGGCGCGCTTGTAGCGCTCGATAATGCGCTCCGCCAAGTCCGATGCCAGCGGATACTCGATCTTGTTTAGCACGCCAACCTGTTCGCCAACCAGGGTTGTCGCTGGCGCCTGTTGCGAATCAGCCTTGCGCGGCTCCGCCGCTTTGAAGCGGCGCTTCAGGAAATCACGCCCCTTGCGACCAATGGCTTCGATCTCGATGTTCTTGCCCGCCTTGCCGTCGATGAACCGCATTGCCGCTTTCAGGATGTTCGCATTGAACGCGCCAGCAAGGCCTTTATCACCGGTCACGACGATCAGCAGCACATTCTTCTCTTCTCGCCGAACCAGCAGCGGATGCAACAACTCGCCTGTTTGCGGATCGTAAATGTCGGCGCGCGAGACTAACGACTTCAAGACATTCGTCAGCATGTGAGCGTAGGGACGCGCCGCGAGCGCACGGTCCTGCGCGCGACGCAGCCGCGCCGCCGATACCATTTTCATGGCGCGCGTGATCTGTCGCGTGTTGGTCACGCTGCGAATCCGTCGCCGAATGTCGAGAATATTGGCCATAAAAAGCTATGAGCTGTGAGCTTCTAGCTGTGAGCAACCCACTCGATGAGAAGTTACGGTAAAAAACTTCGGTTGCTCGCGGCTCACCGCTCGTTGCTCGCCGCTATCGTGCTCCTACTGCCTGCCTCTCCGCCACGAACGCTTCTTTGCACTCGCGGATTACCTTTGCCATGTCCGCCTTGATGCTGTCGTCGAGGACCTTCTTCTCCATGATCGTGCGCAGCAAACCCGGATTGGCTCCCTCAACGTACTTGTAAAGTTCCTGCTCGAAATCGCGCACCTGATCAACGGGCATGTCGTCGAGCACGCCGCTGGTTCCGGCGAAGATCATCAGAATCTGCTTTGAAAACGGTAGTGGCGAGAACTGTTTCTGCTTCAACACCTCAACCAGCCTTTGTCCCCGATTCAACTGCGCCTGCGTAGCCTTGTCGAGGTCGCTGCCGAACTGCGCGAAGGCTGCCAACTCGCGATATTGTGCGAGTTCCAGTTTCAGGCTGCCCGCAACCTGACGCATGGCTTTGATCTGCGCGCTGCCACCAACGCGGCTCACGGACAATCCAACGTTGACCGCAGGACGCACGCCCTGGTTGAACAAATCGGTTTCGAGATAAATCTGGCCGTCGGTGATCGAAATGACGTTGGTCGGAATGTACGCCGAAACGTCACCAGCCTGGGTCTCAATGATCGGGAGCGCCGTTAGTGATCCGCCGCCCTTTTCATTGCTCAGTTTCGAGGCGCGCTCCAACAAGCGGGAGTGGAGATAAAAAACATCTCCGGGATACGCCTCGCGGCCTGGCGGACGTCGTAGCAGCAGCGAAATTTCACGATACGAAGCTGCGTGCTTCGAAAGATCGTCATAAATCACCAGCGCGTGCCGCTTGGTATCGCGGAAATACTCTCCCATCGCGCATGCTGCATAAGGCGCGATGTACTGCATCGGGGCAGGTTCCGAAGCTGAAGCCGCCACCACGATGGTGTAATCCATGGCTCCGTAGTCGGAGAGAATCTGCACCACCTGCGCAATTGACGACCGCTTCTGCCCGATGGCGCAATAAATACAAATGAGATCGCCGCCCTTGTTGTTGATGATGGTGTCGATCGCGATGGCGGTCTTTCCGGTCTGGCGGTCGCCGATAATCAATTCGCGCTGACCGCGGCCGATCGGAATCATGCTGTCGATGGCCTTGAGTCCCGTTGCCATCGGCTCGCGCACTGGCTGGCGTTCAATGACACCTGGTGCAATGCGCTCCAAAGCAATGAACTGGTTGGTCGAGATCGGACCTTTGTCGTCGATCGGCTGGCCCAGCGAATTCACCACGCGCCCAATCATGGCGTCGCCCACCGGCACGCTCATGATGCGCCCGGTGCGCTTCACCTGGTCGCCTTCCTTGATCTCTGTGTACTCGCCGAGCAGCACCACTCCGACCTGGTCTTCTTCCAGGTTCATGGCGATCCCCGCGACGTTGTGGGGGAACTCGAGCAGTTCGCCGGCCATGACCTTCTCCAGGCCATGCACGCGGGCAATGCCGTCGCCAAGGGTTATGACCGTGCCGACTTCATCGACAGCGATCTTGGTTTCGTAGTTCTCGATCTGCTGCCGGATTAATTGTGTAATTTCGTCTGCTTTGATGGTGGCCATAGAAAACCAGCTTTTCGCTATTAGCTCCTAGCTGTTAGCTTGTCCCGCTTTCCCACGTTCTTTCATATTCATGTTCTTTAGTTCTTAGCGCTCTTTGCGAACTTTGCGGTGAAAGCACCTGCCGACTCGAAAGTCGCCGCCGGTTCCGCTAAAAGCTAAGAGCTAAGAGCTAACAGCTAAAAGCTGTCTTATCCTCTCCAACTGCCCTTTCACCGAGCCGTCGTAAACCGTGCTGCCAACACGAGCGATCGCCCCGCCGAGAAGCGCCGGATTCTGCTCGTACTTCGCGCGGATCGCCTTCCCCGTAACCCGCGACAAATCCGATTCGAGTTCAGCCCGTTCTTGCGCAGATAACTCGCGCGCGGTCGTGACTTCCGCCTCCGCAATTCCGAGACGATCGTTCAGGTCATGCGCAAACTGTTTCACGATTTCCGAAAGAAAACGCGTGCGACCCTTATCGATCAGTACCGCGACAAAGTTCCGCACCGGGCGCGAGATACCCGCACGCTGGACGATCGCGTCAAGCACTGCACGCTTCTGTTCGGCAGCAATCGATGGATTGTCCCAAACCTCGCGTAATTCCTTGCTCTGGTCCACCAGCGCTGCGATCTGTTGCGCTTCGGCCAGAGTGCGAGCTGCGTCCAGACGGCTGCCAATGACAACATCGGCAAAGGCTCGCGCATACGTATTGACGACGGTGGCCATTACGACTTCTTCCCGTTCCCGCCATTGGTAAGCTGGCTGGCGAACCGGCGTACAAGCGCCTGGTCGGTCGGCGCATCAACGTGAATCTGTTTTGTGGCGAGCGTCACCGCGAGATCGGCCGCGTACGAAGTCAGTTCCCTGCGGGCAGCTTTCGCCGCCGCGGCAATCTCCTGCTCCGCGGATTCCACAATGCGCTTCGCGTCTTCCTCGGCGGATTTCTGGATCCGGTCTTCCTCGGCCGCGGCTTCTTTTTCTGAGGTGAGTCGCATCTGCGCGATTTCATCGCTCAGCCGACCGAGACGCGATTCGATATCGGACAGCCGCCGATTCGCATCTTCGCTGGCGCGTCGCGCTTCTTCGATGGATTTTTGGATCGAGGCTGTGCGGTTGCGGAACACTGCGGGCAAATGCTTCTTCGAGGCCCAGACAATCACGGCAACAACGACGCCAAAATTGATCAGGATCGCCAGCCAGTACGCGTGATCCTCGCTCAATCCCGTCAACCGCGAAAGCAGGTGCACCGAACCGGAGTGCCTGAATTGCGCAGTCTCATCAGCACTGTCGGTTTCCTCGGCCTTCAAATTAGCTTTCGCCGTCTGTTCGGAGCGTTGATCTTGATTCGTGGGAGCCGACTCCTGAGCGAGGACGAGCGGGCGGAACAAAAGGCACGCCGCAAACACCAGGACTAGAACTCGGAGACGGAGAGCGGGATTCTTCATCGTCCACCTGCCGGGGCCTGGGACATGGCCGGTTCGAGCACGGCGCGAATGATTTCAGTGGCGAGGCGCCCAGCTTCCCCTTCCAGGTTCTGCTTGGCAGCAGCTTTGTCCTGCTCGATTTCCGCACGGGCCGCTTCGACCTGCGACTGGGCCTTGTAACGCGCATCGGCCACTGCTTGCGCTCGAAGCTGCGAAGCCTTAGCACGCCGCGCTTCCTGTGCCTTGAACAGGGCCACCCGCGCATCCCGCAATCTCTGTTCGTATTCAGCGGTTCGCGCCTCGGCCGCGGCGACGTCCGCGCGGGCCTTCTCGATCGCACCCTGCGTGCGTGAACGACGCTCAGCCAGAACGCGGGTCAGTGGCTTATGCACCAAGACCGTGTAGAGCCCAAACAAAAGCAGAAAGAAAATTACCGTCGGGACGGCTCCGAGCAGTAATCCCCCTATTTGTCTGAGCGTCTCATCCATATTTTCTGCTGGTTCTGCTAGGTGTCCGGCTCGGCCGAGAGAGAACTCTCTGGAACTAGTGATTTTATCGGTCGTAAACAGGCCGTGTCAAACGTTGCCAGGTGACGTTCCCAGGGGAATAACAGCCCAGCCAAGGTCGGAAGACATTCACATTTTCTGAAGATCGAAACCAGCCACTTCCAACGCAGCATTCCTGAACTTCGCAACATCTGGACGGCTCTCGTCTCGGGCACGGATGACGAATTCGCAGAGCAGATCGAAAGCGTCGAAGCGCTGGAGCGACGTCCCTAGCGCCGCGACAATCTCATGTTCCGCAGGAATCTGGACGCTGATCTCGTCGCCGCTGCTGAGACGCAGGATGGCGATTCCCTCCGAGATTCGCCTGAACCGCTCAGTGTAGTCGATGACAAAGCCAACGCCCATCGGGTGCCTCGATTGACGATTTTAGCGCAGGCGTGAACTGTGCGTAGATAGCTGATCGCGTGTTAAAGCGGCTCGAAGAGCACGCGGGAAGGGCGCGAGTTTAACTCGTGCCAAATCAAGGTAACTAGAGTGACGCGCTTCAGCCACTGAGGTGCGATTCTGGGTAAAGAGATCACGCACCTCAGCGGCTAAAGCCGTGTCCTCAGGGACAGCGATATCGGCACGACTAGAAGTCGTGCCGATTGCGCTCATGGTGGGGCTTGGGATAGAGA
>Ga0070714_100003306_pt1 | contig 12022 bp, 9 predicted proteins | sample LARL83metaG_FD_65450 | JGI IMG/M metagenome (GOLD analysis project Ga0070714, IMG submission 65450) | Corn, switchgrass and miscanthus rhizosphere microbial communities from Kellogg Biological Station, Michigan, USA - LAR L8-3 metaG | ecosystem: Host-associated > Plants > Roots > Rhizosphere ... | reverse complement strand
TGCTGACCCGTGGCGGCCCGGTGGCAGGCCCGCCGCTTGCCCAGGTGCCCGTCCCGGACGGCCTCGCGGCCAGCGTCACCCGGCCCGCCGCGGCCGGGCCGGTCGCGGCACCGGTCCGGCTGACCATCCCGGCGATCGGCGTCCGCACCCGGCTGACCCGGCTCGGCCTCACCACGGCAGGCACCTTGCAGGTGCCGGCCAGCTACCGGGTCGCCGGCTGGTATGACCGCAGCCCACGGCCCGGTGCGACCGGTTCGGCGATCATCGCCGGGCACATCGACTCCTACCGCGGGCCCGGGGTCTTCTTCCGGCTGGCCAGCCTGCACCGCGGCGACCGCGCCTACGTCCGCCGCGCGGACGGCAGCCTCGTGGTGTTCGACGTCACCGCCGTCCGGCTCTACCGCAAGGACCGCTTCCCCACCGCGACCGTCTACGGCCCGGCTGCGGGCCCGCAACTGCGCCTCATCACCTGCGGCGGCACCTTCGACCCCGCGCTGCGGTCCTACGAGTCGAACGTGGTGGTCTACGCGGTGGCCGCCGGAAGGGTGGCCTAGGGCGGGGTGGTGGGGTCGGGGCTAGCAGCGGGGGATATCCGCCAGGAGGACACCGGGGCGCCCCTCCGGCAGCCGGGTGGTCACGTCGCCGTCCGGCCCGACCAGCGCCGCCAGCCGGGGAAGTCCCCATCGACCGTGGAGCCGGCCTGGCCTGCCAGGCGATCCACAGGCCCCGGCGGCGCGCGTGGCGGCGCGCGTCGCCCAGGGCCGAGCCCTCCCACCAGTCAAAACCCCGCTGCCGCGAGGCTTCGGCCACGCCGGAGCACGCCCGAAGCCAGCCTCGCCAGTCGCCGCGGCCAGCGCCTCAGTCCGCCACGGTGGTCAGCCGGCAGTAGCACGAGGACCTGATCGGCACGTCCGCTCTCGCGGCGGCGATCTTGAGTTGTTGCCCTACGATGCCCGCTTGCTCATGTTTGCCCAGCCGGGTCAGGCATTCGTGGTACCCGTGCAAGCTCCAGACGTTGCCGGGGTGCTGGCACGCCCGGGCCAGCGTGCCGTCCAGGCCGAGATCGGCGCGGTACACCGCCTCGGCCTCGGTGAGCAGGCCCTGCTCGAGCAGCAGGGCGCCGTAGGCGTGCCGGGCAGGCTGCATCCAGCCCCACGGCTCGTCGTAGGGCAGGCCGTCGTCGAGTTCGACGGCGCGGCGCAGCAGCCGGAACGCCGCGTCGCAGTTGCCGCGCCGGTACTCAATCTCGCCGTCCAGCATGGCCCCGGCCACGGCGAGGATGTCCTGGCAGGCGTTGTTGAAGATGGTTCGTGTCTGCGGCACCCGGGCGACCGCGGCGGCGAACCGCGCCTGCTCCCCGGCAGCCTCGTCCACCTGCCCGGAGGCCGCGTGCGCGACGCCCTTCGCATAGTGGGTCATGGCCGTGGTGACCAGGAACAGGCCAGGGTCGGCGGGCAGCGGCATGGCGAGGATCTCCGGCCAGCGCCCGAACCGGATCAGCACGTGCAGCCGCATCGCCACGAAGCCCTCGAGCCAGTCCGCCATGGGCGGGTCCGGCACCCGGAGCAGGTTCTCGGGGATTGCCGCGGCAAGCTGGTCCGCCGCCTCCAGGGCGGCGCGCTCCTGGCCGAGGAACATCGCGCCGTAGACCTTGAAGTGGTAGTCGTGCGCCCGGTAGAGCGTGTAGAAGTTCATCGCGCCGTGCTGGGCGCGGAACTTCTCGTCGGCCGCGATCGCGGCCGAGTTGCCGGCCACCACGCTGGCGTAGTCGCCGCACAGCACGTCGATGTGGGTGGGCATGTGCCGTAGGTGACCCGCGTCGGGGACCAGGTCGCGCAGCAGGTCAGCGGCTGCCAGTGCATCCTCTGGCCGGGCGGACATCTCCATCAGGTGTATGTACATATGCAGGACGCCGGGGTGCGCCCGGCCCTGCTGGCTGGCCAGGGCCTGCTCAAGCACCTCCTTGGCCTCCAAGGCCGCCGCCCCCTGCGCCGGCTCCCCGGTGGCGATGTCCCACAGTGCCCACGGGGTCAGGTTCAGCAGCGCGTCCGCGAACAGCGCCGCCATGTCCAGGTCGCCGGGGTGGGACCGGTGCACCTCGCGCATGGCGGCGGCGTATTCCGCGTTCCGCGCTTCGCCCGCCGCGGGGTCCCAGGCGTCGTCGCTGGCTGGCGCGGTCGCCGGGTAACGCGCCGCGATGGCCTGCAGCAGCGCGCGCTCCGCCGGTGACGCCGCCTGCGCCGGGCCCGTGGCATCGCCGAGCGCGGCCAGCGCACGGGAGATCGCCGCGGGTGCCTCGCCAGGGCCGAACGCCTCCCACGGCTTGTTGTAGTTCGGGCCGAGCGCGTACGCCAGGCCCCAGTACGCCATCGCGCAGCCGCGGTCGGCCGCGGCGGCCCGCTCGAAGCACGCCGCCGCCTCCTCGTGGTTGAACGCGTACGCCCACACCAGCCCACGGTTGAACCAGGTCTGTGCCTGGGCCGTACCGGTCACGGGCCGGCCGTAGGAGCCGAGATCGAAGTAACCGGGCATCAGGGATACGGTACGCGCAGGCCAGGCGGCAGTGCCGCTGGCCCGGCCGAGGGACAGGAGCCTTCCCATGCCCGACCACCTCCCCCGGGGCACCGCCGGGCACGCCATGACGGCCGGTCCGGCGGCCCCGGCCCCGGCATGGGTGGTGGCCGGGCCGCCCGGCGCGGGGAAGAGCACGGTCGCCGGGCTGCTGCTAGCCCGCCTCCGGCCGGTCCCTGCGCTGCTGGACAAGGACACGATGTACGGCTCGTTCGTGGCTGCGGCCCTGGCCGCGGCCGGCCGCCCGCCGGGGGAGCGCGAGGGCCCGTGGTACGACGAGCACGTCAAGGTGCACGAGTACGCCGGGATGACCGCGACCGCCAGGGAGATCCGCCGGCACGGCTGCCCGGTGCTGCTGTCAGGCCCGTTCACCCAGCAGATCCACGACGCCGGGCGGTGGCGGTCGTGGGTCGCGGACCTGGGCGGCGGCGCGGTGCGCCTGGTCTGGGTGCGCACCGACGCGGCGACGCTGCACCGCCGGCTCACCGCCCGCGGCAGCGCACGGGACACGGCGAAGCTTGCGGACTTCGCGGCGTTCACGGCCAGCATGCGGATCGGTGCGGCGCCCGCGGCGCCGCATGCCACGATCGACAACCGCGCGGACCCGCCCGCGACACTGGAAGCCCAGGTCACCGAGCTGGCACGGAGCCTGCCCGGAGGGTGAGGCCGCCCCGCCCCGGAGGCGGGTCAGGGTGCCAGCGGCGAGGGGTGGCGGGGCTGGTAGATGGGGAACTCCGCGCCGTCGGGCAGCCGGATCGCGGCAAGCAGGCCCCAGCCCTGGTCGGCGACCTCCCGCGCGACCTCAACGCCCTTGCCGCGCAGCCCGGCGAGCGTCTCGTGGATGTCGTCGCACATCAGGTACAGCTCATGGCGGCCCTCGCCGGCAGGGTGCACGGCAAGCTCGGCCGGCGGCATGGCGAAGATGAGCCAGCCACCGCCCGCGTCCACGGAGGACAGCCCGAGCGTGTCCGAGAAGAACGCCCTGACCTTGTCGGCTTCAGGGGAGAACACGATCGCGTGCAGGCCGGTAATCATGCCCAGATCGTAGCCCGGGCCGGCGGGCAGCGAGCCGGCGCTGCGTGGGTTCTACGGCGGCGTGCTCGGGCTGGCCGAGGTCCAGAAACCGCCGGGGCCTGCCGGGCGCGGCGGGTGCTGGCTCCGCGGCCACGGCATCGAGTCGCACCTCGGCGTCGAGGAACACTTCCGGCCCGCGCGCAAGGCGCATCCCGGACTGCTGGTGGCCGGGATCGACGCCTGGGCGGGTCGGCTGCGGGACGCCGGGTACCCGGTGCGCTTCGACGACGAATTCCCCGGCATGCGCCGCTTCTACGGCCAGGACCCGCACGGGAACCGGCTGGAGTTCCTTGAGCCGGCCTGCGGGGCCTAGGCCTGCTGCGCGGAAGGGCTGTCGGCGGCGGCCCACGCGGCGATCTGCGCGCGGGAGTTGAAGCCCAGCTTGGCCATGATGTTGGCGACGTGCCGGGCGGCGGTTGCCGGGCTGATGAACAGTTCCTCGGCAATGGCCTTGTTGCTGCGGCCGCTCGCCACCAGCTCGACCACCTGGCGTTCCCTCGGGGTCAGCGCACCGGGTGGCGCCGTGGGCGGCTTGTCGGTGCCCAGCGCGGTCAGGGCGACGGTGTCCCCGCCGCGGATGCCGTGCGGTCCCTGGCCGGGCTCCTGCGCCAGCGTGACCGCCTCGTCGCTGCTCATGGCAAGCCCCTGCGCCCAGAGCCTGGCGATGGTGTTGTCGCCCAGGTTGCGGGCGGAGGCCAGGTACCGCTCGGTGCGCGCGCCCGACAGCGCGGGCAGCCCGGCCACCTCGCGCAGCGCCGCGGCCGCGGCGGTCAGCCGCACCGCCAGTTCCGGCTGGTCCTCGCGGGTGGCCAGCGCCGCGAAGGCCTCAAGCCCGCGGGCCACCCCGATGCGCGAGCCGGTGGTGTGGCTCAGCCGCAGGCTCTCGCCCAGGTGCTGCCGCGCCAGTGCCAGTGCGCCCAGGTCCATGGCCACCCGCCCCAGGCCTGCCAGGCACCTGGCGATCTCCGGGCGGGCGTCGATCTGCCGCAGGATGACCAGAGCCTCCAGGTACTGGCGGCGCGCGTCGCCGGGGTCCTTGCGCACCCTGGCCAGATCACCCAGGCCGAGCAGCGCCCGCGCGGTGCCCCATTCCTGGTCGATACGCCGCATCACCGCGATCGACGCCTTGCCCAGTTGCTGTGCCTCGCGCAGGTTGCCCTTCACCCCGGCGATCGCGGCCCTGATGCCCAGCGCGTACCCCTCGTTCCAGCCGTCTCCGGACGCCTGGGCCACCGACAGCGCCTCGTCGGCCTGCGCCGCCGCCTTGTCGATGTGCCCGGTGTGCAGGGCGACCTCGGCCAGCAGGTTGAGCCCGGACCCGCTCCAGAACGCGTCCCCGGCCTCCCGGCACAGCGCCAGCCCCTCCTCGGCCAGGGACCTGGACAGGGCCGGGTCGCTGGACAGCGTGAGCTGGGCCCGCCCGATCAGGCCTGCGCCGCGGACCCCCGGCGGCACGTCCAGCGCGTCGACGGCGAGGAAGGAGGCCAGCCACTCGCTGCCCTCGGCGAAGGTGCCGCGGACGATCCAGCACGGCCGGACGGCGGTGCAGATCCGCAGCCCGGTCTGCGCGTCACCGTCGGCCAGGCAGCCGCTCAGCACCAGCCAGACGTTGCCGATCTCCGCGTCGTACCGGCGGAACACGTCCACCCGTGCCGACCAGGGTGCCTCGATCCAGGCCAGCCCGATCGCCAGGTTCCGCTCGGCCACCGCGACCGTGTAGTCGCGCAGCCGGAGCTGGAACGTTTTGGTCTCGCCGGCCTCCTCCAGCCGCCCAGCGGCGTACTCCCTGATGCTGTCGAGCAGCCGGTAGCGGGCCTGGCCGAGCACCTCGGACTCCACTACCACGAGCGACTTGTCCACCAGGGCGGCCAGCAGGTCGAGCACGTCGGCCGCCGGGATGTCCTCATCCGCGCAGACCTGCTCGGCCATCTCCAGCGACCAGCCGGCGAACACCGAAAGCCGGCGCAGCAGCACCTGCTCATGCGGCGTGAGCAGGTCGTGGCTCCAGTCGATGGTGGCGCGCAGGGTCCTGTGCCGCGGCGGGGCGGTCCGGTTGCCCGTGGTGAGCAGCCCGAACCGGTCGGCCAGCCGCTCGGCGATCTGCTCCACCGACAGCGCGCGCACCCGCGCGGCCGCCAGTTCGATCGCCAGTGGCACGCCGTCGAGCGCCCGGCACAGCGCGGCGACCGCGCCGACGTTGGCCGGGCCGATGGTGAAACCGGGCAGGGACGCCGCCGCCCGGTCGGCGAACAGCCGGATCGCCTCGTACCGGTTCGCATCCTCGGCCGACTCGATCGGGCCGGGCGGCGCGACCGTCAGCGGCGGTACCTGCCACACCGTTTCCGCGGCGACCCGCAGCGGCTCACGGCTGGTGGTGATCATGATCAGCCCGGGCGAGGCGTCAAGCAGGCGCTGGCACACCGCGGCGCACGCATCGATCAGGTGCTCGCAGTTGTCCAGGACCAGCAGCAGCCGGCGCGCGGCCACCGCGTCGGCAAGCGTGTCGAGCACCGGCCGCCCGGGCTCCTCACCCACGCCCAGCGCCGACGCCACCCGGGAGATCACCAGGTCGGGCTGCCACAGGTCGCCCAGGTCGACGAAGCAGCCGCCGTCGGGGAACGCCCCCGCCACGGTGTGCAGGACCCGCTGGGCCAGCCTGGTCTTCCCGATGCCGCCGGGGCCGCAGAGGGTGAGCGCCCGGGTCACGCCCAGCAGCTCGCACAACTCCGTGACCTCGCGTTCGCGGCCCACGAAGTTGTTCGGTTCCTGGGGCACCTGGATCCGGATCTTGGTTACCTCACAACCGTGTCCCCGCCCCGCAGTGCCGGGCGGCCAGCCATTCCGGTCCCGCAGGGTGTATGTACACATGCGGCCCGGTGAAACCAGAATAACCGCGGCCCGGTCCATACGCAGGGTTACTTAGCGCTCTTTAACCGGGCATCTGGTGCTGTTCATATACATAGCAACGTACATAGTTCTGTCGATGCCGCAGGCTGGCCGCCCGGCCTAATCTCCTGACATCAACGGGCGACCAGCCGTCAGGGGAGAGCGGCGGGAAGCCCCGGCAGCCTCGGGGCGGCTGCCGATGTGTCTCCGGCTGCCGGGGCTCATCGTGTAGGGGGGCGGGACGGCTTGTGGTTCGATCCGCTCGGCGATGGGCCCCGGGGGTCGGCATTTTTGTCTGCTGTCTCCGGCTCACCCCCGCATGTGCGTGCCGCCTTCCCGGCTGCCGTACTGTAGGTGGCTACCCGTTGGCGCAATCGGGGCGGTTCGTTCGTTGAAGTACCGGGGGCGAGTTCAGTCCGCCCCCCGGCCGTCGGCGTTGCACGACGTCAGGTAGGTCCGCCGGCTCGGCGCAGCTCCATCCGGAGGTCAGTTTGCGTGCCAGTAGGGGTGCCCACCGCCGGGTGCCTGGCTTCTGGGATCGGGGGACCGGCACGTGAGCGGAGCCACGCGCGCCCGGCTCCGTGCGTACTGCCTGGTGTGTGCCGGAGCGCTCGGGATAGCGCTGCTGGCCGCGTGCACCGACCCGGGGCCCAGCGAGACGGCGGCGGGCGGCGCCCTGGGCAGCTACGTGGTGCCGTCGGGCATCCACAAGATCAAGCACGTGATCATGATCATGCAGGAGAACCGGTCCTACGACTCCTACTTCGGTACCTACCCGGGGGCGGATGGTATCCCGATGCGCCACGGGGTGCCCACGGTCTGCGTGCCGAACCCGTCCGGTGGCTGCGACCGCCCCTACCACGACACCGCGGACGTCAACGGCGGCGGCCCGCACGGCGTGGGCAACGCGGTGGCCGACGTCAACCACGGCAAGATGGACGGCTTCATCCGGCAGCGCGACGCCGCGAAGTCGTCCTGCCGCGTCCCCGACGACCCGGCCTGCAGCGGCAACAGCGTGCCCGACGTGATGGGCTACCACACCGCCGCGGAGATACCGAACTACTGGGCCTACGCCAAGAACTACGTGCTGCAGGACCACATGTTCGAGCCCGTGAAATCGTGGTCACTGCCCGACCACCTGTTCATGGTCTCCGCCTGGTCGGCGCTGTGCAAGAACCGCTCGCCGATGAGCTGCGTCAACGACATCGTCGGGCCGTACGGGGTCAGCCAGTTTGACAGGGCCGTGCATCAGGAGCTGACCACCGGCCAGGCCTCGATCGACCTGGCCTGGACCGACATCACCTGGCTGCTCTACGCCAGGCACGTGAGCTGGGCCTACTACGTGCAGGCCGGGTCGCAGCCGGACTGCGGCGACAACTCGGATGAGACCTGCGCAACGGTCCGGCAGAGCGCAGCCACGCCGGGGATCTGGAACCCGCTCCCGCTGTTCGGCGACGTGCGGGCCGATCATCAACTGCACAACATCCAACCGCTGGGCTCCTACCTCCACGCCGCCGCCGCGGGCACGCTGCCGGCGGTGAGCTGGATCGTGCCGTCCGGCCCGGACAGCGAGCACCCGCCGACCAGCGTGCACCGGGGCCAGGCCTACGTCACCGCGCTGATCAACGCCGCCATGAAGAGCCCCGACTGGAAGTCCACCGCGATCTTCCTGAGCTGGGACGACTGGGGCGGCTTCTACGACAATGTGATCCCGCCGGCGGTCGACGAAAACGGCTACGGCCTGCGGGTGCCCGGCATCGTGATCTCTCCGTACGCCAAGAAGGGCTACGTAGACGCGCAGACGCTCAGCAGCGACGCCTACCTCAAGTTCATCGAGGACGACTTCCTGGGCGGCGCACGGCTCAACCCGAAGACCGACAAGCGCCCCGACCGGCGCCCGGACGTACGTGAAGACCTGCCGATACTCGGCAGCGTGGCGCACGACTTCAACTTCAGCCAGGCCCCGCGGCCGCCGCTGCTGCTGCCCACCAACCCGCCAACGGACTCACCGTCGATCCCGCTCTACTTCATCGGCAAGCCCGCCTGCTGGGGATGCAGCACGCCGGCGCCGGCCGGATTCAACCGCCGCGCGCCCGGGCCGTACCGCCCCAAGACGCACGCGAAGACCGGCAAGAAGCACTGAGCGCGCGGGATCAGCCCCGGTAGAGTTCGGCGACCCGGAAGGCCAGGTCGAGTGACTGGCTGCGGTTCAGCCGCGGGTCGCACGCGGTCTCGTACCTGTCGGTGAGGTCGCCCTCGGTGAGACCGTGGCTCCCGCCAAGGCACTCGGTCACGTCGTCGCCGGTGAACTCGATGTGGATCCCCCCGGGGTGGGTGCCGAGCGCGTGGTGGACCTCGAAGAAGCCGGTGACCTCCGCGAGGATGTCCTCCACGTGCCGCGTCTTGCGCCCGCCCGGTGTCTCGACCGTGTTGCCGTGCATGGGATCGCACACCCAGGCCACCTGGGCGCCGCTGGCCGTGACCTTCTCCACGACCGGGGGCAGCGCGGAGCGGACCGCCGGCGCGCCCATCCGGGTGATGAAGGTGAGCCGCCCCGGCTCGTTGTCCGGGTTGAGCCGGCCCGCGAGCGCCAGGGCCTCCTGCGGCGTGGTGGCCGGGCCGAGCTTGACGCCGACCGGGTTGCGGACGTGGCGGAAGAACTCGACGTGCGCCCCGTCCAGCGCCCTGGTGCGCTCGCCGATCCACGGGAAGTGGGCCGAGGTGTCGTAGGGCAGGCCGGTGCGCGAGTCGATCCGGGTCATGGCCCGCTCGTATTCAAGCAGCAGGGCCTCGTGGCTGGAGTAGAACTCGACCGTGCGGAACTCGGCCGGGTTGGTCCCGCTGGCGTGCATGAACGTCAGCGCGCGGTCGATCTCGCTGGCCAGGGCCTCGTACCGCTGCCCCGCCGGGCTGGCCGCCACGAAGTCGGTGTTCCAGGTGTGCACCTGGCGCAGGTCGGCGTAGCCGCCCTGGGTGAAGGCGCGGCACAGGTTGAGCGTGGCCGCCGAGTAGTGGCAGGCGCGCAGCATCCGCTGCGGGTCCGGCGTCCGCGCCGCGGCGGTGAACTCGAGACCGTTGACCGCGTCGCCGCGGTAGGCGGGCAGCGCGGTGCCGTCGCGGGTCTCGGTGCCCGACGAGCGCGGCTTGGCGAACTGGCCCGCCAGCCGGCCGATCTTGACCACCGGCACGCTGGCGGCGTAGGTGAGGACGACCGCCATCTGCAGCAGGGTCCGCAGCTTCCCGCGGATCGCGTCGGCGGTGGACCCGGCGAAGGTCTCCGCGCAGTCGCCCCCCTGCAGCACGAACGCCTCGCCGCGGGCCACGGCCGCCAGCCGGTCCTTCAGGCTGTCGCACTCGCCGGCGAACACCAGCGGCGGGATCCTGGCGATCTCGCGGGTGACCGCCGCGACCGCCGCCGGGTCAGGCCAGTCGGGCTGCTGGGCCACTGGCAGGGCGCGCCACGCGTCGAGCGCCGCTGGGTCCATGTCCTACCTGGCCTTCCTGGCCAGCCGTGCCGGATCAAGCGGCGGGGCGGCCAGCGGCGCGCCGTGGTACCCGGCCACCGCCCCGAACCGCTCCCCGCTGGCCCAGTCGCGCGCCGCCGTGGCGATGTCGTCCGGGGCCCGTCCCACGAAGTTCCACCACATCAGCAAGGTCTCCCCCAGTGGCTCGCCGCCGAGCAGGAACAGCCGCGCGCCCGCTGATGCGGTAATCGCCACCGACCCACGCCCGGGCGGCAGGTAGAGCAGGCTGCCGGGCCGCAGTTCGGTCCCGCCGGCGGCCGCCGCGCCGAACGCCGCAAACAGCACGTGCTCGTGCCCGGGCTCCAGCGGCACGCCGCCGGTTGTCTCCGCCGGGGCGCTGATCTCCGCGCCCACCACTGCGGAGAACACCCGGGCCGGGCTGGTGACGCCGGCCAGCGAGCCTGCAAACACAGTGGCCTGAAGGCCGCCGAACCGCCGAGCAGGCAGGTCCGCGTGGTGCTCGAAGTCCGGTGCCACCTGGCGGTGCGCGTCGGGCAGGGCCAGCCATAGCTGGACACCGTGCAGCCACGGGTCGTGGTCCTGCGGCGATTCCTCCGAGTGGGCGATGCCGCGCCCCGCGGTCATCAGGTTGAGCTGGCCGGGCCGGATGAGCTGCTCGCTGCCCAGGCTGTCCCGGTGCAGCACGGTGCCCGCGATGAGCCAGGTCACCGTCTGCAGCCCGATGTGCGGGTGCGGCGGGACCTGCATGCCCGCCACCCCGTCGACGGACGCCGGGCCATAGTGGTCCACGAAGCACCACGCGCCCACGCTGCGCCGCTGCCGCAGCGGCAGCAGGCGGCGCACGTCGAGGTCGCCGACCCGGGCGAGGCGCGCCGCGGTGACCTCGGTGACTGGCGGGTCCGCGTCTCCCGGGGCGGCCGCGTCGCCCGCGGCGCCCGGGACGTCCAGATCTGTGTCGACCGTGCTCACCGCTGCTGCTTTCGTTGGCCGCTGGCGCGGCTGGTGGCGTTCAATGATCCCCGGACCGACCATAACTCAGCGAAGGTGCACGACCACCAGCGAGGAGGCCCGGGTGAGCACAGCCCGCGAGATCCAGGACGAGCTGAAGGTGTCCGGCCGCCGCCTGCGCGCCGCCATCCCCGGCGTGTACGCGGGGTACGCCGCGCTGCACGGGGCGGCCATGGGCGACGGCGCGCTGCCTGCCAGGGTGAAGGAACTTATCGCGCTGGCCATCGCCGCCACCAAGGAGTGTGACGGCTGTGTGGTCGCCCATGCCAGGTCGGCCGTACGGCAGGGCGTCACCGCCGCCGAGGTGGCCGAGGCCATGGGCGTGGTGATCTTGATGAACGGCGGTCCCGGCACGGTCTGGGGCCCACGGGCCCTCGCCGCGTTCGAGGAGTTCGCGGCGCCCGCCGCCCCCCGGGCAGACGGCGCCGGGGCCGCGCCGGGCGGGTCCGGTGAGGTCAGGCCACGAGAGTCTTGACCGAGGCGATCAGGTCGGTCAGCGCGGACTTGGCGTCGGCGAACAGCATGCTGGTCTTCGGGTCGTAGTACAGCTCGTTGTCGATGCCGGCGTAGCCGTGGCCCATCGACCGCTTGATCACGATGATGCTCTTGGCGTGGTCCACGTCGAGGATGGGCATGCCCGAGATGGCGGTGCCCGACCGGCGCGCGGCCGGGTTGGTGACGTCGTTGGCCCCGATGACCAGGGCCACGTCGGCCCGGGGGAATTCGGGGTTGATCTCTTCCATCTCCTTGAGCTGCGGGTAGGGCACGTTGGCCTCGGCGAGCAGCACGTTCATGTGGCCCGGCATGCGGCCGGCGACCGGGTGGATGGCGTAGCTGACCTCGATACCGCGTTCCTCCAGCAGCGCGGCCAGCTCGGCCACCTGGTGCTGCGCCTGGGCGGCGGCCAGGCCGTAGCCCGGCACGATGATGACCTTCTGCGCGTAGGCGAGCTGGATGGCGGCGTCGTCGGCCTGCACGGACCGCACATCGCCGCCGGG
>Ga0070714_100003303_pt1 | contig 12025 bp, 7 predicted proteins | sample LARL83metaG_FD_65450 | JGI IMG/M metagenome (GOLD analysis project Ga0070714, IMG submission 65450) | Corn, switchgrass and miscanthus rhizosphere microbial communities from Kellogg Biological Station, Michigan, USA - LAR L8-3 metaG | ecosystem: Host-associated > Plants > Roots > Rhizosphere ... | reverse complement strand
CGGGGCGCGGCGGCCGCGGCGGGGGCGGCGGCACTTTTGGCGCGGGGCTCGGCGGCGATGAGGACCAGGGCCTCGATCTCAGCAAGCCGATTCTCTTCTCCGCATACGGCGAGTGGACGAAGAAGACGGGCTACTGGAGCGGTTCGTTAGGGAAGGCCCCGGCGCCACTGGTGTGGGCCGACAAGCAGGTCGGTCAGGCGCAGAAGGCCGAGAAGAGCGATCGGGTCATCTTCACCGAGCAGACGTTCAACGAGTTCCCAGATTACTGGGTCTCGACGACGGCGTTCACGTCGCCTCGCAAAGTGACGGATGCGAATCCGCAGCTCACCCAGTACGCGTGGGGCAGCAAGGTCCTGGTCGACTACACCAACAGCAAGGGCAAGAAGCTCCAGGCCACACTCACTCTGCCCGCCGGCTACCAGCCCGGCAAGAAATACCCGATGCTCGTGTACTTCTACGAGATCATGTCGAACACGCATCACACCTTCTCGATGCCCGTGTACGACGATCGTCCACACATCTCGACGTACGCGTCCAATGGCTACCTCGTGCTCCAGCCGGACGTGGTTTATGAGATTGGAAAGCCCGGCAGTTCGGCCGTCGATTGTGTCGAGAGCGCGGTGAAGAAGGTCATCGATTTAGGCTATGCTGATCCGCAGCACATCGGACTGCAGGGGCACAGCTGGGGCGGTTATCAGAGCTCGTACATCCTTACCCGCTCGAAGATGTTCGCGGCCGTCGTAACCGGCGCGCCGCCGACCGACCTGATCAGCTTCTACGATGAGACGTATCCAGGCACTGGCACGCTGCAGCAGGGCATCATGGAGCTGGGCCAGGTGCGAATGGGCGACGGTGCGACGCCGTGGACGGCGAAAGATCTCTACGAGGATCAGTCGCCGATCTTCCATGTCCGCGAGATCACGACGCCATTCCTGATTCTGCATGGCACCGCGGACAACGCCGTCGATTGGCATCAGGGCCTCGAGTTCTATGGCGCGGCGCGGCGCTGGGGCAAGCACGTCATCCTGCTCTCCTACCCTGGCGAGCCGCACCATCTGGCGCGGAAGGAGAATCAGAAGGATTTTCAGATCAGGATGAAGCAGTTCTTCGACCACTATCTCATGGGCAAGCCGGAACCGAAGTGGATGAGCGACGGTGTGCCGCAGGTCAAGAAGGGAGCCGAGACATTGTCCTGGTAGCTGGGACACGCACGGGTGAAGCGATGAGTGTCGTCAGGTCATCTCGTGCACGGACGCCAAACGAAGTTACCGCGGAGCCGACGCTGGGCGCGCTGCTCACCAGTTACGCGCGCACCAGCGTCCCGACGCGGCTCTACCAGTTGATGCAGCTCGGAATTCCATCCGCCATCGACTGGGGCCTCCATGGCCACTGGCGCATCGCCGCGGTCGCGTTGGCCCTTGGGTCGTTAGGCGCCTGGGGGCTCGCCGATCGTTGGCTCTACGGCGCTGAACCGGGCCGCCCGCGGACGGGGCTCATGCGATGCACGCGCGCCATTACGGGTACGATCGCCGCCGTGATTCCCGCGCTCCTTCTGATCGAGCTCTTTCTTCGTCTCCTCGGGACTGCCCCCATCTCCTGACGCCAATCTCGCATTGGTGTACGCCGGCTCGTCGGTGACTTCGCGCACGAGCACGGCGGCAACCCAGTGGGGAAGCTGAACCTCCTCGGTCGCGCTGCGGAGCTCGATCTCCGCAAGTACGAGATCGCGGTCGAGGAACTCGTCGATCTCCCAGGTGCGCGCGCCGTCGGCAACCGCATGACGACGCTTGCGTATTCGGCGTCCTTCGGTGAGAGGCCACATTTGCTCGAACAGCGACGGCGGCGTCTCCTCTTCGATCTCAGTACGAACGAGACCGGCACCCTGCTTGAACGTGCGGATGCAACGGTCCGCACTCCCGTCCGGTGTCCGGACGCGCCGCAGTCGCTCGAGCACCCTGGTGCCGGGAATATACCCCTGCTCGATCTCTTCGATGGCCTCGTCGTTAGGTATATCCGGCAATCGTGAGAGCAGATACTTTCGTTCGATCTCCTTGCCCTCACTCGCCAGTCTGTCGAGCGCCTCGGCGATTGCCTCCGCCTCATCGAGGAAACGATTGGCGTCGGGCCAGCGTTGGGTCATTTCGGCGAACGCCTGCCGGCCGCGTTCGTGAAGACGTCCGGTGAGTGCGAACAGACCCAGGCTGATGTCGCGGGGTTCCGAGCGGGTTGTCGCGCCGGTCGCGTCGTCAATGTCCAACGCCGCGTCGGTGGGCTCCTCGGCCACCTCGTCGTTTATCTTCTCGATGGCATCGGAGAACACGTGGACGTCGTGCCAGCTGCCGAGTACATCCTGCAGCTCGGCCAACTCGCGAACCAGCCGATTCGCGCTTTCGACCGGCTTCGTGATAGGCTCGAGCAGATAGCGAAGCCGCTTGGCGGCGAGCCGCGCCTTGTGCACGTTGCGCGCGTCCTCGTATGACTCGATGCGCGTTAGGCGTCGTGAGAGCTTTGCCGCCTGGGCGCGCACCAGCTCGGCGACCACCGACGCGAATGACCGAGGCAGCTCGTCGGTGTCATCGTCGATGCGTGTGCGGAACGTCTTGAGCTTCCGGGCGAGCGTCGATTCTGCACGGGCGAAGGCCCGCACGCCTTTGCCGGCGACGAGGCGGTCGCTATCTCGCTTGTCGTTTTCGATCTGCTCGAGAAGCCACGCGAGCCCGCGACGCTGCCGAACACTGAGCGCTGCGCGTTGCGCCACGATCCACTCGCGATGCACTTCGGCATCACGGCTGCTGCCAGTCAGTCTCGCCGCCTTCTTCAGACGGCGACCGGCTCGTTTGGGCGTACTATCACCGAGCCAGGGGCGTAGCGCGCGCAGCCAACTTCGCAGCCGGCGCACGGCGACGCGAAAGTCGTGGAGCGCATCAGCGTCCGAGGCATCATCGAGGCGCTGGCGTGCCTTTGCCGCGGTGTCGAGCAGGTCGAGGGCGACGATGCGCGCCGCGCGCTCGACGGGTTGAGCGAGCAGATCGGGATGCGTGTGCATGAAGGGGCCGAGCCAGTAGGCGGGTCGACGGCCCCTCGATCATGCAAGGGAAGCGCCCGCTCCGCCAGAAGGAGCGGGGAAACGTTACCGCTCGACGACCGTCCGATACGCGATGACGAGCGGCCCATCTCGCCCTGGACGCGTCTCCGGCCAGAGTGCGACGCGGGCACCGTGCGGGCCGGCGAGGTGGATGCCCCGCGTCGGCAGCGTCGTGACCAGCTCGTTAGGCGCGACGAGTCGCCCGGCGGGCACCGCGGCGAGCGCGCTGTCGGCGAAGGGCCCGTACACCACCTTGAGCGTCTGCCTAACGATAGTCTCGAATTTGTCGGCCCGGCGCGTGCGCGACGGCGACGTGTCGAAGTGGACCACGACCGTGTCTGCGACGCGAATGGCGAAGAGGCTGTCGGCGAGATCGGTGCGGCCCTGTGGAATGATCGGGCCAATCGCCGATCGCGCCGCTGAGTCGGCAGAGGGTACCGACCTCGTGCTCGAACTCGGTGGCGCCGCCGTAGGTTGGATCGCCGGAGTCGGGGCTGGCGCTGGGCTCGGGGTCGCGGCGGGAGCGGAGTCCGCGGCCGTCGAACCCACCGCGGTAGCAGGCGCCCCCTGCTGGATCACGGCGGCAGCAGAAGCGACCGTGACGGCGGTCGAGTCCGGTGCCGACGGCGCCCTGACAGCGATCGGTTGGGCCTGGGCTCGCTTCGCTGGGCGTTGCGTGGTCGGGGCATCCGGATGCGTGGTCGGGGCATCCGGATGCGTGGCCGCATTGACCCCGGCTGCACCGACGATTCCGACGACGACGAGACTCAGTGTCCAGGCGCCGAAGCGCATTATGGCGCGTTGGCGGTGCTCGCGGGCTTCGAGGCGGGCGGCGTGAAGGCAGTGTAAGCAGACCGCCATCCCTGGGCGGCGCTCGTGGGGACAATCGATTCTTGGGCGTCGCGACATGGCACCGTTGGGACGACGTCCCGTGCCCGGGCGCAACGTCCTACGTGTGGCGGTGGTTGGTGGTTGGTGGTTGGTGGTTGGTGTCTGGCGACAATCAGCCACCAGCCATCAGTCACCAGTCCCCCGCAACGCTCGTCCTTGAGCTAATCTCACTGGTCGCAACCCTGCATTACCCTTTCAGCAGATGAAGCAGACTCGCTCCTTTCGACGCCACCACACGGCCGCGCTCGCGTCGCGGACGGAGATCGTACGCACCATCGCGGCGGCCTTGCTGATCGCGGGCGCGACGACGGGCTGTATGGCGCAGCGATCTTCGCCGCCGCTCATCATGGCCGCCGTTCCGAACGATGACGGCTCGGTCGTAACCGCCTTCCGTGCCTTGCTCGACGAGGTGATCGGTGACAGTGCCGATCGGGTTTGTCTCAGTGTCGCTACGACCGAACCGGACGGGACGTTGAAGGATGCCGATCCGAGCGCGTCGGTGTTGCGCGCCCTGCATGGCCAGCCCGCGAAGGTGGTCCCGCGCTCCGTCTGCGCGGCCGACGAGCAGAATTTCGGGAATCCCCGCGGCCTTTTACGGCTCCGCGACATATCACAGCTCGACGAGCATACGCTCATCGTTCACGCGGACGCGATCGGCGACCATTCGGCTCGCTACGAATGCCGCGTAACGCGCGCCGTCCACGCCGCGCCGCGGGCGCAGTGCCGAATCACCGAGCGAGATTGGCCGGGTAGCCAAACTCGGGATTAGTAGCCGGTGGCTGGTGATCGGTGGACAGTGAACGGTGATCAGTAACCACCGATCACCGACCACTGATCACAGACCACTGATTCATCGACCACCTAGCGATACTCGTCCATGAGCGCCTCGAGCGCCGCGGCGCCGGGGCAGAGCGACTCGTAAGGCAAGTCCACGAGCGGACGCGATACCGTGTTGGCCGTGTCGTGCATGTCCGACGAGCTCTCGTCGATGTACAGAAGGCCGGTGACGATCTCGCCGCGCTCCTGGCGCGCGCGCACGTGCGCGTACGCCGCGTCCCGATCCGTTGGATCGTAGTCGTCGCCGACCTCTCGGAACCGTACGATGCTGCCATCGTGCATCGTTACCGAGACGCTCGCGCCAACTTCGGTGGACGCGGTGATCTCGCGCTGCAGCGGCACGAAATCGACAGGCGCAAGCTCGTGATAATTCTCGCGCGTGAAGCGGTAGCTTTTCGTCGAGCCTTCGTGATCATTGAAGCTCACGCAGGGCGAGATCACGTCGATGAGCGCGAAGCCCTTGTGGCGCAGACCGGCCTTCAGCATCGGAACGAGCCGCGTCTTGTCGCCCGAGAAGCCGCGCGCGACGAACGTCGCGCCGAGGCTCAGCGCGAGAAGGACAGGATCGATCGGGCGCTGGACATTCGCCTCGCCACGCTTCGACTTCGATCCCACATCCGCCGAAGCGGAGAACTGACCCTTGGTCAGGCCATACACGCCATTGTTCTCGAGCACGTACAGCATGTCCACGTTGCGTCGAATCGCGTGGCAGAGCTGACCGAGCCCGATCGACAGCGAGTCCCCGTCGCCCGAGATGCCGATGTAAATGAGGTCTCGGTTCGCCGCATTGGCGCCGCTCGCCACCGACGGCATTCGTCCGTGCACGGAGTTGAAGCCGTGCGACTGTCGCATGAAGTACGCGGTCGTCTTCGACGAGCAGCCGATACCGCTCATCTTCGCCGCGCGATGTGGTGGAATGTCGAGCTCGTAGAAAGCCTGGACGATCGCGGCCGTCACGGAGTCGTGTCCGCACCCGGCGCACAGCGTCGACATCGCGCCCTCATAGTCCCGCTTGGTGAGGCCGAGCGCGTTCGCCTGCAGTGATGGATGCCTGACGGGCGGCTTCTGAATCGAGGTCATACGTGCGCCTCCAACGTTCGCGTGACCTCGCCGGTCACGAAATCGGCCGTGAGTGGCAGTCCGCCGTAGTCGAGCACGGCCGTCATGCGGTCGCGCGGCATACCGGTCTCGATCGCCAGCAGCGATCGCAGCTGCGCGTCGCGATTCTGCTCGACGATGAAGAGCGTCTCGTGGCCCTCGAGAAATTCGCGGACCGCGGCGCCGAATGGGAACGCGCGGATTCGCATGTAATCCACTTCGATGCCGTCCGCCATGAGCTTGTCGCGTGCTTCGAGCATCGCGGCGTGGGTGCCGCCTAACGCCACGAGACCCACCGACGCGGGCCGACCGGGGCGCTGGTGGATCTCCGGCGCGGGGACGGCCTCCTCGGCGGTCCTCAGCTTCTTCGCCAGGCGATCGACGACTTCGCGATACTCGGCGGAGTCCTCGGTGTACGCGCCGTGCTTGTCGTGTCCCGAGCCGCGCACGAAGTATGCGCCCTTCGCCGACACGCCCGGCAGCGTTCGCGCCGCAATCCCATCGCCGTCCACATCGAGATACCGAGAGAACCGCTGCACCCTCTCGAGCTGCTCGGCGTTCAGCACCTTGCCGCGGTCCGGACGATAGCTGTCGTCCCATGTGAGGCGCGGTACCATCCAATCGTTCATGCCGATGTCGAGGTCTGAAAGGACGAATACCGGTGTCTGAAAACGCTCGGTGAGGTCGAATGCGGCGACCGACATGTAGAAGCACTCGGCGGGATTGGACGGAAACAGCGCGATGTGCTTCGTGTCGCCGTGCGAGAGGTACGCGATCGACAGGAGATCGCCCTGCTGCGTGCGCGTCGGCATGCCAGTAGACGGGCCGGTGCGCTGGATGTCAAAGAACACCCCAGGTATTTCGGTATAGTATGCCAGGCCAATAAACTCGCTCATCAGCGAGATGCCCGGTCCAGCGGTGGACGTGAACGCGCGCGCCCCCGCCCAGCCGGCGCCAATCGTTATGCCCGCCGCGGCCAATTCGTCTTCCGCCTGAAGAATGCAGTAGTTGTTGCGCTTCGTTTCCGGATCGACTCGGTAACGCTTGCAGAAGCCCATGAACGCTTCCATCAGCGACGTCGCCGGGGTGATCGGATACCACGCGCCGACCGTGGCCCCGGCATAGAGACAGCCTAACGCCGCGGCGGTATTCCCGTCGAGCAGAACCTGGTCGCGCGTCGCGGTCATCCGCTCCAGTCGGATCGGTAGCGGACACTCGTAGTGTTTCTTCGCGTAATCGTAGCCGAGATGCAGCGCTCGGAAGTTGGAATCGAGCAGCGCCCGCTTCCTCGAGAACTGTTCGCGAATGATCTCGGACACGACATCCATATCGATGTTCAACAACGCGACCAGCGCGCCCGTGTAGGCGATGTTGCGCATGAGCGTTCGCTCGCGGTCGCCCGCGAACGCTTCGACGCACATGTTGCCGAATGGAACGCCGAGGATGGTGATGTCGTCCCGGTGGAGTGCGCGGTCCAGCGGCCAGGAGGAATCGTACAGGAGCCAGCCGCCACGCCTCACCGCGACGACGTCCTTGGCGTACGTGGCCGGGTTGAGCGCGACGACGAGGTCCACGTCCGCGGGACGCGCCGTGTAGCCGGCCCTGCTCACCCGGATCTCGTACCAGGTGGGTAGTCCCTGGATGTTCGACGGGAAGACGTTCTTGCCGGAGACCGGAATACCCATCCGATAAATGGCCTGCATGAGCAGGCCATTGGCGCTGGCGGAGCCGGTGCCGTTGACCGTGGCAATCTTGAAAGCGAAATCGTTGACCACAAGGCGTGGGGTTAGGGGCTAGAGAGCGCGCGCGACTCGGGGCCCTTCGGTGCAATCCCTAGCCCCAAGACCTTAGCCCCTAGACCGTCTCGTCCAGCATACGGCACCAACAAGTCGAACTCCCTCATGTCCCACGCCGCGGTGGGACAACGCTCTGCGCACAGGCCGCAGTGCAGGCAGACGTCTTCATCTTTTACCATCACGCGTTTGGTCTGCGGCAACGCCTCTGACACGAACACTTCCTGGGAGAGATTCAGCGCCGGCGCCGACAGGCGTGTCCGCAGCTCGGGCTCCGCGCCATTCGGCGCGATCGTAAGGCAGTTCACGGGGCAGACATCGACGCATGCGTCGCACTCGATGCATAGCGGTGCCGTGAAATGCGTCTCGATGTCGCAGTTGAGACAACGCTCGACTTCCGCAGCGGTCTGTTCGGGGGTAAAGCCGAGCTCCACCTCCACCGACAGCTTCGAAAAGCGCTTCGTGAGCTCCTCATGGGTCATCTTCGAGCGGGTCGCCGGGCTGTAGTCGTTGCTGTAGCTCCAGGCGTGCATCCCGACTTTCGAGCTCACCAGGTTCATCCCATACGCGGGACGCTCCTCGAGCGGAATACCCATGCAATGATTGTGGATGGAGATTGCCGCCTGGTGTCCATGTTCGACTGCCCAGATGATGTTCTCCGGTCCCCACGCCGCGTCGCCGCCAAAGAAGACCCCTGGTTTAGTGCTCGCGAACGTTTTCCTGTCCACGACCGGCATCCCCTCATCGTCGAAGGCGACGCCGAGGTCGCGCTCCACCCAGGGGAATGCGTTGTCCTGGCCGATGGCGAGGATCACCGCGTCGCAGTCCATGCGCACCGTCTCGACCACTTCGCTCTTCTGCTTGCCATTCTGCTCGAACCAGCGGAGACGATCCAGTTCCATGCCGACCAGCTTGCCCTGTTCGATCACGAAGCGCTTGGGCGCGTGGTTCTCGATGATCTGAACGCCTTCTTCTTCCGCATCCTCCAACTCCCAGGGCGACGCCTTGAAGTATGGGCGCGATCGACGTGCGATCACCTTGATGTCCGTGCCGCCCAGACGACGCGACGTGCGGCAGCAGTCCATCGCCGTGTTGCCGACTCCGATGATGAGCACACGCTCACCAATGCGTTCGACGTGTCCGAAGTGCACGTTCGCCAGCCACTCGATGCCGATGTAGATCTGGTCGGTGTCGCGCCGTCCGGGCAGCTCCAGCTCCTTTCCCTTCGGTGCCCCGCTGCCGACAAAGATCGCATCATAGCCTTCGCCCAACAGCTCGCGCATGCTTGTCACGGGCGTGCCGTACCGTATGTCGACGCCCATGTCGAGGATCACCCTCGTCTCCTCGTCGAGCACCTCGGCCGGCAGCCGGAACGACGGAATGTTCACGCGCATCAGACCGCCCGCCCGATCGTGCTTCTCGTAAATGACGACGTCGTAACCGAGAGGCATCAGGTCGTTGGCGACCGTCAAGGAGGCCGGACCAGCCCCGATCAGCGCGACGCGTTTTCCATTCTTCTGCGCCGGAATCTTCGGTAAGAACTCACTGATATCGTCGCGCAAGTCGGCCGCGACACGCTTCAATCGACAGATAGCGACCGGCTTGCCGTCCACGCGGCCGCGCCGGCAGGCTGGCTCACATGGCCGGTCGCAGGTGCGTCCGAGAATGCCCGGAAACACGTTCGACTGCCTGTTGAGCATATACGACTCGGTATAACGCCCCTGCGCGATCAGCCGGATGTACTCCGGAACGTTGGTGTGCGCCGGACATGCCCACTGGCAGTCCACGACTTTATGGTAGTACTGCGGATTACTGACGTCGGTGGGCACTCGTGCTCAGCTCCTCGGTCTGGGTCGGGGCTAGATGATCGTTCCAGGACCGAGCGCCGTCAATCAGCCCTGCAGGCGTGCGGCACGTCACCATTCGATTGACTGCAACCGCTTTCGCGCCTACTCCGTACGGCGTTCGGCATACTCGCGCACTGCCTCTGTCGCCTCAGAGTGGGAGCGAACCATGACCACCTTCCTGCACGACCTCCGCTACGCCGGCCGGCTGCTCCGTAAGAGTCCGCTCTTCACCGGCATCGCCATCCTCACTCTCGCACTCGGGATCGGCATGAACACCGCCGTTTTCTCGGCGGTGGAGATGATGCTCCTCCGACCGCTGCCTGGCGTGAGCGAGCCGTGGCGCATCGTGCAGCTCTTTCGCACCTGGCCAGGCTTTCCGTACGGCGCCAACTCGCCCGGCCACTACCGGGACGTCCGCGACCGATCGAGGGACGTCTTTTCCGGGGTGGCGGCCTGGGACTTCGTCGGGCTCAATCTCTCGATGGGGGGACGCACCGAGCGCATCACTGGCCAGATCGTTTCGGCCAATCTGTTCTCGACCTTCGGTGCCAGAGCCGAGCGCGGCCGGACCTTTTCCGCCGACGAGGACTCCACACCGAATGCACATGCAGTCGCCGTGCTGAGTCATGCGGGCTGGCAATCGGTGTTCGGCGGCGATCCGACGATCATCGGACGCACGATGTTGCTGAACGGCCATCGGTACACGGTGGTCGGCGTCATGGCTTCGGAATTCCGTGGCCCGGCTCCCATTGTCGTACCGGTGCTCTGGGTACCATTGACGCAACTCGCTGAGATCGAGCCGGGTCGTCGCTACGACGACCACGACAACAATTACCTCAACATGGTCGCTCGTTTGCAGCGCGGCGTCACGATCGAGCGCGCCCGCGACCGCATGCAGGCCATCGTCAACCAGCTTCGTGAGATCTATCCGGCCGACTACGACAAGTCAGGAATCAACGTCCTCACTCAGGCCGAGGCGGGCATTCATCCCAAATTCCACAGTACCCAGGTGGCCCTCTCGACGGTGGTCATGACGGTCGTCGTGCTCCTGTTGCTCATCGCCTGCGTCAACGTCGCCAATCTCTTTCTCGCCCGGGCCCGCGATCGCCAGCGGGAGATGGCGGTGCGACTGAGCCTCGGCGCGGGACGTGTTCGGCTCGTTAGGCAGCTACTCACCGAAAGCTTCGTGTTCTCGCTTCTCGCCGGCGCCGCGGGCATCCTCGTGGCGTCCGGCGTGATCTCGCTCGTCAATCGGGTCCAGCTGCCCATCGACATCCCGATCGATCCGGACTTGCGGCTGAACGCCAGCGTGCTCCTGTTCACGCTCGGCGTCGCGCTCGTGACGGGAATGCTCTTCGGGCTCGTGCCGGCACTGCAGGCGACCCGACCGTCGCTCGTTCCCGCGCTCAAGGGCGAAGCTCCGGCCGGTGGCTCGCGCGCTCGGATGAGCCGTCCGCTCGTGATCGCGCAGGTCGCGCTCTCCTTGATCCTACTCGTATGCGCCGGCCTTTTCGTGCGTAACCTCCGCGCGGCCGCGACGCTCGAGAAGGGTTTTACGAGTGATAATCTGCTCCTCGCGTCCGTTGATCCGGGATTGAACGGCTACAACCGAGCGCGCATTGACGACTTTTATCGCCGCCTGCTGGCGCGCCTGCGCGACATGCCAGGCGTCCGCGCGGCGGCCCTCGGCATGGACGTCATTCTCGGTCTCAGCGGCTCGGATACCGGTGTCGAGATTCCCGGCTACACGCCGGCGAAGAATGAGAGGATGAACGTCGATTACAACATCGTCTCGCCCGGCTACTTCGCCGCGGTCGAAATGCGCTTACTGCGCGGGCGCGATTTCACGACGAATGACGACAGCAGCGCCGCCGCGGTGCTCATCGTCAATCAACGCTTCGTCGATCGCTTCTGGCCGGGGCAGCAGGCGATCGGCAAGCGCATTCGAGTCGGAGGAAGGGACCACACGATCGTCGGCGTCGTCGCAACAGCGAAGTATCATTCGTTAGGCGAGCCCGCGACACCGTTCATGTACATGCCCCTCGAGCAGAACTGGCACGCTGCCATGGCGATCCACATTCGGACCCTCGGCGACCCGGCCGCCTTTGCACCGCGTCTTCGCGCCGAGGTCGCGGCGCTCGACCCGGATCTGCCCGTCGGCGACCTGCGCACGATGAACACCTTCCTCGGCGTCGCCCTCTTTCCGGCGCGCATCGTCGGCGCCGTGCTGGGGATGTTCGGTCTCCTTGGGCTCGTGCTCGCCGCGGTGGGAGTCTATGGGGTCATGTCGTATTCGGTGTCTCAGCGGACGCGCGAGATCGGCATCCGCATGGCGATCGGCGCGGCGCAACAGCAGGTCGTGCGGCTCGTTATGCGGCAGGGTATGAACCTGGTGATCATCGGCACGATGATCGGCCTCGCCGGTGCCTTCATCGCGTCGCGGCTGCTGCACGGGCTTCTATACGGCGCGCCGT
>Ga0070714_100003302_pt1 | contig 12027 bp, 6 predicted proteins | sample LARL83metaG_FD_65450 | JGI IMG/M metagenome (GOLD analysis project Ga0070714, IMG submission 65450) | Corn, switchgrass and miscanthus rhizosphere microbial communities from Kellogg Biological Station, Michigan, USA - LAR L8-3 metaG | ecosystem: Host-associated > Plants > Roots > Rhizosphere ... | reverse complement strand
AACACCGCATCGTCCGCCCCCGGGGGCAGCGGCACATTGAGTTTCGTGCCGGCGGCGGCGCCGCGTCCGGTCTCGCCGGCCGCGCCGGTGCCTGGATACAGGTAGCGCCCGTCCTCGTGCAGGTCCGCGAACACCACCTTGGCATCGTCCTCGAATGCGTAGAACACCCCATCACCGTGGTGGGCGTCGATGTCGACGTAGGCGATGTGCTCGAGTCCCGCACGCTCGAGCTGCTCGATCGCGACGCCGCAGTCGTTGAACACGCAAAAGCCGGCGGCCCGGTTGCGCGCCGCGTGGTGCAGTCCGGCGATGGGAACGAATGCACGGCGGCACCTGCCCTGCAGCATTGCCTCCATGCAGCTGAGCGTCGCTCCCACCACCCCGGCAGCCGCCTCGTACACACCGCGGAAAGCGGGAGTGTCACCGGCATCGAGCAGTCCGGTGCCACTCACCGAGCGCTCGCGCACGAACTCCAGGTACTCGGCGGTGTGGAAGGTGGCGAGCTCCTCATCGCTCGCATCACGTGGCTCGAGCAGCGTCACGCGCTGCGGCAGGCCACGCACGGAGAACTCGCGCACGAACGCCGCGAGGCGATCCGGTCCGAATGGATGGCCGTCACCGAATCCGTAGCGCGCCAGGCGCTCGCTCACGACCACGGCGACGCTGTTCATGATGACACACACTCCATAGCGGCCCGCCCGCGTAGAGGCGGGCAAGCCTAACACAGCGGCGCTCGCGGCACGGCCTGCTGCCAGCGATAATCCCATCATGGCCCAATACATCTACACCATGAACCGCGTCTCCAAGGTGGTGCCGCCGAAGCGCGTCATCCTGCGGGACATCAGCTTGTCTTTCTTTCCCGGAGCCAAGATCGGCGTGCTCGGGCTGAACGGTGCGGGCAAGTCGTCGCTGCTGAGAATCATGGGCGGCATCGATACCTCCTTCGACGGGGAGGCACGCCCGCAGAGCGGCATCCGCATCGGCTTCCTTCCGCAGGAGCCGGAGCTGGAGGCGGCCAAGAGCGTACGCGCCACGGTGATGGAAGGGCTCGGCGAGACGTTCCGCCAGCTCGAGGAGTTCAATCAGATCAGCGAGAAGTTCGCCGAGCCCATGGACGATGAGCAGATGAACACGCTGCTCGCCCGGCAGGCGCAGTTGCAGGATGCGATCGACGCCGCCGGCGGCTGGGAGCTCGAGCGCAAGCTCGAGATCGCCGCCGATGCGCTGCGTCTGCCGCCCTGGGAGGCAAGCATCGGCACACTCTCCGGCGGCGAGAAGCGGCGTGTGGCGCTGTGCCGGTTGTTGCTGTCGGCGCCCGACATGCTGTTGCTCGATGAGCCGACCAACCACCTCGATGCGGAATCCATCGCCTGGCTGGAGCGGTATCTGGAGGAGTACCCGAGCACGGTGATCGCGGTCACGCACGACCGCTACTTCCTCGACAACGTAGCGCAATGGATCCTCGAGCTCGACCGCGGCTACGGCATTCCCTGGCACGGCAATTACTCCTCCTGGCTCGAGCAGAAAGAGCAGCGTCTTGCACTCGAGGAGCGCGAGCAGGAGGCGCTGCGCAAGACGCTCGCTCACGAGCTCGAGTGGGTGCGGCAGAACCCGAAAGCGCGGCAGGCGAAGAGCAAGGCGCGGCTGCAGCGCTACGAGGAGCTCGCCGCGCGCGAGTTCCAGCAGCGCAACGAAACCAACGAGATCTACATCCCGCCCGGGGAGCGGCTGGGAGATCTGGTGATTGCCGTCGCAGGACTGCGCAAGGGCTATGGCGAGCGTCTGCTGATCGACAAGCTCGATTTCAACCTGCCGCGCGGCGGGATCGTCGGCATCATCGGCCCGAACGGTGCCGGCAAGACGACGCTGTTCCGCATGTTGACGGGCGCAGAACCACCCGATGCGGGTGAGATCCGTATCGGCCCGACCGTGCGGCTCGCCTACGTCGATCAGTCGCGCCAGGCACTCGACGCCAAGAAGACCGTGTGGCAGGAGATCTCAGGCGGGCTCGACACCATCAAGGTGGGTCCGTACGAGACCTCATCGCGCGGTTACGTGGGACGCTTCAACTTCAAGGGCGCGCAGCAGCAGCAGGCGGTCGGCGAGTTATCCGGCGGCGAACGGAATCGCGTGCACCTCGCCAAGGTGTTGCGCGCCGGCGGCAACGTGCTGCTGCTCGATGAGCCGACCAACGACCTCGACGTAGAGACACTGCGGGCGCTCGAGGAAGCGCTGCTCGCCTTCCCGGGTTGCGCGGTGGTGATCTCGCACGATCGCTGGTTCCTCGATCGCATCGCTACCCACATCCTCGCCTTCGAAGGCGACTCGCAGGTGGTTTGGTTCGAGGGCAATTACCAGGAATACGTCGAGGATTTCCGTCGGCGCAAGGGCGAGGACGCGGCCCAGCCACATCGCATCAGATACAAACCGCTGACGCGCTGAGCAGGATCCGAAGCCGGCCTTGCTACGCCCCGCGACAGCCCCGACGCCTCCGGCGCCCGCCGAGCGCACCTCCCTGTGGCGCTGGGTTGGACCAGTGGCGGCGCTGCTGGTGTTCACGCTCGTCGTGTGGGTGCTGCACCACCAGCTGGCACACCTGCATGTCAAACGCGTGCTCGCGCACTTGCACGCCATCCCGCGCCATCAGGTGCTAGCAGCGCTCGGATTCACCGCACTGAGCTACTGGCTGCTGAGCACTTACGAGGTGCTGGCATTGAGGTACCTGCGCTGCCCGATCGCGTACCAGCGCATCGTCTTCAACTCCTTCATCGCCTACTCCTTCAGCCATACACTCGGCTTCGCCGCTTTCACGCAGACCGCGATACGCCTGCGCCTGTACGCGAGCGCACGCATCTCGGCGATCGACGTGGCGACCGTCTCGGCTTTCTGCAGCGTCTCCTTCGGCATCGGGCTCGCTACCGTTACCGGACTTTCGCTCGTGCTCTCGCCCGAGCACGTAGCGCGGCTTCTGCACCTGCACGAAAGCTGGGCGGTGCTGGTCGGGATGTTGTTGCTCGCGGCGGTGTGCGCCTACGCGCTGTGGGCGTGCTTTGCGCGCGGCACGCTCGAGATCCGCGGTTGGGCGCTGCGCGCACCGGGTCCGGCCATCGGGCTCACGCAGCTCACGCTCGGAGTGCTCGACATCTCGCTCACCTGTGCGGTGCTCTGGGTGCTGCTGCCCGCCTCCGCACACGTTCACTACATTGCCTTCCTCGGAGTGTATGCGGCGGCAATAATCGCCGGCATCATCAGCCACGTGCCGGGCGGTGTGGGCGTCTTCGAGGCGGTCATACTGCTCACCCTCCCGGAAACCTCAACCGATGCGCTGCTCGGGTCGCTGCTCGCCTACCGCGCGGTGTATTACCTCGTGCCGCTGGTGTTCGGAACGCTGTTGTTCGGCTCCAAGGAAGTGTCCGCGCAGCGGGCGCATCTGGCACGGGCGCGCGAGCTCGCCGGCCAGTACATCGCGCCGGTCGTGCCGCAGATCGCCGGTGCGCTGAGCTTCCTTTCCGGCGCCCTGCTGCTGTTCTCGGGCGCCACGCCCGCCATCGATGAGCGGCTCGCGTTCCTCGACCGTTTCCTGCCGCTGCCGGTGCTCGAGGTGTCGCACCTCGCCGGCAGCATCGTCGGGCTCGGCCTGCTGGTGCTGGCGCGGGCGCTGTTTCGCCGCGTGCAGGCTGCCTACCACATCACAGTTTGGCTGCTGCTCGCCGGTATCTTCGCTTCGCTCCTCAAGGGACTCGACTTCGAGGAAGCGACGCTGCTGCTCCTCGTGCTCGGGGTGCTGGTGCTCGGCCGGCGCTCGTTTTACCGGCCGACCGCCATCCTCGCAGAGCGCTTCAGCCCGGTTTGGGTCGTAAGCATCATCGGCGTCATTGTGATGGCGGTATGGATCGGCATGATCTCCTATCGTCACGTGAACTACTCCAACGAGCTGTGGTGGACCTTTGCACTCGATGGCAATGCTCCGCGCATGCTGCGTGCATCGCTCACGGTCATTGTGCTGGGGGCGGCGTACGTGCTGCTCAATCTGCTGCGGCCGGCGCGCCCCGAGCCTGCGGTCGCAGGTCCCACCGAGCTCGAGCGAGCACGCACATTGATCGCCGCAAGCGAGCAGACGCTCGCCAACGCTGCGCTCACCGGCGACAAGCGCCTGCTGTTCAGTGACGCCGGCGACGCCTTCCTCATGTACCAGACCACGCGCCGCAGCTGGGTCGCGCTCGGTGATCCCATCGGCTCGGAGCGGGGGGCCGAGGAGCTCGTGTGGCGGCTGCGCGAGATGTCCGATCATCACGGCGCCGCCACGGTCTTCTACCAGGTAGCGGCCGAGCGCCTGGCGCTCTACGTCGATCTCGGCCTCGCGGCATTGAAGATCGGCGAGGAGGCACGTGTGCCCCTCGCTGACTTCTCGCTCGAGGGCGGCGCACGCGCCGAACTCCGCCAGGCGCATCGCCGCGGGCAGCGCGACGGCGCGAGCTTCGAGGTCGTTCCGGCGGCAGATGTCGCCGGAGTGCTGCCGCTCGTGCGGCCGATCTCGGACGCGTGGCTCGCCGCCAAATCGACCGCCGAGAAGGGTTTCTCGGTGGGCGCCTTCTCGGCGCAGTATCTGCAGCAGTTCCCGCTGGCACTGGTGCGCTGCGGCGGCAAGCCGGCAGCATTCGCCAACCTCTGGCCTACCGGCACATATGCCGAGCTCTCGGTCGATCTGATGCGCTTCGATCCGAGCGCACCGCGCAGCGCCATGGACTACCTGTTCATCGAGCTCATGCTGTGGGGAAGGCGCGAAGGCTACCGTTGGTTCAACCTCGGCATGGCGCCGCTTGCCGGGCTCGAAGCGCACCCGCTCGCCCCCGCCTGGCACCGGGTGGGCAACTTCGTGTTCCGACACGGTGAGCATTTCTACAACTTCGAGGGACTGCGTCGCTACAAGGCGAAGTTCGACCCGGTGTGGGAGCCACGCTACCTGGTGGCGCGTGGTGGCCTGGCGCTGCCACGCGTGTTGGTGGACGTCTCGATGCTCATCGCGGGCGGAATGAAAGAGCTGTTCGCACGATGAGCGGGGCAACGACGGCCGCGCACACCGCGCTGCGCGCCCGCCGGCGCAGGAGTCGCGCTTGCGTCCTCTGCTGCCTCGTGCTCGTGCCAGCGGGGCTGGCGCCGACCGTCAGCGCAGCGTCCGCCACTTCGGCAGCGCATGCGGTGTCCGCTCCCGCTGCGAAGCCGCACGCGGCCGCGGACACGCGCGATGCGCGCGCGCTCGGCGCCGGCCGCTTCGGCATCGTTCACGTTTATGTCCCGGCGGGCGAGCCACAGAATGTGGCGATCTTCGTTTCCGGCGATGGCGGCTGGGAGCTCGGTGTGATCAACATGGCGCGCGCACTGCGCGACATGGGAGCGGTGGTCATCGGCGTCGACATCACACACTATTTCGGGAGCCTGCGGCACGCGGCGCAGCGCACTGACGCGCACTGCGAGATGATCGCTGCCGACCTCGAGTCTCTCAGTCACCAGATACAGAAGCAGATCGGCTTGCGCGAGTACCAGGTGCCGGTACTCATCGGCTACTCCTCAGGCGCCACGCTCGTGTACGCCGCGCTGGTGCAGTCGCCTGCGGGCACCTTTGCGGGGGCCCTGAGTCTCGGCTTCTGCGCCGATCAGGACTTTGCCGGTGCGCAGCTTTGCCCCGGCAGCGGACTGCGCTACCGGCAGAATCCACAGCATGAGCTGGTGTTCGAGCCCGCGGAGCATTTGCGGCAGCCGTGGGTGGCGCTGCAGGGCCAGAAGGATCAGGTGTGCGATCCACACGCCGCCGATGAATTCGCTGCGCGTGTCGCCGGCGGTGCGCTGGTGCCACTACCCCTCGTCGGTCATGGTTTCTCCGTGGAACGCAACTGGATGCCGCAGTTTCGCGCAGCTTACGCACGGCTGGCGGCGCGCCCGCCGCCGACCGCTGCGCCGGGCGCGGAGATCGGTGATCTGCCGCTGCAGGAGGTGCATGCGAGTAGCGCCGGGCAGGAGTTCGCGCTGCTGCTCACCGGCGATGGCGGCTGGGCAGGGCTAGACCAGGAACTCGCCGCACGGCTCGCCGCCAACGGCGTGTCGACCGTGGCACTGAACTCGCTGAAGTACTTCTGGACTCAGCGTACCCCGGATCAGACCACACACGATGTGGAGCGGGTGCTGCGCCACTACCTGGCCGCCTGGCATGCGCAGCGGGTGCTGATGATCGGCTACTCCTTCGGCGCCGACGTGTTGCCGTTCGTGGTCAATCGCCTGCCCGCCGAGCTGCGCGAGCGCGTGGCGAGCGTGAGCCTGCTCGGTATCGATGCCCACGCCTCGTTCGAGGTGCACGTCGCCGAGTGGGTGGGCGGCGATGAAGGCGGACCCCCGACGCGCCCCGAGTTGGCCGCCATCAAAACGGTGCCGGTGCTGTGTATCTACGGCGAGGGCGAGACCGATTCGATCTGCCCGCAAATGCCGGCCGGCACCATTACCCGCGTACAGATCGGCACTGGACACCACTTCAGCGGCGAGTACGCGTTGCTCGCCGACCACATACTCAGCTTTACACGCACGCGCACCCCGCAGACCCCTTAGTTTCCGCGCTCCCTGTGACATAACGTAGCCGCTGCGGCCGCCGTCGGCAGCCGAATGGGGCAGGAGATGCAATTTCGCGCGGACGCCGCCGCGTGCTGAGTTAACATGTACGCGGGCGGACCCAACAAATCAAAGATTGCCGCTGAACGGCATGTCGATGTACATCGATTCAAACAGTCATCTGCACCACGACCTGGAGAAGAATCTCGTCGTGACCTGTCCGCATTGCCAGGCGGTCGCGCACATCACCCCGAGCGCGGTGCCGCGCTTCGAGGATCTGCAGCTCTACCGGCCGAAGCAGGTGGGGCTCGTCTATCAGTGCGATGCCTGCCACATGCCGATCTTTCTACGCTTCACCGTGCGCATGTACGGCGCGGCGCGCATCGAGCTGTCGCCGCAGTTCACCGAGGTGGAACGGGCGCGCGAGAAGTTCAGCTTCGCCTACATCCCTGAGGGAATCGAGCTGCTGTTCCGTGAAGCGCTCGCCTGCTTCTCACAGGGAGCCTTCAACGCCTTCGCTTCCATGGCCCGCCGCACGGCGCAGGCGATGTTTGCCGACCTCGGCGAGGCCGGCAAGCTGCGGCTCTTCGATGAGCTGAATGCGGTGCGCGACCTGGCGGACATTGCCCCGGAAATCTTCACCAAGATGAGAAACGTGTTGTTCGGGGCGGAGCTCGACGTACGCACACCGCTGCCACTGCTCGATGGTTTCGAAGCCGGCATCATGCTGGAGGTGGTCAAGGACCTGCTGTACGAGGCCTACGTACGCAAGGGCAAGCTGCAGCAGGCGATGATGGTGCGTCGCTTCTTCCTCGAGGAAACCGGCAGCGTCGCCCCGATCAAGTCAGCAAGCTGAGAGCCAGGGAACGCAGGCGGGCTGATCTTGTTCTTGCTCCGGTCGATAGTTGACCTTTTGGTTAACTATCGCGGAAACGTGCTTTGACTGCGCGCCCGCCCCTCCATCAGCCGACGAAGCGCCGTGCGTTGCGAAACAGACGCATCCAGCCGCTGTACTCGCGCGCGCCCGCCGGGCGCCAGGAGTTCTGCAGGTAGCGGAACGAGCGTTCCGGATGCGGCATGATGATGGTGATGCGTCCATCGACATTGGCGAGTGCGGCGATGCCGAAAGGCGTGCCGCTCGGATTCGCCGGATAGGTGGTGGCCACCTCACCCGGAGTGTTGATGTAGCGCACCCCCACGAGCCCACTGGCCGCGCATTCCTGCGCAGCCGCTTCGCTGACGAATTCGGCGCGCCCCTCGCCGTGCGCCACCGCTACCGGCAGCACCGAGCCCGCCATGCCATCGAGCAGCACCGAGGGCGAGGGCAGCACCTCCACCAGCGAGAAGCGTGCCTCGAACTGTTCGCTGCGGTTCCTGACGAAGTTCGGCCAGTGCGCCGTTCCTGGAATGATGCTCTTCAGGGCGGCGAACATCTGGCAGCCGTTGCAGATGCCGAGCGCGAAAGTGTCGGTGCGCGCAAAGAAGCGTCGAAACTGCTCGCGCACCTCCTCGTGGAACAAAATCGACTTGGCCCAGCCCTCGCCCGCTCCGAGCACGTCACCGTAGGAGAAGCCGCCGCAGGCGACCAGTCCCCGGAACTCTTCCAGGGAGCGTCGCCCACTCAGCAGGTCGGTCATGTGCACATCGTGCGGCGCGAAGCCGCAGGCGTCGAACACCGCCGCGGTCTCGACCTGGCTGTTGACGCCCTGCTCGCGCAAGATCGCCACCGCCGGGCGCTTACCCAGCGCCAGATAAGGCGCGCTGAGGTCTTCCTCCGGATCGAAACCGAGCGCGACTTCGAGACGCCGCTCGCCGGCGGCTGTCACTGCCGCGAACTCCTCATCCGCGCACTGTGGATCATCGCGCAGCCGTCGCATGCGCCAGGAGGTTTCCGACCACGCTGCGCGCAGCTCCTCCCAGCTCTCATCGAGCACGCTGTCGCCGACCCGCAGCTGCACACGTAGCTCGCTCACCGGCGCCCCGAGATAGAGCGCCGCTTCCCCCAGACCGTGTCGGGCGAGGATCGCGAGAAATGCCGGCTCATCGCCCGCGAGAAGCTGCACCACGACACCCGGCTCCTCGGCGAACAGTTGCGCGAGCGCGGGTCCGCGTGCTGCGGGCAGGGCTATGTCCAGACCGCAATGGCCGGCGAAGGCCATTTCCACGAGCGTCACCAACAGCCCACCGTCGGAGCGATCGTGATACGCGCGCAGCAGGCCATGCGCCCGCAGCTCCGCGAGCGCGCCGGCGAGCTGCTTGAGACGTTGCGGCTCATCGAGATCTGCCGGCTCATCGCCGAGCTCGGCGTACACCTGCGCGAGTGCCGATGCTCCGAGACGGTTGCGGCCACCGGCGAGATCGATGAGCCACAGCGAGGTCGGACGCTCATCGAGCTGCAGCACCGGTGTGAGCGTGGCGCGCGCATCGCGCACTGCTGCGAACGCGGAAACGATCAGCGAGACGGGTGCGATGACGCTCTTCTGCACGCCCGCCTCGCTCCAGCTGGTGCGCATCGACAGCGAGTCCTTGCCCACCGGAATGGCGATCCCGAGCTGCGGACAGAGCTCCTTCGCTACCGCCTGCACGGTTGCGTACAGCGCGGCGTCCTCGCCGGGCTCGCCGGCTGCGGCCATCCAATTGGCAGACAGGCGAATCTGCGCGAGCGTGCCAATGTCCGCGGCGAGTATGTTGGTGATCGCTTCGCTGACCGCGAGCCGTCCGGAAGCAGGCGCATCGAGCACCGCCACCGGGGTGCGCTCCCCCATGGCCATCGCCTCGCCCGCCGCGCCGCGGTAATCCGCCAGCGTCACCGCCACATCGCTCACCGGCACCTGCCACGGGCCGACCAGCTGATCACGGCTGATGAGCCCGCCGACCGTGCGGTCACCGATGGTGATGAGGAAGGTCTTGTCCGCCACCGCCGGCAGGCGCAGCACGCGGTACGCCGCCTCACGCAGCTCGATGCGGCTGGCGTCGAGGCGGCAGCGCTGCACGGGTACGCTGCGGACGTTGCGCGTGAGCCGTGGCGGCTTGCCGAGCAGCACCTCGATCGGCATGTTCACCGGCCGGTCCTCGAACAACGGGTCGCGCACCCTCAGCTCACCGCTCGCGTCGATCTCGCCGATCACGGCAAACGGGCAGCGCTCGCGCGCGGCGATCGCGCCGAATTGCGCCAGGGCATCCGCCGCGATCACCAGCACGTAGCGTTCCTGCGCCTCGTTGCACCACAGCTCCAACGGCGAGAGCCCGCTCTCGGCGCTTGGGATCGCCCGCAGGTCGACCCTGGCGCCACGTCGGCTGTGTGACACCGCTTCCGGCACGGCGTTCGAGAGTCCGCCCGCTCCCACGTCATGGATCAGCGCGATGGGGTTGCGCTCACCGAGTGCCCAGCACCGGTCGATCACTTCCTGGGCCCGGCGCTGGATCTCGGGGTTGCCGCGCTGCACGGAGGCGAAATCGAGCTCCAGGCTCGAGCTGCCGCTGCCGAGCGAGGAGGCAGCGCCGCCGCCTAGGCCGATCAGCATGGCAGGTCCACCGAGCACGATCAGTTTGGCGCCGAGCGGCACCTCGGCCTTCTCCACATGAGCGCGGCGGATGTTGCCGACACCGCCGGCGATCATGATCGGCTTGTGATAGCCGCGCGTGCGGTGCGGTGGATCGCCGGCTGCCGGCTGCTCGAAGGTGCGGAAGTAACCGCAGATCGCCGGGCGTCCGAACTCGTTGTTGAACGAGGCAGCGCCGATCGGACCCTCGATCATGATATCGAGCGGCGAGGCAATGCGCGCCGGCGCACCGAAGTCCTGCTCCCAGGGCCGCTCGTAGCCCGGGATGCGCAGGTGCGACACCGAGAAGCCGCTGAGTCCCGCCTTCGGTTTCGCCCCGCGGCCGGTCGCGCCCTCATCGCGGATCTCTCCGCCGGAGCCGGTGGCGGCGCCCGGGAACGGCGAAATCGCGGTCGGGTGATTGTGGGTCTCGACCTTCATGAGGATGTCGATGGGCTCGGTACTGGCGCGATAAACACCGCTCGCGGGGTCGGGGAAATAGCGCTCTCCGACATTGCCCGTGATGACTGCCGCATTGTCGTGGTAAGCAGAGAGGATGCCTGCCGGGCTCACCGCGCGCGTGTGCCGGATCATGTCGAACAACGATTCCTCGCGCGGCCGGCCATCGATGACCCAGTGCGAATTGAAGATCTTGTGGCGGCAATGCTCGGAGTTGATCTGCGCGAACATCATGAGCTCGACATCGCTCGGGTCACGTCGCAGCCGTGCGAAGCTCTCGAGCAGGTACTCCACCTCGTGCGCGGAGAGCGCCAGCCCGAGCCGCCGGTCCGCCTCCTCCAGCGCCGCACGTCCGCGTCTGAGCGACACCCGCTGCGCGGGCAGCGGCTGCGCATGCTCGAACAGGCGCGCAAGCTGCGTTACGTCGAGCCACACTTCCTCGGTCATGCGGTCGAACAGCACTGTCGCCACCCGCTGCAGCCGCTCGGCACCGAGCGGGGTCGTGGTACGCAGCCGATAGGCGATGCCGCGCTCGATGCGGCGCACGGCGCTCACTCCACACACCTGCGCGATATCGGTCGCCTTGCTCGACCAGGGCGAGATGGTGCCCGCGCGCGGCACCACCAGCAGCTGCTCGCCGAATTCCTCGCTGGCGAGCGGCAGCCGCGGCCCGTAGGTGAGCAGCTGCGCGAGGATCCCCTGCTCGCGCGCGCCGAGCGGCTGCGCGAGGTCTACGAAGTGCACGAAGCGGGCGGCGACTTCAGTGATTTCCGGCGCGCGCGCCTGCAGTCGCTCGAGGAGCTTGGCGATGCGGAATGCCGAGAATGCTGCGGGCCCCGGTAGCTGCAGCATTGGTCAGGCGCGCCTCATTTCTTGTCGCCGGGTGGAGTGGAGTACACCGGCATCGGGAACTGCGCGACATTGGCCGTCGCGCCGCTTTCCAACACGGTGATCTTCGCGGTGCCGTGCTTCTTCACCTCATCGATGCGCAGGATGGAGTGCATCGGCAGGAAGGTGCGTTTGACGCCGGAGAACTCGCTTTTGATGCGTTCCTCGGAAGGGTCCAGCACCACCGAGGAGCGCTCGCCGAACAGCAGCTCCTCCACCTCTATGAACCCGAAAAGCTCCCCATGGCTCACCCGGCGGGCGTAGACCTCGTAAACCTTGCCCTGATTCACGAATACGATGCGGAAAATGTGACTGGTTGCCATGGCTCACGCGTGGGTCGCTGCTAGTTTTGACGCTGGCATTATATGTCCGGGAGACACTGCCCGGGACGTTGCTGCGCCTCGAGGAAACGCATTAGCGCTGTCGCACAAGGGGTTGCTCATTTGAGTCGGGGAACCATGCTCAGGCTGCGGATAGTGAGCGAACAGCGGCGTTCGCTCGCTGAGCGCAGCAGCGCGAACTTCTCGGTCGAAGGCGGCAC
>Ga0070714_100003301_pt1 | contig 12029 bp, 10 predicted proteins | sample LARL83metaG_FD_65450 | JGI IMG/M metagenome (GOLD analysis project Ga0070714, IMG submission 65450) | Corn, switchgrass and miscanthus rhizosphere microbial communities from Kellogg Biological Station, Michigan, USA - LAR L8-3 metaG | ecosystem: Host-associated > Plants > Roots > Rhizosphere ... | reverse complement strand
CCTCGCTGGTGCCGCCGGCCGCCTGCTGGATGTTGCGCGCGATTTCGCGCGTCGCCGACCCCTGCTGTTCGACGGCGGCCGCGATCGCGGCGGTGACCTCGTTGATCTCGGCGATGGTCTTGCCGATGTTGCGGATCGCGCCGACCGCCGTGGTCGCGACCTGCTGCATGCTGGCGATCTGGCTGCGGATCTCGTCGGTGGCCTTTGCGGTCTGGCTGGCGAGGCTCTTGACCTCGGAGGCGACCACCGCAAAGCCGCGGCCGGCCTCGCCGGCGCGCGCAGCCTCGATGGTCGCATTGAGCGCGAGCAGGTTGGTCTGCGAGGCGATGACCTGAATGAGGTCGACCACCACGCTGATGCGGCTGGCATTGTCGGCGAGCCCCTGCATGGTCGCGTCGGTGGCGCCGGCCTCCGCGACGGCCTTGCGCGCGATTTCCGCGGAGGTCACGACCTGGCGGCCGATCTCCGCGATCGAGGACGAGAGCTGCTCGGTGCCGGCCGACACCGTCTGCACATTGACCGAGGTTTCCTCCGCGGCGGAGGCGACCGCGCTGACCAGCGTGCTCGACTGCTGGGCGGTCGACGACATGCCCTGCGCGGTCGCCTGCATCGAATTGGCGGAGCCTTGCAGATTGCCGAGCGCGCTCTGCACGGTGGCCTCGAAGCCGGCGATCTTCGCCTCGATGCGGGAGGCGCGTTCGTTCTTGGCGGCGCGATCCTCGTCCTGCGCGGCGGCGAGCATGCGGGCGCGGATCATGCTGTCGCGGAACACTTCCAGGGCGTCGGCCATCGCCGCGATCTCGTCCCGCTGCTTCGAAGAGACGATCTCGGTCTCGAGATCGCCGCTCGACAGGCGCTGCATCGAACGCTGCAGGCCGCCGATCCTTCTGAGGATGTTGGCGCCGACATAGCGCCACACGAACAGCGCCGATCCGATCAGCGTCAGGACGCCGAGCGCCAGCATCGCCATCGTCGCCGCGGAGATTTCATGGCGCGCCGCCGCGGTCGCGGCGTCGGTGCCCTTGCGCACGGCGTCGACGAGCTGCTGCACGCTGATGTCGAGCCCGACATTGAGCTTGCGCGTCTCGTCCAGCACGGTCTGGCCATAGTCGAAGGCATCGAGCTCCTTCTGGCGCAGGTTGAACACACCGCTCTTGCCGCTGCCGAAGGCGAGCAGCTTTTCCGCGACGTCCCGCAGCGACCTGGACCCCTGGTTGTCCGGCAGCAGATCGAGATTGGACCGCACGCGGCCCATCGCCTGCTTGAACTCCTTCTGGATGTCGTCGAGCTGGTCGCTGTTGCCGGCCGACAGGCCGGCGATCAGGTCGGCGGCGGCGAGATTGCCGCTGGCGATGACATTGCTGAGCTGCAGCACGGTCTGCGCGGCCTCGTTGGCGTCGTCGGCGGACAGGGTGGCCGAGCCCAGAATGGCGTTGATGCGGGTCTGCGCGTCCATCATGACCGGCGCGCCGGCGGCGGCAAAGGCGGTCTGCGCCGCGCGCAGGCCCTCATATTGCTTGTCGTGCTGGGCGGCGAGCGTCAGCCGCTCGCGCGCCGCGGATGCAAGGCTCTGCGTCGCCTCGTCGATGTTCTTCACGGTTTCGCGCAGCGCCGCCACCACCGCCGGGTCGGCGCCCAGCTCGGAGATTTCCGCCAGCTTCTGCGTGGTGCCCTGCTGGGTGTCCTTCATTTTCCTGGCGCGTTCATTGAGCGCATCCTGGCTCGGCGAAGCCAAAAGGCCCGGCCCCTGGGCGGCGAGCGCGGCGCCCTGTGCGGACAGTCCGAGGCTTGCGGCCAGCCGCGGGATGTTGTGGCCGCTCAGATCTGCCATGGCGCCGCCGAGATGGCCGAGCACGAGGCCGGCGCCGGCGCTGATCACGATCGCCATGCCGGCGATCACCGCGAAGGCTGCGAACAGAGAACCTCTCACACCCCATCGCGGCAGGATGCGTGGGACAATGGATTTGCCGTTGCGCGACCAGAACGCCATCGCAGTTTCCCCCGACCCTTTTTCATTTTCGAATTAAATTTGATGCGAGTATCACTTTACCCGGTTAACAAAGTCGCGAAGGTTCGGCGCGCGTGGCAAGTTTTCGTTGCCAAGCCATTAAAAAGGCCGGCGTTTCGCCGGCCTTTTTTCGCCCTGCGCAATAACTGCGCAAAATCAGTAGCGCGCGACGACCGGGCCGCCCCAGTTGAAGCGATAGTTGATGCCCGCCTTCACCACGTGGTCGTCGGTGGTGAAGCTGCCGAACGGGACGAGCGCGGCCGGTGCCGTGAAGGTCGCCTTGCCGAAATTGTAGTACTGATATTCGGCCTTGGCCGACCAGTTCGGCGCGAACAGATATTCGACGCCGGCGCCGACGGTGTAGCCGCTGGTGTGATCGCCTGTCGTCGCGAACGCAACCGGCACGCCGCCGAGCGTCACGCTCTCATTGTTGTCGGAGAAGGCGTAGCCGCCCTTCACATAGAGCAGCCCCGGACCCCAGGTGTAGCCGACGCGACCGGTCACCGAGCCGATCCCGCGCTGCTTGTTGGTGTAGGCGAAGCTGCCGGGGAACACCGCGCCGACATTGCCGGAAATCCAGCTGTACTGGGCCTCGGCGCCGATCACCCAGGTCGGGGCGAACTGCCAGTCCGCGCCGCCCTGCACGCCGCCGAGGAAGCGGCCGTTGCCGTTGTTGCCGGTGGCGAGCCCGGAAAAATTGTTGTCGCTGTTGAACACGCCGCCGAGATGGCCGCCGATGTAGAAGCCGGTCCAGTTGTAGATCGGCGCGGCATAGACGGGCGGAGCCTTGGCGTAGGGATAGGGACGGGCGCCGAGATCGGCCGCGAGCGCAGGGGCAACTGCGCCAAGCGTTGCAAGCGCCACCGTCGTGAGCAGGAACTTCTTCATGGGTCTTGTCTCCAACAGAACACCGAGAAAGACGCCGTCGTGGGCGCCATCAATGAGCCGTCAGATAGCCAGCTTTTGAATAAAATGCTGTCACTTCCAAAGCACAGCCCCCCGCAACCCAAACTGTTCGGAGATCAACGTTTTCTTGTGCTTAACGGGGAGCTAATGAAGAATGAAGATGAGCTTAATTCTGCATTCTCCATGTGCCCCTTTGGCACACAAATGAAGGCTCCTTTAACGAAGCGCCGCGTGCAGCTCTGCGACCGCTTCCGCGAGTTGCGCGCGATGGGCGATGTCGTCCTTCGGGATGCGGTCGATGCTCGAAGCGAGCTCGCGCAGGATGCCGGCGAGCAGGCCGAAGCTCACATGCATGTGCACGGATTTGCGCACGTCCTCCGCGCCGGGCCGCTCCAGGATCAGGGCCAGACCCAGGGGATCGAGATGGGCCTCGAAGCGGGAGGTGTGCTCGAAGGTGCCGACATAAAACTTGTCCGGATATTCGAGCGCGACTTCCGCCTTGTCGGGAATGGGTTTCGACATGCTGTGCCTCTTCAATGTCAGCCAGCATGGCAGGTCGAGAGGGCGCTGCCTTGCGCGACATCAAAGCTCTTACGGAATTGAGAATGCGTCGCATTTCGACCGCGCACCGCGTTTGTACGGAGCCGGAAATTAACTGGTCCATCGCAGCCCGAAATCTAGAAAATGACAGCCGAATTTTGTCCCTTCGATTCGCATCATGCGACGACAGCAATCGGACCCGTCATGAAGATCCGCCTTTCGATCTCGTCTGCCATTACGGTGTTCGGCCTCCTGCTCGCGGCGGGATTCGGATCCGTCGTGCTCACCGGCGCCTACGCTCTGAAGGAGTTGAAGGTCGGCGGCCCGCTTTATGAGAGCATCAAGCTCGGCAACGATCTCGTCGCCGACATCCTGCCGCCGCCGGCCTATGTGATCGAGGCCTACCTGGAAGCGACGCTCACGCTGCGCGATCCGAACAAGCTGGAAGAGCACGAGAAGAAACTCACCCAGCTGAAGAAGGACTATGAAGACCGCAAGACGTTCTGGACCACGTCGGCGCTGCAGGCGGACCTGAAGGCGCTTCTGGTCGAGCGGTCGGACAACGAGGTGAAGAAGTTCTGGCAGGCGCTGGAAACCGGTTTGCTGCCCGCGCTGCGGGCTCATGACGCGGCCAAGGCCGAGGATGCCTATGCGCGACTGACCGAGGTTTATGGCGCCCACCGCGCCGTCATCGACGGCCTGGTCGAGAAAGCCAACAAGAACAATTCGGATCTGGAAGGTGTCGCGGCCGAACGCGATCGCAGCATCTCCTACGTGGTCTGGGGCGTCTCCGGACTGGTTCTCATGATCGTCGTTACTGGCCTGGCCGGGCTTGCGCTCGGCGTCGTGCGTCCGCTGGTGCGCATCACCGATGCGATGCGGCGGATCGCCGCCGGCGACCTCTCGATCGCAGTGCCCTTTGTCGGGCGCGGCGATGAGATCGGTTCGATGGCGGGCGCGCTTGCCGTCTTCAAGGACAATGCGGTGGACAATGCGCGGCTGCGCGAGAAGCAGGAGCAGGACCGCGCCGAGGCCGAAGCGCTGAAGAAGCAGGCCGTGCGCGACATGGCCGATACCGTCGAGCGCGAGACCGGTGTGTCCGTGGAATCCGCTGCTTCAGCGTCCCGCGATGTCGAGAATGCAGCCTCCGACCTGTCGACGCTCGCCCGCAACCTGTCGTCGGAAGCAACGGCGGTCGCCTCCGCCTCCGAGCAGGCTTTGGCCAACGCGCAGACCGTTTCTGCGGCCGCGGAAGAGATGAGCGCATCGATCCGCGAGATCGCCACCCAGGTCGCGCGCGCCAGCGCGATCACCAAGACCGCCGTGGACGGACGCGAGAAGGCCAAGACCACGATCCACTCGCTGTCGGGCGCGGTGAACAAGATCGCGGAGGTCTCGAACCTGATCGGCGGCATCGCCGAGCAGACCAATCTGCTCGCGCTGAATGCCACGATCGAAGCGGCCCGCGCCGGCGAGGCCGGCCGCGGCTTTGCCGTGGTCGCGGCCGAGGTCAAGTCGCTGTCGGACCAGACGGCGAAATCGACCGACGAGATCTCGCGGCTGATCTCGGAGGTGCAGAGCGCCACCACCGCGACGGTAGACGCCGTCGAGGATATCGGGAGCAAGATTTCAGAGATCGACGAGGTGGCAGCCTCGGTTGCGGCCGCGATGGAAGAGCAGCATGCCGCCACCACCGAGATCTCCCGGTCGGTCGCCGATTCGGCGGCCGCCGCCAAGGAGGTGTCGGCGAAGATCGTCAACGTCAGCCGCGACGCCAATTCCGTCGATGCGCGGGCCAGCGAAGTGCGCAGCGCCATCACCGGCGTATCCTCGAACCTGTCCTCGCTGCAATCGGTCCTGGTCAAGGTCGTGCGAACCACCGCGGTCGATGCCGACCGGCGGCAGTCGCGGCGATTCAGGTCGAACCTTTCGATCCGGGTGAACGGGGGCAGGGGAGACCTGCAGGCGACGCTGATCGACATTTCCGAAGGCGGTGCGTGGATGCGCTGCCAGCCCGATCTCGGCATCGGCGAAGCCGGTTCGATGACCATCGCGGGCTTCGACCACGATCTGCCCTACACGGTGCGCGGGCGCGAGGCCGACGCGATGCACGTCGAGTTCGAGCCCGGCGTCCACAGGGAGGCATATCGCGCCTGGTTCCGCCGGATGTTCGACAAGGCCGCGGCCTGAGGCCGAAGGCAGAGGAGTCAGCCGGTGCATGGCCCTGCGGCCCTGCACCGGTGTCGTTCGTCTGACGCGTCCTAGCCGGCGCCGCCCGCCAGGAGATCGTCGATGCGGATCGGGAAGCGCCGCACGCGAAGGCCGGTCGCGTGCCACACCGCGTTGGCAACCGCACCGGCCGAACCGGTGATGGCGATCTCGCCGACGCCCTTGATGCCGAGCGGGTTCACATGGGGATCGTGCTCGTCGATCATCAGCGCTTCCATCGGCGGCACGTCGGCATTCACCGGCACGTGGTATTCCGCCAGATTGGCGTTCATGATGCGGCCCGAGCGGCGATCGGTGATCGCCTCCTCATGCAGGGTGAAGGAAATGCCCCAGATCATGCCGCCAAAATACTGGCTCTGGACCAGCCGCGGATTGATCACACGGCCCGCCGCGAACGCGCCGACCATGCGGCTGACGCGGATCTGGCCCAGATCGGGATCGACCTTCACCTCGGCGAACACGGCGCCATGCGCCTGCATGGCGTAGTTGGCCTGCGCCGCCGGGTCGACCGCGCCATTGCCGCGGGCTTCGACCTCGGCGAGGCCGGCGCGCGTCAGGATGTCGACGTAGCTTTCGCTTCGGCTGTCGTCGTCGCGGCGGTGCAGGCGGCCACCGCGCGCGAGCACGCCGGCATTGCCGGCGCCGAACAGCGGCGAGCGCTGGTCGGAGGTTGCAAGCTCGGCGAGTTTTGCGATGACGGCGGCGCCGGCGTTATGGATCGCCGAGCCCGCGGTCGCGGTGTGGGCCGAGCCGCCGGCAATGCCGGCATCGGGCAGGTCGGAGGTGCCAGCCTTGAACTCGACCGCATCGATGTCGAGCGCGAGCGCATCGGCTGCGATCTGCGCCAGCGCAGTCCAGGCACCCTGGCCCATGTCATGGGCGCCCGTCTCCATGAGCGACGAACCGTCACGGCGCACCACCGCGCGGGCCTCGGCGGCGAACATCAGCGCCGGGAAGATCGCGGTGCCCATGCCCCAGCCGACCAGAAAGCCGTTCTCGTCGCGCATTTGGCGCGGGGCAAGTGGACGCTTCGCCCAGCCGAACCGTTCAGCGCCCTGCGTGTAGCATTCGCGCAGCGCCTTCGACGAGAATGGCCGGCCCGAGATCGGCTCGACCTCGGCATAATTCTTCAGTCGGAAGGCGAGCGGGTCCATGGCGCAGGCCAGCGCCATCTCGTCGATGGCGCATTCCAGCGCCAGCGATCCCGGCGCCTCGCCGGGCGCGCGCATGAACAGCGGCGTCCCGTTGTCGAGCCGTACCGCCTCGTGCGAGATCGAAATCGCGGGGCTTGCGTAGAGGCTGTGCGAGGCATTGGCCGCCGGCTCGTAAAAATCGTCGAAGGTCGAGCTTGCGACCTTGGCGTGGTGCTCGATCGCGGCCAATGCGCCGTCCTTCGCCGTGCCCATGCGCAGGCGCTGGCGGGTCGGCGAACGGTGACCGACCGGGCCATACATCTGGTCACGGCGCAGCACGAGCTTGACCGGCCGCTGCACCAGCTTTGCGGCGAGCAGCCCGAGAACGACCGGACCGGAAATCAGACCCTTGCTGCCGAAACCGCCACCGAGGAAGGGGCTGCGGATATGAACGTTGCCAGGGGGAATGCCGAACAGGCCGGCGATCCGCGCCTGCATCATCACGAGCCCCTGGGTTGGCGTATCGATCGAAAGCTTGTCGCCGTCCCACTGCGCGACGATGCCATGCGGCTCCATCGCGTTGTGATACTGCGCAGGGGTTTCGTAGGTCGCATCGATCGTGTGCGCCGAGGTCGCGAGCGCTCCGCGGACGTCGCCGTGGCGCAGCGCGGATGGGTTGCCGACGCCGACCGCGGGCGGGACAAAACTTTCGTTGTCGTCGAGACCGGTGCGCGCCGTCTCGACCTCGTAGGTCGGCGCCAGCAGCGCTGCGCCCTCGGTGGCCGCCTCCAGCGTCTCGGCGATCACCACTGCGATCGGCTGGTTGGCGTAGCGCACCCGGTCGTTCTGCATGGCTTCGTAGCGGAACATGAACGGGTGGGCTTTCGCGTCCGGGTCCTCGGCCAGCGCCGGCCGGTTCTGCTCCGTCATGACCTCGACGACGCCGGCGTGGCGCTTCGCTGCGGCGACGTCGAGCGACACCACGCGCCCGCGCGCGATGCTGGAGACCGCCATCACGGCATAGAGCATCTTTGGCGGGTGATTGTCGGCGGCGTAGCGCGCCGTACCGGTCACTTTCAGCACGCCGTCGCGGCGGGTCAGTGGCTGGCCGCTGTTCGATCCATGCCGGATGTGGGCGGGATCGCGGGTCGGGGTGATATCAAGCATGAAGAGCGGCTCCGGCATGGGAGGAGAATGGCGAGGCGGGGAGCGCGGGAACGCGATCCGGTGTGCCGGCCGCGGCCAGCGTCAGCGCGCGCACGATGACGCGCGCGGCGAGTTCGATCTTGAAGGCGTTGTCGCCGGACGGCTTTGCTTCAGTGAGCGCGGCGCGCGCGGCGCGGTCGAAAGCCGCGGGCTCGGGACGGGCGCCCGCAAGCAGTTCTTCGGCGGATCGCGCCCGCCACGGCTTTGCGGCGACGCCGCCGAGCGCGAGCCGGGCCTGCTTGATGGTGCCGTTCTCGATCACGAGGCCGGCCGCCGCCGAGACCAGCGCGAAGGCATAGGAGGTCCGATCACGCACCTTCAGGTAACGCGCATGCCTTGCGAACGCGTTTGCCGTCGCCGGCAGCCGCACCGCGGTGATCAGTTCACCCGGCGCCAGCACGCTGTCGCGCTCCGGCGTCGTGCCGGGCAGCGGATGCAGCGCCTCGACGGCGACGTCACGGGTGCCGCTCCTGCCCGCGATCTCGGCGACCGCGTCGAAAGCGACCAGCGGTACGCAGAAATCCGATGGATGGGTCGCGATGCAGCCGTCGCTCCAGCCAAGGATCGCGTGCAGGCGGTTGTCGCCGCCCAGCGCATCGCAGCCCGATCCGGGGGTGCGCTTGTTGCAGGCGCTGGCGGGGTCATAAAAATAGCTGCAACGCGTCCGCTGCAGCAGATTGCCGCCGACGGTTGCCGCATTGCGCAACTGTCCCGATGCGCCCGACAGCAGCGCCTCGGCAACCGCCGGAAATGCCTTTGCGAAATCGGGATCGTGGGCGAGGTCGGCATTGCGCACCAGCGCACCGATCCGCCAGGAGCCATCAGCCTGCCGCTCGATGCGATCGAGCCCAGGCAAGCGGGACACGTCCACCAGGCGCGTCGGATGCGTGACGCCGCCCTTCATCAGGTCGAGCAGGTTGGTGCCGCCGGCGAGATAGGCTGCGCCGGGCTCGGCTGCGGCGCTGACGGCTTCGGTGATGGTGTTCGGTCTCACATAATCGAACCGGTTCATGCCGCGCGCTCCGTCTTGGGTGCAGCAAGCTGCGCCTGGGCTTCCAGCACGGCCTCGGTGATTCCCGCATACGCGCCGCAGCGGCAGAGATTTCCGCTCATGGCTTCGCGAATGCGCTCCGGATCTGCGCCGGCCTGGCCTTCCGATATCAGCCCGATCGCGCTCATGATCTGGCCGGGCGTGCAGAAGCCGCATTGCAGCGCGTCGTGGGCGATGAAGGCGGCCTGCACGGGATGCAGGTGGTCGCCTTGCGCGACGCCCTCGATGGTGGTGATGGCGGCGCCGTCATGGCTCACCGCCAACGCGAGGCAAGAGTTGATCCGCCGCCCGTCGACGAGCACGGTGCAGGCGCCGCATTGGCCGCGGTCGCACCCCTTCTTGGTTCCGGTGAGGTCGAGGCGCTCGCGCAGCAGGTCGAGCAGCGTGACGCGCGGATCGTCGAGCACGATATCGCGCCGCTCACCGTTGACGGCGAGACTGATAGACAGAGTCATGCAATGTTCCGATCGATGCTATGGTCTGCCCGGATCGGAAGCGGTCCCGGCTCGCGGCCGGGATGCGTCGATCCAGGGCACGCGTGACCGCCGGAAGAGTTGAATGGAAAAAGCGGCCGGGCGTGGTGTAGCCAGTTATACGGAGGGTCCCTCCGTTTAGCAAGGCGCGGCCGATCAAGAGATGGTGACGAGACGTTCTTGAATGTCAGATGGGACTGAAACACACTTTCGCAAGCCGCGCGCCGACGCTGTGCGCAACCGCGAGCGGGTGCTGGAGGCCGCGAAGGCCGTGTTCTCGGCGGGTGGTCCAGACGCCAGCCTCGAGGCGGTGGCGCGGCGCGCCGGTGTCGGCATCGGCACGCTCTACCGGCATTTTCCGACCCGCGAGGCGTTGTTCGAAGCGGTCTATCGCCGCGAGGTGGAGCAGCTCGGCGAATTATCGGAGCAATTGAAGAACGAGCCGCAGCCGGTCGAAGCGCTGCGGCAATGGCTTCGCTCCACCGTCGAATTCGTCGCGACCAAGAAGGGGATGACGGCGGCGCTGGCGCTCGCCGCGCATGGCAAGACGTCCGAACTGACCGCCTTTTCCTTCGAGCGTCTGACCAGGGCGGTCGGCGCCTTGCTCGATCGCGCGATCGCCGCGGGCGAGATCCGCGCCGACATGTCGCCGGAGGACCTGCTACGTGCGCTGATCGGCATGTGCTATCTGCACGACCAGCCGGGCTGGCAGGCGAGCGTGATCCGGCTACTCGATGTTTTCATCGATGGCTTGCGCGTGCGCGGCGATGCGGCCCCGCCGACGCGCCGAGGCCAATGAGCACGATGGTCAGAGCGTATCCGGCGTCTTGAGCTCGTGCCGGATTCGCTCTTCCCTCAATTGTCGCTCCGCCTCGTGCCAGAACTGCTCATCCTGGCCGTTCGGCTTTCCGGCGTCCTCCCAAAGCAGATGAGCGCGTGCGCGAATCTCGTCATCGTTGGCATTGTCCATTTCGATCACCCTTCCTGACGTGCGACTGGTTCGATAAGCGCGCCGTACGCGCAACGTTCCTGTTTGGCTTTGTTGCAAAGCCGTCTCGCGTGACTAGATTCGCCAGCATGCGCCCCAAACCTCAGTCCGAACTGATCGCCTGTCATGATTGCGGGGCAGGGGTTTCCTTCAGCGCGGCGAGTTGCCCGCATTGCGGCTCGCAGGAGCCGTCCGGCCCCCATCTGCTCAGCCCGCAGGAGATCCGGCGGCATCGGATCGAACAGCGCAACGACCGCACGCTCGCGCTGGCCGTGGTCGGCTGCGCGGCGGCCGGCGCGTTCTACGGCATCGTCATGAGCGCGAGCCAGATCGGCGCCGTCCTCGCTGGCTGCGGCTACGCATTTGTCGGGATGGTCATCGGGGTCGGCGTCGGTTTCGTGATCAATATGACGCGCAATCTCTGAAGGCCAAGGCCGCTTTCGGCACTCCGGTCCGGGCGAAGCGAAGCAATCAGTGCAGCGTTGCGGCAAAACCCGGGTCGAGCGCGCGTGCGATGTCGCGGATGAGCACCTTTCCCTTGGGTGATCCCCTGTCGTAGGCGCGGACGACCGCGCCTTTCAGATCGGGGCGGCGGGTCAGGATCAGGCGCATGTCGCCACGGGCGAGGCTGGCGAGCTCGCCGTCCTCTGTCGTCGCTGACGTCGCAAGCACGGCGAGGCGGGCAGGAATGAGAGCCGGGTCGGACGGTGCGGTCAGAAAGGACATCTTGAGGGCTTCGGTGGCCGCGGCGGACGACGGGCCGCCGGCCTGAAGCATGGCGATCAACAGCCAAGCCCGGGAGTCATGCGGCGCGAAGCCGAGCGATTGTTGTGCCAGAGTGAGCGCGCTCTCGCGTCTTGCCAGCACCTCGGGCGATGCCGCCGTGCCGAGATCGATGACTGGAATGGCGCGCGCAAGCGCGACATCAGCGAGCAGATCTCCCCGCAGCGGGGCTGCGGCTGCAAGCCAGTCGGCCGGCTGGTCGTCGGACATTGGTCCGGCGGGCCGGGTGGGGCTTGGCGCAAGGTCGGGCGGCGGCGGCGTCAGCGCCCCTGCAAGGATGGTGACGAGCGAGAACCAGCTCAACACCACGGCCGCGGCAATCGTCGCCAGTCGAAACCTTTGCCGCGAATCCATCCCTTCTCCTTATCGCGCAAAGGCCGCGCGAGCAGCTATGTTCAAATCGCCGATAGTCGGTCGCCTTCGATGGTGAGCAGCGTCAGGACGCCGGTCGCATAGGCGCCGGTGTCGATATTGATCCGGTTCGCCCGCAGGTCAGGCTTTGCCACGGGCGTGTGACCATGCACGATGAACTTGCCAAAATCCTCCTCGCTGTCGAGGAATTCGTCGCGGATCCAGAGCAGATCCTCTTCGCGCTGTCGCGGCAAGGGAATGCCGGGCCGGACGCCGGCATGCACGAAGAAGAAGTCGCCGCAGGAAAAGCAGGGTTTCAGGCTGCTGAAGAACCGCTGATGCTGCTCCGGCATGACGGCGC
>Ga0070714_100003300_pt1 | contig 12031 bp, 12 predicted proteins | sample LARL83metaG_FD_65450 | JGI IMG/M metagenome (GOLD analysis project Ga0070714, IMG submission 65450) | Corn, switchgrass and miscanthus rhizosphere microbial communities from Kellogg Biological Station, Michigan, USA - LAR L8-3 metaG | ecosystem: Host-associated > Plants > Roots > Rhizosphere ... | reverse complement strand
CTTTGACGTCGCTCGGAAAATCTTTGATGCCGACGGATTTCCAGAATTCCTCGGCCTTCGCCTTGGTGCCGAAGCGGATTTTCTCAAACTGCTTCGGAAATTCCTTGGCGAGAAAATCCAGGACCTTCTGCGCCTCGGGCGTGCCGCCGGCGTACTCGATGCCGGCGTAAATGTCCTCGGTGTTTTCGCGGAAAATGACCATCTCGACTTTTTCCGGGTGCTTCACCGGTGAGGGCACGCCTTTGAACCATTGCACCGGCCGTAGGCAGACGTAGAGGTCCAGCATCTGGCGCAGCGCAACATTGAGCGAACGAATGCCGCCGCCGACAGGCGTGGTCAGCGGCCCCTTGATGCCGACGAGATATTCCTTGAAAGCCTCCACCGTGTCATCCGGCAGCCAGTTGTCGAATTTGTTCTTCGCAGCCTCGCCGGCAAACACTTCGAACCACGAGATTTTCCGCTTGCCGCCATAAGCCTTTTGCACCGCCGCATCAAACACGCGCACGCTCGCGGCCCAAATATCGGGCCCCGTGCCGTCGCCCCGGATGAACGGGAGAATGGGATTTTCCGGCACGGTGAGTTTGCCGTTCTGGATCGAAATTTTTCCGCCGGCGGGCGGTGTTACATCTTTATAGGCCATGGCTCAAATCCAATAATTTACTGGTTACGGTTTAGTTCGACTGCAATTCACTGCGTCCGAAGCAGACGCAAGTCCAAAACAGTATTCTATCGTGTTTTGCGGGCAACCAAAAAAGCGTTGAACATCAGATAACGCGCCGGGGTCAGGTTCAACAGAAATTCAACCGGCGCCGCCACGTAACGGTCCGTGCAGGCAACACTCTCCACCACGCATCCGGCGCGTTCTAAAAAGAACCGCATCTCAAACGGATTCGTCGCCACGATGGCGTCATCATCCGCCGTGAAGGGCTCCTTGACGATGGGTTGCATCCGGTCAAAACGCACTTTATCCGCATCGGTTCGCATCAGCGCGCGCTTGGCGGCCACGCGTTTCCAGTTTGACCATTTCTGACCCAGCCCGCGCATGCGCGGATGATAATCGCGAAAACCAAACACGCGGAAAAAATTCGGGCTGGAGAGAACAACGCGCCCGCCCACTTTTACCACGCGAACCAGCTCCGTGATGAACGCTTCCGGTTCCTCAACGTGTTCCAGGACATTCAACGCCCCCGCGCTGGCAAAATAGCCGTCGGGATAAGGAAGCTTTTTTCCATCATAAATGCGGCAACGCTCCGTGACCTGCCGCGCCCGCGCCACGTTTGGCTCGGAGACATCCACGCCGTGCGCCTCAAATCCGGCAGTCTGCAAACGCGCGACCACCTGCCCCACCCCGCAGCCCACATCCAAAACCCGCGCGCCCGCTTCCGCCGGCTTCAACGCATCCGCATATTTCGCAAAAAAACCGGAATCCTGGCCGGACAGGAACTTCGCGTAATCCTCGTTTTGACGATATGTTTCCTGATGGCTCATCGGCAAATTCGCCAGTGACGCATTGCCCCTACGTCAACTGAATCACATTGACGGCAGGTTGCGACGAGATATCCGAGAATTGCCCGCGCACTTTCGCGATGATGTTTTCGACCGTAATCCCATATCGCTTGCGCAATTCATCCTGGGTCGAGGCATGCTCAATGAACTGGTCGGGCCATCCAATGCGCACCAGGGGTGTGGTCACATTTTTGTCGCTGAAAAGTTCGAGCACCGCCGAGCCGTAGCCGCCCGCCAGGGCGTGATCTTCGAGCGTCACGACCACGTCGGCGGCTTTGCCGAAAAATTCGTGCGCACCCGCATCCAGCGGTTTAGTGAAGCGCGGATTGATCACCGCGCAATCGAAACCTTCGTTCGCGAGCAGCGCCGCCGCCTGGCGGGCCATGGAATTAAGATTGCCCAGGCCGAAAAGCGCGACTTTGCGTTTGCCGGAATTGGAAAAATTCTGGACGACCTCGGCCTTGCCGATTTCCAGCAGCTTCGGCTGTTCCTTCATCGGCACGCCTTCCGCCGCGCCCCGCGGATAGCGGATGAACGTCGGATGATTCTCATGCGTGGCCGTGAACATCATGTCCGCCAGTTCGTCCTCGTCCTTGGGGGCCATCGCGATCAGGTTCGGCAGACAGCGCAAATAAGCGATGTCGAACAAGCCGTGGTGCGTGGGACCGTCATTGGCGGAAAGCCCGGCGCGGTCCATGCAGAAAATGACCGGCAAATCCTGAAGGCAAACATCGTGATGAATGCAATCATACGCGCGCTGGAGGAAGGTCGAGTAAATCGCGACCACCGGATGAAAACCCATCGTCGCCATGCCGGCGGCGAAGATGACCGCGTGCTCTTCGGCAATGCCGACGTCGTAATAACGGTCCGGCATCGCTTTTTCCAAATGTTTCAAGCCCGTGCCGCTCGGCATGGCGGCGGTAATGCCGACCAGCGTGTTGTCTTTCTGGCACAACTTCACCAGTGTCTGCCCCATCACATCCTGGTAATTGGGCGGCGAGCCGGCCTTCGTGGGCAGCGATTCCCCGGTACGGACATCGTAAGGACCCGTGCCGTGAAATTTTTCGGGCGCTTTCAGCGCAGCATCGAAGCCTTTGCCTTTTTGCGTGAGAATGTGAATGACAATGGGCTGATCACAGGTCTTCGCAAATTCCAGCGTGCTGATGAGCAACGGCAGGTCGTGGCCATCAATCGGCCCGAGATAGCGCAACCCCATTTCCTCGAACAACACCGGGCTGCCGAAACCGCCGCGCCCGTCCGAATCGATGGAACTGCCCGTCTGGCGCAAACCGACGTCGGTGATGGCGCCCTTAAAACCTTCCTCGGCTTTATGCGCGAGTTTCAGGGCCAGCTCGCCTTTGGGCAGCCGGCGCAGGAAGTTTTGGAAATCCTTCGCCAGCTTGTTGTACGAGGGATGCGTGATGAGCTTGCTGAGATAATTCGAGATCGCCCCGACGTTTTTGGCGATGCTCCATTCGTTGTCGTTGAGAATCGCGATGAAACGCTTGGTGGTGTGCCCGATATTGTTGAGCGCTTCGAAAGAAACCCCGTTGGTCAGCGCGGCATCGCCAAAAATGCAAACGACGTTTTCGTTCGTGCCTTTTTTGTCGCGCGCGGCGGCCATGCCGAGCGCCGCGGAAAGCGCGGTACCCGCGTGACCGGCGCCGTAGCAATCGTGCGGGCTTTCCGTGCGAAGCGCAAAACCGTTCAGCCCGTCGGTGGTGCGGATGGTATGAAACCGGTCCTTGCGGCCGGTGAGCAACTTGTGAACGTAGACCTGGTGGCTGACGTCCCAGACGAATTTATCCTTCGGCGTTTCGAACACGCGATGCAAAGCCAGCGTCAACTCGACCACCCCGAGATTGGGCCCGAGATGCCCGCCGTTCTTCGACAGGACCGTGATCAATTCGTACCGAATTTCTTCGGAAAGTTGACGGAGCTGATCGAGCGTCAGTTGCTTGACGTACTTGGGTTGATCAACCTTTTCCAGGATACCACTCATATTATTCTTCTGATAATTCCGACGGAGCGGGTTTCAGTTTTAGTTCACCCGCCGCATTTTTCTCCAACTGTTGGATCTTCAATTCCGCTTCGGCCAGCTTCGCGCGGCAGACCTGAGCCAGGCGCGTCCCCTCTTCGTACTTCGCCAGGAGCGCTTCCAGCGCCAAATCCTCGGATTCCATTGCTTCCACAATGGATTCGAGTTTTTTCAAGGCTTCTTCAAATGGGACGTTGCCGTTCTTGGCCGCTTCACTGGGCCGGGCGGACTTCGACATGACGGAAAACTAAGTGATGGCAGGGTTTTAGTCCAGTATGGAGTATCTACCCAATGGCCCCAAAAAAGCAGCCGCCGAGGTAACGAGGCGGAAAATCTTAGCCGAATTTCCGAAAAATCCGCCTCTTCAAGCCCATGGCTGCGCACCTGGGTCGTTTTCAACCGTCGCTAAGCCGCCGGTTGCACGGACCCGTTTAGGATTTGGACGCTACGATGCCGCGGCAATTTCCTTTTCGCAACCGCTCTTTCCGCAACCGCAACCCGCTTCCTCCTGATCACTGAACCCGTGGCTGTCCCAGCTCGGATCCAGGCCGAGGTCTTTGAGCATCTGCAAATCTTTTTCCACCGGCTGATTGAGCGTCGTCAAGTAGTTGCCGACCATCAGCGCGCTGGCGCCCGCCATGAACACCATGCTCTGCATATCGCGCAAATTTACCGTGCGCCCACCGGCCACCATGATCTCCTGCCGCGGCAAAATGAGGCGGAAGCAGGCGATGGTTTTCAAAATCTCCAGCGGCGGCAGCGGTGGATTTTTTTCAAATGGCGTGCCCGGAATCGGATTCAGGATGTTCACCGGCACGACGTTCGCGCCAATTTCCTTGAGGGAAAACGCCAGGTCACAGCGATCCTCGCGCGTTTCGCCCATGCCGATGATGCCGCCCGAACAAATCTTAATCCCGGCCTTTTTCAAGTAGCCAATGGTTTGGATACGGTCATCGAATGTGTGAGTCGTGCAAGTGCTTGGGAAAAACCGGCGCGAACTTTCGAGATTATGGCCGTAACATTCGAGCCCCGCCTCCTTCAGGCGATCCGCCACGGCCTGGCTTTTGATAATCCCCAGCGAAGCGTCCGGCCGGGTTTTGCCGCTCGCCTTCAATTCCCGGATCCGATCGCAAACTTCATCGAGCATTGGCCCCTCGTTCAGGCCTTTCCATGCGGCGACCAGTCCCACCGCCGTGACGCCGTTGCGATTGGCCTCTTCCGCGGCTTCGAACACGGGCTCGGGATCGACGAAACCATATCTCGGCGAGCCGGTTTGGTAAAAGGAGGATTGCGCGCAGAAACTGCAATTTTCCGAGCACGCGCCGGCCTTGGCGTTCACGATGGAACAAAGGTGGATCTTGTTGCCCTTGAAAAATTCCCGGACGCGATTAGCCCAGGACAGCAAATCGTAAATGTCCGCGGACGATTCCAGCCCGAAAAGCCAGAGCGCCTCATCGCGGTTGAGATGTCCACCGTCCAAAACGCGCTGCCCAAATTCCGCGATGCGCGCGTGATTTGTTACGTCAACTGGTTTGCCAATCATGGTTGACAGCATACCCACGGCAGCGGATTGCGCAAGAATTCTGAATGGGCGGGAGCACTAAGCCGATTGGCGCTGCTCGTTTTGCTGCATCAGCACCGGCAGAACAATGTCATACCGTTGCTCTTCAAATTTGAGGACCAATTGCACTCCGGAGATTTTGTTGGCCACGCAAAAGTCGATAGCGGACGTAGAGCAGAGAAAATTCATCGCATCGGTGGGGTCAGGGTCCCACGCGCCAACATCCTTAAAGTACAGACCGTTTTCCTTCTGCTGAAGGAGAATTCTCATAAAATTCTCAAAAAAAAACGCCCTTGTATCTACCAACTGAGCGGCGGCGACCATATCAAAAGAGAGGCATCCGAGCAATCGCTAATTGACAAAACCCGCTCAGCGGCTTCGGCTATTTTCGCTTGCAACACCCGTGACCAATGAATCCGAGCCGGCGACACGTCCGGGACGGGCGTAGCGCATCTATTTCGGTTTCGCGTGCGATTCGAGCCAGAAGACGATCTGCGGGAGAATTACCGGCCAGGCAAAGGTTTTGGAACGTTCCCAGGCGTTCACGCGGTAGCGCGCGTAGACTTCGGGACTTTTCACTAGGTCAGCCAAGGCGTCGGCGAGCGATTCGGGCGTTTCGGTGGCGGTGACTAATCCGGTTTGCCCGGGCACTGTCGAATCGACCAACCCGCCCACCGGATAGACCGCGGCGGGCGTGCCCATCGCGTTCGCCTCGATGACGTTCAGGCCCCAGCCTTCACGCAACGAGGTGTGGACGAGAACATGCGCCTGGCGAAGCTCGGCATTTTTCGCGGGTTCTGCCAGCGCGCCGGTGAAATAGATCCGGTCTTCCAATTCCAAGGTCCTGGCTAAACTTTCCAATCCCGCTTTAGCCTCCCCATCACCCACGATCCGCAAGTGCGCGGCGATGTTGCGGTCCTTAAGGACCTTCATGGCGCGAATGGCGTGATCCACTCTTTTGTTCGGGGCAATCCGGGAAACGGAGATTAACCGCAATGGTGTCGTGAGCGGTTTTTCTTCGAGGGCGGGCAGCGGGATGGTGTCGCTGCCGTTGGGAATGACCGTGACGCTGCGGATTCCGTGCGCGTGCAAATCCTTTTTCGTGGATTCGGACGGGGTCCAGAACGGCACATTGCGGTAAAGCCAATGCGTCCAGCGTTCCTGCCAGCGGCCAATGGTGCTCATTGGCCAGCGGTAAAACGCGTCCCAGATCGGCCCGAGCACTTCGTGAATGTAAGCGACACAATTTGTGTTGCACCACCACGGCGCGAACCATGGTAGGCCATGGTGCTGATCGATCACTAAGTCGAATTTCGGCTGGCGCCGATACCAGGCGATGGCTTTGAAAATAGAGCTGCCCTTGCCGCCGCCGCGCACGATTTTGATGCCGTTGAACATCTCTTCGCGCGCGCCGCCGGGAAAATCGTAAGTGAACCACACCACTTCGTGCCCGCGCTCCACGAGCGCCTGCAAGTGGGCGAGCGTCACTCGTTCCGCGCCTCCTGAAATTGGGTTTTTCGGGTCGCGCCAATTAAGCATTAGAAAACGCATGCGGGAATCAGAGCCGCGAAATTTTTTCCAACAATGCCGTCGTGGATTTGCCGGGAACGAACGGTAGAATGGAAATTTTTCCGCCGGCGTTCTCGACGATCCGACGCTCTTCCTGGTTCAACGTTTCCAACGTGTAATCGCCGCCTTTGACGTAAATGTCGGGTCGGGCGAGGGTCAGGAATTTCGCGGCGGTTTTCTCTGAAAATATGCAGACGCCATCGACGCTTTCCAGCGCCGCGAGCACGGCGGCGCGATCCTGCTCGTTGTTGACAGGACGTCCAGGGCCTTTGAGCTGGAGAACCGATTGATCGCCGCTGACGCCAATCAGCAGCAGATCGCCAAGGTTGCGGGCGGCTTCGAGATAGGTGACGTGGCCGAGGTGCAGCACATCGAAGCAACCGTTGGTGACGACGAGCCGTTTCCCGCGGGCGTGGACGTCTTCGCGCCAGGCCGGCAGATCAGGCCAGGAGATTAGTTTTTGGCGAAAATTCACCTTGTAGATAGTGGCGGAACGGTTTCGGGGTTGGCAATCCTTGAGTGCAAGGCGGTCCGTGATGAAAAGGCGACAGTCGAAGTTCCAAGAGGCAAGCCAGTCGGCGAAATGGTGCTACAACTTTTGCTTTTCGGCGTAGTGGATACTCATCACGCCGCCGATCAGGTTCAGGACGCGGACGTTTTGCCAGCCGAGAGCGGCCATTTTGGCGGCGACGGCTTTTTGGGCGGGATAATTTTTTAGCGATTCGAGGATGTAGGCGTAGGCGGCGCTGTTTCCGCAAAAAACTTTGCCGAAGACGGGCAGAAGAAATTTCAGGTAACTGAAATAAATCGTCCGCCAGGCGGTGTTGTCAGGTTTGCCGAATTCGAGCGCAAGGAATCGGCCGCCGGGCTTAGTGACGCGCCACATGTCGCGCAGACCGGCGTCGAGATCCGCGAGGTTCCGCAAGCCGTAGCCAATGGTGACGAGGTCGAAGGTGTTTTCGGGAAAAGGAATGTGTTGCGCGTCACCTTCCAGGAATTGAACCTTGGACTCCAGCCTCCGGGCTTTGGACTTTTCGATGGCCACTTGCAGCATGGGAGCGCTGAAATCCAGGCCGACGGCAGCGACGCCCTGCCCTGCCAGCGCGAGCGTCAGGTCGCCGGTGCCGCAACAGAGGTCGAGCGCGCGTTCGCCGGATTGCGGGTGGGCGAGGTGCACCAATCGCCGTTTCCAGCGGCGATGCAGGCCCAGGCTTTGAATGTCATTAATGAGATCGTAGCGGCGGGCAATGGTGGCGAAAAGCCGGCTGACTTTCGCAGCCCGCTCGGCGCCCGGCTCGTAGAATTCATTGGTCATCGCAGATTCGCAACGGCGCCATCATGGACAAAAAGGAGGCGCGACGCAATGAACGGGCTGGATTTGGAGGCAAACTTATTGGACACTGGAAAGCAGCATCTTAAAGACTGCTGAGGCCTTGGCTTGATTTTTGCTCTAAAACACTGCTATTGATGCGATTGGAATAAATATGAATCGAAACAAGATCCTCATCGTGGACGATGACCCGGTAATCGTTAAGACACTGTCCATGAAATTGGAGTCCGCGGGTTATAAGGTCCTCTCGGCGGTGGACGGCTCGGAAGCCATCGCGACGACGCGGAAAGAGAAGCCCTCCCTGATTTTGCTGGATATCAATTTTCCCAATGACGTCGGTGTGGCCTGGGACGGCTTCGGAATCATTGCCTGGTTGCAGCGGATTCATGAGGGCAAAGGCATCACGCCGGTGATTGTGATCAGCGGCGGCGAAGCTTCCAAATACAAGGATCGTTCTTTGGCCGCCGGCGCGATTGCCTATCTGCAGAAACCGATTAATAACGAGGAAATGCTCGACCTGATCAGGAAGACGCTGAGCGCGGACGCGGATAAGCCGGCGAAGGCGTAATTAATTGGTTTTTACGAAATGTTTGGCGAGACGCCAAACACCCCACGCCGCAGGCGCGTGTACCCCTTTTGATTTGCAGAGTTAACGGGCAGGCGTGTTGGGTTCGCGCCACAGAACAAATCCCCCCACCACTCCCCAAAAGGCGCTCACGCACAACGTAAGCAGCGACATGGCTTCGGCGTCCGCCGCCGCCACCCCGCACCAACCCAGCAGCGCGATCGCGGCGCCGTCGCGCGCACCGATACCAGCCATGGTGATCGGCAGGCCGCTGATGGCAGTGATCAAGGGGAAAGTCCACACCAATTGCACCCAGGGTATGGGCGCGTGGCTGACGGCCTGGAGATTCAACGCGAGCACGGCGTTGATGGCAATTTGCATCAGGACACTGCAAAAAAATCCCTGCAAAACAATTTTGGGCGATTTCACCAGCCGTTTGCCGCTGTCCAAAAACGCCACCGCGAAACGGTGAAAGATGGATTCGTGGTGCGAACGTTTCAACAACACGAGCGCGACCACGGCGATCGGCAGCAGCAGCAGGAGCCACCAGGCGGAATGGCTGATCCCCAGGGATTTTGTTCCGGCAAAACCGCCGTGGGCGCCGGTAACGGCAAAGGCGATGGCGGCCACGACCACGAGCGCGCCGGAGCCCATCAGGCGATCCAACGAAACGGCGGCTAAAATCTTCGCCGTTGGCAACCGGTAGCGTCGGGCGTAGACAGTGGCTTTGGCGGTATCGCCGCCAGCGCCGCCAAATAGGACGAGATAAAAAAAGTGGCCGATGATGGAAAACCGGACCGTGGCGGAGGGATTGACGACGCTGTCATTCACGCGCAGCGCCAGATGCCAGCGCCAGGCGGCGGGCACAAACATCAGGCCATAGAGCAGCACGGCTCCCAGGAACCACCCCACGCGCATGGTGCGAAAGGTGGCGAGCAGGCTGGCCGGTGGGATGTGCCTAAAAACGAAAAACAGCGCGAGCAACGTGACGGCGACGCACAGCAGTTTCCACTTGAGCGAGATGAATTTCGGAGGGGCATCGGTTCCGGCCGCAAAAACAGTGGCACGCATATGCGCCCTCAAAATCCGCGCCGCGCGGCGAATTAACAAGCAGCAATTCTACCTATGCGCGGCAATCGGCTATTGGCAACGGGCGATGGGCAATTTAGTCTCTGGCGCGATGAGCATTTTAGATGAAATGGAGTGGCGCGGATTGATTGCCGATTGCACGGACAAGGCCGAATTGGCCAAACGCTCCGCCAGCCCGCTCACGCTTTATTGCGGGTTCGATCCGACCGCGGAGAGCTTGCACGTGGGCAATCTCGTTCCCCTGCTTGGGCTGCGGCGTTTTCAGCTGCTCGGGCATCATCCGATTGCGCTGGCGGGCGGCGCGACCGGGTCCATCGGTGATCCGAGCGGCAAATCCCAGGAGCGGCAACTGCTCACAAAGGAGGTGCTGGACCACAACATTTCGTGCGTGAAAGAGCAGTTGAAACGGCTGCTGGATTTTGAGACCAAAACCAACCCGGCGCGCTTGCTGGACAATGCCACCTGGACGGCGCCGGTGAGTTATCTCGATTTCTTGCGCGACATCGGAAAGCACTTTTCGGTGAACCAGATGGTGGCTAAGGAAAGCGTTCGTGCCCGGATGGAGGACCGCGAGGCAGGCATCAGTTACACGGAATTCAGTTACATGCTGCTCCAGGCGTTTGATTTTTACGTGCTATGCCGCGACCACGGTTGCGAACTGCAAATCGGCGGCAGCGATCAATGGGGCAACATCACCGCCGGCATCGAACTGACGCGCAAAAAAATCAGCAAAACGGTTTACGGCCTGACGCTGCCGCTCATCACGAATGCGGACGGGTCGAAATTCGGCAAGACGGCCGCGGGCGCGATCTGGCTGGACCCGAAGAAAACCAGCGTCTATCGCTTCTACCAGTTTTGGATCAACACGGACGACCGCGACGTGGTTCGTTATCTGAAGTTCTTCACCTTTTTATCGCGCGACAAAATTGCCGAATTGGAAAAAGCGCATTCAGAAAATCCCGGCGCTCGCAGCGCCCATCAGGAACTGGCGCAAGTGATGACGAGCTTGATCCACGGCGAGAGCGCGATGCAGGACGCCATTCGCGCCAGCCAGATTCTTTTTGGCGGCGAATTGAAGGGGATTTCCGAAGCCACCTTCAACGACATCGTGGGGGAAATTCCCACGAAAGAAATCGAGGCGGCGAAACTTGGCGGCGCGGGCCTGCCGCTGGTCGAACTGCTGGTGCACAGCGGGCTTTGCCCTTCCAAGGGACAGGCGCGCAAGGACATTGAAGGCGGTGGCGTGAACGTCAACAATGTGCGCGAAACGAATTTTCAACGGGCGATTGCCGCCGGTGATTTGCTATTCGGCAAGCATCTCCTGCTCCGCAAAGGGAAGAAAAACTACGTCGTGGTCACGGTGAAATGATTGTATGGAGTGCTTTATCATAGTGACCGTGTTGTGGGTATTTTCGGTTTGCCTGCACGAATTCGGGCACGCGTGGGTGGCGTATAAGGGCGGCGATTATACCGTGCGCGACAAGGGGTATCTGACTTTGAACCCGCTCCGTTACACGCACCCCGTTTACAGCCTGCTCATGCCCGTGGTTTTCATGATCCTGGGCGGTATCGGGCTGCCCGGCGGCGCCGTTTACATCGACCACAATTTACTGCGCTCGAAGAAATGGGAAACGGCCGTGGCGCTGGCGGGTATCGCGATGAATATTATCATGGTTTTATTCATCGGCGCCTTTTTCAAATTCGGCGTGATTCACAACGACCCGCAAAGCCTCGCGGCGGTTTCATTGGGTTTGCTGCTCCAATTGGAAATCGGCGCGATTCTGCTGAACCTGATACCCGTTCCGCCGCTGGACGGTTTTCAAGCGATTGCGCCGTGGCTGCCGGCGGACCTGCGCGAGCGCTTGTTCGCGATGTCGAACATGGGCCCCTGGATTTTATTCCTCGCGCTGTGGTATGTGGAACCCATCAATCAGGCGTTTTGGGAGGTCGTCTGGTTTTTCACGAGATTACTCGGGGTGGACCCTTACACGAGCTATGTCGTCGGCATGCACGCGTTCCGCTTTTGGGAACATTAAAGCTGCCGTCCCATCGGCGGCGGGAACCGTTCTAAAAACTTAGCTGTTCCTTCAAAAGCCATTCGCCGGCAACCAGCGCGGCGGTGTCGCCTAGTTCGCCCGCGACGACGCGGACTTTGCCCCACGGCGTATGAGCGTGCCGGCGGACGTATTCGCCGACCGCGGGCAAGATCACGTCCCCACTGGCCATGATGCCGCCCCCCAGGATGACCCGCTCCGGGTCGTACGCATGAATCAGATTGACCGCCACCACCGACCAGACGCGCAGGCTATGCTCGCGCAACTTCAACGCGCAGCGGTCGCCCGCCGCGGCGTGTTTAAAAACCGACGAGTAATC
>Ga0070714_100003299_pt1 | contig 12032 bp, 7 predicted proteins | sample LARL83metaG_FD_65450 | JGI IMG/M metagenome (GOLD analysis project Ga0070714, IMG submission 65450) | Corn, switchgrass and miscanthus rhizosphere microbial communities from Kellogg Biological Station, Michigan, USA - LAR L8-3 metaG | ecosystem: Host-associated > Plants > Roots > Rhizosphere ... | reverse complement strand
ATGCAGCGGAACAGAAGACCCAGCTCCCTACCGGCCAGTTCATCACCCCGCTGGCCGCCCCCGGGGCACGTTTCGAGACCATGAACCCCCACCTGAAGAATTTCCCTGCCTATACCGTGGGCCAGGCCATGAGCGAGGCCTTGAGCCCCGATGGCAGGACCCTCCTCATCCTCACCAGCGGCTACAACGTTCTCAACGACGCGCAAGGCGAGCAGGACCCGGCGTCCTCCAATGAATATGTCTTCGTGTACGACGTGAGCGGCAGTATTCCGAAGCCGATGCAGGTGATCCAGGTTCCCAACACCTTCGCTGGCATGGTGTTCGCGCCGGATGGCAAGCGCTTCTACGTCTCCGGGGGGCCGGACGACGATATCCACACCTATGAATATCAGGCGGGCTGGGTGGAACCCCAGCCGCCCATCAAGCTCGGCCATACCGCGGCCAACGGCATACAGATCCAGTCTGCCGCGGCAGGGATCGCCTTGACCGCAGACGGCGAGCGCCTGGTGGCGGCGAACTACTACAACGACTCCATCTCGGTGGTGGACCTCGCCTCCGGCAAGGTCACCGGCGAGTTGGACCTGCGCCCCGGCAAGTCAGGTGGCGCCGCCGGGACGCCAGGAGGCGAGAACCCGTTCTGGGTGAACATCAAAGACAACAGCACGGCTTACGTGTCGAGCCAGCGTGACCGCGAGGTGGACGCTGTGGACATCTCGGGTGCCGCGCCGAAGCTCAGCAGCCGCATCCCGCTCAAGGGTACGCCGGTGAAGATGTTGCTGGACAAGGATGGCAGCCATCTTTATGTAGCCTGCGACAACAGCGACGTGGTGGCTGTGATCGACACCGCCAAGAACGAGGTGACCGGCACCATCTCTACCCTGGCGCCCGCGGGCGTGGTGAAGCCGTCCTACGGTTATCGCGGCGTGGCACCCAACAGCCTCGCCCTCTCACCGGATGGCACACGACTCTATGTCACCGACGGCGGCACCAACGCCGTGGCGGTGGTGGCGCTGGACCGGCCTCAAGCCGCTGTACTGGGGCTCATTCCCACCGGCTGGTATCCCCAGGCTGTGGTGGCCGGGCGCCTGCAGCCGCAGCTCTACGTGGTGAACAGCCGCAGCAACCCGGGGCCGAACCCGGACAACCCGAACCACCGCGGCCATCCGGTGCCGGCGAAGGCGCACAACCACTACATCATGCAGCTGGAGAAAGCGGGTTTCCTGACGCTGCCGTTGCCCTCGGACGCAGTGCTCGCCACGCTCACCCAGCAGGTACTCGCCAATGACCACTTCGGTGCGACGCCCGTGGCGAGCGACGTGGATGTGATGGACGCGCTGCACAAGAAGATCAAGCACGTGATCTACATCATCAAGGAGAATCGTACCTACGACCAGATCCTGGGCGACCTCAGCAAGGGCAACGGCGACCCCAAGATCACGGAGTTCGGCGTCAAGAACACGCCCAACTTCCATGCGCTGGCGGGCGACTTCGTGGATCTGGACAACTTCTATGTCTCCGGCGAGGTGAGCAGCGAGGGCTGGCCCTGGAGCACAGCGGCGCGGGAAAGCGATCAGGGTGTGAAGACCATCCCTGAGGTGTATGCGTTCCGCGGCATGGTGGGCGATACCCAGGGCCTGAATCGCGGCGTGAACGTGGCGTATCCGACGCTCGCCGAAAGGCGCGCCGCCTGGCCGAGCACGCCCAACGACCCGGATCTCGTGCCCGGCAGCAATGATGTGGCCGGTATCGACGGCCCTGGAGGCCTGGTACAACAGGGCTATCTGTGGAGCGCGGCCCGCCGCGCGGGTCTTACGGTGCGCAACTACGGCATGGAGGCTGACGTCGACCGGTATGATCCGGCGGATCCCGATACCATCCCGCGCGACAAGACGCCTTACGCCCATAAGCAGGTGGTGATGTTCCCCGCCTACCCGGACCTCATGGGTATCAGCGATCCCTATTACCGCGGCTTCGACGCGGGGTATCCCGACTTCTACCGCGAGCGCGAGTGGCAGCGGGAGTTCGCCGCGTTCGAAAAGGATGGGAAGCTGCCGGCGCTGTCGCTGGTGTACCTGCCGGGGGACCACATGGGCGACTTCGGCCACGCGATAGACGGCGTGAACACGCCGGAGCTCCAGCAGGCGGATAACGACTATGCGGTGGGCAAGCTCGTAGAAGCGGTCGCCAAGAGCCGCTACAAGAAGGACACGCTCATCTTCATCCTGGAAGACGACGCCCAGGACGGTCCGGACCACGTGGACGCGCACCGCAGCCCGGTCTATATCGTGGGACCCTACGTGAAGCACGGCAGCGTGGTAAGCAGCTACTACACCACCGTGAACGTGTTGCGCACCATCGAGGACGTGCTCGGCATCGACCACTTGAGCCTCTTCGATGCCAACCAGCGCCCCATGGCGGAGGTGTTCGATCTGAACCAGGCGGACTGGAGCTTCACCGCCACACCCTCCGAATACCTGGCCTCCACGCAACTGCCCATCACGGGTTTCCCGAAGTCAGGCGGCCTGCATTCCACCCATGACGGCGCCTACTGGGCCGCCAAGACCCGCGGCATGGATTTCTCCAGCGAGGACAAGATAGATGCAGTCGGCTTCAACCGCATCGTCTGGCAGGGCTTGATGCACACGCCTTATCCTGACGAGCGCAGCGGGAAGGACCTGCGTGAGGTGAACCAGGCCACCCTCGCTCGGCAATCGGACAAAGACCCAGATCAGACCAACCATGAATTCCAGAGACGTTACTGAGCCGACCTAACCGTGCTCCGTGCCAGTCTGGGCCGCAAGCGGAGCTGGATGCGTAGCGCGGCGGGTTGCCTGCTGTGCGGGTCACCGACGAAATCTTCTTGTGTTCGATTCCACCGTCAATTTTTTGACAGCGGCAAGAGCGCCTCTCTGCGATCATTCGTCTGTGAAATGGTGGCCAGAGGTGGGCGAGGCCACAGGCCGAGCGGGCGGCCAGGGCCGAAGCGAAGCTTCGGGCGGGTATACAGGGATGTATACCCTGGGCCGGGCGCGGAGCAGGAAGCGCAGCGCATGGGCCGCCCCGGAAAGGCAGGCAACGCAGTAGCAGTTGCCTGCCGTGCGAACCACCGACGAAATCAATGGGCGTTCGATTCCACCAGCAAAATTACCGGTCGGATAAAAAGTCTTATCAACGTGAAATTGATCAACGGAGTTATGGTGGCCAGAGGTGGAATCGAACCACCGACACGCGGATTTTCAGTCCGCTGCTCTACCAACTGAGCTACCTGGCCATCTGTAGACTTTCTGACTCTTTCGCCGCCGGCCCTGATGGCCGTCATTTAGGCTGGATTTGCGTGAAAAACCCCGGCGAAGGGCGGCTATTAGACCGTCGAAAGCCGGTCGGGTCAAGGGCTTTTTGTCCATTTTGACTTGGGAACGGCGCGCCTCTACCCTGCTTCATAAGGCCTGATGAACATCCAACTTCGCCCTTTGGCCGCCTCCCCTGCGGATGCGGCGCCGGCCACACGCTACGCCGCTGTGCGAGCGCTGACGGTGGAGTTATGCCGGACTTTAAGCCCGGAGGACATGGCTCTCCAGAGCATGCCGGATGCCAGCCCCGCCAAATGGCACCTGGCCCATACCACCTGGTTCTTCGAGACTTTCCTGCTTGAGGCCCATGTCTCCGGATACGAGCCTTGGGATCCGGGCTACGCCTATCTCTTCAATTCCTATTACGAGAGCTTAGGTCCCAGGCATCCGCGTCCGGCGCGCGGCATGATCTCGCGCCCCACGGTGCCGGAGGTGCTGGCGTATCGGGAACACGTGGACGGATTCATGCAGCGGCTGCTGGAAGCGCGCGGCACCGATCCGCAGTTGCTGACGCTGCTCACCTTGGGATTGAACCACGAGCAGCAGCATCAGGAACTGTTGCTCATGGACGTGAAACATCTTTTGTCCCTGAGCCCACTGCGGCCCGCCTGGCGCGCCTTGCCACGCTTCCCGGCGGCGCGGGCACGTCCCCTGAAATACATCTCCCGTCTGGCGGGTCAGGTATCCATCGGCCACGGTGGGGAAGGCTTCGCCTTCGACAACGAGACCCCACGCCATCCGGAACTGGTGCCGGACCATCACATGGGTGACCGTCTGGTGAGCAACGGCGAATTCCGTGACTTCATCGATGCCGGTGGTTATCAGCAAGCGGCCCTGTGGATGTCGGATGGCTGGGCCACGGCACAGCGTGAAGGCTGGCGGCGGCCCCTCTATTGGGACGAGGACATGACGACGGAATTCACCTTGGGCGGGCGACGCGAGATCGTGGACGCGGCACCCGTCTCGCACATCAGCTGGTATGAAGCCGACGCCTTCGCCCGCTGGTCCGGCGCGCGCCTGCCCACCGAGGCCGAATGGGAGAGCTTCGCTGCGACTCAAAGGCTCTCGGGCAACTTCCTGGACAACGGCCTCGTCCAGCCGGCCCCCGCCACGGACTCACAGGTGTTCGGCGACGTCTGGGAGTGGACGGGGAGCGCCTACCTGCCCTATCCCGGCTACAAGCCGCTTTCCGGCGCGCTGGGTGAATACAACGGCAAGTTCATGATCAACCAGATGGTGCTGAAGGGCGGCGCCTGTGTGACACCGGCGGACCACGTGCGGGTGAGCTATCGCAACTTCTTCTATCCCCAGCAGCGCTGGCAGTTCGGCGGCTTCAGGCTCGCCAAGGACGCATGATGCAGACCTCCGGAGCAGTCTCGGTCACCCTGCGCGACCATCACCCACGCCTCGACGAGATGGCCGATGAGGTGGTGGCGGGCCTGAACGAGCGGCAGAAGACGCTGCCCTGCAAGTATTTCTACGATACGCAGGGTTCGCTGCTGTTCGACGCCATCTGCGAGCTGCCGGAGTACTACCTGACGCGGACCGAGCTCGGCATCATGGAGACCCACCTCGACGCGATGGCCGCGGCCCTGGGTGAACGGGTGATGCTGCTGGAGCCGGGCAGCGGCAGCAGCGTGAAGACGCGCTTGTTGCTGGAGCATCTCACCACGCCCGTGGCCTACGTGCCGGTGGACATCTCCCGCGAACATCTCGTCAACGCCGCGGATCGCCTGAACCGGCAATACCCGCTCCTGGAGGTGCTGCCGGTCTGCGCCGACTTCAACCGGATGTTCGAAGTGCCGGTGCCCGCGCGTACCGCGGCGCGCATCGCGGTGTATTTCCCCGGTTCCACTCTCGGCAACTTCGCACCGACGGAAGCCGCAGCCCTGCTGCGGCACATGCGCCGGCTGGCGGGCCCGGACGGCGCGCTCTTGGTGGGTGTCGACCTCGCCAAGGATAAGACGGTGCTGGAGCAGGCCTACGATGATGCGGCCGGCGTCACCGCCCGCTTCAACCTGAATCTGCTTACCCGCATCAACCGCGAGCTGGATGCGGACTTCGACCTCAGCCGCTTCCATCACCGCGCCGTGTTCAACGAGCAGGAAGGCTGCATCGAGATGCACCTGGTCAGCACTGCCCGCCAGTCGGTGCAGGTGGCCGGCGAGCGCTTCGAGTTCCGCTCCGGGGAGCACATCCTGAGCGAGTGCTCCTACAAGCACACACCGGAACGCTTCGCCGCCCTCGCCGCGCGGGCGGGCCTCAAGATCGAACAGCAATGGACCGATGACCGGCGCTATTTCTGCGTGGCGTACCTCACGCCGATCGAAAGCTAGGACTCCGAGCGACACCCTCGTCTAAGAAGGTTCCGCGCCTTCGGCGCGGGTCACTTTTGGCGCGCCAAAAGTACCCCGGCCCCAGGAGGGCCGGAATGGGACTTCGGCAGGGATGCCGATCTGATTTTTACTTAGGCGGCGGAGTGAAACCTTCGGGTTTCGCCGCGCCTTCGCCGAAGAAGAACTTCTCCATCTCAGCCTCCAGAAACTTCCGCGCTTTCGGGTCGATAACCGAAAGCCGGTACTCGTTGATCAGCATGGTCTGATGCCGCAACCACTGCTGCCAGGCTTGGGCCGAGACCTGCTCGTAGATGCGTTGGCCGAGTGCGCCGGGATACGGCACGCGCGCGAGCCCGGGCATTTCCTGTTTCAACAATACGCACTGCACCATCCGCGTCATCAACTTCTCCGTTCAGGCCACCAGGGTCTCGAACAAACGTTTCACCGGTGCGGCGAGACCGAGCCTAGGCATTTGCCCAAGCGGTTGCCAGCGGCTTCCAGCTCTATCTTGAACCGCAACGGCGGCCGGCAGACTGAGTTCCAGGGGCTCGATGTCCAGGTGGAAATGGCTGAAGCTGTGGCGCAGCACAGGGCGCACGGCGGTGCGTCTTGGCGGCGCGCCGAAACGCGCCCGGCACCAGTCCGACACATCCACGTCTACGCCGAGTTCCGGGAAGCTCCAGAGACCGCCCCAGATGCCCACCGGCGGCCGGCGCTCCAGCAACACCGCGCCGTCCGATATCAGCATCAGCATGCGCGTACGCCGGACCGGCGTAGCCTTACGCGGCTTCGGGCCCGGATAGCGAGCCTGCTTGCCGAGGAGGCGCGCCCGGCAATCCCCGGCCACCGGGCATTCGCCGCAACGCGGGGCGCTGCGGGTGCAGAGCGTCGCGCCGAGATCCATGACGGCCTGCGTGTAGTCCGCAACCCGCGTCTTGGGTGTGTACTGGTCCGCCAGCTCCCATAGCCGCGTCTCGACTCGCTTGTCGCCTGGCCAGCCGGCGATCGCGCCGTGGCGCGCCAGCACGCGCTTGACGTTGCCGTCCAGGATGGGATGGCGCGCGCCGGTGGCGAGCGCGAGGATCGCGCCGGCGGTGGAGCGGCCTATACCCGGCAAGGCCTGCACCGATTCCATATCTTTCGGGAAGCGCCCACCATGCTCATCGCGGACGCGCTGCGCCGCTTTCTGCAGGTTGCGGGCCCGCGCGTAGTAACCGAGGCCGGTCCAGAGATGCAGCACCTCATCCTGCGGCGCATCCGCGAGGGAACGCAGGTCCGGGAAGCGGGCCATGAAACGCGTGTAGTACGGGATCACGGTCGCCACCTGGGTCTGCTGCAGCATGATCTCTGAGACCCACACGCGGTACGGGGTTCGGCGTCTCTGCCACGGGAGATCATGACGGCCGTGACGCCCGCTCCAGGCGAGCAGACGCGTCGCGAAGCTCTTCTCAGACGCCGCCCGGGCCCTGCGTTTTGTCCTCGCTCTTGGCATGCTCTTCGGTGTTCTCCAGCGGCGGCAGATGGGCGCGTTCCCGCGCCAGTTTCTCCACGCCCGCGGCGGAGCGGTGGCCCTCGGCCTTGAGGCTGCGCTCCACCAGCAACGGCCCGATCAGCGGCGGCACCCAGAAGCCGGGTTGCAGCTCGATCTGCCAGTGCAGCAGGGTGCCCTCCCCCTCAGCTTGCATGTGCAGGCTGGCGCTGCCGGACTTCACGTTGTCGCTCTGTTCCGGCAACACCGTGGAGACGATGTCGAAGGGCGGCACGCGCGTCACCTTCTGCATCTCCTTCACGTGGCGGCAGAAGAATAGCGCACAGAAGCGGGTATCGGTGTAGACCAGCGCGTCGTCCGCGTCCAATTGCTTCACGCGGCGGCTCGCCTCGATGCTGGCGGAGATACGGGTGAAATGCTCATAGTCCGTGAGCACCGCGTATACCGCCTGGGGTGGCGCCGCGAGATACACCACGGCCTGGACCTGGTAGCGGTCATCCTGGCGCGATACATCCAGGGTGCGGAAATCAGCCGCGCCGGCGGCGGCCGGGAGACCGGCACAGACGAACCCAAGGATCAGCGCACGCGACATAGGACTCCCGCGCAGAGGCGCCTTCGGAGGACTTGCTTCCGGTCGGGACTATTTCCCGCCCTTGTCGGCCAACGCTTTCGGCTTGCCGATACCGCTCAGGTCCGGCTGGACCTTGAGGTTCCCCAAGGCCCCGCTGACGTGCAGTCCGAGGTCAGCGCCCTTGAGGCCGACCGCCGCGGCGCCGCCCGGCGGCGTGCCCGTGACCCGGCCCCTCAGGCTGTAGTCCACGGTGAGGTCCGTGAGATCCAGCTTGCCCGCGCCGGACAGCGCCAAGGCCGGCAGGGCGGCGCGGAAGCCGCGGTCCACCATGATGCCGCGGTTGACGGTGCTGCTGCCCCGCACATCGCTGAATTCGGTCTGCGCCGCCGTGGGCGCCGGCACCGGGCGGCCCTGGTCGTGCGCGTAGGCGCGGACGATGGCATCCCACACGTTCACGCCCTGCAGGTTGCCCCCCTTCACTTCGTAACTGATGCGGCCGGTGACGGTATGGCGCATCTCGCCCACCACGCGGCCCTGGGCGCGCACCGCGGCGGTCAGGTCCACCGAACCCGAAAACTTGTCGGTCTTGAACAGGTCCTGGGCGAGACCCGCGATCTGCACGCCATGCAAGGTCGCGGTCTCGCTGACGATGGGCTGGTCGCCGTTGGCTTCGCGGGCGTCGATACTCAACTCGCCGTCAGCACTGCCGCCGTAGACGGTGGCGCTGAACGGCTTGACGTTGACCAACCCGTCCTGTGCATCCAATGCGAAGCTCAGATCCCCCAGTTTGGCGCCCAACAAGGTGAAGCTACCCACGTGCATGCGCCCGTGCGCGTTCAGGATGCGCAGGGTCCGCAGCGGCAACCCCACCTTGTCCAGATCGATCTCCTCGCGCGGCTTGTCGGGGGTGCCGAGCTGTTGCGGCGGGAGATAACGGTCGGCATCGAACTTGTCCACATCCAAGTCGAACCCGACGGCGCGGGTCTTGAAATCGTTGATGCCCGCGCTGCCGGTCATGTGGGTGTCGTCGAGGGTGAAGTCCATGCTGTTGAGCGCCACCGAGGACGGGCCGGCGACGAATCCGAAGCTGCCGAAGGCGGCGCTGAAGGCGCCGGTGTCGCGCGCATTGGCGAGGTCTGGGTGGCCGAGCGCCTTGAGCAGGTCGCGCGGCGAGAAACGCGCGAGCTTGGCGCTGCCGGTGAAATTCGCCCCTGTGCCGATGCCGCTGCCCTGGGCCTCGAGCTGCAGGTTCACGCCATAGGCGCCGACGGTGAGACCGTTCACGGCGACGGTCCCCTGCTGGGCGTTGTACGCCACGTGCTGCCACTGCAGCGTGGCCTTCACCTGCCCACCGGGTACGGCGTCGCCCTGGGCCTGCATGTCGAGCTTGGCGTCATCGGCGGTATAGAGACGGTGCTCCAGGTCGGCGATGGCGGTGCCGGTGAAATCCACGTGCCCCTGCAGCGCGGGGTTGGTGCCGGTGAAATCAAAACCCGATTCCATGGACAGCGGCTTGGCGGAGGCGAACGCGCCAAGCTTGAGACTGAAGTCGCTGATGGTGTATTGCTGGTGCTTCTCGGCGTCGGTCCAGCGCACCTGGCTGTCGGTGACGGCCACACCGGCCACGCTCAAGTCGATGTTGCTGCCGCGGCTGCCTTCGCCGCCGGCCGGGGCATGGGCCAGATGCTCGCTGATGTCGTTCCAGTTGTCGTGGCCGTCGGCATCCTTCTCCAGGTCCAGGTTGAGGCCGTCGAGCTTGACCTCGCCCACTTCGATCCGCCGGTGCAAGAGCGGCCAGAAGCGCACGTGCACATCGGTCTGGGTGATGGAGGCGAAGGGCACGCTGCTGAAACCCTTGGCATTGGAGAGTTCGGCCGGACCGATCTGCATGCCGAGCCAGGGGAAGATGGAGAGCTTGATGTCGCCCTGGATGACCAGTTCACGGCCGGTCTTCTCCTTGACCAGCTTGGCGATCTCATCCTTGAAACTGTTGGGATTGAGGAGGAACGGCAGTGCGACCGCCACCAGGATGACCACCAGCACGAGGATTCCCAGGACGATGCCGGTGATCTTCAGCGCTTTCTTCATTGCCTTGAGCTGCCTATCCCTCTGGCGCCTCGCGGTGCGCGCGATCGGGGGCCGATGGGACAGGCCCACCGGGCGGATGACAGCATGTTATCAGCTTAAGGCCAAGCGGGCCTAGCGCGGCGCGGGGACCCCGGCGCCGTGTTGGGTGGCGACGGGTTGGGCGCGGCGGGCGGTCTCCCGCTCCAGGCAGCGGCGGAACGCGTCCACGTCCATGGCCCGGCCGGTGAGATAGCCCTGCATGCGGTCACAACCGTGCACCTCGAGGAAGGCGCGTTGGGCCTCGTGCTCCACGCCCTCGGCCAGCACCTGCATGCCTAAGTTGTGGGCCAGGCGGATGACGGTATCGGTGATGGCGGCGTCCGCGGGGGACTGGGTGACGCCGGTGATGAAAGACTTGTCCACCTTGAGCTCGTCCACCGGGAACCGCTTCAGGTAGGCCAGCGATGAATAGCCCGTGCCGAAATCATCCAGCGCGATCTTGACGTGGATGTCCTTCAACCGGCGCAGCATGCGTTCGGCATCGGCCGGATCGCGCATCAACAGGCTCTCGGTGATCTCGAGGGTGATGGCGTCGGCAGGGATGCCGTGGCGCTTCAAGGTGGCCTCGATGCGCTCGGCGAGATCCGGTTGCATGAACTGGCGCGCCGAGATGTTCACCGCGATGCGCACCGGTTCGGCACCGGAGGCGCGTAGCGCGACGATGTCCCGGCACACGCGCTCCAGCACCCAATCGCCCACCGACAGGATCAGGCCGGTCTCTTCCAGGAGCGGGATGAATTCCGTCGGTGAGATCTCGCCCTGCTCGGGACTGTCCCAGCGCAGCAGCGCCTCGGCGCCGTTCAGCGTGCCGGAGGCGACGTCGAATTGCGGCTGGTAATGCACCTCGAATTCGCCGCGTTCCAGCGCGTGCCGCAGTTCACCCAGCAGCGCGACCCGGCGTGCCGCGGGCGCGCTCATGGCCGCATCGAAGAACAGATAGCTGTTTCGGCCGCGTTGCTTGGCGCGGTGCAGGGCGACATCCGCATGCTTGAACAAGGTGTCGGAGTCGCCGCCGTCGAGCGGGCCGACGCTGACGCCGAGGCTGGCGGTGAGGAACACGGTACGGCCGTCGATGTCGAGGGGCTGGGTGATGCCTTCCAGCAAGGCCTTCACCATCGCTGGCAAGCCGTCCTCGCGTTCCAGACCGGTCAAGACGATGCCGAACTCATCGCCGCCGACCCGCGCCAACATGGACGAGGCTTTCAGTTCCAGGGCGAGGCGCGCCGCGACCGCCTTGATGCAGCGATTGCCGAATTCATAGCCTAAGGTGTCGTTGATCTGTTTCATGCTATCCAGGTTGAACAGCATCAACGCGGTCATGTGGTCGTTGTCCTCGAGCAGCACCTCATCGAGGTGGTCCAGCAGCAGCGAGCGGTTCGGTAGGCCGGTCAGGCCGTCGTAGTTGGTCATGCGCTCGATGGTGCATTCCGCCTGATTCTTCTCGATGGCGATGCGCGTGATGTGGGCGAAACGCTCCATGAGCGCCACGTCCTCAGGGCTAGGGCGTGCCGGCTCGCGGGAATAGGCGGCGAAGGTCCCGAGAAGCTTGCCACGCAGCGACATGATCGGCAGCGACCAGCCGGCACGCAAGTCGAGGGAGAGCACGACCTCCCGCATGTGCCCCCAGCGCAGGTCGGTGGTGAAATCCTCCACCAGCACCGGCTGCTTGCTCCAGGCGGCGACGCCGCAGGGATTGGAGTCGGCGCTCACCGGGGTACCGGCGGCATAGCGGCTGAAATCGGCCGGAAGGTTGGGTGCGGCGGCCACGTCCAGCCGGTCGCCCGCCTCGTTGGCGAGCAGCACGGCATAGAGGGCGTGATGACGGGAATGGCGCTCGCAGAGGCGGGCGATCTCCTCCAGCACCGGCTTGAGTTCGGCGCCGGCGACCATGCGCTCGAATACCCGTTGCTCGCCTTCCAGCAACGAGATATCGGCCGCTACGTCGGCGACGGCGGATGAGCCGAACGGCCCGTCTGAAACGGTTAGCGTCCTGCGGTCCATGCGATACGTCCCTGTATTGGCCATCCGGCATCCAGCTAGACGGCGATCCGCTCCAGGAGCGGCATCAACTCATGATAGAGGTCGGTCTTGACGAGATAGGCGTCCGCCCCGGCCTGCATCGCCTTATCACGATACTCCGGTTCGGCGTGGAAGGACAT
>Ga0070714_100003297_pt1 | contig 12033 bp, 12 predicted proteins | sample LARL83metaG_FD_65450 | JGI IMG/M metagenome (GOLD analysis project Ga0070714, IMG submission 65450) | Corn, switchgrass and miscanthus rhizosphere microbial communities from Kellogg Biological Station, Michigan, USA - LAR L8-3 metaG | ecosystem: Host-associated > Plants > Roots > Rhizosphere ... | reverse complement strand
GTTGCTGGTGTTCCTTGGCAGGATCTCCGGCACGCGCTACGACCCGGCGGCGACCGAGGACGCCCGCCGGCGCATCGTCAGCTTCTTCGACCGGCACCTGAAAGCGAGCCAACCGTCGCCCGTCGAGTGAGGTCACGCATGACGCCGCCATCGAACGACTCGTTGGGCGGCAGAACCTGGCCGGTGCGCAGCAGGCCCGCGTGCAGCAGCACGTGTCCCAGGGTGGCGCTGATGGGGCTGGCGGTGAGCAGGTAGGCGAGGCTGAGCGGGGCGCAGCCGGCGATCGCCTGCATCATCCTGCGGCTGCGAAATTCCGCGTAGCCGAGGTGATGCACCACGATCACCGCGACGCTCGCCAGCAGCGCAGCAGCGGCCGCGCCGACGCCTCTCCACCCGGAGTCCCACTGCACCGCAGCGAAGACCTGCCAGGTGACGAGGACGGGAAGCACCGACAGGAGCAGCCCCTCGGCGATCCCGTAGACCACGCTCTCCCAGGCGAATCGGCCGCCGCCGACCCGCGCGTCCGACTCGCGGCGCAGCACGCGGCTGACCAGCGCGTCGAGCAGGAGTCCCGCCACCCCGCCGGCGAACAGGCCCCACAGCCACCGGTTCGTCCACACGTCGCTGCCCGCTGACGCCCACACCAGGTAGCCGGCTGCGAGGCCGCCGGTGGTCAACGCCAGCGCGCCGACGTAGGCGGTGCGGTGCATGTGGAGGCGATCGGTCAGCAGCCACGTCACCAGAAACGACGCGAGAGCCACCGCACCGAGCCAGAGCAGGCTGCTCGCCCATCCCGCCGCGGGTGTGAGCTCGAACATCACGTCACCTCCTACGCGGGCATGGGCCCGGCGCCCTTCATCTCCGCGGCGCGCCGCTCGATGGCCTGCTGGTGCGACTCGATGGACCGCTCAAGCCAGCGCACGCCGTAGAGGTAGTGGGCGAGCAGGCCGATGCTCATTCCCACCACCGGGAACGGCGACCACGGAAACTGCGGGGCGACCACGACGTTGACCACGATCAGGGCGATCGACACCACGAGCGTGATCACCGCGTGGATGGCGAGTCCGGGCCGAGCCCTCTCAGCCTCCAACTGCTTCTCGGCCGCCTCGTACTCCCTGATGCTGATCTGCGCTGCCATCGCGCACCTCCTCAACTGCCGCCCGGGTTCGGCGGGCTCGGCCGTGGGATCGACGCTCGGTCCGTCCACCGTCAGAATGCGAGGTCGCGCCGGCGCTCGCCAGAGGACATCGACCACGGTCGTTGGACCATGGACCGGGCGTCCGGGGGCCTCGGTGTGACACTCGCCCCTGGCGGTCGCGACGGCCGGACGGGGCTGTGCGCCGTCGCAGCAGGAGCTCACGGAGTGCGCGGCGGTGTTGCGGCGCTGAGGCCGGTCGTCGTCAGCGCACAGCGACCTGACCGCGTCCCGCGGCACTCGTGCCTGCCGCCTCGTCGGTGCGCAACTCGGCGATGAGGTCGTGCTCGGCCACTGGAATGGTGATCCCCCGCCGGCTCAGGGCGCGCACGAGAGCGGCCGTGAACAGGCCCGCACCCGGCACGGCCGTCTCGGTGACGACGCGGTTCACGGCACCGCGATCCAGCTCGGCGACGGGCAATCCGGCCAGGCGCTCGACGGCGCCGGGAATGTCGAGAGTGACGGTGGCCCCGCAGGACGGTGACCCAGCGACGCACACGATGCCCGTCACCTCCATGCCCGCGTCGCGGTATGAGGCGATGTCCCCGGCGACACGCCGAGCAAGGCGGGCGTAGACGATCCGCGTCCACGCCAGCAGGAGCGCGGTCAGCGGGCGGCGCAGCGCGTACCGCATGGAGCCCTTCGATCCGTACACGGAGAGCATCCGGGGCTTGAGCACGCCTCCCCATGCCCGCTGTTCCGGGCACGGCATCTGGCAGATGCCGGCGCCCGCCGCGCGCCAGCCATCGACCAGCTCGTCAACGGCGGCCGGGCGGCATGCGCCGCCGAGGTAGCGCACGTTCTCGTTCAGCAGGCAGTGCGCGACCATGACGACGCGCTCGCTGCGCCGATCACGGAGCGCCTCGGTGAGGCCACGCCGCTGTGCTGCTCGGACGGCACCACCACGCATGGCGCCAGCGTCCGCAGGTGCGCGCCGATCCGCCAGAGGCCAACGACCTGCCGGTACAGTGTGGGCTCCTGCTCACGGGCGGGTAGCTCAGCCGGTTAGAGCCGGGGACTCATAATCCTCTGGTCGCAGGTTCGAATCCTGCCCCGCCCACTTTTGTGATGTCTCAGGAGATGGTGGCCACCTGTCTCACGTCATGGTGGCCGAGTCTAGGCGGGCCTGGAGGTCTGCCGAGGGGCTGGTAGTCGCGGGCGGGATCGAGGGTGAGTTCGCGGAGCAGTGAGCCGTCCTCGGCGACGACGCGGACGTGGCGACCGGCGACGAGGAGCGTGACGGCGCGGTGCCGGTGCTCGGCGCCGAAGCCGTGGCTGCCGCGCTGGACAGCACCGCCGACGCCGTGTGGGACATGTGTCTCGATCACTACGAGGAAGACCTTCGGCGAAGGCGCCAAGCGGTGGACGACGACAACGAGTCACGCGATCCTGATCCGCCACGGGAAGCGGCTTAGCCGCGCACTACCCCGGCTGCACGTAGTTGCCCGCCACGGCGACAGTGACCGGCTCGATATTGGCGCAGCTCGGCGGCAGGGCACCCACCGGCCAGACCGGAGGCCCCATAACGCCAGCTCCCGCGCCAGCATCCGAGGCGCTGGCAATGGCGGTGTTCCCGTTCCAGAGCGTGACGCCAGTTGCGCCCACGGTGACCGCATTCTCGGTCCGCTGCCAGCCGAAGGTCCCGGTCAGCGTGGCGGTGCCGACAACCCGCCCATCAAGGGTCAGCACGCCCCCGCTAATGCTGAACGGCCCGCTAGCCGAACCGGCATCCGGCGGCAGAGCTGCCACGGTGCCGCACGACTCGGTATAGGTGAACGGCCCAGCCGACAGGTTGCTGGTGCTGCCGCTCGGCCAGGTCGCCTCGTACGTAGGAACCCCGCTCGCGTCGAGCACGGTCATGGAGCCCTGGAAGCTTCCCGTGAAGGTGGTGCTGCAGCCGCCGGGGCAGGGGTAAAGCGGCAGGTAAGCGGTACCGCTCCACGTACCGGAGCCAACGATGGCGGTACTCCCCGCCGTCGCAGGCGACCAGCTCAGCAACCCGGCGAGGACGACGGTGAAGGGCAGGGCAGCGCGGACCCGCATGGTGTTCCTCCCCCGCCACTTCTCTAAGGGTGGCGCGGCTCGCTCAGTGCGACGCCGCAGGGCAACGGGCAAGCCAACTCTGCCCATCAGCGCTACAGCGTAGACCGCCGGTCAGCAGCAGATCGAGCACCAGGCCGCCGGGAGCGCTGACCACCTGCGACCCTCGGGAAAGAGCGGGATTGTCTGTGGTGGCGTCGTGCCAGGGACCACCGCCGACCGGCGCCCATTCCAGCCGGAAGGAGCCTTGCCGCGGTTGAGCGAACACTGCCCATACCCGACCGGAGCTGACGGCCAAGGAGGTTGCCTGCCCCGCACCCGCAGGCGTCGCCAGACTGGCAAAGGTTCGGCCACCGTCGCGGGAGATCGCCACGCCGTTCGGGACCAGCGTCGCCAAGGCGCCCTCGGCATCGCCCACGGGCGCGCTGACCAACGCCTGCGGTGAGGCGCCGGGCGCAGCCCCTTGGAGCTGGCAGGCATCGCCATTGTTCGGACACATGTAGAGGCCGGGAGCAGCGAAGACAGGACGCCCGGCTACCTCGTCTGTCGGAGCAGGCGGAACCACCGCCATGACGGCGCCGCCCGCCTGGCCCGTCGCCGGCGCGAGCTGAGCCGCCCACGGGCTGCCCGCGTAGGTTAGCTCGACCGCCACCCTGGAGGTAGCGAGGTTCAGGCTCCATACACTGGAGCGGCTACCGACGAACACCCTGGGATCGCCACTGCCGTAGTTGGCCGAGAGGGCCAGGTGGCCGGGTGGTCCGGGCAGCGCTACCGGCACTCCGGCTCCGTCGACCATGTAGTCCGGTGCCGTGCCCTCAGCCGGAGAGCCGAGGAAGATCACGGGATCGCTGGGGTAGTCAGACGGCAGCACCACTTGATCCACTCCCGGCGGCGCCGCGCTCCCCGTCCACGTCGCCCCGCCGTCCGTACTGCGGTAGAGGACGTAGCACTGGCAGGTTCGGCCGACACCGAGCGCCACGATGACGGGATGCTGGCCGAAGGAGTCCGCAGCGCTGGCGGCGACGAGCTGCGTGTCTTCCGGCGTCTCCGTGTCGGCCGTGCGTCCAGCCAGCAAGGCGCTGGTGGCCACGACAGAGTCAGGTGCAGCGCCGCGGCTGGCCAGCTCCACGGCCGGGCCATGGTCGCTGTCCTGATGCGTCGGCCCGCTCTGGCCCAGCACGACACTGGCGGCCGTGACCGGAAGCCAGCTCGGCGAGCCCTCCCCTGTAGCCGGGGTGGTCGGCACCGCAGGACCGTAGGCCGCCGACGATATGGTCACCGCCACCGCGGCGAGGGCCACGGCACTAATGGTCAGGGAACCAGGCTCGACGACCTGGGCCAGGCTGGCGAGGCGAGTCCCGATGTGCCGGTGCCACGAGTCGGCAGCGCGTCGCCAGCTCCCCGTCAGGAGGAGCAGGGCAGGAAGGATGCCGCTCGGGTCTTCCCCGATCTGCTGACGCACCCGCACTCGAGCCCGGTACAGGCGCATCTTGATCGCGGCTACCGGCCGGTTGAGCCGCTGGGCTACCTCATCGACGGCCAGGCCGTCGCGCGCCACCAGGAGCAGCGCTTCCCGCTGACCGTAGGGGAGCGCTTGCACCGCCTCCCACTTCGGACCGTCGAGGACGCCCAGGACGGGATCGACGGGCTCGCCCTCGGAAGCGGGACGGGCCTCCAGTCGGGCTCGGGTGCGGTAGCACTCCTCGCGTAGCCGCTGCATCACCCATTGCAGGGCACGGCTGCGCCAGGGGTGCTCGATGGCCTTCAGTCGAGCGATGACCCGCTCTAGGGCTGCTTCAGCTTCGGACGTCTCGCCGAGCTGCTTTACCGCCTGGTCGTGGAGCAGCCACCGCCACTCGTCCAAGAGCTTCGCCAAGGACGCCTGATCCGTGACCGTGATGTACGGCATGGCCGCTGCGACCTTGCCGCGTCGACGCCCGCCCTCGGTTGGCCGCTCGGAGTCGTTCATCCACCTTCCCTGTGCGGTGCCCCAGCCGCCGCGCCAATTGTGCGCCAGAGGTACGGGCGCCACCAGCAGAGTAACGCACGGCGCAGGCTCGGTCCGTCGCTACTCGGAGGCTTTCGGCCAACTTCGTCATTCGTGCCATCAAGTGCAATGAATTAATTGACCTTGCGTCTACACATGTGAAGCCACTTGGGCGGGATGGCCGGAGAGCGGCCACCAAACTGGCGGAAAGGAAGCGGAGCGGGTGCGAGGCGGGATCGGGCGAGACACCAGGTCGGCGCCCACCTTCGTGTGGGAGAAAGGGCAGCCCCCTTCCCAGCCCGGCGGCGGGCGGCGCGCCGCCGGGCGCTTCCTCCGAACGCGCTCCTGTAGCCACGGCTGCGGTTGCTCGTCACTTCCTCGGCAGGGCCGCACGATGCGTCGCGGCTCGGCGTTGTTGGGAGGGCGTGCCTAGCGAGGAAGGCAGCTCTTCGACCGACCCACTGTCCCGCCGAAGGGGACCGGGTAGGCCCCCGGCCCCCGAGGCATCCATCGCCCGGGCTAGGACACGAAGGCCAGCACCGGGACCAACGTCTACCAAGTAAGGAGGATGCCACAAAGTGGCTTCTACAACATCCGGCTGCCTCACTCGCGCGTTGCGATGGCGGGTGACGCTTCTGTCGGCGACGGCGCTTGCTGTCGCGGCGGGGGCGATCAATGCAGCCCCTATCACCACCGCAGCGCAGGTTCCGGCCAGCGTGTCCTTCGTCGTCAGCGGCATCCCGACTACGCTGACCAACGGTCACTGGCAGCTCGAAACGGGCGTCGGCAACCTGGGCTTGAAGTGGATCACGCTGAGCAGTGGCGTGGTCCCGACCGGCGGCGAGCTCACCATCCCGCTCGCGCTCGACACAGCCATGCAGACGGTCAACGATCATTTCATGGTCGTCATGTCCCAACGTATCGATCAGGACAACGCCTACCTCGGCAACGCCCTGATCGGCTTCCCCAAGACCGACCTTGTGGCCGGAGCCGCGTTCGACATGACCCCTGTCGTCAACGAGGTGCCCGTCTACCACGACTCCGCGTCGGCGTTGGCCGCCACTTCCTGCCCGAACTGCGTCCCAAGCGGCAACCCCGGTGGCGTGTGGGCGCCGAACAACACGGCGCCGTCCACAGCGGCACAACCGCCGGCACCGGCCACCGCAGCGATCGGCACTCAGAATGGGGCGGTGTATGCCTGGGTGCCATATTGGGCAGCTCATCCTGGCAGCGGCACCGACGGCGGTGTGGGACTGCCGGTTCCGTGCATCGGGCCGCCAAGCGACTGCTATGGCCCACTCGGCCCGGTCGTCGGTCCGTTCACCAACGGCTCCGGCGGCGGAATTCCCAACCCACCATCGACATGCCCCGTGACCGGCGGCTGCGTGACGGCCGATGAGGCGGCACAGGCAACCGGCACGTGCAATAACAACACCGATTTCGACCAGCAGTCTAGTGACTGCGTGACCGATGCCTACGACATGAACGCCGAGGTGTTCCGCGGCTGGTCGAACAAGGTTCCCGGCGACACCGACGTGTACAAGGTTCACGACCAGTACGAGCAGTCCTGGCAGAACGGATATCGCACCGCTCGCGGTCCGTTCTCGTTCAACGGCAGCACCTCGGAGGCGTACACCGGCGGAACCGACATCACGTATCAGAAGCGAGGTGACTGCTGGTCACCCACAGCGCCCGGGGACGACAGCTCGTCCCTTTGCACCGGTACGGGCTGGGACAGCAACTGGGGCCAGGACACCTGGCGCTGGGAGCGACACACGACGCAGACGTGCTACACGGGCGGCGGCTGCAACGACCAGTCGGTGTTCGAGGTCCTCTTTTCGACCACCTTCAACGGCGGGAACGACATCTCCTACCAGAACTCGACCGTCGGTGACGACATCCGGCCGGGGCTCATCACCAACGGCGCGTACGGCCCGGATTGGGCCAGATGGAATCCCGACAGCAGCAAGGAGACGAGGCTTGGCTCCAGCGCGACGATCCAGAACGCCGTGACGCTGGACATCACCTTCTCCCACTCCTTCGGTGGCACCAACCAGGACGGCGGTGAGACCTACTCGGGCTCGCAGACCGACACGAAGTACGCGAACCAGGGCAACCTGTTCACGTTCCGCGGTCCTGCATCCGGTCTGCCGTGGATGGGCTACTTCTTCAACTTCGACGGCAACCACCGTCCCTGGCAGTGGGAGTACTGGAACTGCCAGTTCAACAACCAGTACGTCGGCGCGATGAACGAGGAAGAGGTGTACCAGGGCAACACGCAGTGCTGGGACGCCAGCCAATGAACCAGCGGCAGCCCGGGCGATGGCTGTGGGCCGTCTTCGGGCTGCTCATCCCTCTATCGGCATGCGGCGGGGGCAATACGCCCCCGCCCTCCTCAACCCCCAGCTCGAACCCCGGTGTCGATCCCACGGTCAGCATGGGTGACCGGCTGGCGGTGCCCATGACCCTGCACCAGGCGGCCGACGGAAGCTGGGTGACCGACGGCTCTGTGGCTACTCCGGTCGTCTCCAATACCGGCGGCGACAAGGTGACCATCACCGCCATTGAGCCCGTGGCGGATTCGGGTTTGCTGGTGACGTACTTGGGCTACACGACCTGTCATCACGGGTGCGTCGGCACCGGGTATTGGGGCGACCCGAGTACGCAGAGCATCGTTGAGAAAGGGACCGACGGCCACCTGCCGGTTTCCATCCCTCCCGACGATCAGCCCGGAGCGCAGCCAGAGCATCTGATCTTCCTCTTGAAGATCGCGCCTTCCGCTATGCAGCAGCTCCGCTCGGGGTGCCTATGGCTGCGCGCTCTGCGGATCACCTTTGCGGATGGACGACATGCCCTCATCAACGGGTGGGGCAACCGGACCGTTCTCGGCGCCTTCGCCGATGACCACGCACTGCCCGGCCCCACGCCCTTTGGCCCAAAGCGGTGCCCGCTAGAACCAGGGTGATGCCGACCCGCCATAGACGAGGGCCCATCGCGCTCACTTTCGCCGCGGGATCAACCGGATTAGAGGGTCGGCCCTTCAGCGGACGGGGCGCTCCGATACCCCTCCCGGCGAACCTTGCCATGCCGAGGGGTGAGCTGGATCGTGGGTCCCTGAACTAGAACAGCTCTGTTCGGATCATGGAAGCCCCGGCCCACTTCCGTGCGCCACCGCACGCGTGGCGATCGATGCCGCTGCCCGGACCGGAACTCCGAGCCTCCGGCGCCGCGGCCGGGACGAGCCGCCCGGCGGCCCCGCCCTGCCGCGACAATGGCCCGACATGACCGGCCCTCCCCGCCGGACTCCCGGCACCGTGGTCCGCGCGATCGTCGCCCTCGGCGCCCCCGCGGCCCTGACTGCGCTGCTCGTCAAGGTCGGGGGCGGCCAGCCGCGCGACTACGTCTTCCTCTACCTCGGCATCGTCGCCGCGCTGGGAGTCGCCTGGGGCCTCGTCGCCGCCCTCCTCGCCGCGGCGGCGAGCTTCCTGCTCGTCGACTACTTCTTCGTCCAGCCGCTGCATACCCTCACCATCGCCAGCGGCGAGGACGTCATCAACCTCGTCGTCTTCTTCACCGCCGCCGGCGTGGTCGGGGGCCTCGGCTCGCGGCGGCGGACCTCGCAGCTCCGCGCCGAGGCGCTGACCCGGCAGGTACAGGCCGCCAACGAGGAGCTGGCCCGGCTGAGCCGTGAGCAGGCGGAGGCCGCCAAGGTCGCGGTGCGGCTGGCCAGGACCGAGCAGCAGGTGCGCCTCCTGGAGGAGTCCGACCGCGTCCGCCGCGAATTCCTGGCCACGGTTTCGCACGAGCTGCGGACGCCGCTCGCCGGAGTCCTCACGACGACCACGGTCCTCGCCGGCCGGCGTGAGCTTCCCGCCGCCGTCCGCGACGACGCCGCGTCCGTCGCCGAGCAGGCACGGCGGCTCAACCGGCTGGTCGGCGACATGCTTGACATGGCGCGCATCGAGGGCAACACGCTCGACCTCCACCTCGAACACGTCGACCTCCGGCAGGCGGTGGTGGCCGCCGTCGATCGCCTCCACCAGCACGCACCGGGCCGCACACTCGACATCGACGTGGCCGCCGACACGCTGGTCGTCGCCGACTGGGATCGCCTCGGCCAGATCCTCGACAACCTGCTGCTCAACGCCAACCGCTTCGCGCCTGCGGCCACGCCGATCACGGTGCGCGCGCAGAGCGGCGCGCGCGACATGGTGGTGGTGCGCGTCATCGACCGCGGCCCGGGCATCGCCGACGACCTGCGCGATCACGTCTTCGAGCACTTCGTCCGCGGACCCGCCGGCGATGACGGGAGCGGCACGGGACTCGGCCTCGCCATCGTGCGCGGCCTCGTCGAGGCGCAGGCGGGCCGCGTCTGGGTCGACGAGCCCGAGGGCGGCGTCGGAACATGCATCGCCTTCAGCCTCCCCGCCGCGCCGGCGGACGCAGAGGTGCCGGCGTGACCGCCACGAGCGAACGGCCGGCGGTGCTCGTCGTCGAGGACGACCGCGTGCTGCGCCAGGCGGTCGTCGCCGCGGTGGAGAGTGCCGGCCTCGACGTCACCGCGGTGGGCGACGGGCTCGCCGCCGCCGAGGAGCTGCAGCGCACCGCCTACGACGTCGTGCTGCTCGACCTCGGCCTGCCGTTCGTCGACGGCTGGCGCATCCTGGCCAGCCTGGAAGGCCGCCGCGTTCCCTCGGTCATCGTCATCAGCGCGCGCGGCGAGGAGCGCGACAAGGTGCGCGCCCTCGACATGGGCGCCGACGACTACCTGGCCAAGCCCTTCGGCGCCGACGAGCTGATCGCGCGTGTGCGCGCCGTGCTGCGACGCGCGCGTCCCGCCGAGCCGGCGAAGTCCACGGTGGTCACCTGCGGCGACGTCGCCGTCGATCTCGGCACGCAGGTGGCGCGACGGCGCGGCGAGGAGGTGCGACTCTCGCCCACCGAGTTCGCGCTGCTCGCCGAGCTGGCGCGCAACGCCGGCGTCGTGCTCGATCACCGCAGCCTGCTGCAGCGGGTGTGGGGGCCGACCTACAGCGGCGAGCTCGGCTACCTGCGTGCCTTCGTGCACCGCCTGCGCACCAAGCTGGAGGACGACCCGCAGCGTCCCCAGGTGATCGTCACCGTCGGCCGCCAGGGATATCGCTTCGGTCCCGCCCGCGGCTGAGGTTGGGTCGCGCCCGGGGCGTTATCGCAGCGTTCACGAAGCGCTTCCTACGCTGCGGCCATGGACGTTCCCGACAGCGAGCTGTTCGGCCGCGAGGTGGTCCACGCCACCGGCGCGCGCATGGGGCGCATCGAGGTCATCGTGCGTCAGGGGAACGGCGGCCGGATCGCCGTGGTGCGCCGCGGTCGCGTGCTGCGCCGCTGGTACTGCGTGTCCCTGGACGATGCGCAGCTCCTCGACGGGCGCGTCCTGACCAGCGCTCCTTACGGCCGCACGCGACCCGGCGACGTCGCCCTGCTCGGCGAGGTGCAGGGCCGCCATGCCGGCTGACCTGCTCATGCTGCTCATCCTGCTGGCCCTCGCCGTGCCCAGCTTCGCCTACGTCATCGCCTGCGAAAAGCTGCTCTAGCCATGGCCGGATACGTCGTGGCCTTCGCCATCGCCGTGCTGGTGATCGCCTACCTCTTCGTCGCCCTGCTCTTCCCGGAGCGCTTCTGACGTGACCCTCGACATCATTGGCGTCCTGGTCACGCTGCTCTGCGTCGCGCTGGGGGCGTGGTTCCTCGGCGGCTACATGGTCAAGGTGTTCGCCGGCGAGCGAGTCTTCCTCAGCCGCGTGCTGCGTCCCGTCGAGCGCGCCGTCTACCGGCTCAGCGGCGTCGACGAGGAGAAGGAGCACACCTGGAAGGGCTACCTCGTCGCCGTGCTGGTGGTGAGCGTGGTCAGCCTGGTGCTGAGCTACGTGCTGCTGCGCCTGCAGGGCAACCTGCCGCTCAACCCGCAGGGCCTTCCCGCCGTGAAGGGCGACCTCGCCTTCAACACCGCGCTCTCCTTCACCACCAACACCAACTGGCAGAACTACGCGGGCGAGTCGACGATGAGCTACCTGTCGCAGATGCTCGCCCTGGCGCTGCACAACTACCTGTCGGCGGCGGCGGGCATCGTCATCGCCATCGCTCTGATCCGGGCGCTGGCGAGGCGCAGCGCGCAGACCATTGGCAACTTCTACGTCGACATGGTCCGCTGCATCCTCTATGTGCTGCTGCCCATCGCCGTCGTCGCCACCGTGGTGCTGGTGTCGCAGGGCGCCATCCAGAACTTCAGCGGCTACACCAACGCGCACACGCTGAGCGGCGTGGTGCAGAGCATCGCCCAGGGACCGGTGGCGTCGCAGGAGGCCATCAAGGACCTCGGCACCAACGGCGGCGGCTTCTTCAACGCCAACTCGGCGCACCCCTTCGAGAACCCCAACGGGTTCACCAACCAGTTCGAGATCTTCCTGGAGATCCTCATCCCCTTCGCGCTGACGGTGACCTTCGGGAAGATGGTCGGCAACGTCCGCCAGGGCATCGCCGTCGCCGCCGCCATGGCCGTGGTCATGGTCGGCGTGGGCGCCCTGATGATGCAGCAGGAGCAGGCGGGCAACCCCGCGCTGGCCGCCGCGGGCGTGACCCAGCAGCGCACTGACCAGCAGAGCGGCGGCAACATGGAGGGGAAGTCGGTGCGCTTCGGACCGATCTACAGCGCCATGTTCGCCGACACCACCACGTCGACGAGCACCGGGTCGGTCGACGCCGCGCACGACAGCTTCACCCCGCTCGCCGGCATGGCCACGATGGTCAACATCGAGCTCGGTGAGATCACCCC
>Ga0070714_100003296_pt1 | contig 12034 bp, 10 predicted proteins | sample LARL83metaG_FD_65450 | JGI IMG/M metagenome (GOLD analysis project Ga0070714, IMG submission 65450) | Corn, switchgrass and miscanthus rhizosphere microbial communities from Kellogg Biological Station, Michigan, USA - LAR L8-3 metaG | ecosystem: Host-associated > Plants > Roots > Rhizosphere ... | reverse complement strand
TAGAGCGCCTTCCTGCCCGTTTCCGGATGCGTGATCACGAGCGGGTGGATGGCGCCGGGCGACGCCGTGACATCCACGACGTCGCCGTGACCCGGCCTGCGCTCGCCGGCCGAATCGTAGGTGTTGTCGTGCTTGAGCGAGAGGCCCTCGAGGCGCCGTGCGAGATCGCGAGGCAGCGCGTCGAAGGCGGCGTGCGCGTTCAGGAACTCGGTGTAACCCTGTCCGACCGGCACTTCCACGGCGAAGAGGATCGTCGCGCTCGGCACGACCTCGAAGCTCGACTGGTCGGTGTGCCAGACCAGCTCGCCGTCGCCCAGCATCCCGAGCGGACGGTCGTTCGCGACGAGGTTCGATATGAACGAGACCTGCGGATAGGCGGGATCCCGGCCTCGCTCGACGATGTTGGGCTGGAATTCGCCGAAGCGGCGACCGAACGCCATGATGTCGGCGTTGGCGAAATCCTGTTCGCGAAAGCGGAGCACGTGATGCGCGAGCCACGCGCGGCGAATCTCGGCAAAGCGCAGGTCGGTGAGCTCGCGCAGATCGCCGGCGTCGATGTCGGCCGCAAGCGTCGGCGAGAGTGGAGTCACCGAGATCGTGTAACCGCCGGTGGGTGTGCGGGCGGAGGTTTGCGGGTTCGCCATGATCTCGAGGGGTCCCAAGCGTTGACGGTGGCGGGACTCGATCCTATGAAAGAGTTCCCGGCTCATTCATACCAACCGGGGCGGCATTGATGCGATTGTCGTATCAATGACGTGCCGGACGGAAAGGTTCGCCGCGCCGCCTGATTCCCGGCCCGGACGGACATTGATATCGCATCAGGTATGAATGACACATGGATTGGCATCAAAGTGCGGCCGCCCACGCTTAAAGTTGACTGCGCCTCGCTCGCTAAAGACCGCGGCGTTCGACGACGAAGCGATTAAGAGGACAGTGCGATGGAGAATCCGAGAAAAGAGGTCAAGGGCGACTGGGTGCTCGGATGGCCCGACCGCAAGCGACCGCGATCCGAGTTCTACAAGGACACGCAGGGCCGCGTTGTCGGGTCCCGCTCGCCGTTCCTCGACCTCGAAGGTCTCATCACGCCCACCGAGAACGCGTTCATCAACGCGCAGGTGCAGATGCCGGAGCCTGTCCACCCGGACGACTACGTATTCGAACTCTACGGCGACGTGGAGAGGCCCCTGACCCTCACGCTCCAGGACGTGCGCAAGCTGCCGGGCCGTACGGTGCGTGCGGTCATCGAATGCGCGGGGAACGACGCGGACTTCTTCGATTACATCGATGGCAAGTCGCCTGCACCGCCTTCATTCGACCTGAGCGAGGAGGATGGCATCCACTGGCGACTCAGCGGAAAGAAGCGCGACAAGCCGATCACGGATGCGGACGTGCTCGTGAAGTCGATTCCGAGCACCTGCATGCTGAGTGGGGGCGAGTGGACCGGCGTGCCGTTCGCCGAGGTGCTGAATCGGGCGGGTCTGAAGTCGAGCGCGGTCGCCGTGCGCCTCGAAGGCTGGGACCGCGGCCGGCCAGATCCCATCACGATCTACCGCTCGGCCGCCCGTACCGATTTCAAGGTGTTCGATCCGGGCGTGATCAACTACGACAAGGGGCTGCCGCTCGAGAAGGCGCTGCACCCCGATACGATCCTCGCGTGGGCGCACAACGGCGAGTACTTGCAGCACGTGCATGGCGCGCCGCTGCGGCTCGTCGTGCCGGGCTGGGCGGGCAACTGGTGGGTGAAGTGGATCCAGAAGATCGAAGTCATGGATCACATGCCCGACTGCTATCACCAGACGCACTACTTCGTTTCGGGCAAATCGCCCGACGATCCCAACAAGAGGCCCATGACGGCGCTTGGCGTCAAGAGCATCATCACCGAGCCGCGTCCGGAGGATCCGCCATTTGCGGTTGGCGAGCACGCGATCCGCGGCCTCGCATGGAGCGGTGAGGGTGCGATCGTTCGCGTCGAGGTGAGCGTCGACGGTGGCGCGACGTGGCGTGATGCGCACGTGGAATACTCGCCCGACCGGTGGCTGTGGAAGCGCTGGTCGTATCTTTGGCGCGTCGCCACGCCGGGCCGCCACCGGATCATGGCGCGCGCCACCGACGAGCTCGGCCGCTCCCAGCCGCAGACCGAATGGAACTTCCTGCGCAAGCATTTCGACGGGATCGTTCCGGTGGACGTCACGATCGAGTGACCTTCCGGTGAAGATCGTCGTCTGCATCAAGGAAATCCTCGACCCCGACATTCCCTCGACCGTTTTCGAAGTCGACGAAGCCGCGAACGCGGTCAGGGAGGGCGTCGCGCTGCGCTACGTCATCAGCCCGTTCGACGCGCAGGCGATCGAGCTCGCGCTGCGGCTTCGCGACAAAGCGGGCGACTCTACGATTTCGCTGATCACGCTCGGTGGCGACTCGGCGCGCGCGATCGTCAAGTACGGGCTCGCGCTGGGCGCCGATGACGCGTTCATGCTCATCGACGACGCCTTCGACGGCGGCGACAGCCATGTCACCGCGCGCGCGCTCGCGGCGGCCATTCGAAAGATCGGCGGCGCCGATCTCGTGCTGACCGGGCGTCAGGCCGCCGATCGCGATGCGGGCGTTGTCGGTCCGGGCATCGCGGAGGTGCTCGACATTCCGCTCGTCACGTTCGCCGCGGACGTCGCCACCGAAGGGCCCCTGCTCGTCGTCGAGCGGGCGCTCGGCGATCGCACCGAATTCGTCGAGGTGCCGATGCCCGCGCTCGTCACCGTTTCGCACGAGGTGGGTGCCGTGCGGCACGCGAGCCTGCGCGAAACCATGAAGGCCGCTCGCAAGCCGGTGACCGTGTGGGCGCCCGGCGATCTCGGCCTCGCGGACGGCGACGTCGGCGCACGCGGGGCGCGCGTGACGCTCGAGCGGCTGTATGTGCCGGTCAGCGACGTGGCGTGCGAATTCGTCGTCGGCGATACGCCGGCGCAGATCGCGGCGACGCTCGTCGATCGCCTGACGGCGGAACGGCTGATCTGATGACGGGCGACGCGCGCAAATGGCTGGTGATTGCGGAAACGGCCGAAGGACGTCCGGTGGGCGTCGTCTACGAAGCGCTCGGCCTTGCGCGGAGCCTCGCCGGCGCCGCCTCGGGCAACGTCGAGGCATGCATCGTCGGCGACGCACGCCCGGACACGGCGAACGATCTGATCCGGCATGGCGCCGACCGCGTCTATGCGCTCAACTCGCCGGGCGGTGGCACCGAGGCGTGGGTAGCGGATGTCGTCGCGCTGATCCGTGAGTCCCGTCCCGATGCGGTGTCGATCGGGCACACGGCGCTCGGGGCGGAGCTCGCGCCGCGACTCGCGTTTCGTCTCGACAGCGCCGTCGTCACGTCGTGCGTCGATGCCCGCTTCACCGACGGCAGGCTGCAGCTCACTCGGCCCTGCTACGGCGGCAAGGCGCGCGAGGTCGTGTCGATCCGCACCGCGCCCACCATCTTTACGATCAAGCCGAAAAGCTTCGAGCCTTGCGCGGCCGACGAAGCCCGGCGCGGCGAGATCGTCGCACGCGCATCGGTGCTCGATCGGTCGGCGCTGCGCACCAAGGTACGCGAGGTAAGGCGCAATCCGGACGACGATGCAAGCCTCGAAAGCGCACAGGTCGTCGTCGCGGGAGGCGGCGGCATGAAGGGGCCGCAGGGCTTCGAGCTCGCACGGCGCATCGCCGACCTGCTGCGCGGCGCCGTCGGCGCAAGCCGCGTCGCCTGCGACCTCGGCTGGTGCCCACCTTCCTACCAGGTCGGTCTATCGGGCAAGACCATTGCGCCGCAGCTCTACATCGCGATCGGTATCTCCGGTGCGGGCCAGCACATGGCCGGCTGCGGCAACGCGCGCAACATCGTGGCCATCAACAGCGACCGTGACGCACCGATATTTCGCTTCGCGCGCTACGGCGTCGTTGGCGACTGTCACGAGCTGATGCCGGCGTTGATCGAGCGCCTGGAGGCGCGGACGGCAACTCGATCGACGGAGCCAGGCGCCGCATCCGGGAACAGCGAATGAAAGCCCGGTGGCCGGCGATGATGATGGTGTCGCTGGCGTTCAGCGTCCTGCTGCTCTCGTCGACGCAGTTCATCTTCATTCAGCGCAGCTTCCATAGCGATCTCGTGCTCGCCAGGATGGGCGCGATACGCTGACGATCGCCAATTACGCTCTACGCGTTCATGGTGTCGTTCAGCGACGTTCCGATCTCGGCATCGCGGCGCCCACGACGTATCGCGATCTCGCGAACCCGAAGCTCGTTGGCCGCGTGCTGATCCCGGACATCACCTCGGGCGGCGGTCTCGCCAACTTCGCGGCGACCTCGTCTGCGCAAGGCGGCGACCTCGTGAATGTCAAGCCCGCGCTCGACCTGATCACGAGCATCAAGGGCGTCAAGTTCTGGCGCCGGGCCGAACAGGCGGTCACGCAATTCCAGACCGGCGACATCTCCGCCGTAATTTACGCCGGATGGTGCGTGCTGAAGCAGGGATGGATCGGCATCGTATCGGGGACGAAGAATCCGGCGGCGGTGGCGGCGTACATCAACCAGTTTCTCGCCGAGGACTTCCAGTTCGAGTTCGCGAAGGTGAACGGTCTCGTCGCCGTCAACCGTCACGCGCAAGCGAAGATGGCGCAGGACCCCGTTCGGAAGGAGATGCTGATCCTCGATCCGGCGCAGATGAACAAGATGCTCAAAGTCGACTATTCGAAAGCCAATATCAGCAACTGGATCGACCAGTGGCACAGGACGATCGCCCGTTAGCCGTGAGCCCGACGATGAGGCCGCTTTCGGTCAAGCGCCCCGCGCCGGTCCGGGACTGCGTTTCCGCGCAGGAATGGACCGCACGCGTCGAACTCGCCGCGGGCTACCGCGTTCTGGCCCACTACGGCGTCGACGACCTGACTTACAACCACTTCAGCGTGCGTGTGCCCGGCGAGCCGGCCCACATGCTGATCAAGCGCAAGGAGGAGATGTTCTGCGAAGTCAAGGCCTCGTCGCTCGTCAGAGCACGACCTCGACGGCAACGCGCTGGTGCCGGACGATGCGCCGCGCTGCGCCGGAGGTCCGCTGATCATCCACGCCGGTCTCTTGCGCCAGCGGCCCGACCTGAACGCTGTGCTGCACACGCATACGCCTGCAGTAATCGGCGTATCCGCGCATGTCGGCGGCCTTCTGCCCCTCAGCCAGCATGCGATGCGCTTCCACGGCTCGCTGCGCTACCACGATTTCCAGGGACTCGAGTTCGATCCCGAGATGACCGGACGCCTCGTCCGCGATCTCGACGGCGAAACGTGCATGCTGCTGCGCCATCACGGCGAGCTGGTATGTGGCGGTTCGGTCGCCGAATGCGTGGTGACGCATCATTGGCTGGAGATGGCCTGCCGTGCGCAGATCGCGGCGCTATCGGCGGGCGAAGGCCGCTACCGGATGCCCGACGACGAAGCGTGTAGCTATGCGCATCGGCAGATCGCCGAGTCCGCGGCCTTCCTGAGCGGCGGCCGCGATTGGCAAGCCTGCGTGCGGCTCGCAGACCGGCTCGATCCGTCGTACCGCGATTGACGCCGATCGCGCACCCGCCGTGCTTTCGCCGCGATCCGAGTCGCGGCGAAGCGGCCACGCGTCAGTCGACGTCGGTCACGTGGACGTTCACGACTGCCGTCCTGCCATCGGCCACCGCGTGCAGCGCCTGTTCCAGGGCAGGCGCGAGTGCTGCGCGCTCATGAACGCCGATTCCGAATCCGCCAAACGGGCGGATCAGCGCTTCGTAGTCGATTGCGTGGATCGGCTCGCCGTAGAACAGACCCCTCCGCGCACCGATGCCATCGGGGTAATAGGCAAGCTGGCTGTCGCGCATCGCGCGATAGCCGTGGTTGTTGTAGATGACGATCAGCAGCGGCAGCTTCGCGTCCCTCGCCATGCCGAAGCAGGCGATCATGGGGTTGTAGAGGAACGCGCCGTCGCCGATCAGACACGCGACGAGCCGCTCGCGGCGCGCGAGTTTGACGCCGAGCGCGATGCCGATCCCCTGGCCGAGGCCCGCGCGCATCGCGAGATAGCTTTGGGCGCCACGGTACGCCAGATAACGGCGATTGAGCCCAAGATGGACCGTGGTCTCGTCGACGTAGATCGTATCGGCGGGCAGCGTGTCGCCGAGCGCCGCGCAGAGTGCGACCGGATGGAGCTGCGGCGTTTCGCGAGCGGCGGCGATCGCCGCCACCTGTCGATCGCACGCCTGCCCGTGGACTCGGTGCAGATGCGCGCGGCGTTCGTCGACCGCGCGGCCGGCCGGTCCCTCCCGCTGCACGGCCGCGTGCACGGCATCGGCGAGCATTCGCAGCGACGCGCCCGCGTCTCCGCACAGCAGCGCGTCGGCCCGCAGATCCTGGTAAGCCATGTGAGGCTTGAACGGCATCTCGTCGATCACGACGACGTTCGCCTCGACGGGACCGTTGGCGAGCGGGTACCACGGCGTGCGGCTTCGCACGACCAGCACGAAATCCGCATCCTTCAGCGACGCCGCCGAGTCGAAGCCTGCATGAAGCGGGTGCTCCCTGGGAAACGAGCCGACGTCGCTCGACCCGCTTTCGAAGACCGGGAGCGCGAGGAGCTCGGCCAATTCGATCAGCGCGTCGTAGCCGTCGGGCGAGCGCATCGATCCGGTGATCGCCATGGGTCGCTTCGCTGCGAGCAGCATGTCGGCCACGCGCTCGATGTCGGCGATCGACGGTTGCAGCCTCGGCGCTGGCGGCGCCTCCCGTATTCGCGTCGGCGGGCACATCGCCGCCATCAGCTCGAGCGGAATGTCGAGATAGGCCGGCCCCACGGGAATCGACGCTGCGATCTGCCCCGCGCGCAGAACCGATTCGTACAGTATCGATACGCTGCCGACGCGGTGCGCCCATTTGAAAAGCGGGTGAACGAGCGCATGCAGCCCGCCGGCGACGTTGTGGTTGTTGTACCACTGCGCGCCCGGCTCGAAGGACTGCCCCAGGCCGAAGCTGGTCGATTCGCCGGACATGACGAGCATCGGCAACTCCGCGAGCCGAGCGCCGTACAGTCCCATCGCGCCTTGGAGGAGGCCCACGCCCGCATGGAGCAACACGGCTTGCATCCGGCCGGTCATCGCCGTGTATCCCGCGGCGAGATCGACGGCCAGGAGCTCGTGGCCGCAGTTGAGGTACGTCGGCCCGGCCAAACCTTTCTCGGCCTGCCGGCCGAGCGCTTCCCAGACCGAGCCCCAGTCGGATCCCGGCGATGAAACGACATAATCAATACCGAGATCGCGGCAGCCCTGGAGGATCGCTTCGCCGCCGTCGAATGGCTCATTCGTCATCACGATGCCTCCACAGGCGCGATCGTTGGTATCCGGGACGTGGCGGCCGGCGCGCTCCGAAGCGACGTCGCCGAGAGGGTTCGCGCGTGCGTGCAGCCCACCAGCGCCAGAACGCGTTCCGTTTCTTCGCGCATGATCGCAAGCGCCCGCGCAGCACCCCGTTCACCCGCTGCTGCGACCCCATAGAGCGTCGCGCGCCCGAGGAGGATCGCCTTCGCGCCGAGCGCGAGTGCCTTCGCGATGTCGGAGCCGCGGCGAAATCCGCCGTCGATCATCACCGTCATCCTGTCGCCGACCGCCTCGACGATCGGCGGCAATGCGTCGAGCGTCGCGACCGCGCCGTCGAGCTGGCGCCCTCCGTGGTTGGAGACGACGATGCCGTCGGCGCCGATGCGCAGCGCGCGCAGCGCGTCATCGGGTGCGAGCAGCCCCTTGATGACGAAAGCGCCGTTCCACTGCTTGCGGATCCACGCGAGGTCGTCCCACGAAAGGTCGGGCCTGCGCATCTTTCGCATATAGTCGGCGAGATCGGCGCGGCTCGCACGCGCGCCGACGATTGGCTGCAGATTGCCGAGCCTGCCCGCGCCGCCGCGCAGCCACACGCTGGCGAGCCATTCCGGATGCGTAAGACCGTCCAGAACGACACGCGGCGTGTACCTGACCAGATGCGCGAAGCGGTTGCGCTTGTCGCGCTCGCGGTTGCCCGGCAGCAGCGAGTCGATCGTCAGGATCAGCGCACGGAACCCCGCCGCGGACGCGCGCTCGATCAGCCCATGCAGGCGGAGATCCGCCGCTTCCAGCAGGAACTCAACATCACGACCGTCTACGTCACGCACGATCAAACGGAGGCGATGACGATTTCCGATCGCATCGCAGTGATGAACCTCGGCAAGCTCGAGCAGCTCGGGACGCCGCGTGAAATCTACGAGGCTCCGCGCACGATCTTCGTTGCCGACTTCGTCGGCAAGATCAACCTGATTCCCGCACGCGTCGTGGAGCGCGGACAACGAGGCATCGTCGTCGAAACGGGATTGGGCCGGCTGCAGGCACCCGACGCCAACGTCGGCGTGCGGACGCAGGTGACGATCGGCGTTCGCCCACAACACGTCGTGCTGATGGAGAAGGATGCGCCCCGACAGCGCCCCAACGTCGTCGCCGGACGCATTGCGAGCCAAAGCTATTCCGACAACCTGCTGTTTGTCGTCGTCGCGATCGACGCCAACGCGCAGATCCTCGTCGAGACCGGCGCCGATCGCCGGGTCGGGGACGTCGGCAGCCCCATCGACATCGGATGGGAACCGGCGCAGTCGCTGGTCCTGACACGATAGGCACACGAAACCATGTCCGACAACGGGCCCGTTCGTGAACGTAACGCTTCGTCGAGGTTCGCCGACGTCGACGGATGCAGGATCCACTACCGGCTCGAGGGTGCCGTCGATGCGCCTGTCGTGATGCTGTGCCACGGCCTGCTCGGCACGCTCGACATGTGGGCGCCCCAGGTTGCCTCGCTTGCCGCCCGGTATCGCGTCCTTCGCTTCGACAACCGCGGCCACGGTGCAAGCAGCGTCACGCCGCCGCCCTATACGGTGGCGCAGCTTGCCGCCGACGCCGTCGGCGTGCTGGACACCCTTGGAATCGAACGCGTCCACTTCGTGGGCTGTTCCCTCGGCGGGATGATGGGCCAGGCGATGGGCGCACATCACCCCGAACGCCTGCGCAGCCTCGTGCTCGTGGGCTCGCGCAGCGTCATGCCGCCGCCCGCGATGTGGGACGAGCGCATACGGCTCGCCCGCGCGGAAGGGACCGCGCCGCTCGTACCCACGATGCTCGAACGCTGGTTCACCCCGGCATTCCGTGCCGCGCATCCGGAGGCCGTGCAGCCGATCGTCGACGGGATCCGTGCGACGCACGTCGACGGCTTTGTGGGCGCGTGCATGGCGATTCGCGAAATGGATCATCGCGCGATCCTGCCGCATATCGCCGTGCCGACGCTCGTGACGAGCGCGCGCGACGACCCGGGCGTGCCGGTCTCGGACACGCGCCTCATCGAGGCATCGATTCCCGGCGCGCAGATGGCGCTGATTGAGGACGCGCGGCATCTCTTCACGATCGAGCGCGCCGCGGTATTCGAGCCGATACTGCTCGACTGGCTCGAGAGGCACTGAGGTCTCCGAAGGAAGTTGTCCTGCGCAGGGCGACGCGCTTGCACGTCATTCGTATGCGAGCTCCGCCGGGGCGCGGTGACAGACAATCCGGTGACCGCCCGGCAACCGGCGTTCCGGTGGCGCTTGCGTATCGCAGGTACCCACGATCGCAAGGACACAGCGGCGCCGAAACGGACATCCTGCTTCGTCGACTCCGGCGTTCGCACCGATCGCGTGAGCGGGCTGCGACGGCACCGCATCGAGCCAGCCCGCGCGCAACTGGGGCACCGAATTCAAGAGGAGCCGCGTGTAGGGATGATAGGGAGGCCTGAGCACGAGATCGAGCGGACCCTGCTCCACGACGCGCCCCGCATACAGCACGACAACGGAGCTTGCCAGGGACGCGATCGTCGAAATGTCGTGGCTGATGAACAGGCAGGTGACGCGCAGTTCTGCCTGGACGCGCTTCAGCAGGTCGATGATCGACGCTGCGACCAGTGTATCGAGTGACGAGGTCACTTCGTCGCACAAGAGGACTTCGGGCTCGGCGATCAGCGCACGCGCGAGGTTGACGCGCTGCTTCTGCCCGCCCGACAACTCACCGGGAAAAAGGTCGGCAACCGATGGCGCGAGTTCGACCCGTTCAAGCATCTCGCGGATGCGCGATTGCGACCGACCGTGATCCACGCTACCGAACAATTCGAGCGGCCGCCGCAGGGCGTCGCGAACGCGCTGGCGGGGGTTGAGCGCGACGTCGGCCATCTGAAAGACGATCTGGATCCGTCCGAGATCCTCGCGCTTTCGACGTTCGACGCGTGTCGCGAAAGTCTTCCCGTCGTACAGCAGCCGGCCCGAAACCCCGGACATCAATCCTGCGATGACTCTCGCGAGCGTGCTCTTGCCGCTTCCGGATTCGCCGATCACACCGACCGTGGCGCCCCGCGGCAGGGCGAGATCGACGTCGCACAGCACCGGACGCCGGCGCGCGTTTCGATACCACGCGAAGACGCCGCACAACTCGAGCAGCGGCGGTGATCCCGACTTGTCCCCCTCTGCCGCAGACGAGGCGGAGCGCGACGCCATCGGCCGTGGCCGAACCGCCGCGATGAGCCGCTTCGTGTATTCGTGACCGGGCGCGCCGATGATTTGCTCAGTGGTCCCCTCTTCGACGACTGCGCCATTGCGCAGCACCACGATGCGGTCCGCGATCTGCGCCACCACCGCCAGGTCGTGGCTCACGTAGATCGCGGCTGCGCCGTATCGCTGGACTACCTGCCTCAGCGCCTTCAGCACTTCGATTTGCGTGGTTACGTCGAGCGCCGTCGTCGGTTCGTCGAGCAGCAGCAGGTCGGGGCCGCAAATGAGCGCCATCGCCGCCATCAGGCGCTGCAGTTGACCTCCGCTTAGCTGATGCGGATAGCGTCGCCCGATGCGTTCCGGGTCGGGAAGATCGAGCTGCGCGAAAAGCTCGGTCGCGCGCCGGGCCGCCGCGTCCGGCGACATCACCCGGTGAACGCGCGGTCCCTCGGTGACCTGATCGCCGATGGTCAACGCGGGATTGAAGGCAGCGGCAGCGCTCTGCGCGACGTAGGCGATGCGAACGCCGCGCAACCTGCGACGGTGTTCCTGGTCGAGTGCCAGGACGTCGATGTTGTCGAATGACACCCTGCCGCCAGCAATTCGGCATCCGGCGCGCGCATAGCCGACAGCGGCGAGACAAGTCGTGGTTTTGCCGGAACCCGATTCTCCGATGAGCGCCACGACCTCCTGCCGCCGCACGTCGAAGCGCACTCCCTCGACGATCGGCATCCAGCCGCCGTCCGGGGCGTGCGCCTCGACGCGCAGGGCGTCGACCGTCAGCAGCGCTTCGCGCTTGGGCGCGCTCATGCCAGGCCGTATGCGACGTCGCTCGTCGTGCGCCGCAGTTGCGCATCGACGAGAAGGTTGACCGCGATGGTGACGGATGCGATGGCGGCGGCGGGAACGAGGGGTGCGATCGAGCCGAAAAGAAGTCCCTGCAGATTCTCCCTCACCATCACCCCCCAGTCCGCATCGGGTGGCTGCACACCGAGGCCGAGGAATCCCAGTGCGCTGATGAACAGGATCGAATACGTGAAGCGGACACCGAATTCCGCTGCGAGCGGCGGAATCGCATTGGGAAGCACTTCCCGCAGCATGATCCACCATGCGCCTTCGCCTCGCGCGCGTGCCGCCTCCACAAAATCCATCGCGACGATGTCCATCCCGAGTGCGCGCGCCACCCTGAATACACGGGTCGCTTCGATCATCGCCACGGTCAGGATGAGGACGGGCAACGAGGTTCCGAGCGCCGCGATGACGATCAGCGCCAGTATCAGCGACGGAAAGGCGAGCAGCACGTCGTTGATGCTGTTCAGCAAGAGGCCGATCCACCGACGCGAGGCCGCGACCAGAAACCCGAAAAAGACCCCCGCGGCGAACGCGAGCACCGTGATTAGCACTGCGAGCCCGAGAGTCCGCCGCGCCGCGTACACGAGCCGCGACAGAAGATCCCGACCAA
>Ga0070714_100003294_pt1 | contig 12036 bp, 10 predicted proteins | sample LARL83metaG_FD_65450 | JGI IMG/M metagenome (GOLD analysis project Ga0070714, IMG submission 65450) | Corn, switchgrass and miscanthus rhizosphere microbial communities from Kellogg Biological Station, Michigan, USA - LAR L8-3 metaG | ecosystem: Host-associated > Plants > Roots > Rhizosphere ... | reverse complement strand
GCCAGGAACGCCGTTGTGATCATCGCGATCATCCTGATCATCGCGGCCATCCTGCTGGTGGCCAACACCATCCGGCTGTCGGCGTTCAGCCGCCGCAGGGAAACCAGCATCATGCGCCTGGTCGGGGCGTCCAACTTCTACGTGCAGCTGCCGTTCCTGGTGGAGGGCGTGATCGCCGGCCTGATCGGCTGGCTGGTGGCCACGGGCCTGCTGATCGCCGTGAAGTCGCTGTTCCTCGACGCGATGCAGCAGTACTTCCCGTTCAACGTCCAGCTGAGCAGCACGGATTTGGTCGAGGTCATTATTCTGGCGATGATCATCGGCGTGCTGCTGACCGGCGCCACGTCGTTCCTCACGTTGCGGCGTTACCTGCGCGTTTAACGCACCAGGGCAGGAATGTGACTTCCGAAAAGGGCACGAAGATCATCGCCCGGAACCGGCGAGCCAGACACGATTACCACATTGAGGACGTGGTCGAGGCGGGCCTGGTGCTCACCGGTACCGAGGTGAAGTCGCTGCGGGCGGGGCGGGCGTCGCTGGCCGACGGGTTCGGGCAGATCAGCGACCACGAGGCGTGGCTGCACAACGTGCACATCCCCGAGTACACACAGGGGACCTGGACCAACCACGAGCCGCGCCGGACCCGTAAGATGCTCATGCACCGCAAAGAGATCGACAAGCTAGCCTCGGCGACGGCGGAGCGCGGCCTGACCCTCGTCCCCCTCTCGCTGTACTTCAAGGACGGGAAGGCCAAGGTCGAGCTCGCTCTGGCCCGTGGCAAGCGGACTTACGACAAGCGCCACGACTTGGCGCGCAGGGATGCTGCCAGAGAGGTTGATCGTGCCCTGCGGCGGCGAAGGTAGCGGAGTGTGGAGCGATGGTCCGCACTCATAGCCGCGGTGCGCACGCAGGCAAGCCTGCTCCGCTGAGAGGGGGGCCGGCCAGGGGGACTCGGGCCAGGGGGGCCCGGGCCGGTAACCGACGAACCGGGGAATCACGGGTGAGAGGGGTACGTCCCCGCACCACACGGGGACGGGTAATCGCGGCCGCGGGGGCGACCGTCGTACTGCTGATCGGCCTCGCCCTCGGCTGGGCGTCGCCGTCGCCCTCGGCCGAACCGACCGTGCAGGCGTTCCTGCTCGCCTGGGAGAACGGTGACTACACGAGCGCGGCCGCGCTGACCACCGGCGCGCCCGCGGTGGCGGTCGCCGCGGCCCTGGAGAGCGCGTACCAGCAGCTGGGCGCGGCCGATCTCTCGCTCAGCATGGGCAGCATCACGCAGCACGGCAACACGGCCGACGCGCACTTCAACGCGTCGGTCGACCTCGGCCGGGGCAGCCCGCCCTGGTTCTACACCGGCAATTTCCAGATGCGCCGGATAGGCGGCGGCTGGAAGGTGCAGTGGCTCCCGTCGGTGATCGTGCCCGGCCTGCGCCCCGGCCTCCGTCTCGCGGTGCTGTCCACCATGCCGCCGCGGGCGCAGCTGCTCGACGCCGGGGGAGTGCCGCTCGCGCCGCGGTCCCGGGTCTACACCGTGGGCGTGGTGCCCAGCCGGCTGACCGACCTGGCCCTGACCGCGGACCGGCTGTCCCGGGCGACCGGGCTGGCCGCGAACGAGATCTTCAACTGGATCGCCGAGGCGCCCTCCGCCCAGTTCCTCGAGCTGCTGCAGCTCAGCCCGGCGCAGTACCAGACGCTGCGCGGCGGGCTGGCCCGCACCCCCGGCCTGATCATCCGGCCGGGCCGGGCGCGGCTGTTCAACAGCATCGCCCCGGAGGTGTCCGGCTCGGTCGGCACCGAGACGGCCCAGGTGCTGCAGGAGGAAGGGGCGCCGTTCCGGCCCGGGAACACGGTGGGCCTGTCCGGGCTGCAGCAGACGTTCCAGCGCCTGCTGGTCGGCACCTCCACGACGGAGATCGTCGAGGAGAACGGGAACGGCCAGATCGTGACCGTGCTGAAGCGCTGGTCCGGGCGCAACGGCACGGACGTGCGCACCACGATCGACTCCAAGGTGCAGCTGGCGGCCGATGACGCGGTGGCCTCCCTGCCCGACTCGGCCGCGATCGTCGCGGTGTCGGCCTCCAACGGGCATGTGCTGGCCGTGGCGCAGCACAACGCCCCCGGGCGGCCCCAGGTCTCGGCGCTGGCCGGCAAGTACCAGCCCGGGCAGGCGTTCACGATCGTGTCCACCGCGGCGCTGCTGAACTCCGGCCTCGACCTGAACACCCCGATTCCCTGCGGGGTGTCGAACGCCGTGGGCGGCGAGAACTTCACCAACATCCCGCCCGAGCCGAACCTGGGCACGTTCCGCAGCGACTTCGCGAACGCGTGCAGCACGGCGTTCGCGGGCCTGTCGCTGCGCCTGGACGCCAAGCAGCTGATGGCCGCCGCCACGAACTTCGGCCTCGGCGCGTCCTGGCGGCTGCCGCTGTCTGCCACCTCGTTCACCGGAAGCCTGCGCGCCCCCACCAACCAGGCCGAGCTGGCCGAAGAGACGATCGGGAACGGCAGCGTCCGGGTCAGCCCGCTGAACATGGCCCTGGCCGCGGCCGTGGTCCAGTCCGGCACGTGGCACCCGCCCATGCTGGTGACCAGCCCTCCCGATCCCGGGCTGAGCCCGCGGGTGCCGTTCACGCCGCAGGTCGTGTCCGGGCTGCGGACGCTCATGCGGTCGACGGTGACCTCAGGCGCGGGCCAGGCGGCCAACGTCGCCGGCGCCGCGGTGTACGGGCAGGTGGGCAGCGCCCCGGACGGGTCGGGTCACTGGTCGTCGTGGTTCGTCGGGTTCCAGGGGAACGTGGCCTTCGCCGTGGTCGAGCTGACCAACTCCGCCAGTGTCTCCGCCGCCCCGCTGGCCGGCCACTTCCTCAACGGCCTGAAGCCCTGATCAAGGCCGCCGCGCGGTGGGCCCGATCATGACCCCGCCGTTGCCTTCATTTTGATTACACGGAGCAACCATTCAGATGCTCTCCGGCGTCTTTCCATGTGACTGGGGTGCCGCTTGGGGGGTTGCGGCCCAGTCACTGTGATGAGAACCGGGCCTCATCTCGGGGGAGGCCCGGGCTTATAGACCGGCCCCGACCCTGCCGGTCGACCCCCGTGGGCGCGATTTCGGCCACCGCCAGCGCCCACGGGGGTTTCTCATCGCTGCGCGGGGGATGCCCGGTGGGAAGCCGCTTTCGGCGGCAGGCCTGTCGGGCATTCTGCCGTCCGGCGTCAGCCCGTCCTGCTCAGGCGTGCAGCGCCGCCAGCAGCACCAGGATCACCGTGGCCACGGCCAGCACCCCGTGCCCGATGACCAGCGTCACCGGCAGGTGCCGTTCGGGCGGAACGTCGATGATGACGACCCCGCCGAGCGGGTCATTGATCGCCGCCGACCGGGCCCGGTGCGCCCGCCACACGCCGATCCAGCGGGTCACCATGATGAAGCCGAGGACCGCGACCACACCCAGGATCGCGGTGGCGGTGAGGGCCAGGCGCTGGGTGCCGGCGAGCAGGTAACCGATCCACACGGCCAGCCCGCCGAGTGCGAACAGGGCGTGCAGGCCCATCACCGGGATGGGCAGGCGGGTGGCGGCGGTCTCGTGGAACGTGCGGTCGTACTCGACGAGCCAGATAGCCAGCAGCGACCAGCCCGCGCCGATGGTGGCCAGCCACAAGATAAGGGCAGCGATCGCCACTGGTTATCCCATCTTCAACACAAAGCTATAGCCGAGACCCACTCTGCCGGTAAGCGTGCTTCAAGTACGTATTCGGCATGCCTGGATCTAGGTGAGAGGAGTCGCCCGAATTCAGCCATGCTAACGGACAGGTTCGCCGAGGAGTCCAGATCGAAGCCAAAATCAGTTACTGTCAGTAACCGTTCGGACCCTAACCCGGGCCCCGGCGGGGGCCGGGCAGGAACCCCGCGGTTCGCCAGCGAAGCCGGGAGGTCAGGCCCGGTTTCGGGCATATGTCCGCCGCACCCGTTGTTCGACTAGGTGACGCTGATCGGTTACGGTGGTGTCACAACTCAAGAGGGGGTGACTGGTTTCGACTTCGGTGGTTGATCCAGGGGAAGCGGGCCGAGGGTTGCGACTATGACCTCGTAAATCCTGTGGCCGCACACCAATAAGTGCCAAGTCAAAGCGCACTGGCTTCGCCCTCGCGGCCTGACCGCGAGTTAGAAGCTGTCAGCCCGGGAGTTCCTCCGCCCCGGTGCCTGGCATCAGCTAGGAGGATCACCGTCTAGCCCGGCCGCGGGACTAGGCGGGACACCAAACAGCGGCTGAGCCCGCACGGCGGCTGGCCTGCATGACCGCCGGGGCTGAGAAATGCAGAGCAGGCTGCGCCCGGAGAAGCCCTGGTGAGGTACTGAAGGACGCGGGTTCGATCCCCGCCACCTCCAAGAGTGCTCAGTGGAGACCCTGAGCATTGTTGGAGGTGCAGTCCAGCCCTTCGTAGAGTTGCAAAATTTGCTGCGCCCAGGCGACGGCATCGCTGGCCCGGATGCCCGTCGGCTGTGGGCGGGTCCACAGCTCTAAGTTCTCTGGCCTGTTGTCGTCTTTGACGCCGTTACGGTGATGGACTGACTCTCCAGGCAGCAGGTAGCGTCCCAGAATCTCCTCCATCACGAGGATGTGCTCAAAGACATACGCGCTTGCGGTAGTAGCTCGTGGATGGCCGGGAGCCCGGATCATGATGTAGCCCGCCTTGTGACGAGTCTGTCCGCCCTTCCAGTGACCGTTCGCCGGGCCGGCGACGGTCCGGCACGCTCCGCAGGTTGCCGACTTTCCCTGCTTTGGGGATCCGCATGAACACAAGTCTCTAGAGCGGCACGCCGGGCAACGGAGGTGCCTGCTGGATGGTACATAGAATCGACCGCATTCAATGCACATTCGCTGGCTCATAGAACATAGTTTATCGAACATGCGTTCGCAAGAGTCTGAAATATCTACCTTCAGCCGGTTATTTACATAATCGTTACGGGAAGTCACGCCTGTGAATGTTGGAATGAGGCTGGCGGCTAAACTCGCGTTGACATGCAGCCGTACGGCTGCCTATAGTTGCTGCTTATTAGGCAGTCATATGGCTGCATGTTTGTCCCGACCGCAACGGGAGCAGCATGCGATGAACGGCACCGAGTTCGTCTACACGACCTACATCAACACCACCCCGGAACGCCTCTGGCAGGCGCTGACCGATCCGGCCTTCACCCGGCGCTACTGGGGGGCCACCATGCAGACCGACTGGTCGGTGGGATCGGCGATGACCTGGGAGCAGGACGGCGTGACCATTGCCGACCCGGCTCAGGTGGTGCTCGAGTCCGAGCCGCACCGCCGGCTGTCCTACTCGTGGCACACGTTCACGCCGGAGTTCGCCGAGAAGTTCGGCCTCGGCGACGAGTTCTTCACCAAGGCGGCCAGCGAGCGCCGGTCCAAGGTCACGTTCACGATCGAGCCCGTCGGCCAGATGGTCAAGCTGACCGTGGTGCACGACGGCTTCGAGCCAGGCAGCGCCATCCTCGAGGGGATCAGCGAAGGCTGGCCGGTCATCCTGGCCAACCTCAAGACTCTGCTGGAAACCGGCGACACCCTGCCCGTGCCCGCCATGACCGCGGAGCGGAAGTGATGGCCGCGGACAGCCTGCACCTCACGCAGGTCCCCATCGTCGAAGCGGCGATGCTCATCCACTGCCCGCCCGCCGAGGCGTTCCGGGCCTTTGCCGATCCCGCGATCACGACCAGGTTCTGGTACACGAAGAGCAGCGGGCCGATGACGCCGGGCGCGGCCCTGCGGTGGGAATGGGAGATGTACGGCGTCTCCACCGCGGTGACTGTCCGCGAGGTCGAGCCGGGCCGCCGGATCCTGTTCGACTGGGGCAACGACGGCCCGACCACGGTCGAGATGCGCTTCACCCCGTGGGACGGCGGCGCCACCTTCGTCGAGATCACCGAGAGCGGGCTCAGCGGCAGCGGAGACGAACTCGTGGCCCGCGCCACCGGCTCCACCGCCGGCTTCACGATCGTGCTGTGCGCGCTGAAGGCACTTCTCGAGCACGACATCGTGCTGACCGCGGTCCGGGACCGCCACCCCAGGAACCTCGTGGCCTGAGCGACTGGCGCTCAGCCCGCCCCGTAGGCCTCTGCGGCCAGCCGCACCACCTCGTCGTGCGGCACATCGCGGACCCGCTGGGCCACCGCCCAGCGGTGCCCGAACGGGTCGATGAACTGGCCGGTGCGCTCGCCCCAGAACGCGTCCTGCAGCGGCTGGAACACCTCCGCCCCGGCCTCGAGCGCCCGCGCCCAGGCCGCGTCCGCGTCCTGCACCTCGAGGTGCAGCGCGCCATAGGTCCCGCCCAGGGTGAGCGGGGACACGATGCCCTGGTCGGGCAGCTCGTCGGAGATGGCGATCTCGCTGTCGCCGAACCGCAGGTTGATTATGAGCACGAACCCGTTCGGCAGCGTGATCCGGTTCACCTCCTGAGCCCCGAGCACCGATTCGTACCACTGGGCGGCACGGACCGGGTCCCCGGTCACCATGTGCATGGACAAAGTCGGCATGCCGTGACTATACAGATTGTATAGACAGTCTGTCTACCCGGCGGCTACGGTGGTGGCCGTGCCCGAGCAGCCAAGAAGTTCCCGGCCCGGACCGAGACGCGCTCACGGCCGCCGGTCATCGCCGCCGGCCGCCGCGGGCCGCCCCGCATCGTCCGAGGCCACCGAGCGCGGGGGAGAGCAGGACCTCAGGGAGGCGATACTCGCGGCCATGTCCGGCCTGCTGGCCGAGCGGGCCTTCGCCGACCTCAGCGTGGCCGAGATCCTCACCGCGGCCGGTGTGTCCCGCGGGACCTTCTACTTCTACTTCGACTCCAAGCACGACGTGCTGGCCGAGCTGGTCCGCCGGGCCGTGGCCCAGGGCCTCGACGCGGCCGGCCCATGGCTGGCCCACCCGGAGGACAAGACGGCCGCGCTGCGCCAGGGCACGCTGGCCGGCGCCAGGCTCTGGCAGGCCAGCGCGCCGGTGCTGCGGGCCATCGTGGAGAACTGGCGCAACGAGCCCCGGTTGACCGCGCTCTGGCTGCAGCAGATGCAGCTGTTCACCGACGCTGCGGTGACCCAGATCAGCGCCGACCCGCAGGCCCTGGCGCACCTGGCCGGCCAGAGCATCGACGGCGTGGCCAGCGCGCTGACCTGGCTCGGGGAGCGGGTCTACTACCTCGCGGCCTGCGGCACCCCGCCCTTCGACGACGAGAGCGTGGTCATCGACACCCTCGTGCACGTCTGGGCGTCGACCCTGTACGGCCTGGCCGCCCCGCCCGCCGACCTCAGTCGTCCACCCACACGGCCAGGTCCAGGACCGGGCCGGGGGTCAGCGAGCGGGCCAGGGTCTGCCGGCTGATCCAGGTCCCGAGCGCCGCTACGACCGTGGCCTCGCCCTCCGGGTAGGTCACGTCGACACGGGCGGTTACCGGCAGGTCCCGGTCCTTGCGCAGCCGCTGGATCTGCCGGATCAGGTCGCGGGCCCGGCCCTCGAGATCGAGCTCCGGGGTGACCGTGGTGTCGAGGGCGACCGCCCAGCCGTCGCCGGTGACCACCTCGCCCGCGCCGGGCTCTGCCACCACGCGAAACTCCTGCACGTTGCATTCGCGGGCCACCAGGTCCGCGAGCCCGGCCACGCACTCGCGGCGCCCGGCGTCCGGGTGCGCCGCCCGCATGGTCCGCAGCGGCGAGAACGTCCTGCTCGATGGCCACCCGGTCGGGGAGCTTGGGGACCGGGCGGTACAGTGCCCCAGCGCCTAGTTCGGTCATGGCGGCGGCTCCTTCTTTCACCGCGATCACGGCCGGCCGGAGCCTAGAACGCAAACGAGCCCCGGCCGGGCCGGGGCTCGCTCGATGTCGCTAGGCGGTCAGCGCTCGACGACCCCCGGAGGGGTGCCGTCGATAATGGCGACAGGCGTCACGCTGAACATGCCGCCAGGATAGCCGAGATGGCAACGGACGAACTTGGGGAGTGACCACGGGCATGCCGACTGACACCGGGGAACTCGTGGGGCGGCTGCGGGCCGCCCTCGGCCGGCACGTGGTGGATGCTTCTTCGCGCCGCCGGGCCGAGTATTCCTCCGATGCGTCCAACTACCGGGTCGTGCCCGAAGCCGTGGTGTTCCCGCGGTCCGCCGATGACGTTCTCACCGTGGTGGACGTCTGCCGCGACCTGGCCGTGCCGGTGACCGCCCGGGGCGGGGGCACGTCGATAGCGGGCAACTCGGTCGGCCCCGGCGTCGTGCTCGACATGAGCAGGCACCTCAACCAGGTGGTCGGCATCGACCCGGTCGCGCGCATCGCCACTGTGCAGCCCGGGGTGGTCCTGGACCAGTTGCAGCGGGCGGCCGGGCGTCACGGGCTGCGGTTCGGGCCCGATCCGTCCACGCACTCGCGGTGCACCGTCGGCGGGATGATTGGCAACAACTCCTGCGGCGCGCACGCGATGTCGTACGGGACCACCGCGGCCAACGTGGTGTCCCTGGACGTGATCGACGGCGGGGGCCGGTACCTGCAAGCAGGACCGGGCGGCGCCGGAACCGGCGGCACAGCGTTCGGCGGTACGGACGACGGCAGCACGGTGCCGGGCCTGGACAGCTTCATCGCCAACCGGCTGATGCCGATCAGCCGCGAGTTCGGCCGGTTCCGCCGCCAGGTGTCTGGCTACTCGCTCGAGCACCTGCTGCCGGAACGCGGCGGCAGCCTGGCCCGGGCCCTGACCGGGACCGAGGGCACGTGCTGCATCATTCTCGGCGCTACCGTGTCGCTGGTTCCGCTGCCGGCCGCGACCGCGCTGTGCGTGCTCGGCTACCCGGACATGCCGGCCGCCGCCGATGACGCGCCCGGCCTGGCCGTGCTGGCCGGCCCGGCGGGCCAGACCCCGCTGGCCCTGGAGGGTATCGACGCCCGCATGGTCAACGTGGTCCGCGCGCACCGGGCGCGCGGTGCGGTGCCACCGCTGCCCGCGGGCGAGGCCTGGCTGTTCGTTGAGGTCGGCGGGTCGAGCGACGCCGAGGCCATGGCCGCGGCCCGCTCGCTGGTCGCCTCCGCCGCAGCCGTCGACTCGCTCATCGTGCCCGCCGGGCCGGAGGCGGCGCAGCTGTGGCGCATCCGCGAGGACGGATCCGGGCTGGGCAGCCGCACCGCGTCGGGCGCCCCGGCGTGGCCGGCCTGGGAGGACGCCGCCGTCCCGCCGTCCAGGCTCGGGCCCTACCTGCGTGAGTTCCTGGCCCTGCTGGACAGCCATCAGCTCGACGGGCTGATCTACGGGCACTTCGGCGACGGCTGCCTGCACGTGCGGATCGATCTCCCGCTGGCCGACCACCCGGAACGGCTGCGCCCGTTCCTGGTCGACGCGGCCGGCCTGGTCACCCGGTACGGGGGCTCGCTGTCCGGCGAGCACGGCGACGGGCGGGCCCGCAGTGAGCTGCTGCCCATCATGTACTCCCAGGCCGCGATCGACGCGTTCGCCGCGTTCAAGGGGCTGTTCGACCCTGAAGGGCTGCTCAACCCCGGGGTCATCGTCGATCCCCGGCCGGCCGACGCCGACCTCCGGCTGCCGGAGGCCCGGCCGCTGCGGACCGTCGGCGGCTTCGCCCTCACCGCTGACGGCGGGGACCTGACCCAGGCCGTGCACCGGTGCATCGGGATGGGCAAGTGCCGGGCCGACAACGGTGCGGCCGGCGGCTTCATGTGCCCGTCGTTCCTGGCCACCAGGGACGAGAAGGACTCGACCCGGGGCCGGGCCCGGGTGCTCCAGGAGATGGCGAACGGCACGCTGGTCCGGGCCGGATGGCACTCGCCCGAGGTCCACGACGCGCTCGACCTGTGCCTGTCCTGCAAGGCCTGCTCCCGTGACTGCCCGGTGTCGGTGGACATGGCGACCTACAAGTCCGAGGTGCTGCACCAGGCCTACCACGGCCGGGCGCGGCCCCGGAGCCACTACGTGCTCGGCTGGCTCCCGCGCTGGACCCGGATGGCCGCCGTGGCTCCCGGCCTGGCCAGCGCCGCGCTGCGGATGAAACCCGTGGCCGGGGCCGTACGGTGGCTCGGCGGCATCGATCCCCGGCGGCCGCTTCCGGCGCTTGACCCGCATCCGGCCACCCCCGGGCGGCTGCGCCAGCTGGCGGCCAGCGTCACGGCCCCGGACCGGGCCGGGGAGCGTGTGGTCGTCTGGGCCGACACCTTCACCAGGGCGTTCACGCCGCAGTTGTGCGAAGCGGCCGTCGCCGTGCTGGCCGAGGCGGGCTTCGACGTGGTCGTGCCCGGCCGGGCCTCCTGCTGCGGCCTGACCTGGATATCCACCGGCCAGCTCGACGGGGCGCGGGTCCGGCTCCGCGCCATGGTCGCCGACCTGGGCGAATACGCCGAGCGGGGGATGACGATCGTCGGGCTCGAGCCGTCCTGCACCGCCGTGCTCCGCGGTGACCTCACCGAACTCCTGGACGACCCCAGGGCCCAGACCGTGGCCGCGGCCACCCGGACCCTGGCCGAGACGCTGCTCGGCCCGGACGACGCGCCACGGGACCTGTCCTGGCTGTACGGGCGGCTGGCCGGGCAGCGGGTTCTGGCCCAGCCGCACTGTCACCAGCACGCGGTGATGGGCTACGACGCCGACCTGGCCGTGCTCCGGGCGGCGGGCGCGCACGTCGACACCATCGCCGGGTGCTGCGGTCTGGCGGGCAACTTCGGCATGGAGCGCGGGCACTACGACGTCTCGGTGGCCGTGGCCGAGCACGCGCTGCTGCCGGCGCTGCGGGCCGCGCCCGAGGGCACGCTGCTGCTCGCCGACGGGTTTTCCTGCCGCACCCAGGCCAGCCAGCTCGCTGGCTGGCCCGCGCTGCACCTCGCCGAGCTGCTCAGGGTCTAGCGCCGCCATACGAGCAGGCTGCCGACCCGGAAGCTGGGCCGGCCGTACAAGCTGGCCAGCACGTGCCCGACCGGGGAGCTGAGGCTGGTGTCCGCCACCACGGCCTGCGGCCGCAGGTAGGCCAGGTCGGCACGCAGCCGCGCGGAGCTGGGGCCGCGGGCCCGCGTTCTGCCCTCCCAGAGCGCGTTCAGGTACTTGGCCGCGGGCTTGGCCGGGCTGGGCGTGAACGCGGCCTGCCCGCCGTGACCGGGCCCGAGCAGGTAGCCGAGGTTCAGTGAGCCCGGCACGCCGGTGTCCGCTTGCCAGCGCATCGCCTGAGTCTGGCCGAGCAGCGGGACTGGGACCACGAGCACGGGGGCGTTGCTGGCCAGCCGCAGCCGGGCAAAGGCCGCCTGCCAGCCGGCCGGGACCGGGGGGAGCGGCGCCGCCTGGTAGGGCACCGGGATGAGCGGCAGGATCGCCAGCACCGCGACCAGGGTGGGGAGCTGGCCCGCGCGCCAGCGCCGGGCCTGTGACGATGGCGCGCGCGCCAGGTCCAGCGAGAACGCGAGCACGGCGCCGGCCGCACCGGCCCCGAGAATGCAGAACCGGTCCGGCAGCACCTGAGCCAGGCCCGGTATCCACTGCAGCCAGTGCCACGGGAAGAGGTACCCGGAGACGCGGACTCCGCCGATCGTCTCGGAGCCGCCGCCGAGGTTGAACAGCTCCAGCACCAGGCAGGTCACGGCCGCGGCGCGGACCCTAGGGTCGCGCCAGAACCGGACCGAGGCCGCGAGCAGGACGATCAGCAGCGGCCAGCCCAGGTAGGCCAGTTCCTCCGAGAGCCCCAGACGGAAGCGGTCGGCGAAGGCCGCGGTGGCCGACGTGTGCAACAGCAGGCGGCCGGACGGGGTCACGAAGAACGCCAAGTTGCCCGACCACGAGTTCAGCAGTCGGCTGTGCTCGCGGAGCGGCCCCTCGAACTGCACCCACAGCGCGTGCCCGCAGAGCAGCAGCATGACCGCGAGCCCGGTGCCCAGCCCGATCGCGGCCGGGCGCAGCTGGTGCAGCGCGGTGCGCGGCCGCCCCGCGGCCAGCACCACCACCAGCACCAGCCCGGCCAGCGCGGTGCTGACCAGCAACTCTTCCCCGGTGAACAGCTGCG
>Ga0070714_100003292_pt1 | contig 12041 bp, 7 predicted proteins | sample LARL83metaG_FD_65450 | JGI IMG/M metagenome (GOLD analysis project Ga0070714, IMG submission 65450) | Corn, switchgrass and miscanthus rhizosphere microbial communities from Kellogg Biological Station, Michigan, USA - LAR L8-3 metaG | ecosystem: Host-associated > Plants > Roots > Rhizosphere ... | reverse complement strand
GTCGCCGTCAGCAGCGGGACGGGGGCGCTGCATACGGCCCTTTCGGCGCTGGGAGTTGGGCCGGGGCAGGAGATTATTGTGCCCGCTTACATGTGGGTAGCGGTGGTGGCCGCGGTGGTGAACCTGGGCGCGGTGCCAGTGCTGGCGGACATCGATGAGACCTTCGGGATGAACCCGGAAGATTTGCAACGCCGGATCACGCCGCGCACGCGCGGCATCATCGCCGTTCATATGAGTGGCGCGCCCATCAACATTGCCGCCATTGCGCGGATCGCGCACCTGCGGGGGCTGTTTCTGCTGGAAGACTGCGCTCAGGCCAATGGAGCCAGCGTAGGGGGGCGCAAGGTGGGCACCTTTGGGGACATGGCGGTGTTCAGCTTTCAGATGAACAAGAACATGACCTCTGGCGAAGGCGGAGGAGTGGTTACGCGCGATTTGCGGCTGTACCGGCGAGCGGTCGCCGCGCACGACTTGGGATATGCCCGGGATGAGCAGGGACGGTTGATCATGGATGATCCCGACCTCTCCTTGTGGGGCCGGGGATACCGGCTGGACGAGCTGCGGGGAGCAGTTTTGAGGGTGCAGTTAAAAAAAATGCCGCGCATCGTGGAGAGAATGCGGAGCAGCAAATATCGGATTCGAAAAGCACTGGAGAAACAGCCGGGGGTGAAGCTGCGGCGCATGGTGGATACGGAGGGAGATACGGGAGCGTTCCTGATCACCACCTACGAGACTCCTGCCCTGGCGAAGGCGGTGAACGCGGCGTTGCGCGCGGAGGGAATCGTGACCTTCCCGCAGGGCATGTCCAATATTGTGATGACCGACTGGGGCCTGCATCTTTATTACAACATCAGCAGCTTGGTGGAGCGGCGCAGCGTGGATGGGAGCGGATTTCCCTGGCGTTTGGGAGAGAATGCCACGTCGGCGCAGCGGTATGGGAAAGGAACCTGTCCGGTTGCCGACAGCCTGTTCGAGCGCAGTATCATCATGTCCATTCCCTCCTGCCTGACGGCGGAAGATGAAGACGACATCATTCGGGCGTTTGAAAAAGTGCTGGCACATTTCTGTCAGCCGGCCAAGTCGGCGCAGGCGGAATAGGCGCCGTGGTAACCTGCTGAGGCTCGAATAACTGACGATGAGACTGATTGCGTTTCTGGCAGTGGCCATGGTGGCAGTGTCGGCGGCGAGCTCGTGGGCGGCGGGCGCTCCGGACCGCCAAGTGGCGATTACTGTGGATGATCTGCCGGCCGGCGCAGCGGACCGCATGTCCGGCGCCGGGATTGACGACATGACCGCCAAGCTGGTCGGCGCCTTGCGCGACCAGAAGGTTCCGGCGGTCGGATTCGTCAATGCCGGCAAACTGTTCAAGTGGGGCGAAGCGGACGCGCGCATCCGGGCGCTGCAGATCTGGCTGGATAACGGCTTCGAACTGGGCAATCACACCTATAGCCATGCCTCACTGAACCGGGTGGGATTGAAGGCCTGGCAGGATGATGTCATCGAGGGCGAACCCATTCTGAAGCAACTGCTCGCGGATCACCACATGAAGCTGCGCTATCTGCGGCATCCCTACCTGGATACCGGGAAGGATCTGCAAACCAGGCGCGAGGCGGAGGCCTTCCTGAGCGCGCGCGGGTACACCGTGGCTCCGGTCACGCTGGATGCGTGGGACTGGATGTACGCGCCCGTCTACGACGATGCCAAGAAGCGCGGCGACGCAGCGCTGATGCAGAAGCTGGTCAGCAGCTATCTGTCCTACAGTGATGCGGTTTTCGCGTATTGCGAGCAGCTTTCCAGCAAAACCGCAGGTTACGAAGTGAAGCAGATTCTGCTGCTGCACGGCAATCAACTGGAAGCGGATCACATCGGCGACCTTCTCGACGTGCTGCGCAAGCGCGGGTACCGGTTCATCACGCTAGAGGACGCTCTCAGCGACCCAGCCTATGGCATGCCGGACACGTATGTCGGGGAGGAAGGCACAGGATGGCTCGACCATTGGGCGATTACCCAGGGCAAGCCGCCGCAGGGCTCCCCGGTATTTCCGCAATGGGTGATTGATCGCGCTGAGCAGCTGCAGCCACGGTCGCAGTAAGCGGGATGTTTACAAACAGGCGGTTGGCGCCTGGCCCGCGAAGTTTCTCTGTGCTGCGGTTCCCGATTGCCAGGTGTTCAATGCCGTACTCGGATAAGGCTTGCATCGTGATAGTAATTCGCCCAGTTGTGTTGCTGCTCCTGCTCGGGATTTGCGCGCAGGGACAAAATATTCGCGTGGACATCACACCTGGCCACGTGCGCAATAAGTTTGTTCCCAAACAAACGCTGGGCGCGGGGATTGACCGAATCTCCAAGCAGACGATTGACACGATGTTCATCCCGGCCGTGGTCAATCGCGTGCTCCAGGCGGGATGGGGACCGGTCACGTACCGCCAAAACACCGAGCTTTATACCGAGGCCTGGCACTGGAACCCGAATGGCAGGTGGAGCGATCCCAGCGGCCAGGGCTATTTCGTGGGGGACTCCGCGCCGGCGGAACTGATCCGCTATAGCTATGGTTACCCGCTACCGCACCGCGGCGTAACCCGCGACGACGGCACTGAGACGGTCGGATACTCGCGCCTTACGGATGGCGACCCGAACACCTACTGGAAGAGCAATCCCTATCTGACTCACGTTTTCACGGGCGAAGCTGACTCCAGCTATCCACAATGGATCTTCTTTGATCTGTCCAGCCCGCAAGACGTGAATGCGATTCGCATCGCCTGGGCCGATCCTTATGCGCGGCATTATGCCGTGCAGTTTTTCACCGGCGAGGATCCCATCCGGCAGCCGACCAAAGGGGCGTGGCAGGATTTTCCGTTGGGCCGGGTCAGCGAAGGCAAAGGTGGCACGGTGACCATTAAGCTGGCGTCCTCACCGGTTGCGGTGCGCTGGGTTCGCATCTGGATGACGGAATCCTCGGATACTTGCGACCGCCACGGCGCCGGGGATCGCCGCAACTGCGTTGGCTACGCCATACGCGAAATCTACATGGGCACGGTAGATGAGCGAGGAGAATTCCACGATCTGCTCCGCCACACTCCCGACCAGGACCAGACGCCGACCTATTGTTCGTCGGTGGACCCGTGGCATGCAGCTTCTGACCTTGATCGCAGCGGGCGCGCCCAGGTGGGCTTCGATGTCTTCTACACCAGCGGCTACACGCGCGGCTTGCCGGCAATGGTTCCCATCGCCCTGATTTACAGCACGCCGGAAGATGCCGCCGCGGAAATGAAATACCTGGAAAACCGCCACTATCCAATTTCCTATGTGGAGATGGGGGAGGAGCCGGACGGCCACTACATGCTGCCCGAAGACTACGGCGCACTGTACCTCCAGTTTGCCGCCGCCATGCATAAGGTGGACCCAAAACTGAAGCTCGGGGGGCCGGTTTTCACCGGACAGAACCAAGACATCCAGGTGTGGCCGGACGCAGCAGGGCGCACTTCCTGGACGGGCAGGTTCATTGATTATCTCAAAGCGCACGGTCGCCTCTCCGACCTGGCATTCTTTTCCTTCGAGCACTATCCTTTCGACCCGTGTCGGTATCAGTGGGGCAGCCTCTACGACGAGCCCGGGCTGGTCTCAAATATCATGCGGGTCTGGCGCGAAGACGGCGTGCCCGCCAGCGTTCCCCTGTTCATTACCGAGTCGAACATCTCCTCGGCCGCCTCGGAATCGTCGGTGGACATCTTCGGAGCCTTATGGCTGGCCGATTATGTGGGCGCGTTCCTTACCGCGGGCGGAAACGGACTCTATTACTTCCATTACATTCCCAGCGGAGTCCATCCCGGCTGCAACAATTCCGATGCGACCTTCGGGCTCTTTGCGGTGAACAGCCAGCATCAGCTCACGCAGCCACTGGCGCAGTTCTTTGCCAGCCAGTTGACCAATCTGGAATGGCTGGAGCCCGGCAGGGAAGTGAATGAGATTTATCCGGCGGCCAGCGACATCGGCGACGGCGCCGGGCACACGCTGGTGACCGCGTACGCGGCCAAACGCCCCGATGAACAATGGTCGGTGCTTATCATCAACAAGGATCAGGAAAGTCCCCACGGTGTGAAGATTAACTTCGAGGAGGCGGACAGCGGGAGCGCGCTTCACTTTTTGGGCCGGGTTGACGTACTTACGTTCGGCCGCGCCCAGTACAATTGGGACCCGCTCAGGAAGCTGGCCGCCCCGGATGGGCCGCCGGTAGCTGCGAAGGTGATGGCCGGAGCAGATACTAAATTTGACCTGCCAGCCGCTTCAGTTGTGGTACTAAGGGGGAAGATAGGGCCATAGTCAACGAGACCACCAGAGCGCCGCCAAAGAACATCTCGATGATCTTCCGCTAACTGGCCTTTCAGCTACGCTTAATTGCGTTCCTTATGGCCATGACGCCTAGGCCGGCGAGGAGCAGCAAGCAGGCTCAACTACCGGCGAAACGCTGCGTGTGTAGGCCCAGCGAATGACCGCTCGAAGGGCAATAGATGCTCTGTATTCGCGTGTAGAAGCTGCCACTGCTGCGGGGCGAACGGTTGGGGCAGGGAAGCGCGCCTGTTTGCGTCCTCCTCTTAAAGGAGCGACTTTCCGGCGCTCGCCTGCCCGGCTGCGGCGCCTTTCAGCTACGCTTGAGCGCCTTCCGTATGCCCATGACGGCCAGGCCGGTGCGCGCAATCGTCATGCGCGGCGTTCACGGGAGGCGCTGGCGCGGATAACTTCCGGTTGGTATTTCAGTCCAATGTTCGCGGCTCCAGAACAATTCAGTCTGGCGTGCAACCGCCCAATTCTCCTCTATAGCTACGTGTACCCGCTTAAGGAACCTCTGAACAATCCGTCGGCTTGATGGGCAGCAGTGCGGCCACGGGATTCCAAACCTGCACAGGTCACAGGTTTTCCGCTTCCAACCTTGCGAAACTTGCCATTCATGCGGATTTCAAAGACACCGAGGAGGACCATCCCGTCACCGTACCGGCGGGTTTCGATCCGGCAGCGATCAAACTGATCGGCAATGTAACAGGGCAAGCACCGATTCGTGGTTTATTGCGCCACCGCGGCTGGCGCGTCTGCCGAGTGACCCTACCATCATTGCCGCAAGGTTCGGGACGGGCAATCGTGGCGCCGGCCGAGGTCGAAGTCGCCTAGCGAGCCGGTTCCTGTGCGCCACTCAAAGCAGTTTCACCTCCGGCAACCCCTACAGGAGATTTTCGTTGGACTCAGAATTCATTGTTGGCATCGATTTAGGCACTACGAATTCCGCTCTAGCTTCCTGTGAGAACGCCATCGGATTGGAAAGTGCCCGGATCGAAGTTGACCTCATTCCCCAGATCGTCAATCCGGGCGAAGTGGCCGAGCGGACATTGCTCCCATCTTTTCTGTACATTCCCGGCGATTTGGATTTTCCCAGGGGTAGCCTGAGCCTGCCTTGGGATGCGACACCGGAGTTTGTCATTGGAGAACTGGCTCGCAAGCGTGGCGCCGAGAATCCGGGAAGGCTGGTCGCATCTGCGAAATCGTGGCTTTCCTACGTGGCGGCAAATCGCTCGGCGCCGATTCTGCCATGGCAGGCTCCGGAAGAGGTTAAGAAACTTTCTCCAGTGGAAGTCTCATCGCGTTATCTGCAGCACCTCAGGACAGCGTGGGACACGGATCATGGAGAGGACGGAACGGGCCCTCGCCTGGCGGAGCAGGACGTCCTGCTCACCGTGCCCGCCTCCTTCGACGAAGAAGCGCGAGAACTGACGCGGCGTGCAGCTGAGCAGGCTGGATTCCTGCACATCACTCTCCTTGAAGAACCACAGGCTGCCTTCTATGCCTGGCTTGAGAGCCAGGGAGATGCGTGGCGCAAGCGCATCAAAGTTGGCGACCTGGTTTTAGTTTGCGATGTGGGCGGCGGAACCACCGACTTCAGCCTGATCGCGCTGGCGGAAGAAAACGGCGATCTGGTGCTGAAGCGTGTTGCGGTTGGTGAGCATATCCTGTTGGGCGGCGACAACATGGATCTTGCGCTCGCCCGGTTGCTGCAGCAGAAAGTGGAAGCCGATGGCCATCGTATCGATACCTATCAGTTGCAGGTGTTGTGGCACCAGTGCCGCTCCGCGAAGGAGCATCTCTTCGAGCATCCCAAGGCCCAGAAACAGGATGTCACGTTGCTGGGCAAAGGACGCAAGCTGGTTGGCGGCACGGTCAAAACGGAATTACTGCGCGAAGAACTCAACCGCGTCCTGGTAGAAGGATTCTTCCCTAGAGTGCGAAGTGACGAAATGCCGGTCAGACAGCGCCGGATCGGATTTCAGGAATTGGGTCTGCCCTATGCTGCTGATGCCGCTGTCACTAAACACTTGGCCCGCTTCCTCTCGCAGCAGGTAAAAAACAGCCCGGAAGTTGCCAATATTCGTCGGGGGCGAAGCGGCTTAGCATGCCCGACGCACGTTCTATTCAATGGCGGGGTGATGAAGGCGAAGGTGCTACGTGAGCGGCTGGTGGAAGTGCTCAATAGTTGGCTCGCCGACGAAGGATTTGATGCGCTGGGCGCGGCCAATGTTCTGGACGCACCTGATCTGGAGCACGCAGTGGCGCGCGGGGCCGCCTACTACGGAAGGGCCCGGCGTGGACACGGAGTACGTATCCGAAGTGGCGTGTCGCGCACCTACTACATCGGAATCGAGAGCGCGATGCCAGCAGTCCCCGGCATGGAAGCGCCGTTGAAGGCGCTCTGCGTGGTTCCATTTGGGATGGAAGAAGGCACCGAAGCAGTAGTATCCAATCGGGAGTTTGGGCTGGTGGTTGGCGAGCCCGCAGAATTCCGCTTTCTGAGTTCGACGATTCGAAAGCAGGACCATGTCGGCGACCTTCTGGAGGATTGGGCTGGCGAGATCGAAGAACTCAGCCCGCTCGAAGTGACGCTGTCGCTCGAGGGCCAGGAGGGGAATGTATTGCCCGTGCGCCTAGAGTCGCGCGTGACAGAAATCGGAACGCTCGAACTTTGGTGTGTTTCGCGCGACGGTACGAATCGCTGGAAACTCGAACTGAACATTCGCGAGCGGAGCGAGGCATGACGACGCGATCGCAACCTGTCGTGAGGTCATGATGGAACGTGCATCCCGCTACCTGATTGGCATCGATCTGGGCACCACGAATTGCGCCGTGGCCTATATCGATACCGGCGACGCAGCCAGCGGGCCTTCGCCCTCCGGTATACGAGTCTTTGAAGTTGCCCAGCTCGCGGGACCCGGTGAAGTATGCGTGGCGCCACTGTTACCGTCGTTTCTCTATTTCCCAACCGAAGCCGAAGTCTCCTCCGGCTCGGTGAATTTGCCCTGGGAAGAGCATCCCTCAGCGATTACCGGCATCATGGCCCGCAACCAAGGCGCGCTCACACCGAGCCGACAAGTATCTTCGGCCAAATCGTGGCTGTGCCAAAGCGCCGTCGATCGAACGGCGAACATTCTGCCATACGAGGCGGGGCCGCCCGAACCGATGGTGTCCCCTGTCGAAGCCTCTGCCCGTTATCTTCTGCATTTCCGGAATGCCTGGAACCAGCAGATGGCGGCCGAAGACGCTGCGAACCCGCAACAACTCTTTGAGAACCAGGAAATCGTTCTGACCGTGCCGGCCTCGTTCGACGAGGAAGCGCGCGAGCTGACAGTCGAAGCGGCGCGGCAGGCTGGACTCCAGCACTTGACGCTGCTCGAAGAGCCGCTTGCCGCGTTTTACGCGTGGGCGGCGGAGCATCACGACACTCTCGGACGACTCCTCAAAGACGGCGAGCTCGTACTGATTTGCGACATCGGAGGGGGCACATCGGACTTCAGCCTCGTGCGTGCCCACGTCCAAGGCGAAAACATCGAATTTGAACGCACCGCCATCGGTGAACACCTGCTGCTTGGAGGCGAGAATCTCGATCTCGCCCTGGCGCGCCACGTAGAACAGAAGATCGGTACAAGACTCAGTCTGCGACAGCAGCATGCATTACGAGTCAGGTGCTCGGCTGCCAAGGAGCGCCTGCTCAGCGAGCAAAGCCTCGATCGCCTCCCAATCAACATTTTGGGTGAAGGACGATCGGTCGTAGGGCAAATGGTAGGCAGCGAGTTAAGCCGCGACGAGGTGAGCGAGTTGCTCACTAACGGTTTCCTGCCACTGACCGCTTCCCGCGACATGCCCCGGCGTACGCGTGCCGCTGGCCTCCGCGAGATCGGACTGCCATACGCGACCGACCCCGCCATCACTAAACATCTCGCGGCCTTCCTCTGGCATGCGGCCGTGGCCATGGGCGGCGGAAAGGATTCTCAGACGTGCCTTGATGATGGTCTGCCTGCGGAAAGGCCAGACGCCATTCTGTTCAATGGGGGGTTCTGTGTTCCGGCCGTGGTTCGCGAGCGGATCACCGAGGCCATTGGTAATTGGTCCGGTTGGCGTCCGAAAGTTCTGAACCACGAAGTGCTGAGCAGCGCTGTCGCTATTGGCGCTGCCTATTACGGCCGCGTGCGGCGGGGCACGGGACTGCGTATCAAAGCCGGCAGTGCCAGGACCTTTTATGTGGGCATGCGTTCGGAACACGGAACCAAGGCGGTCTGCGTGTTGCCTGCAGGCACAAATGAAGGCACGACGTTGCCGCTTCTGGATCGCGAGTTCTCGGTGCTGGCTAACCGGCCCGTCTCATTTCATCTGTACAGCTTGACGCTTACTCACCACGCGCACGGTGTAATCGCCGATCTGAATCCCGATGAGATTCATCGGCACGCGCCGCTGGTGACACTGCTGCGTTATGGAAAGAGGCTCCAGCAGACGGAACTGCCGGTGCGGCTGTCGGTGAGTTTTACCGAGATGGGGACTCTCGAACTCTGGTGCGAGTCGGTGAACTCACCGCATCGCTGGCGACTTCAGTTCGAACTGAGGCGCGACGCGGGTGCGATCGGGGGAAGCGAGTATCCAGCTCTCCCAGTATCCACCTCGATCCAACATGCTTCGCGTATTTCGGAGCCGACGCTGAATTCCGCAGTTCGGCTGATTCACAGCGTGTTCAGCACATCTGGAGCTCTCCGGAGTGATCCTGCCGATCCTGCTTCACTCATGGGTACGTTGGAGTCCGTCACCGGGCTGAAAAGAGAATCGTGGCCTGTCGAGACGCTGCGAGCTTTCTGTGATGTGCTGCTCGAGGTGGCAGACGGGCGGAAGCTGAGTCCGCGACACGAAGTGCGATGGCTCAACCTCTTCGGCTATTGCCTGCGGCCAGGGTTTGGAGACCGGAATGATAATCTGCGGACTAACCAGTCACGCCGTATTTATCAGGCGGGATTAGCTTTCCCACAGGAACTCCAGTGCCAAGTCGATTGGCTTGTCCTGTGGCGCAGGATTGCTGGCGGCCTCAGTACCGCTCATCAACAGCAACTATGGCACCAACTTGAAGATCTTGGCATTGGTCGCAAGAAGCCACGCAAACGGCTGAATTCCCAGGTGGAGCACGATGGCTGGCGTTTGCTCGCCAGCCTCGAACATTTGCCTGCTACAACCCGAGCTGCCCTTGGCGCTGAGCTGGTTCGTAAGCTAAGAAAAGAACCGTCTGATAGCGGCTGGTTGTGGGCCCTAGGCAGAATCGGGGCGCGCATCCCGCTCTACGGCTCGCTACATTGCGTAGTTCCTGCGGAGCGGGCAGCTGACTGGATCAATGCGCTTCTGGAGTTGCGTCAGCTGACACATGAGATGAGCTCTGCCATCATTCAGTTAGGCAAGCGCGTCGACGATCACAGCCGTGATATCAGCCCAGAGGTGATACGATCCGCTATCGCAAGATTGAAATCAGCCGGAATTGCAGATGACACTTTTTTACGGCCATTGGTGGAGTTTACCTTGCCGGTCCGAGACGATGTAGTACGAACCTTCGGTGAGCCTCTGCCGAAAGGTTTGAAATTGGAGAGCACTGCGAATTGCTTGTCGCCCATGACCGCGCTTGCCTCTTAAACAGCTGGGACCTCACGAATCGAGTTATCTGCAGGAGCCTCCACGGGCGAGCTGGAAGGGCCGACCTTCAAGCCATCAGCCGCGAGTTCGGCAAGTCGGTTGACTGGCTACTCACAGGAGAGGAGAAGAAGCAGCCGAAACTCAGACTTCCTTCGTCGCGTCGATCAGCGAGTCAGCTGCACGGCGATGCGTCGCGATGGCTATCGGTTCGGCGTTGCGCACCCCAAGGTGTCGAACCTCGGCGCTCGTCATACTTCTTTAGCTCGCTTTCTCCTCTTCCTCGCGCCTTCGCAAGGCGGCTCCTTGAGGATCGGTTAGGATGTCGATCCACTTCGGGTTGGGCGAGGGCTCGGCGTCGTAATTATCGTGCCAGTTCCACCATTTATACGGTGGGGTCTGAGGGTAACCCTCTGGCGAGTCCTCCCAAGTCTCCTGACGCCCGAGCGGCGTGATATCGAGGTAGCTCCAGGTGCTCCCCAATGCCTCTTCGCCACGGGCATTGATGAAGTATGTGCGGAACACCCGCTCGCCATCACGGAAAAACACATTATGGCCGTGCCATTCATCGACCCCGAAATCCTTGTCGAAGCTGTCGGTGATGGTGTACCAGGGCATCGCCCAACCCATCCGAGCCTTCAGACGCGTGATGTCCGCCTGCGGCGCGCGTGAGGCCCAGGCAAGGGTGGTGTCGCGAGCGTTCAGATGGGCCAGGTGGGAAACCTGATCGGCGCCCAGCGAGCAGCCGCGACAGGCGTGCTCGGGCCAGCCGAACACCCCGGGCTCAAGAAGGCGCGGTAGACGATCAACTGCCTGCGACCCTCGAACAAGTCGACCAGGCTAGCTTTACCCTGGGCCCCCTCGAACTCGTACTTCTTATGAACCAACATCCACGGCATCCGTCGACGCTCGGCGGCCAGCGCGTCACGGGAGCGGGTCAAGGCCTTCTCCTTGACGACGAGCTGCTGCCGCGCAGCCTCCCACTCCTGCTGCGACACGACCGGGGGTGTCTTCATTGCGATATGTCCTTTCGGGAACTCCTTGGCGCTCTCGTTGCGTGTTGTCATATCATTTCTCCTTTTTGGTGTTGGTACCTCTAAACACCAGGCCCTACCGAAGCGGTTCGCAATTCCCCAATGTTTCGGCTTCCCGAAGCGGCACATCATAGAGCCGTAAATGCCTTCATTGCTACATTGGCTATGCCGACATTGTCAACATGCGACTCGAGGCCGAGCAAAATCATGTCGCAGTGAGTCGATGTTCAAACTCCCGGCATAAAGTTAGAAGTGTCCCCGCGTCTTGAGCCCACGGTTCACATCAGGATGACGTCGCGTGACCCGCCCAGGAGCGGAGATTGCAGTGCCATTGAGCCGCGAGTTCGGCAAATCGGTCGATTGGCTACTGACAGGGGAGGAGAAGAGATGAATGTCTCTAGCTCCGGCGCGCGGTAAGCTCCGGGAGGGAACTTCCGCACCTCCGCTACAAACGGGGCTGCTCGCCCCAAGGTAACTCTATGTGTGCTCCTTAATGCGGACTCACACAGGGTGGGTGTGCGCGCTGGCACCGGCACTTTTCCTTCTGCTGTAGCGGATGGAAACGAATCAGCAGGTGGACATGGGACGCTTTGGCAGCAGCATCACTAGAGTCACCGTGTGCGCGCTGACGCTGCGACAGCGCGCGCGCTGTTCATATTTAGGAACATTGTCTCGCGGTTGGGGGCTCACCTCGGCCGCGTTCAGCATGTCACGGCTGTGGATCTGGCAGAATCTGCAAGATTTGCAATTGCACGGAAAACGAGCTAGAATATCTAATATACGGATAGGGCATATGTGTGCCCGGCCGTATGCGGGCGGCCAGATTTGCTGGTCGCGCGACAATTTTCGACAGAAAGGCCTGGTTCAACAGAACCGGGCCTTTTGTGTTTTGGGCTCAAAAATATGTTCTAGAAACAGGAAGTAAGGGGTTTAAATTCTCACTAGGAGAAGAGCGATGAAAGTAAAAAAGACAGTCAGTGACAAGGTGATCAACGCGAATCACGAAAATGGAGCTTTGTCGGGGGGGCCGAA
>Ga0070714_100003291_pt1 | contig 12042 bp, 14 predicted proteins | sample LARL83metaG_FD_65450 | JGI IMG/M metagenome (GOLD analysis project Ga0070714, IMG submission 65450) | Corn, switchgrass and miscanthus rhizosphere microbial communities from Kellogg Biological Station, Michigan, USA - LAR L8-3 metaG | ecosystem: Host-associated > Plants > Roots > Rhizosphere ... | reverse complement strand
GTCGATCTTGGCAGCGGCGCAGGCATCGATTGCTTCCTGGCGGCGTGGCAAGTCGGGGCGACTGGCCGCGTAATTGGGGTCGACATGACGCATGAAATGCTCGCCAAGTCGCGGGTGAACGCTGAAAAGGTTGGGGCCACGAATGTGGAGTTTCGTCTCGGTGAGATCGAGCACCTGCCGATCGCCGACAGCACCGCCGACGTGGTGATCTCGAATTGCGTCATCAACCTTGTTCCCGACAAGGGGCAGGTCTACCGCGAGGCGTTCCGCGTGCTTAAACTGGGTGGACGCACCGCCATCGCTGACGTGGTCAATATCGCGCCGCTGCCACCCGAACTCGCCTCGGACGCGACGCTGCTCTGCGCATGCTTGGCAGGTGCCGCCACTATTCGCCAGATCGAAGACTGGCTCGCGGCCGCAGGTTTCATCGACATCCGTATCACTATCAAGCCGGGTAGCCGCGAGCTCGTCGAGACCTGGGCGCCGGGCCGGGGCATCGAAAACTATGTCGCCTCCGCCACAATCGAAGGCCGCAAGCCTACGAGCGTCCCGTTTTGATTATGCTGCCGTCTTTCTGAGTCCGGCGCGCCTGCAGAAACGCGCGCTCCGTGGTGCTTCGTTGTCATAGAACTGCAATAAAACTGTCATTTTACATTCCGATACGGTCTCTATGAAGGGGAGCGTTAGCGGTTGCGGCCCTTCGGGCCGGCCTCCCTCTTTGAGATGGAGCAAACCTTGCACGCTTTTCGCATTGCAGTTTTTGGGATCGCTGCTGCTGCCGCAATCTGCTTCGGCGCACAAGCCGCCGAGATCAACGGTGCCGGCGCCACCTTCCCCTATCCAATCTACGCCAAGTGGGCAGAGGCCTATGCGGCGAAAACCGGACTGAAAATGAATTATCAGTCGATCGGCTCGGGTGGCGGCATCAAACAAATCAACGAGAAGACTGTTGATTTCGGCGCATCGGACATGCCGCTGAAGCCCGCGGATCTGGAAAAGGGCGGGCTAACTCAATGGCCCATGGTCATGGGAGGTGTCGTGCCGGTGATTAATCTCCAAGGGATCCAGCCCGGCCAATTGAAGCTTACCGGCACGTTGTTGGCGGATATCTATCTCGGCAAAATCACCAAGTGGAACGATCCGGCGATTGGTAGCCTCAACCCCGGGCTGAAATTGCCCGACCAGGCAATTGCTCCGGTCTACCGGTCTGACGGGTCAGGGACGACGTTCATCTTCACGCACTATCTTTCCGAGGTGAGCCCGGAATGGAAGGAGAAGATCGGCGAGAACACCTCCGTCCAATTTCCGACCGGGATCGGCGGCAAGGGTAATGAGGGCGTCTCGGCAATGGCGAGCCGTACCGCCGGTGCTATCGGCTACGTCGAATATGCCTACGCCAAGCAAAACAAACTGACTTACGCCCTGCTGCAAAACCACGATGGACAATTCGTGAACCCCGAAACCAAAAGCTTTCAGGCGGCTGCGGCCAATGCCGATTGGACAAAGGCGCAGGATTTCTACCTGCTGCTGACGAACCAGCCGGGCAAGGACAGCTGGCCGATTACCGGGGCGACCTTCATCCTGATGCACAAGCAACAGACGAAGCCTGACGTTGCGCGCGAAGCGTTGAATTTTTTCGACTGGGCCTATCATAGCGGCGGCCAACTGGCCGAACAGCTCGACTACGTGCCGATGCCGGACAGCGTCGCCAAATTGGTCGAGCAGAGCTGGCAGCAGCTAAAAGGTCCGGATGGAAAGCCGGTCTGGACCGGCCGGCCGTCCTAGAGTGTGCACTCGGCCCGAGGCTGTCATCGCGGGACTTGTCCTGAAGTCCCTCATGATGTTCCGGGCCTGAGGTCTCAGCAAGGTAAGGCCGGAGGTAGAGGTTGCCTGCCGATATCGTGCTACCGCGGGTCGCCGCCACAAATTCTCGTCGCCGCGCGCCCGGCGACTTCATATTTCGCTATCTCACTTTTCTTTTTGCGCTACTGGTTCTAGTGATTCTCGGCGGTGTCATCCTCGCCCTGATCGATGGTGCCCTGCCGGCACTGCGGGCCTTTGGCGTCTCGTTTCTCTATACCGACGTCTGGAACCCGGTGACGGAAAAATTCGGCGCCCTTGCGCCGATATACGGAACGCTGGTCACCTCGGCGATTGCGATGGTCATCGGCATCCCGGTGGCGTTCGGGGTGGCGATGTTCATCACTGAAATTTGCCCGATCTGGCTCAAACGGCCGCTCGCCACGATGATCGAGCTGCTGGCGGCGATCCCCAGCATCATTTACGGCATTTGGGGCCTCTTCGTATTCGCACCCTTTGTCCAGCAATACATCCAGCCGGCGATCATCGATTCGCTCGGGCAGATCCCCGGAATCGGCGCGCTGTTTGCCGGTCCGCCCCTCGGCATCGGCGTGCTGACGGCGGGGTTTATCCTCGCGATCATGGTGCTGCCGTTCATATCGTCGATCATGCGGGACGTCTTTGAGACCGTGCCGGCGATGCTGAAGGAAAGCGCCTACGGCCTCGGCGCCACGAGAACCGAGGTCGTCCTGCAGGTCGTCCTGCCTTACACCCGGATCGGCGTCGTCGGCGGCGTCATGCTGGGCCTCGGCCGGGCGCTCGGCGAAACGATGGCGGTCACTTTTGTGATCGGCAATGCGCATCGCATCAGCGCCTCGATCCTGCAGCCGGGAACCACGATCTCCGCGACTTTGGCGAACGAATTCACCGAAGCGGTCGGCGATTTGTACCTGTCCTCTCTGATCGCGCTGGGCCTGATTCTCTTCGTCATCACCTTCATCGTGCTGGCCTTCGCGAAATTACTGCTGCTGGAGCTGCAGAAGCGGGCGGGAGGCTGAGCTATGGCCATCTACGCGAGACGCCGGTTGATCAACGCACTGGTCATGGTATTGGCTATGGCGGCGACCGGATTTGGCCTCCTATGGCTCGTTCTCGTCCTGTGGACGCTGCTGTGGAACGGCATTGCCGCGATTACTCCGGCATTGTTCAGCGAGATGACACCACCCCCCGGAAGCGCCGGAGGATTGCTGAACGCCATCTTCGGCAGTGTCGTGATGACCTTTATCGCGACCGTGATCGGGACACCGACCGGCATCCTCGCCGGCACCTTCCTCGCCGAATACAGCCGGGGAAGCCGCTTCGGCGAAGTGGTGCGCTTCATCAACGACATTCTGTTGAGCGCGCCGTCGATCATCGTCGGGCTTTTCGTCTATGAGTTGATGGTTGTCCGAATGGGGCATTTTTCGGCCTGGGCGGGGGCTGTGGCTCTCGCCATCATTGTTGTCCCGGTGGTCGTACGGACCACGGAGGACATGCTGAACCTGGTTCCCAACGCGTTGCGCGAGGCCGCATCTGCGCTGGGTTCGCCGAAGTGGAAAGTGATCGTCATGGTCTCTTACCGTGCGGCGATCCAGGGGATGGTGACCGGAATAATGCTTGCTGTCGCGCGGATCGCCGGCGAGACGGCGCCGCTGCTCTTCACCGCCCTCAACAACCAGTTCTGGAGCACCAACCTGAACGCGCCGATGGCCAATTTGCCCGTTGTGATCTTTCAGTTTGCAATGAGCCCCTATGCGGACTGGCAAGTGCTCGCCTGGGGTGGGGCTCTCTTGATTACGATTACGGTGCTGTTCCTCAATATCGGTGCTAGAGCCCTCGCTTCCTGGGGCACGTTCAAGAAATGAGCCCGGCTACTGCACGACAGGTCATGTCGCTCGCGCCATCTGATTCCCCCGAGAGACGTCCGGATCCGCCTGTGCGTCAAAAGGTTCTGATCCGCGACGTCGAATTCTTCTATGACGCGTTCAAAGCCTTGAAAAATATAACGATGCCGCTGCACGACAAGCGGGTGACCGCTTTCATCGGCCCGTCGGGCTGCGGCAAGTCGACCTTGCTGCGGGTCCTCAACCGAATCTACGAACTCTATCCGGGTCAGCGTGCAACCGGCGAGGTGATTGTCGACGGCGAAAACATCCTGTCGCCCGGAGTGGATCTAAACCTTCTGCGGGCGAGGATCGGCATGGTCTTTCAAAAGCCGACCCCGTTCCCGATGTCGATTTACGACAACATCGCCTTTGGCATCCGGCTGTACGAGAGACTAGCGCACCATGAGCTCGACGACCGGGTCGAATCGGCGTTGCGCCGCGCGGCGCTGTGGGGCGAGGTCAAGGACAAGCTCCGGCAGAGCGGGCTCGGGTTGTCAGGCGGCCAGCAGCAACGCCTGTGCATTGCGCGAGCGATAGCGGTCCAGCCGGAGATCCTTCTGCTCGACGAACCCGCCTCGGCATTGGACCCGCTCTCGACGCAGCGCATCGAGGAGCTGATCGCCGAGTTGAAAGCCGACTACTGCATCGCGATCGTTACTCACAACATGCAGCAGGCGGCGCGCAGCTCGGATTATACCGCGTTCATGTACCTCGGAGAGCTGATCGAGTTCGATGAAACCGAACGCATCTTTACGCGCCCCAAGCAGAAGCATACCGAAGACTACATTACCGGGCGGTTTGGTTGAGCCGATAGAGGCAGAAGGTTAGCCGATGGCTTCCGAGCATATCACCAGAGCTTATGACGAGGAGCTTCGCAGGCTCAACAACACCGTCGCGGAGATGGGCGGGCTTGCCGAGAGCCAGATCGGCGCGGCAATCGAAGCGGTAATAACGCGGGACACCGAGCTTGCCGCGCGGGTTGTCGAAGGAGATGTCAAAGTCGACCAGCTCGAACGCGAGCTCGACAACCTTGCGATCCGGGTGCTGGCGTTGCGGCAACCGGTAGCGCGCGATCTGCGCGAAATCTTTTCCGCGCTGAAGATCGGGAGCGACCTGGAGCGAATCGGCGATTACGCGGCCAACGTGGCCAAGCGTTCGATTGCCCTCAGCCAGACTCCGGCGGTACGGCCGGTCTACGCGCTGCCGCGCATGGCGCATTTGGCGCAGATGCTGATCAAGGACGTTTTGGACAGCTATGTGCAGCGCGACGCCGCCAAGGCGTATTCCGTGTGGATACGCGACGCCGAGCTCGACGAGATGTATTCGAGCCTTTTCCGTGAACTACTGACCTATATGATGGAAGACCCGCGTAGCATCGGCTCGTGCACCCATCTCCTGTTTATGGCCAAAAACATCGAAAGAATCGGTGACCACGCAACCAATATTGCAGAAAATCTGTATTATTTGGTCAATGGTACACCGCTCGAAGAAGTGCGGCCGAAGGGAGACATATCGAGCCTCGAGGTCATCGAGCCGGGCGGTGCCGCCCGATGATGAAGCCGCTCGTTTTGATTGTCGAAGACGAGGCGCCGCTCGTCACGATGCTGCGCTACAACCTCGAAAAGGAGGGCTTTCAGGTCTGCGAGGCCGGTGACGGCGAAGAGGCGCTCGTGCAAATCGCCGAACGCAAGCCCGACCTTGTGCTGCTCGACTGGATGCTGCCGCTGGTTTCGGGGATCGAGGTTTGTCGCCGCATCCGGCGGTCTGCCGAGACCCGCTCACTGCCGGTCATCATTCTGACGGCGCGCGGCGAGGAAACCGACCGGGTGCGCGGGCTCGACAGCGGTGCCGACGATTACGTGGTCAAACCGTTCAGCCCGAGCGAATTGGTCGCTCGGCTGCGGGCGGTGATGCGGCGCGCCCAGCCCGACACCGCACAGAACTTGCTGCAATTCGCCGATGTGGAAGTGGATACCGCGGCCCATCGCGTGTCGCGCTCGGGCAGACCGATTCATCTCGGCCCCACGGAGTTTCGCCTGCTGCGTTATTTGATTGGCCATCCCGGGCGGGTCTTCTCGCGCGAGCAATTGTTGGATGCGGTCTGGGGCCGCGATGTCTATGTCGAGGCGCGGACGGTCGATGTTCATATCCGCCGCCTGCGCAAGGCGCTGAACGTCGACGGGGCGGTTGACGTGGTACGCACGGTGCGCTCGGCCGGCTACGCGCTAGACCATCCCATAAAATAGCGCCGTCAAATACCGGAGCCTTCGGCCCGGCACGCGACCGTCACGATTGTTTGGCTTCAATCGACGACGATTCGGATCAACTGATCCGTGGCGCGCCGCCGGCCGGTTTCGGCTAACGCAGCGCGAAATACCGCAGCAGTAGCTTCGTCCGGTGCTGCGACGCGGACTTCGACGCCCGAGGCGCAGGCGCGCACGGCGGCCGGACCGACCCGATCAATCGCAAAAATGGCGAGGGAGATGGGATCAGGTGTCACGGTCGCTGGCTCGGGCGCGAACTTGTGCGGCAGCATCTTTCCCGCGAAACGCGTTAAGGTCGCTTTGAAGACGTTCCTACGAGCGACAGGGTGAGTAGCGTGCTTGGCCATCAGAACGCGTTCCTCTCGTCTGATCATGGATCAGTACCACAGGATGATGACCGTTTTACGACTGTGACCCACATTTGGGGCTCGCAAAACTGTAACATACAATTGCTAGAATTGTTTTGGATTAAGTGACGAGGGGGTCACGTGGCCGCGGGGGCGACCGTCTTCTTTGGTCTCTGGTTGCAAAAGCCGCTGCGTATAGCAGCTGCGAACCCGAGCGGACCGCGTCTTGCCGACGCGCTCGCACGTTGCGTCGAGCTTCATCGGCCGGGGGCGGTGCTGGAACTCGGCGCGGGCACAGGAAGCCTCACGCGCGGCTTGGTGCGGGCCGGCTGTCCGGCCGGTCGCATTATTGCCGTCGAACGCGAGCCGCGGCTCGCCGCAGTGCTGCGGACTGAATTCCCGGGAATACGGGTGATTGAGGGCGATGCAACGCGAATCGAGGAATATTTCGCCGGTCGCGGCGAGCGGCTGGCCGCCGTTGTCTCCAGCCTGCCGATCAAATGGTTTCCGCTTGAAGCACAGCGATCCATCGTCAAACCGTGTCTCGAGCTTCTGGGACCGGGAGGATGCTTTCTCCAGATGACGAACGCGTTTTCCTCACCCCTGCCGATGGAACGGCTGGGGATTGCTGGCCGACAGATTTGCCGAGTCTGGCTCAATATGCTCCCGGCACAGATTTGGGCTTATTCGAAAAAATCGGAACCGCTTGTTGCGGGCGGGGAGAAGTGAACCAGACCTCAAGCATGCACCAGTATCGCACTATTTGGATTTCCGATATTCATCTCGGCACCCGCGGGTGCAAAGCCGATTTCCTGGTGGATTTCCTACGTTACAACGATGCGGACACGATCTATCTGGTCGGCGACATCATCGACGGCTGGCGGCTCAAACGATCCTGGTATTGGCCGCAAACCCACAACGACGTCGTCCAGAAGGTGTTGCGCAAGGTCCGCAAGGGCACGCGTGTGATCTATGTCCCCGGCAACCATGACGAATGGCTGCGTGATTACACGCTGCTGCAGTTCGGCGGCGTAGAGGTCGCCGAAGAGGTTGTTCACGTCACTGCAGATGGACGCCGGCTCTTGGTGCTGCATGGCGACGTGTTTGACGCGGTCGTCAAACACGCGCGCTGGCTGGCGCTGCTCGGCGACGGCGCCTATACGGCTGCGCTTTGGATCAACCGATACTTCAATACGGTGCGGCGTCGCTTGGGATATCAGTATTGGTCGCTATCCGCCTATCTCAAGCACCGAGTCAAAAACGCGATGCAGTATATCGGCTCCTTCGCCGACGCGGTGGCTGCTGAGGCACGCCGTCGTGGCGTCGATGGCGTCGTCTGCGGTCACATCCATCACGCCGAGATTCGCGACCTTAACGGCGTACTCTATTGCAATGACGGCGATTGGGTCGAGAGCTGCACTGCTCTCGTCGAACATTACGACGGACGGCTCGAGCTTATCGACTGGATCGAACAATCCAGGTGCTACCCGCCGAGAGGCCGCGTCGTTGACGAACCCGAGACCGAGGTAGATGCCCAGCTGCCCGAGCTCGTCGACACGGTTCTATGAAATTCGTGCTCGTCTCTGATGCGTGGAAGCCGCAGGTGAATGGCGTCGCGCGCACGCTCGCCGCGTTGCACAGCGGGCTGGCGGCCGCCGGACACGAAGTGTTTCTTTTGACGCCGGATCTCTTTCGTACGGTGCCGTGCCCGACAGACCGGGAAGTGCGTTTGGCAATCGGCGCACGGCCTCGTCTCACACGACTGCTGCAAGCGCTGATGCCGGACGCGATCCATATCGCAACCGAAGGACCGCTCGGCTCGGCCGCGCGGGGATATTGCATCCGGCGGAACCTTCACTTCACCACGGCCTATCACACTAAATATCCGGAATATCTCAAAGCCCGGTTTGGGGTCCCAACGGCGTGGACCTACGCGATCCTGCGTCGATTCCATTGCCGGTCGAGCGCTATCATGGTCGCCACCGAAACCGTTCGCCGAGAACTAGCGGCGCATAGTTTCGAACGACTGGCTCTGTGGACGCGAGGCGTCGATATTGCGCTGTTTCGACCCGGTTGCGAGCCCGCAGTCGATCTGCCTCGGCCGGTATTTCTCTGCGTGTCACGCATTGCGGCCGAGAAGAATTTGCCGGCCTTTCTAGACCTCGATTTGCCGGGCTCCAAACTCGTCGTCGGCGATGGCCATCTGCTGCCGGAAATGAAGCGTCGCTACCCGAGCGCGCACTTCGCCGGGCGCCACCAAGGCGAAGCGCTGGTGCGGCACTATGCGTCGGCGGATGTGTTCGTATTGCCGAGCCGGACGGAGACATTTGGGCTGGTGCTGCTAGAGGCGCTCGCGTGTGGGCTCCCGGTGGCGGCATTGCCGGTCCCCGGACCGCTGGATGTCATCGGCGACAGCGGCGCCGGTGTGCTCGATCGGAACCTGCGCGCGGCCGCCCTGGCAGCGCTGAAGATTCCCCGCGAGCTCTGCCGCTCTCATGCGGAGGGCTTCAGCTGGCAAAGCTCGATCGAGCAGTTTCTCAGTCACGTGGTCCCGGTGCGCGCTCCTTCGGTCGACCATTTCTATCCGACACGTTGTGCGTCACGCGGGGCTGGTACAGCGCTGTTCGATCGCCTCCCTTGATCCAGCGCCGGCTTCCGACGGCGTCAGCGCCATCCTTTTCCTTGCTTACGGCAGTGTTGGCGAGTTCATCGTCTTTGATCTTATCCCTGAACCATTGTGAATAGTCGCCGCGCGCCATTGCACCTCGTCCTCGGCTATCAAGAACTTCCTCGACTGCGCTGAGCTGCCCTGCTCGCCGTGAATAGCCGACCGGTGCCGTCCGCACGATGTGTGGCGGTCAATTAACCACGTTTAGTCACAAAATGGCTCCGCGGGTCTATCCATCCCCGGGTTAATAGTATTGGAGCCAATATGCGAAAACGCGCCCGTTGCGGCTCGCTGGGTGGAGAGTATGGCTGTGACCGAAGAGCAGGCGAGGCTGCGTCCGCATCCGCAGCCCCGGTACGGTCTGAGCTCGATGCGACGAGTTGCGCGCCGAGAGTTATACAAGCGGGCAGCCCCGGTTGATGGCTGATCTGCCACCGCCAAACACCAAGAGATGGGTAGCTCGCCGCAAGGCCGCTGTCCTCGCCGCCCTAAGCAGCGGCGCCATTACCATGGACGAAGCTTGCCGGCGGTACTCACTTTCCGAGGAGGAACTGCACGCTTGGCAAAGCGCGTTCGACGCCGATGGGCTCCCGGGGTTGCGTGCGGCTCGACGAAGCCGTCGGTCAACCGCGGCCGGTTCGCAGGGCTGACCGACGGGTGCGCCCGGACTTGGTTTTGACGTGTTTTGGACAGTCGAGTTGGAGGATGGCAGACTAATTTGATCCGAGGGTGCCAGCGAGGCGATCTGGCGGTGACCAAAGGCGCGCACGCTTCCACCTCCGAACTGCACAAGCTATGGGCGAGACTTGAGAACGAGTGCCACGAGCTCGCCATTATCATCGAGGAGGCGCAGAGCAGCGGCGTCAATGTGAAGCTGCTTCGCGATCGGCAGGCTCGCCTGTTACTCGACATCAGCGCGGTCGTGGCCGAGATCCGCGACGCGCCGGCCACCACGCTGCACGATTATCTCGCGTTGCTCGACGTTGCTATCGAGCACGAAATCGATCTTGCCATTGATATCGGCTTCTATGGCGCAAGAGATTTTCCAATGATCACGCGTCTGCTGCGAGCCTTGGCGCGGACGGTGCCGGGTTTCGAATTCAATTCGCTGCGGCGGGCATTGTCGTCGCCCGGCCAGTTGGAGCAGTTGATGGACGACACGATCGAAGTGAGCGACCTGATCGGCGTGGGCCGCCGGTAAGCGGCACGAGATTACTGCGGCGATGCGGATTGCAAATTGCGGCGAGCGCTTCTCGCCGCATCTGCGCGAAACCGCCTTCCTCAGACTGCGGTCGCTTGATTACTCCGCGGCGGCGCGAACCGGGTCTATGAACTGCGCGATCCACTTGTTGCGACGCTTCAAGTTTTCCCGATACATCGCTTCGAACTCGGAAGGCGAGAAGGAGTGCGTCGACGCGCGATTGAGCAGCGCTTCGCACCAGGCCTTGAGCCGCGGGAAATTCTCGATTTGGCCGAGCCTCTTGACCCGGTCGAGAAAGACGTAGCGCTGCAGAAAGGGGGCGTAGGCCGCGTCTACCAGCGAGTATTTGGCGCCGTTGAAGAAAGGGCCGCTGCCTTGCTTCTCCAGAGCCTTCTCGAGGCGCTCGAATGGGCCCGGAACTTGCCCGGCAGCCTTGTTGTAATCGGCCTCCGTATCGGCGTAGGCGGTTGCAGTTACGGTGCTCGCGAAGGTCGGCACATAATCGGTCCAAGCCCGGTTGATGGCGCGCTCGACCGGGTCCTCAGGATGCAGCCGGGGTGAGATCGTTTCGTCGAGATACTCGTTGATCGCGTTCGACTCGAACAGCGAAACCTTGTCGTCGATACGCAGCACCGGCACCTTCTTGTGCGGCGAAATCGCGAGAAACCAGTCGGGCCGGTTGTCCGGTTCGATGTGGCGAAGCTCGAATTCAGTGTTTTTCTCGCGCAGCACGATCGCCGAACGCTGCACCCAGGGGCAGGTCTTAAAGCTGACCAGCATGTATTTTGCCATGGCGACCTCGGTTGGTTGATTGGGAGCCCCCATGATTGCACGCCCGAGACGCGGGGTTAACCGCAAAATGTAAATTGCGCGAATCGGGGCACCTTGCCGGCGTAAAATCGATTTCGGCAGCGCGACTGAGTCACCTGCCCCTGAACACTGGCCGACGCTTTGCGACAAACGCTCGGCTCGCCTCCAAATGGTCCTCGGTCATTGCCGTGCGGGCCTGATGAACTGCCTCCATTTCAAGCACAGCCGCCAATGGTTCGGTCTCCGCGGCGAACAGGTTGCGCTTCATGTAGCCAAGGGCGACGCGCGGTCCTTCGGCAATGCGCCGCGCCAGCGCCAAGGCTTCCCGATGCAGCGCCTCGTCCTCGACGACGCGATTCACTAACCCGAGCGATGCTGCCTCGGCGCTGTCGATGATGTCGCCAAGAAAGCAGAGCTCGCGCGTCTTGGCCGTGCCGACCAGACGAGTCAAGCTCCACGAGCCGCCGAAATCGCCGGAATACCCGACCCCGGCAAAGCCGGTCCCGAACCGCGCGGAGCGGCCGGCGATGCGTAGGTCACATGCCAGGGCGAGGCCCAGCCCGGCGCCGACCGCCGGGCATGGCAATTACGACCTTTGGGATCGTCCTCAGCAGCAGCGGGAGCTGATGCATTCGCCGTAGCCCCTCGACACGCTCTTCAAACCCCTGGGCGGACCGGCTCGCCATCGTCTTGACATCGCCGCCGGCGCAAAAGCCGCGTCCCGCACCCGTAATGACGATCGCCCCGATGTCACTGTCGCTGCCCAGCCGGTGGAGCGCTTCCCCAAGCCAAGCAGCATTGCCAACGAGAACGCGTTCAGCCGATCGGAGCGATTGAGCGTCAGCCAGACGATCCCTTCTTCTGTCGCTTCCAGCAGGTCGACCATTTCAATTTTCCTGGGCGCTCTGGACGAGCTGCGCGGTTTCCAACGAGGGCTCCGCTAATACGGCGGCGGGTAATAATAGGGCGGCGGGGGATAATTATAGGCCGACGATGCGGCCGCGGCACCGGCTACGGCGCCGACCGC